>Ga0208749_1000070_pt1 | contig 23319 bp, 37 predicted proteins | sample Knorr_S15_td_DCM_FD_185601 | JGI IMG/M metagenome (GOLD analysis project Ga0208749, IMG submission 185601) | Marine microbial communities from Southern Atlantic Ocean transect - Knorr_S15_td_DCM_ad_63m_LV_B (SPAdes) (version 2) | ecosystem: Environmental > Aquatic > Marine > Oceanic | place... | reverse complement strand
CCATACATGAATGAACCTGCAACAGGTTCACGGATCCCGTCGATATCTACGGGAGGAGCAGCGATAAACGCCACGATAAAGCAAGTAGCAGCAGCTAACAAGCATGGAATCATTAGAACTCCAAACCAACCAACATAAATGCGGTTGTTTGTACTCGTAACCCACTCACAAAACTCGCTCCATCCTGACAATAAACCTTGCTCTCTCTTAGAAAGAGTAGTCATTGAGATTAAAAGAACATTTGTGTGCGGTATGATAAAGACATTGTAACCCCATGGTCTTGGTTAGGGGGAAGATGAATGTCCGAAGACACTAATATTATATATGCTTTGTTAAGTTTTGTCAACTTTTAGGTGGCCACTTCTTTAAGTGCTCCTCGTACAGTTCATTTACCTCTGCAAATGCTGCCATCATATCACCACCTTCAGCGTGTCTCTCTATTATTTCTGCTATCTTACCTGTCTGGATTACCTTGTCACAAAAGTGATACGATTCTGTACATACTCCTGACTTATTATGTGTTGCTACTGCAGCAAGAGCAAACTGTCTCTGCTGTAACAGGTCAGAAGAATCATATCTGTAAGAGTCAATCATAATTAAGCAAAGAAAAAGGAACCTACATTAAAATACATGTACGCTCCTATTATACCAATAAAAATTAAATGTTGCATGACTGGAGTAGAAATACTTAACAAAGTATATAGGTATTTCTACTCTGTGTCAAGCACCTGATGGTACCGTCTGTAATTGTGGGATACGGATACCTTTACCCCCACCTTGATCATCGTCATCGTCATTCCTAATAGCACGCAGTATCAACTCAATCATCACTAATGCAGCCATGGGATAGAACACCCAGAGGACTGCAAAAAATGGTGAAATATTACTGCTACCTGCTACGAGGTCGGTCATACTATACCAGGTATGAGTTGACCTGTGAAGCTGTAGCTAGCAAAGGCTGCAACGCAACCAACGATAGCAGCAATACCATTCCACTTTTCAGCGATGGAGAAATCAACCTTGTCTGTAGTTTTGTCATTGTTTTGTGCCATTAGTAGATACCTGGAATGAGATTGCCTGTAAATGCATAGGATAGTCCTAAGAACCATACTCCCATCATTGCTGCACGTCCTTGTGCTCTGAGGAAAATGTTTTCGTTGTTCATTAGAATATACCTGGAATGATTTGTCCTGTGGTGATGTAAGCACCTGTTGCTGCTACGAAACCAATCATAGCCATCCATCCATTAAACTTTTCTGCTTCTGGTGTCATTTTGTTACTCCTTTTCTTTGATTTGTAATAGGGTTAGAAAGTTCCTGCCTTGCAGGGGTGTAAGAGACCTCGATTTCTATGCGAAACCTGGTATTATCCATCCGAAGATGGCATAGTTATGGACTGCTGCGAACAAACCGATCATCGCAAGACGACCATTAGTTCTCTCAGCATTCTTCCAGTAACCATCATAGTTCTCAACGTACTCCATAGGAGGTTCCGATGCGAACATGTTTTGCTTGCCGTACTCAGTAGTTGTATACCTTTTGGCAGTTGCGGAAGTCATGTTAAGTTCTGTTAAGAAACGTTACATAATTATATAGGAAAGATAAAGTTTCTGTCAAGCCCTAGTTGTGGTGGTTACCGAATCTCCATAAGGAATGACTATCATAAGTATAAGTGCCTATTATATGAAGTGGAACCATCCTGTTGCAATAAGTTTCTCGGAGGTGTTAGACTTCCTGCCTCTATGGTGGTGTGTCCAGTCTGCTGGCCAAATAACTACTCTACCTTTCTTAGCAGGAACATAAAGATCTTGATGGAACCACTCAGTACCACCATCAGGAACATCATTAAGATAGATCATCCATACAAGGTGTCTGTATGTACTTGATCGTGAAGATGATTGACGTTCGCAATGCCAGAGGTGATACCCACCACCAGGTTTATAATATTGTAAGTTAAAAAACTCTTCTACTTTCCACACTGTAGTCTTAGCAGCAAGAGGGAACCTACTAACGTAGTTGTCTGCTGCATCGTTTAGATGTCCTAGAAAATTATATATTCTGTCATCATCTGTTCCAACAAACACTGCTGTGTCCATTGAGTCTTTGATCTCAGGATTATATAATCCATCACCAGACTCACCTATAGTCTCACCTTGCCATGTACTAAAGATCTTTTGTGTCTTATGAAAATCTATTAGACCATCCACCACACTCTCTTCCATGTCCTCCATGTAAATGAAATCAGTACGGGGTTGTGCTACCATCCCATCATGTAATATTGGTTGTGGATTAAGTTTAGTTACTTCCATGCTGGTCCTTGTACCCATCCGACTAAAGAATTCCTGACACCCTCAGTAACAGTATTGACTTGATGATAGTCATCAGAATGAAAGAAGATCATCTGACCTGCCTTTAATGGTACCTCTTGGTTGATGAGAACAAACTCACCACCCTTAAACTCTTCATTTAATAGAAGCGTAAAGGATATCTTTCTAATCCTTTGACCCTTTCTCTTATTAAGACACCACTCTGATTCATCTTGGTGCCAATCATATCTATCATCGACTTCGTACTTGGTAACTTGTAATGCTTCCAAGAAATCGACATCGAAATTCCAGTTAGCCGCTTTATTAACTCTCTCTGTGTACGACAGTACCATATCATTGAGTAACTGTGACTCAATAAAATGTACTTTTGACTTTCGTACATCATCAATCTCAGTCTCTTCATATACTGGTTCTCCTATTGTTTCTTTGATTAACTTAAACTCTTCATCATCTAAGTCAACAGTCACATAACGATCTCTATAATTCATGCTGGTCCTCTTCTTATATCCATAGGTTCTGGTTCTCTAAGAATACCTTGTCCTTTACCTGCAAAGTTCATTGATATAACAACCCTTTGCTTATCACTTTGATTAGGATCTTGACAATGGTGTACAAAACTAGGGAAGAATACTATGTCACCCTCCTTAGCATCAGGTACAAACTCCATCACTTCTCCATTAATATAATCTGGGAAGGGTGAATAGAATGTAGTAGGTTTATGTATAAGAGGATCAAAGTCAACATACAATACTGCTGACACACCTATAGGACCATGATTATGTACCCCATGCATCTTTCCATTAGCAGTAGCTTGGTACCACATATTTATGATACGCAATGGTATTGGATAGTCCTCCTGAAACTCATCCAGGACGGGTTCTAATGCCTGTTTAACAAGGTAATAGTAATCTGGTAACACCCCACGCTTATTATTATCATAAAAATCTGACTCCATATCGTCAAAAGATGTTCTACCACTGGAAGATATGGTTGCTAAGGTACTACCACCTTTTAATTCAGATAATATTTTTGGTTTCCACTTGTCCCAGTCGGGGATATGGAAACTCTCAATTGGAACTAGAAACATTTTTAATAAACCATTCAGCGTCAACAACAGCGAGAGCTTTCTTTCTATTCCTTTTCATGAATAAGACTGGCTCATGGTCTCCAGAGTTTGCCTCTGCTTGTGCGTATGCTTCATACACATTAAGTTTCTCTTGGTTCTTACATTCTATACTAAAGGGGAACTTTTGTCTAGCATCTCTTGCCATTATTAAGTCCTCACCACCTGCACCCATACTCCTAGACTCTATGTCCTCTGGATGTATCTCACGATGTTCTATCAGTTGGTCTCGCACCCACTGTTGGAAGAGTCTTCCCTTTGCTTTCGCTGACTGTGGTCTCATAGTATAAGTTCCTCAGGTATACATCTATGTATGTTGATGTTGTAAGAGATAATTGTCTTACGATCTGATGTATTTTTCATGCCACGATGTGTCCAATGAGATGGGAATACTATTAGATCTCCCTCCTTACAATCTAATGTCATAGCTTTCATAGTGTAAGGAGATACTACCTGAGTGGGAGCAGAACCACTAGGAAACTCCAAATAATACACACCAGTAAAATGTCTGCCATGAATATGCCAGACATGATTAGATCCTTTTTCATATTGTTGATACCATATCTGATCTACAGAAAAATCCAAGTACCCTAGTTGATCTAGAGTCTTGGTCAGTGCTTTAAAGAGATGTGGTTTGATTACTTCCACCCAATCTCTATCAAAATCAAATGAAAAATCAAAGTCATACTTTGATATCAATGATGTACCATCATCAAGAGGAGGATCATCAGAGTCTGCTATCAAAGATAAGATCTTTTCTCTTACCTGTGGTGGCAGATCATAATGATCCTTCGCTATGCAATCTTGTACTGGAATCTTATCCATAGAGTGCTACATTATGTGCTTTTCTGGGTGGTTTGTACTTGAGTTTAGGTGGACGTTTTGCCCTCAGGTAAATTGCTAATAGTTTGTCAGTTGATAGACTCATTCCCCTCCATCGTTGTCTAGTGTATCATAACCAAGAGTGGTTTTCCTTGTGTGTTCATCCCAAGGATGGACATATAAATTAGGGTTCTCTTTTAGTGCATGGTTTAATCGTTCAGTTAGATCCTTCAGTTCACTGGCGATTTCCTTTACTGCATCATAGTTCATGTCCTGTTTTACCGATTTTGTAGTTGTTTTGGATGGGATCTTCCACGACAGAAGTGATCTTCACTTTACCATGTCTCAGGTAAATGATCTCTTCCACATTCTCTCGTCTATCAGTAATGACTTCTTCATGGAAAGTTAATCCATGAATTACACTCTGACCGAAATCACCTTGACTACTTATATCTTTATGAAATTGTACTTTATATTTCACGTTCTTTTATGATCTGTTTGACCTGTTCCCAGTCTTTATTAAAGATCTGTAAACCTTTCTCGGTTAAGATATGGTTGTACATACCCCAGAATAATTTAGGTGGCATAGTAACGATGTCTGCACCAACTTGGAAACATTTCGACACATCATATACATTCCTCAAACTCGCTGCAAGGATCTGTGTATCTCTTTCGTGTGTCTCAAAGGTCTTTACAATATCACCAACCAGTTGGACACCATCAAAATTATTATCTTGTACTCTACCTACAAACGGTGACACATACTTAGCACCTGCTTTAGAAGCAAGTATTGCTTGTGCTACTGAGAAGATAAGAGTTACGTTAACTGCTATCTCATCAGACTTTAGATCCCTACATGCTAAAAGACCTGCAACGTTGCAAGGTACCTTAATAGTAATGCTTGGATGAATATTAATATACTCGTCTGCCATGTCTAGCATCTCTTCAGAGGTGTCTCCAGACACTTCAGCAGAAACAGATGCATCCCATGAAAATAAATCACAAACTTGTTTGAGTATCTCTGTAGGATCCTCACCTGCTTTAAGCATAAGGGAGGGGTTTGTAGTTACTCCATCAATCAGACCTGTACCAACTGCTTTCGTAATCTCATCAACGTTGCTACTGTCTAGGAAGATTTTCATTGCTCTTTTTGTCGTTGCATTATTTAGTGAGGAGGGAGGTTGGATTCCTGTATACCAACAAAGAACGGGCATTACTACAGTAGTAAATTTTACGTCCTTGCCTGAGACCCGACTGGTAAGTCGATTCACCTCTCGGTGCAGCACCACCTGTGTCTCATCACCTTATCCAGCGTTTGCCAGAAAGATTATTCAGTCACTCCCAATGTGCTGATCAGGCACGAAGTTATTATGGCATAAAAAAAGGAGGGTGTCAACCCCTCCTTTAGAATCATTGTGCAGGTTGTGGAACTGGTATACGCTTTTTCGTAAATGCTGTTCCCCTGTACATGAGTTCGAAGTTACGTTCTTGTGTAGCTTCTGAGAGTACTTTCTTTTTGTACTCTTCGGAGTCATATGGTACTCCTCTGTATGTGACTTGTGTCATTGGTTTACCTTAGGTAGGGTGGATTAGACCCCGTTCCTTCAGTCAACTTTTGCGTCACTATCTTCGACACAATCTTTTGATAGAACTTCTATGAGTTCTGTCTTTTCTTCCGATGTTATATCCCTGTTGATCCTGATACCCTCTGCTAACCAGTTGGCATCCGAACAAGCAAGAGCTGTAGCTAGTAGGATTGGTGTGAACATAGTGATGAACGTGTCCGTTCCGAGTCGGCTTACTTGCGTCTCCCTATGGAGATGAACGTATGAGTATGTTAGCATACTCACATCTATTTAGCAACTTTAAGATTTATTTCTTTTGTTTGCGTTTGGTAACCTCATCGGTTTTGTTCTCCGTAGGTCTCTCTTCAGAGATTTCAGGAAAGATAAGTGGTCCATAATACCACGATGAGGGTCTCTCAGCGAGGAAATCGTCCTGTGCTCGCTGTATCGGGGTTTCTTCCATGGTTTTCTTCTCAAAAACTTTGCTCCTAAACCAGTTGGTTAAGTTAGAGCTCAAATCCTGCAAACGTATCTTCACTAACATCTTGTTTGATACCTCCTACAACGTAAGACTCAATCTCAGTTTCCTGAGGAGCATTCTGCTGACCTTTGCTATTTAGCCAGTGATTTGTCCACGGTAACGGATTGTTCTTAGCAGAGATATCAAACTCTGGTTTAAGACCTATGGACTTCATTCTACGATTAGCAATCCACTCTATGTACTGACATAATAGTCTGTCATTGAGTCCAATCATAGATCCTTTTTCGAAAAGGTATCTTGCCCAATCTTTTTCTTCATCAACTGCCTTGAGGAACATCTGTCTTACATTTTCCTCTTCTTCTCTTGCTATCTCAATCATCTCAGGGTCATCACCCTTCTTCCACTTGTGGATTATCTTTTGAGTAAGGATAAGATGCTGACTTTCGTCTCGTGCGATGAGAGAGATAATCTTAGCGGATCCCTCCATAAGTTTGAGTTCACCAAACGCAAAACTGCAAGCGAACGAGACGTAGAATCTAATACCTTCGAGAATGTTAACATTGATTACTGCTCTGTAAAGTCTCCTTTTAATGTCATGTAGAGTCCATGTTGCTGTGGGGGATTGTTTGTATCCATCCTTCCACATGTTACCAACTGCCCATTCTTGTGCTGTGTCGATGAAATCATCGTAGGCTCTGGTAACAGACTGTGCTCTTGTTATTATCTTAGCGTCATCCAACGTTGTGTCAAGCACTTCGCTTGGATCAGCGTAAACATTTTTAATAATATGGGTATAAGATCTGGAGTGTATCCCCTCCATGAATTCCCATACACTCATGCATCCCTCCAACTCAGGTAAAGAACAGTATGGTTTAAATGCCATGCCTGGTCCTCTTCCCTGCACAGAGTCAAGAAGGATCTGATACTTGAGGTTACTTGTATATATGTGTTTCTGTTGTTCGTTTAATGTTTTGTAATCTGCTCTGTCTTTCTGTAGTGAAACCTCTTCTGGTCTCCAGAAATATCCTAACTGTGATTGAGTTAGTCTATCAAAATCAGGATACTTAAACTCAATATACTGTTGCATACCTAGTGGTGCTCCGAAGAACATAGGTTGCTTGGTGGTATCTACCTTACTCGAATTAAAGACAGTAGTACCCACCTAATTACCCCCAACGAATCCGAATACCACCTTCCAGAGACCTTTAATGGATGTCAGTAAAGGATACTTATCTTGTGACTTGATCTCGTCAAACAAATACATGTTCAGTCTGAAGGCATAGTTCGCTTCAGATATAATAGCATTCTTTTGCTGTTCGTCAAGTGGTAAGGCATCTAGATCAGCACGATACTTGGTCTTAAACTCCTTAGCATCTGATATCCTAGGAAAATCATAGAAGTGTAAACCCTCACCCCTAGGTGGTTGTAATGCCTTCTCTGCAATTTTTCTAAGGATCTGTCCTCCTGATAGATCACCTATGTACCTAGTGTAATGGTGTGCTATAAGAAGATACGGATCGTTATCTGCTATCTCATTAAGTCTATGAACATATGTTTTACATGCTTCAGACTCACCTTTATATACAGCTTCCCTCCACATAGGACCATAATAGTATCTAAGATCCCTCTCAAGGAATGCAGTACGGTTCAGTCTCACTGCATATTTACAAAGACTAGACGCAAGAGGATCTTTAGTCTGTAATATCTTATCTTCCATTGTACTGTAGACATAATAGAAGTTAGTTAACAACTTCTTATACTCCTCTTCATCTACAACACCTCTTAGAAATGCACCAACGAACTTGGTGTTCTCTGCTGCTGAGTGGGACTTAGAAGTCCCCTCTTTTAAATCTGCACTAAACATTACATGCCTCACATTCTGACTCATCTGCAGTCAGTAATTCATCAACTAAGTTATTTAGATACATGCCTTCATTGTCCTCATGTGGTTGTTCATCTTTCCATCCTATAGAATGTGCAGGTTCATCAACATCTTTCTTAGCATCATATGTATTCTGATAATAAGATGTCTTCCACCCTAGTTTGTAGGTAGTGAGTAAGTCACTTGCCATCTGTGATATAGGTACTTCATTATCTGGATAGTTCTCTGGATTGTATGACCAGTTACCACTGATCGCTTGGTCAAAGAACTTCTGCATCACTGCTACCACGTTAATGTATCCAGTGTTGTCCTCCATGTCCCAGAGTAACGTGTAGTTATTCTTTAGGGTATTATACGATGGAACAATCTGCTTAAGTGGTCCTTTCTTTGATTTCTTAATGGACAAGTAGTCTCTAGGTGGTTCGATTCCATTGGTTGCATTTGACACAACGGAACTGCTCTCCGAAGGCATCTGTGCGGACAGAGTGCTGTTCCTGAGACCGTGCTCCTTGATAGATGACCTAAGACTATCCCAATCATGTTTCAGATTATTAGGTACAATAGAATCTACATCCTTCTTATATGTATCGATAGGTAGTATTCCATCAGCATACTTAGTATGTACAAATCCATCACATGCTCCTCTCTCGATTGCTAACTGATTAGATGCCTTGAGAAGATAGTATTGGAATGATTCTGTTAGATCATGTACCATCTGCCATGCAGCAGGGTCAGAATAATTAACACCATTCTTAGCAAGATAATGTGCTAGTCCAATGTAACCTATACCTAATGACCTGCGTGCTAAAGTACTACGTTCTGCTGCTCTGACTGGATAGTTCTGATAGTCAATTAGTTCTTCCAGTCCACGAACTGCAAGGTCACATAGTTCCTCCATCTGATCTGCCTGTGTGATCTTACCTACGTTGATAGCAGATAGAATACACAATGCTATCTCACCACCCTCATCATCTATGTGATTGATAGGATCTGTTGGTAGTGTGATCTCTTGACATAGGTTACTCATGTTAACCTTGTCCTTAAATGAACTATGAGTATTGCAGTGGTCGATATTCATAATGTATATACGACCAGTCTCTGCTCTCTCCTTAAGGATGTCTAGTATTAATTCTTTAGCGTTGACTGTTGTTCTTGGGACTGATTGGTCTGACTCATATGAGCAGTATAAACTATCAAAAGAGTCGGTCCCAAAACTCTCATACAAAGAAGGAACATCATGAGGGGAAAAAAGCGAGATGTCCTGATTTTTGATAAAACGTTCATAAAATAGTTTACTAATCTGAATAGAGTAATCTAACTTTCTGACTCTGTTGTCTTCGGTTCCTTTGTTGTTTTTGAGGACGATGATGTCTTGGATTTCTTGATGCCAGATAGGAAAGTGGACAGTAGCTGATCCTCCTCTAATACCGTTTTGCGTACAGCATCTGACAGTTGACTCAAATTTTTTAAGGAAGGGGACCACACCTGTGTGCTGAACTTCTCCACCCCTGATTTTAGAATTGATTCCCCTGATTCTACCTGCGTTAATACCGATACCAGCCCTTTGTGCGACATATTTGCCAATAGCCATATCACTGCTAAAGATACTATCGAGGGTGTCATCAATATCAACCAGAACACAAGATGCAAATTGACGAATGGGTGTTCTGACTCCCGCCATGACGGGGGTTGGGATGTTGATTCTGTGCTTTGAGATTGCGTTGTAGTATCGTTTGACATAATCTAACCTCGTTTCTTGTGGGTACTGTGCGAATAGAGTTGCAGCAATTAACATGTACATCTGTTGAGGTGTCTCAAAAACCTCTCCAGTGCTGCGATCTTGTACAAGATATTTATCTACGACCTGACGTAAACCTGCATATGTGAAGAGATAGTCACGATCCCAGTCGATAAAGTCGTGAAGTTCTGACCACTCTTCTTCTGAATACTTCTTGATTAGGTCAGGATCATATACACCCTTACCAATACACTCCTTAATATGGGCATGTAATGGAGGTGGGTTGTCTGGATGTCCTTTATATACAGACTTCCTATAAGAGAATAAAAGCAAACGAGCAGCAACGTACTGATAGTTAGGTGCTTCTAATGTAATTAAATCGTTAGCAGACTTGATAAGGATCTCCTGCACATCACTTGTGGCAATGCCATCATGGAATTGTAAATTAGAATTCATTTCCACTGCTGACTCGGATACTCCTGCCAGTCCATCACATGCGAACTCCACCATGCGGTGAAGTTTGTCGAGGTTAAGGGGTTCGACCACACCATTACGTTTAACTACGCTAATCATACTCGTTTCCAGTCGGTAAATTTTAGTTTTGCTTCCAAACCATTAAATGTATTGGATTTTATTATAGCAGAAGGATCAAGTCCTGCCAATACCATATCATTAATGTCTTTTTCTTTGACGTTTTTTGGCCAAATCACAACATTGTCCTGCTCACTAATGGATTTGTCCATGCGGTCAATGATTTGTTTGTTTCTTGGTTCGTTGTCGTAAACATACACAAAATCATAGTCCCAATTAGTAAGGTCAACATCGGCACCGCACATGGCAATAGCATTGTCCATAAAGAGGGAGTCCAGGGGTCCTTCTGTGACATAAACTGTTTCATTTTTGTTAATAGAATCAAGACCGAAGACCTTTTGATGCTCTTCGAACATTACTGTAATGTATCGTAACGTTGTATACTTTGCCAAAGATCTACCCTGAATGCCAAACCATGTACCATCTGCACGAATGAGTGGGATAATAATTCTGGGTTGATCATTCTGTAGACTGTCAAATGTTTTCTTCTTTGTGTTGACCCACGTTTTAAACTTCTCAACGTAGAATATTCTAGAGAGTTTATCCTCTGGAACCTTCCTATCGAGAAGATATTTCTTAGCAGGGTGTTCTTTATTTAGATCAGAAATACATTTGAGATCGTCAGGTTTTTTAAACTTTGGTGTACTGTCAGGGATAGTAAATTTCTCCACCGTTGTACCCTTACCAGTAGCGTTCATACGATACTTTTCTAACTGGTATTCACTATACAAATCAGGAGCAAAGTCTTTCAGAAAGTTCGCAGTAGTCTTCCCAACACCACAGTTGTGGCATTTGTATACCATGCGACCAGAGACATGAAAAAAATACCCCCGTGCCTTATTTTTATTCTTCTGGGAATCTCCACAGAAGGGGCAACGGAAGTTGTAAAGGTGAGGTTTTACTCTCTTAAATTTTTCTAGTCTAATGGACAACCTATTGATATAGAGGTCGTCAACTGTGCTCATACATTGTGCTAGTGGATACAGGAAGTATACTTACTTCTGTTCCATTTGTCAAGAGTGGACGGATCATTTTCTGTCCGACTGGACTAACGAGGAAAGATATAACAGACAGAGCACCAAAAATAGTCCACATTTTCTTTTCCATGACTCTAAGACGGTCATCGACTTTTCTGATGTCCCTCTCGCATCCCTTCTTGATCTCATCTGATCTCCTATTGACCTCTCTATGTACTGACTCTATCTTCTCGAAGAGTACAGCATCAATTCTATCTTGCTTATCTAGTTTCTCATTATGAACAGCAAGTAACTCACCCATCTTGGATGAGTTCTCTGAGAGTTTATCGACCACTCGTTCCAGTCGTTCCAATATAGCACCATTGATCTCACTCATTGATTTTGCAGTGCTCTCATCCTCGCATCATAGTAAAACTTGATCACCTGATTGGGATACAAACGCTTCACATATATCTTCTTATGATTCTCAGGTCTGTAGATCTTTCTGAGTTGTATCTTAATATCTGCTTCTGACTTACCATACAGTACATATTCTTGTGCACCATCATAGCATATCTTAAAAGGCAGGTACTTGTCATTCTCCTTCTCTGATTTAGGAGTGACATGTCCTACCACAAGTCCTTCACATGTATACTTACGCTTCTTTGGTTTCTTCTTCGTAAGTTTAGGTTTCTTTTCCTTGTTAGACCCTAGCATAGGATCAAATCCCGCCACAGGACCACTGGCATTAGCGGATCCACTGAATCCTCCAGTACCTGCACTCATTGTTGGGGCATCTTCGTTTATCACAGTTCTCTTAGTGTGTTTGCAATAGATTGGTCTAATGGTACATCTTTAAGAACCCCATGGTCATCCTCAGGGTACCTGCTCAGATATATTAAGAAAGTCTTGACGGATGAATAGTATTCTTCCTCAAGTTTGTACATCAACAAGGGTAATGTACCTTCACCAAAAACATTAAACAATACTATAAGGTGATTCAGAATCAAAGTCGTTCGCAATACTCCTGTCTTAAGATAACGTTTAAGTAACCGTTTAAGGTACTTAAACTTTTTCATATCTTCTAGGAAGTCATCCACAGTCACAGACTGTGGGTTCTCATAATATTTTATTGCGAACATCAAGTGATTCTTTTCATCTAGATGATCAAATCTCATTTACATAATAACGGATCAGTTTTATTTAGCTACCAAATGTTAGTGTAGCAGCACCATTGGTGTACTTCTGTTCAGCACCCTTGCTGGTGTTAAGTACGCAACGATACTTGTAACCGTTGAGTGTAGTACCACCGAGACTACTGTATGCAAGTGTTGCAGTAGTGAAGTCAGCGTATGTGATACCAGTGTCAAGGTTAGCAGTGATGTCAACCCAACGTGTAGTAGCGGTAGCTGTCTGTCTCTGCCACTTGTACTGCTTAGTACCAGACTGATCGACTGTAAATGCAGCAACGAATGTTCCAGCACCAGAAGATGAGGTGGAGTTAGCAGGTTGTGTACCAACAGTAATTGTCTCAAGTACGTCAGCAACGACTGTCTCGTCTGCTTGGTCACCAGAAGTTCCAACTGCAACTTTAAGAGGTACGATGCACTCAGCTTTATGCTTGGTGTCACCATTGTGTGTTTGGTATGTACGATACTGCCACCAACCTGGTCCTGAGATGCCACGAGTCTTGTTAGATGCGATGCTATCTTCAGTTGTATCTACAAACACTAATTCATATGAGTTAGAGTCTCCTCCAAGTATAACGTACTCAGCCACTGCCTTTGGCGGTGTCCTTTTAATTACACTAGCAGCAGCAACAGTTGCTGTTGATCCTGCATAGTTCTTATGCAGTTCGATTGCAGTTGTACTTGTTACTTGCTTAACAATATATGCAACGCTACTAATCTCTAGCACGTCACCCACAGTAACTTCATCTCCCGCATTCTTAGACACAGTAGCATCACCATTAGTGACTCCAATTGTGTTAGAGAATGCAGCTGCGTCTATTTTTCCTACGACAGACATTGTAATTCCTCTGAAAAGTTGTTGGTATCCTATTATTTATTTATAATTTAACGAGCCTTGATTGCTTTCTCTACTTGAGCAAACAACTTATCATCAGCATCAGTCTTTGTAAGTTTGACTGCTTTACCAATGATCTTAAGGCATATATCTATAAGTTTCTCACCGAGCTCTGCGTCTTCGGGGATCTTATCTACAGCATCTGAAATGATTTTTGATGCTAGTGGGAGTAAAAAAGATAACATGATACAAAATTATTAACTATTCTATATATGCTTCCGACCCACCTATTCTATTATTCTTGGTTGCCAATCTATACATCTTCTCATGTATAGTTTCTTCTACAACCCCATCATAAGGGTATGGTATATGTTCATCCAAGTCTAAATCTTTTGCTACTGGCCATGTATCATAGGGATGAGGAACATCATCGAACCAACTGTCCAGTGGCAATCTATGTAATGGTTTCTTGGGCATTAGTCTGAAGTAAACTTCCTATTCTTCATGTAACCCCACTTACCTTTATGTAATGCTCTCACACCTTTAGGGTTCTTGATAGGTTTATCCTTAGCCTCAGCATCCTTCTTCATAAATTCCTTGTACCTTTTAGGTCCATGCTTAGACTTGTACAAAGTTTCTTTAGCCTTGACCTTCTCTGCATCATAACGCTTGAGTTTGGCTGCTTGTTCAGAGTTATCCCACTCCAGGAGTTTCATCGTCTTCCCTCCTTCTTCTTCTTATCATACTCAGCAGTTGCTTGGAGCATCTTCTTCTTGAGATTCTCTTTTGCTTTATCTGTCTTACTGTGAGCAGTAGAACCTACAGATGCAGGAAGAGCAGCACCTGTTACGGCTACCTCTTCTATTTCTTCTATTTCTATATCTACTCTAGCATCATACCCATCAGGGACACCAGACTTTGCTAGTTGTAGTGCTTCTTTTTGTAAATGATCTCTTCGCTTGATGACTGAAGAGCGTACCTTCCTTCTATACTTTAGGTACTTGTCATCTTTGCGGTTTGCTTTACCGTCGTTGTTGATGTCTGAATCCTCTTTACCGACGGGATCTAATTTCTCTGACATAAGATCCTCCTTCTTTGGATTAATCGTGATACCTTTCTTTACTTTGGTCCCACCCTTCATGATGGGATGTTGACTGTCTTTGTCACGTCTATCATTCTTATGTAATAATGTTTGTTGTGCTTTGGATGTCATTACTAAATCCCCAACTCTTTACGCCAATCATAACTCTCACCCATGCGATTTGCAACACGGTCTGCTCCACTGGAGACACCACGAGCCACTTTGCCAACTACCTTTTTGATACCACGCTTTAGCTTACCACCAATACCACCTCCTGATGGTTTTGATCCTCCTGCTGGTGATCCTGCAGGTTTTGATCCTCCTGCTGGTGATCCTGCTGGTTTTGATCCTGAGGAACTACTTGATGATGAACTACTTGTTGGACTTGATGATGATGATGAACTTGATGATGAAGATGAATTGTTCTTAGAGAAGGACTGTTTGATTTGTCCTCTTCCTCCTGAACCAGTAGAACTTCCACCACCTGCACTAGACTTAGGTTTAGCTGAATCTGATACACCTGGTTTCTTATCAGGTCTAGCTGAATCTGATACGCCTGGCTTCTTGCGAGTTGATGCATACCCTGCCTTAGCGTCTGACCCTGCCTTACTTAAAGCACTTCCTACCTTCTTAGCAGCACTACCTACCTTATCAGCAACATTTTTTGCATGACCTGCGGCTTGACCTGCTTTGTATGGTACCTTCTTAGCAACATTACCTGCAGCTGACCCTGCCTTACTTAACCCCTTCTTGACAGCAGAACCAGCACTCTTAAGTGCTGACTTAACCTTATCTGAACGAGAAGGACCAGAGTCAGCTGACTTAGACTGTAATTTCTTACGAGCTAATGCACCTGCATCTCTCTGAGGTTTTTTCTGGGGTGCTTGTACAGCAATATTAGGCATTGCAGAATGCTTTGATGGTGCTTCTGTCAACAACTCTATACCATCGATGGCTTCGAGTGCTTCATTAAGTGAAACTTCATCTAACTCTTCTAATGCTTCTATACACATCGCTTCGAGGTCTTCGAAACTAATTTCATCTATGTAATCATCATCTAGGTCGATGAATCTCTCTATAAGATCATCGATAGTCTCTTCACCAAGTCTTTTCTTTTTCTGTGCAGCATATAAACGAGATGCTTGTCCTGCTTTAGACTTTGCCTTCTCTTTATCACCTGCTGCTGCTGCCTTTCCTCTCTCTACATCTGCTTTCTTAGATGCTTTCAGTGCGAGGTCAGCAGAAATCTCATTAATGGTATCTTCTTTGACATGATCAGCAGCCTTATATACTGGCTTGCCTTGCTTGTTCTTCATGCCTTTCTTATAGTTCTGCCATGCAGGTGTGTTGCCCTTCTTATCAGCGTTAGTAACAGTCATAGCTTCTAACATAGACTGATGTAAGTCCTCAATATCAATAGACTCTTGGACACCAATATCCTCTGCATACTTAGCAGTCTTCTCTCCTTTCTTACCTACTACAATGTAACGACCATCACTTTTACGACCAGTAATAACCATAGACTGTCCACCAGGTGAGATTACTCTACCTATGTTACGGTCATCAGGTGACTTGCGTTTACTCTTATTGATCGCTTCCTTCTCTATCGGAAACCCACCATACCCTTCGAAGACTTCTTGGATAGGTGACTCGTCAATGATCTTAGTGATCTTATCAACTGTCTCCTGCATACGTTTTGAGGGAGCTGCTGACTCTCTATCAACGTGCTTTAGGATTGTCATCTGTTCTTCCATGGTGTAACCCATGAGTTCTGCAGATACTTTAATATCAACCATTGTTTTTAAGTAGGTCCGTAACTATTATTTAGGTGTTGCAGTCTTTCTAAAGTCTGAAAACTTAACTCCAAACTTAGTGGTTGCTTGTCCAGGTGTCATTGCCTGTACCGCCTGACGATATTTATCTGTGCCGACTTTCCAGTCATTGCCACTACCGTCATCAGCAGAGAAGTTAGACTGATCTTCTCTGTTCTTACTAGCATCTGCGACTTCTGTCACATGATGTAACCATGTGCGAAACTCATCGCCATTAGAATCCTTAAGGATTACATAGTTACTACCACGGTGAACAATATGTCCACGGATACCAGTGTCATCATACTCTACGAGTGTGCCTACAGCAAAAAGATCTTCTTCGATGTAGTGCTCCCTTAATTCCTGTTGATATAACTTAGGTGCGAACAACCAACTCTCCTTCTTAGCCTTTGCTTTCTTCTTCTTAGCAGCAGCTTTCTCTGGTGGTGTCATACCTGCCTTAACATCTGCCATGAGTTTCATGGAATGTGCCTTACTGAATCCCTGTGGCATACCTGCATGGAAATTATCATGGTCATCTCCTGACGCATGTTTTCTCTGTCCCGATGCACTTAGTTTCTCCAGTGGGTCATCGGAATCTTTATTCCTTTTACCTGCAGACTTTATATTGATAGACTTAAAGTCATAGTGTACACCATTATACTTGTCAGTTAATTTCTGAAATTCTTTCACTCTATCATCACCAACTACCATAGTAACATGCTCATGTCCCTCATCATTGAGGTCACGCATGATGTCAAATATATTCCTATGTTGCTCAGAGTTTTGGATCGCATCCTTGTGACCCTTAAACATCTTACGCATGTGCTCAACCTTTTGGTCAGCACTTAAAGGATTCTTCTTATGATCTTGTGTTCTACTAGGATAGATCCTGTAATTACCAGAGTCACCACCATGTGCCTTAACAGCATCCATAAGTTTACCATGACCTGCATGAGGTGGGTTAAACCTACCGAATGTTATAGCGACATGCTTATCTGCAGCAAGTTTGTCTGCCTTAGTGTTACCCACAGGCTTCTTCTTAGCAACTGGTTTCTTAGTTGCTTCTGCTTCAGTTATAAAGACGTGAAATGTTAACATTTATCCCCAATTTTTTGCAACAGTGAAGTTAGCACGACTGAACTCTAGTCTATCGACCAGTTTCATAGCAGTACCGTTTTTAATAGCAACGAATCCCTCAGGACTTGTTACTCGATACCCATCTTCATCCTCTATGAACGTACCAATGCCTTTAACCTTTTGTAGTCTGCCGATGATGATGTTTTTAGCAGTCATCAATGCAGTAAAGGCATTCATAGCATTATGTATGGCAGTTTTGTTACTATTTAGGTATTTAATAGTACTCTCTTTCTTTTTATCCCATGCAATCTGAGATTTTTCCGTTTTCTTTTTGGCAATCTCCATATCAAACCTCTGTATTACAAAGGATACAAATCCTTTGAGCATAACAGAAGAGGATGATGGAATGACACCACCACGAACCACTTGGTTAAAATACATCTTAAACAATGCAGTAAACTCAAATGGTTTCTTACCTCCAAGAAGATCAAGGAAGTTTCTACCCTTAGTTATGCTAGTTTTGGCAGAATTAATATTCTTATTGACTGCTGCTTTCTCCATAGCAGTTAGACTAACTCCCTTACCTGTAGTCTGAAAGTCTGATGATAATACTGCAACGTCTTTGACACCCTGCAGTCCACTAACATCTGCACCAAATGATGCACTCATTTCTGCCATCGTTGCTCCACTATATGTTGTGTGAAATACTATACCTAAGTTAGATGCAGCAACCTTATCACCTAATGGACTATCCTGTTGTGCAAAGTATGTAATAGTATTGGGTCTGAATTTATATCCATTAATACCACCCATCTTGGCCAGACCTGGTGTGGATGTATATAATAAATCACCTTGCAGGACACCATTGATAGGTAGTTTCTTAAGGTATTGCAAACATTTCTTTAAGATGCCATTGATAGGACCAGGATAATGGTAATCAACTTCAGAATCTGATGATGCTATCTTAGGTATCTTATTAAATGCAGACTTAGTTCCTACAAAGAATAGTCCTGTCTCTGGATCAGTACCACATACGATAGCAGGTGCACCATCCCATTTGGTTGTGATTCTAGTACCTGTAGTCTGTGTCCCTAGCATATCACGAAGGGACTCTAAAAATTTTATTGCATTTAGACCACCTGCATACCCATTATTAATGAGTTCATCTTCTAAGTGTTCTAAGTGTGTGTTCTTTGCCATTAGATTTCCTCTTGTCCTCCACGACCTCTCATGAAACCCCAAGGATATATTCCAAGACGAGCACCGCTATATCGTTCACCATCTATTTCCCATCCACGTCCTGATCTGAACGTAGCACAGAGAAATGGTGCGTAATCTGGGTGTTGCATAAGTGCTTGAGGGTTGTTGTGGTATGACATGTGACTAGAAAAGGTTAGAGTGTAACAGATTTCATCCCCCTTCCATGTAAGTTCTGGATCTCCTTGTCCAATAAGGTGTACATTATCGTTACCAAAACCCCTACCAGTATTATAGTCGGGACCAAGGCAGGATTGGGCTACCAATGTGACATCTTGTACTCTGGCATAGCGTGGTCCAACAAGCCTTGTACCATTATGATTCTCTTCTTTAGTCAACTCTCTCATAAATCTTTGCACCTCTGGATGATCATAAATCAAAGTCTTATTAGCTGCACTACCAGCTCTGTTGGAGACACCACCATACTGCTGCCAGTCACCAGCAGTTCCTGTCTTCTTATGTGATATGTATAAAACTGGATTACCATCAGGATCCACAATATTAAAGTCAGACTTAGCCTCTCTATTATTGATACGTTGGGTTACATTCTGAACATCATAACAATTAGGATACTTCTCTCCGTTGTTCAGACATATAGTTATCGGACCAGTTTGTCTAACAAATTGCTGTAATAACTCACCAAGTTGTCCCATTGCTATTCTCTCAGCACGGGTGACATCAGCACCCGCCTCTGGTTTCCTAATTTTATTGATAGGAATATACCCTACATGGCCATTTGCTCTACACTTAAGAACTTCCAGTCTACCTACCATATCTAAGCGATTTTCCACTATCCGTAACGATGTACCAGAAGGTAATGGACTCCAAGTTTCTTCCTTGTTTAATTTAAAGAACCTAGACTCATGAATTTGAGTTGACCTTTCTATAGTCAGTTCCATCTCTGCCCATGCAGCATTAGACTGAACATACTTTTCGTATCCAGTCATCGTCTTATCAGTAGTTTTGGACTTAAGTGTAGCCACAAAAAAAGAGGGTGTTACCCCTCTATTTATTGTCCTTCTGTTCTACCTTAAGTCTTTCATATAATTCTCTGGTTTTGTTATCGGTCTTACGATGCATCCAAAGATTCATTATAATAGTATCGAACTCTTCATTCGTTATCTTTAACTGCATCTTGTGCATCCTCCAGTGATTCGATAAGCTCTGAAACGTGGCAGAGGTTATCAATATTAGCCAGCATATCAGCAATATGCTTTGAGATGTACGGTTTTTCGGATCTTGCTGCGAAGGATAGAGCATTACGGAGAGACTCTTGTGCTTCTCTCAAACTGTACTCTACCTGTTGTGATAGTGCCATGATTGTCATTCCAATGTCTAATGTTACCTGCAATAATAAAACAGTTGGTTAGAACCAACTGTACAAAGATAAAGGTTCTGATGATGCAGATAATATCATCATACCTCTTCGTGGTTTCGTCTTGGAAGGATCCCAAAGTATACTTCCAGACTTTCCAGACCTCTTTAATGTGGATCATACCACACTAGGGTCACGATGATTGCTACTATCAATGCAATAGCAATCGCTCCATAAACTAAATGCAATTAAATGTCTCCTTCTTTGCGATTTTCTGAGTCTTCGATAGAGAACTCACCACCAGGATATCTGGCAGCAAGTTTAAGTGAGTTGGTATAGAACACATCATCCAAACGGACTTCTAATGCTCTTGCTGCACAAGCAGCATACCATAGTACATCACCCAACTCTTTGATAAGATGCTCTTTGTTAGCATCGTTCCATGGTTTGCCCTGATACTTCATCTTCTTGACGATCTCACAGAACTCACCTGCTTCAGCAGTCAATCCCTGAGAAGCAGTATCTAAACGAGCGATGTCACATCCCTGTTCAGATAGTTGTCTCAGTCGATCAATGTACTGAATCTTATCTTTACTAGCATCAGAACAAGTCTTGTCCTGAAAATGCATATACTTATCTAAGTCTATCTGGAACTTCTCCTTGTCCTTTTTCTTGTTCTCTTCTGCTCTGACTTTCTCTGCTGCTTGCCATGCAGTAAAACCTTTCTGTTTAATAAACTCTTCTGGTGTCTTAGGAGTTTCATCAGCAATCTTCTTTGCACCTTCTGCCATGTCATCTTTAGCATCCTGTGCAGAGTTATTCATAGTCTCTGCTACTTTCTGTGCATTGTCAGTTGATGCAGGATCAAATGGAATTGGACCAGGTACTGAGTCCTTATGGTCATGGTCGTGCTTGCTCATATCTTAAATGAATCGAATTTGGTTACTGTCTTAGCAATCTCTAAGACTTCTTCTTCATTACCAGAGTCGGTAAGTTTCTGCTGTTCACAATCATACAGCCTCATCTTGGATCTGTCAATACCTATGACAAATCTCTTGTGAACTGTAGGATCATTATATCTATTCTTTAACTGCTTGACCATTATTTGATTCACACTCTCCAACTCTTCTGTAGAAATAAGGGCAAACATAAGGTCAGCAGTAGCAGGGAGTCCAAAAGACTCAGAGGTGTCAGTAAGGTCCACATCGCTACTACCGTAGCCGCTACGAGTAGTTTGAGTGGCAGATACAATCGGAACGTTCGCCTCAACTGCGAGACCCCTAAGTTCTTCTGCGATTGCTTTGACGAATGTGTATGAATTGACAATTGAGTTTTTATAACGAGAGGATGAACAGATATTAAGGTAGTCTATGAATATAATATCAGGACTGAACCCCTTCTTCATTGCTAACTCATTAAGCAGTGACTTAAAGTGACCTACATGAGCAGATGCTGTGGGGTACTCCTTGATAACAAGACGACCTTGAGTCTTCTTATTTAGTTTATCAATCTTAGTTCTAAACTGTGCCTTACTGAAGAGAGGATCATTGAGTTGTTGGATGGGAACATTAAGTAAGTTAGCATCTATTCTTTCAGCGATCTTTTCTTCTGCCATCTCAAGAGTAATGTAAAGAACATTTTTACCTTGGAGGAGAGCAGCACTAGCACAATGGCACATGAACAAAGACTTACCCACACCAGTACCTGCAAGAGCAATGTTGAGAGTCTTGTTAGGAAGACCACCCTTTGTAATCTTGTTGAGGAGTTCCAAGTCGAACGGAATCTTCTCCTCAGTTTTGTGGTAGAAGTCGTATCTTTCGTCTGCGTCTTTGATGTAATCGTGTCCAACTGTGTCATCGAAACTTGTACCTAATGCTTCGGACATGATATGTGGAATAGCATCCTTGGTACGAGTCTTATCCTGACCGTCAGCAATCTTGATACTATCCATGAGTGCAAGGTAGATAGCACGTTCCTTACACCACTTCTCTGTTGTGTCTAATAACCAATCTTTATTGTAATGATCTTTGTCGATCTTATTATCTAGGAACTCTTCTATCTCCTTAATAATTTCTTCACTTATATCCCTACGCTTTTCCACCTCAATCTTAAGTGCTTGAGGTTCTGGTAATGCCGAGAACTCTTGCACATAGTCTTGTACAGCAGTGAACAAGACCTTATTGTTGATAGTGTCAAAGTACTCATCCTTAATAAAAGGCATGACCTGCCTACAATAATTCTCATCAAGGATGAGTTTACTGAGGGTGATCTCTTCGATCTTTTGCATTAGAGGTAGTGTAAATAAGTACTGACCACCCACTTGTCATTAGACAGGGGTGCTTTGCCTGAGTGAGGGAACATCCATGTGGGAGGGAAGACTAAGGCACTACCCTCCTTTGGTTGTATGCTGTGATCTATATTATGAAAGCATGTTTCTCCACCTTTGTCAACATCATTAAGATAGAAGAAGAGTGCAAGGAATCTCCGAGCACTATCATGGTTGCCTACATCCACATGTAGATCAAACCTATCATTCCTTTCACACTCATAGTGCTTAAGTTTAACCTGCTCAAATGAATTCTCTACTGGCCAGAAGTCTTTACAGTCAACCTCTGCCATATAGATCTCAGAAAGACGTTTGATATATTGGATCAATTGATTATGAATCTTGACCCATTCTTCCCTAGCACCTTCTTTCTCTATCTCATGGGTAATGTTAAACATATTCCATTGAGGTCTACCCTTCTGCTCCCACCTTTCTAGTTCTGTCTTCTTTCCTAACTCAATTATGTTACGACAGAGACTAGGATCCAATGCCAATGGATAGTGTCTGACATAATCTTTAAGATCCATATCGGAACTCCTTAGCAGCAACTTCATCAAGTGCCTGTAGTACTTCGGGTGTAAAATATTTCTCTGGATTACTCAAGATCTGTTTAGGATATAGATTTGATTCTCCCATCTTATACCTGTTACCTATTCTTGTAAACACTCCATGTTTCTCTCCTAACTCAAGGAGACCATAATACTTATCCAGTCCTCTCTCATCATAGAATAGTCTTGATTCTATCTTGATGTTCTCCTTAGTGAACCTAGACTTCTTAGTCTCACATTTAATAATGTTACCAATCACATCCTTACCATCTTTCTCTTTGGATTTGCTGAGGTATATGATAGTAGATGCTGCATACTTAAGACCACTACCACCACCCATCTCTTTCATAGGTACATAAGCACCCACTACATCATAGGTATGCAGCATCTAC
>Ga0208749_1000068_pt1 | contig 23603 bp, 23 predicted proteins | sample Knorr_S15_td_DCM_FD_185601 | JGI IMG/M metagenome (GOLD analysis project Ga0208749, IMG submission 185601) | Marine microbial communities from Southern Atlantic Ocean transect - Knorr_S15_td_DCM_ad_63m_LV_B (SPAdes) (version 2) | ecosystem: Environmental > Aquatic > Marine > Oceanic | place... | reverse complement strand
TCGTAACAGGCTCATTACCACTTGGTGTAGTATATTCACTATCACCACCACTAAATAATGCTAAAACAGCACCAGTGATAGCAACCCAAACACCTGCACCAGCTCCAGTTGAAGCAGCTCCAGTTGATGTGTTTGATGTTTCTGTCTCTGATGAAGCACTTTCTTCTGACTCCTCTTCAACTGCATTTGGATCATCAAAAGCCTCGGATCCTTCCTCACCTTCAGATGCAATTGATTTAAAACTTGTTCCAGTAATAACTAGAGCAAGCATTGAAAAGTATGTTCCTATCTTTTTAAATAATTTCATCTGTGATGATCCTCTGATAATTAAACTTATTTTAAATTACCACCCCTGGTTTTTTAACACTATGTAGGTGATTTTTAATTAATTCCTATTGTTTGTAAACAACATTTTAACTTTTTTCATTATGTTATGTGTTTAAGCTGAACGGAATTATAAGTCATTTGAAAAAAAATGGTTAGCATTTAATTAAGCTATTTTTTTAACCTTATATTCCCTCTATTGAGCTTATTTATTTGAGCGCATAAGGTTCATAGACATTCTACGTGCTATATATTTTTCAAGATTTTTAATGTCCTCTTCTGCAAGAGCTCCATGAAATACACTAGTAAACAGACTATCAAAATCCTTAACTGTATTTGAAAAGTATACTTTCAGAGGCGCTAACATCTCTTCAGAGATTCTATATAGAGTTCTTCTGGAATCACCAGGATCTTTTTCTCTTACAAAAATTTCACTCTCGACACCAGTCGCGAGTATCTTTCTGAAGTTTGCAAATGTTGTTGCTGGAAAAACATCACAAACAGAATCATATAAATCATCTCTGCTGACGCCTTTATCACCTCTGAATTGAAATAAAATAACTGAACAAATGATCTGGATCTGAAGATATCCGGACCTGATATAGTTGGATAACTTTCTTGGCTGAAGATCTCTATTTGATAGTCCCAAAGCTCTTATAGATGCTGCAAATGCGAGAACTTCTACTCCTTCTTCCGTATCTTTAAAATTAATTGTAGACTGCTCTACTGCCTCTGATAGATTTCTACTTTCTACATCAACAGACCACTTCTTAATATTCTTATTTATCTTTGAAACCTTACTCATAATTAATTAAATTAATAATTTTATTAGATATAATCTATCTAATTATTATTATAGCTCGTAACTTTATGTAACAAACGGATAAACAATATGTTTAAGAAAAAAATAATTTTAACAATTTCACTATTAGCTTTTAGTTTTGTTTCTTTTGCTGAATGCAATTATCCAAAGAAAAAATTTGACATCCCATCTGGCAAGAAAGCAACTGAAGCAGAAATGGTTGAAACTATGGGTAAAGTCAAAGAATTTCAAGCTGACTTGGCTGTATATCGAACTTGCTTGGATGATGAGTTAGCGAAAGTCTCTCCTGAACTCGAGTCATATGAGGAAATTGAGAGAATGAATGCACAGAAGTACAATGCCTCTGTTGAAGATGAACAAAAAATGGCTGAAGAATGGGGCGAAGCTGTCAAGGCGTTCAAATCAAAATAATCAAATAAGGATCAAAAAGTGTCGAAAACTGTAACCATTACTGGTGCAGCAGGTCAAATTGGGTATCAGCTTGCATTCAGGATTGCTTCGGGCCAACTTCTTGGAGCAAATGAAAAAATCAATTTAAACCTTCTTGAAATTACTCCCGCATTAGATGCCTTAAAAGGAGTTGCAATGGAATTGGAGGATTGTGCCTTTGAGACCCTAGATAACATCAATATCTCTGATGATCCAAATGAGACATTTAAGGAAACTGATTATGCATTTCTGGTCGGTGCCAAACCAAGAGGACCTGGAATGGAGCGAAGTGACTTATTGCAAGAAAATGCAAAAATATTTTCAGCGCAGGGTAAAGCAATCAATGAAAATGCATCTAGAGATATAAAAGTACTCATTGTAGGCAATCCAGCTAACACAAATGCCCTGATCGCTATGTCAAATGCACCAGATATTGATCATAATGCTTTCACTGCAATGATGAGACTTGATCACAATCGAGCACTTGCACAACTTGCATCAAAACTTGATTGTCATTCAGGTGAACTTTCTAATATGACGATTTGGGGTAATCATTCCATAACTCAATATCCAGATATAACCAAGTTGAAACTCTCGGGCGAAGATGTATCAAAAAGACTCGATGAAATATGGATAAAGGATGAGTTTATTCCAAGGGTTCAAAACAGAGGCGCAGAGATTATTAAAGCAAGAGGTTTATCAAGCGCTGCATCTGCAGCATCAGCGGCTATTGACCACATGAGAGACTGGGCATTGGGGACAGAAGATAATGATTGGGTCAGCATGGCTATTCCAAGTGATGGGTCTTATGGCATTAGTGAAGGTATAATCTACTCATTTCCTGTGACATGTCAAAATGGATCCTATTCAATTATCCAAAATCTTGAAATCGATGATTTCAGCAGGGAGTGTATGAAAATAACTGAAAAAGAGCTGCTCGAGGAAAAGGCAGCAATTGAACACCTGCTGTAAATTTAGACAAGATCTCATTTAATCTGTAGAATCCATGATCCGGGTTATTCCGAAGTTTTTTTAAAATAAGATAGAGTTTACAAAGCCAGATGATATTTTTTATAGCCGCAATAACACTCTTTATTTGGGTCACATACACCGCAATGGAACTGAGAAAAGCAACGCTAGCAGCAGGTGCTCTTTTGGTTGCATACACTCTGATTGGTGATCCAACCACAATTTATATTTCTATACTTTGGATTCTTTTTGGCCTTCTTGTATCACTCAATATTCCAGAAATCAGGCGGAATTACATTACAAAAAGAGTCTTAGATATATATAAAGATCTTCTTCCAAAAATCTCACAAACTGAACAAGAAGCCATCGACGCGGGAAATGTTTGGTGGGATGCAGAATTATTCACTGGAAATCCAAACTGGGAGGTTTTGAGGTCTAATCCTAAAGCAGAATTACCAGCTGAAGAGCAAGCTTTTCTTGATGGTCCAGTCAATGAGCTATGTGAGATGATAGATGAATGGAAGGTATCACACAAAGACTATGACTTACCGCAAGAAGTATATGACTTTGTAAAAGAGAAAGGATTCTTCTCATTTATCATTCCGAAAAAGTATGGCGGTCTTGAATTTTCACCTCTTGGTCTTATATATGTCATGGCTAAAATTGGGTCACGCAGTGGGACGCTAGCTTCAATGGTGGGCGTGCCAAACTCTCTGGGGCCTGCAGAACTTCTAATGCATTATGGAACGGATGAGCAAAAAAAAGAACTTTTGCCAAAACTTGCATCAGGAGAGCATGTTCCATGTTTTGCCCTCACTGGTCCATATGCGGGATCAGATGCAACCTCAATGCCCGATACAGGAGTTGTATGCAAGGGGGAATTTGAAGGTGAGGAGATCATTGGGATTAAACTCAATTTCAGTAAAAGATATATCACTCTAGCGCCAATAGCTACTCTAATTGGTCTTGCATTTAAAATGTATGATCCTGATCATCTCATTGGAGATACTGAGAATTATGGCATTACTTGCGCCCTACTTCCTAAGGGTACAAAAGGGCTAGAAACTGGAAGAAGACATATTCCTATCGGTAGTCCATTCATGAATGGGACGATTACTGGAGAAGATGTGTTCATACCATTGGATTATATTATTGGTGGCGTTGACCAAGCCGGAGAAGGATGGAAAATGCTTACAGATTGTCTTTCTGCTGGTAGAGCAATCGTATTGCCATCTGGTGCGATGAGTGGGGCAAAATCTGCTGTAGCTGTAACTGGACCTTATGCAAGAGCCAGAGAGCAGTTTGGCATGCCTATTGCAGAATTTGAGGGCATACTTGAACCTCTTGGCAGAATGGCAGGAAAGTCATATATTATTTCTTCTTCTGTATCCACAACAGCTATGGCAGTTGGTGCAGGAGAAAAACCATCTGTGATTTCTGCAATACTTAAGTATCATTCAACAGAACTTGCGAGGAAAATTGGAAGAGACGCCATGGATATACATGGCGGTAAAGCAGTTATGATAGGGCCAAAAAACTACATGGCTGGAGGATATGAGAGCACTCCAGTAGGTATCACTGTTGAAGGTGCAAATATCATGACAAGAAGCTTGATCATTTTTGGTCAAGGTGCGTTTAGATGTCACCCATATGTTCTAAAAGAAATTGAAGCGGTCAATATTGAAGATAAAAATGAGTCACTCGAGCAATTTGATCTACATCTATTTGGACATATCGGTCATTCAATCTCTTGTGCTATTAGAGCATTTGTAAGAGGAATAACAGATAAATTCACTTCAAGTCCAATTGATGGTGAGACTTCAATTTATTACAAACAAATCAACAGGCTATCAGCTGGGTTTGCATTTCTAACTGATATTTCAATGTTAGTAATGGGTGGTGAGTTAAAAAGAAAAGAGACCATTTCGGCAAGGCTCGGTGATGTATTAAGTTCACTATATCTTGCGAGTACAACTCTCAAGCATTACGAGGATACTGGTGAGAGAGAAGTAGATCTTGCTTTACTAGAATGGACACAAAAGACACTTCTATTTGAAGCTCAGGAAAAACTGGGTCAAACACTCGATAACTTTCCAAACAAAGCTATTGCAAGATTTGTAAGCTTTATTATCTTTCCAACAGGCAAAAATCTAAAGGCTCCAAGCATTAGAGAAACACTTAAATTAGGAAAGCTAGTTTCAAGAAATACAAAAACGAGAGAAAAGCTCATTCATGGAATATATCAAGCAGACGAGCCAACAAATCATTTTGCTCAAATGAATAAATTGCTAGAACTCTATGAGTCTTCATATAAAGACAGGGCATCTGTCTTGAGAGCTAAGAAAAAAGGCTTGATCAATGGTTCAAGCTTTGAAGATCTTCTTAGTAATGCTGCTAATGAAGGGATAATCACCGAAGATAAAATAGATGAACTGAAAGCATACAATGAGTTGGCAGATGACATCATTAATGTTGATGACTTTTCTCAAGAGGAAGTTGATCAACTAAGGTAAAAGTAAAAGGGAGCTTAATCTATTCCAAAAATATCTCGACAGTAAACTTTATCTTTTACATCTTCTAATTCTGGTGAAATTCTGTTTGCAATTATTATTTCCGAAATATTTTTGAATTCATTTAGATCATTTATAAGGCTTACTCCATCGCTATTTACTTCATTTAAAAGCGGCTCATAAACATGTATTGCTTTATTTTTATCTCTTAGCATTCGAAGTATATCCATGACTGCTGATGATCTAAAGTTATCACTATCCTTTTTCATTATTAACCTATATATACCTACACTTTCTGAATTTGTTTGGAGTATTTGATCTACAATGAACTTCTTCCTAGATTGATTTGAAGTTATAATTGCTTCTATTAAGGTTTGTGGCAGATCTTCAAAATTTGCGAGTAGTTGCTTAGTATCTTTTGGTAGACAGTAACCGCCATAACCGAAAGAAGGATTGTTATAACCCTGGCCTATTCTTGGATCTAAAGAAATACCATTGATAATATTTTGAGTATCTAAACTCTTCGATAAAGCAAATGTGTCTAGCTCATTGAAGAATGCTATCCTCATCGCTAAATAAGTATTTGAAAATAGTTTTACTGCCTCTGCATCTGAAGAAGACATTAAAATTGGAGAAACATCTGTTAGAGCAGACTCACAAAGTATTTTTGCAAAATCCTCTGATTTTTTGCTTTCATTCCCAATAATTATTCTTGAAGGATATAAATTATCCTTAAGCGCTGAGCCTTCTCTTAAAAACTCAGGCGAAAAGATTATATTTTTTGTATTTAATCCATTCTGTAATTTGAGAGTATGACCCACTGGTATTGTTGATTTAATAACTATTAAGGCATCAGGAGACATTAGAGTTGCATCTTTAGAAACAAGATCAACTATGCTTGTGTCAAAAAAATATGTAGATTCATCAAAGTTTGTTGGGGTACAAACAATAATAAAATCTGAATTATCATATGCCTCATGCTTGTCTTTTGTTGCTGTCAGTCTGAGATCATTTTTTTTCAACATTTCATCAATATCATTATCTCTGATGGTTGATTTCCTATCATTGATTGCTTGAACTCTACTCTCATCAATATCAAAAACGCACACCTCATGCTTCTTTGAAAGCATGGTGGCTAGTGACATACCAACATAGCCTGAACCTACAACTACTATTTTTTTTCTAGTATTCATTTTTATAGTTTTAAATCAGTTCTATTTGTTTCATTCCCAATTTGCCTAATCTATCTATTAACTTACTAATAATTGAATTATCATCGCCGATAATTATTCCTAAATCTCCGCCTCCAGCTCCACTTGGCTTGTAAATTAAGCCTTCTTTCTCTGCCAATATACTTATTTCTTTATCTGTTTCTGAATAAACGCCAATGTTAAATGTACTATCCATTTCAATCATTAGAGTGCTATATCTTTTGATGCTATTTATGATTTGACCAGGGTCATTCTCTCTATATGCCTGAGATAAGTTAGCAAGTGTTTCCTTCATCTCTTTTGAGATTTCCAGAAAGAAACTTTTATGCTCAAGTTTACCTGAATGATATTTTTTTATCATTTCACGTGTATCGGCATAAGTTGGGCCCTTTACAAATTTAATTATAACTTCTTTAGGTATTTTTACTTGATTCCATACAAAGGATTTATTTCTATCTTTTGAGCATTCAATGACTGGAAATCCATAAAATGAGCTTAATACATCAAGCCCGCTGCCATTATGGCTCTGAAAATAATTATGTACCTCAAGAGAGGTATAAAGTTGCTCTTGCTTATCAAGGTTGAGCTTAAAATATTTATTTATTGCCTTTGTAATAGCTACAGATATTGCTGCGCTAGATCCAATACCAAGTTTTATCCCTGATTCAAAAAAGCCGTCAGTATTAATTGAGAACTTTTCTCCAAAAGGCTTGATACCGAGAACCTTTATTGCTATCTCCAAAAACAAACCATATTCCCCTGGGTTTTCATTTATCCATTCAATCTCGGAACGATCATTTAATTGAAATAGAAACTCCTTATCTAAAGCAGAGGTGATAAATTTATTCTTACTTGATTCAATTTTTTCTACTGAAATCTCGGCTGAACGACTAACTGATAGCAGAGTTGTTCTACCTCCTTCAATTGCCATATATTCTCCACAGAGAAAGACTTTTCCTGGTGCTGTCATATCAACTTTCATTTATGATTTCTGGAGGCCCTCCTATCCCTGCATGAATGATGTCTATTACATCTGTTGTCTCAATGATCCTATTCTTTATAATCTCGGATGATGTTGGATCACATATAATTTTTACTTGGGGGCCGGCATCAATTGTATATAAAAGCTTGTGCCCTAATGATCTAAGATTCTCTATTTCTGAAAGGCAACTATAAGTTACGTCCGTCATATATGAAATTGAAGGTATTGAGGTTTTCATGACTTCATGCATCAGTTTGCAATTCTCCTCAGCCACATTTTCAAGTGCAGCCATATTTTTAGTTTTGATAGCATTTAGTGCGAGATCAATATGCTTATGATTGATATCAAGCCAATCTTGATAAATTGGAGATGTCTTCTTTGAAGCCCTCATACCTTCTCTTGAGCTTATTTTTTTTGGCTCTTTCGAGGCAATGCAGATAAGCACATCAAGTGGCCATTCTGGTTCTTTAAGAATCTGGCTGCACCTATAATTATCTTTATGGTCCATAAAAACAAAGCCTCCAATCAAAGACCTAGGGGCGGAACCGGAACCCAGCATAGAGGCCTCAACTTTATGATTGATATCAAGGCATAAGTTATAATGGGCCTCATAAGCAGTCACGAAAGATGCAATACCAGAGGCAGATGAAGCCAGACCTGATGATGTTGGAAAGTTATTTTGAGATTCGATAACTAGATATTCGTCAGTCCCAGAAAATTCTGATAAATACTCTAATGGAGGTAGAATTTTTGAGAGATCAGATTCCTCTTTTCCATTTATGAATAATTGATGATGATTTGATTGAATATTCTTGAAAATCTTGGTTTTTGAAATCATCGAATCAACAGTCACTGAAATAGAACTCATTGCAGGTCTGTTTTGATTGCTGTCTTTTTTACCCCAATACTTTACCAAAGCAAAGTTTGGGTGGGCGATGGCTACTGTCTCTTTCAAGTTTTTTTCTTATCCAAGATATTTTAGGCTTACAAAGTAGTATACTTTACCACTGCGTATTCTAGAAAATTCAGTTTAATTCATGTCCTCATTTAAAAAGCAGATTCCAGAATTTAAGAAATCAATTGATGATCAATTGAAGATCATTCTTTCTGAATCAGATCAATCCTCAGAAGAGCTCAGCCAAGCGATGAAATATTCTGTAATGAATGGAGGAAAAAGAATTAGGCCAATGATGATGCTGGCTTCTGCTGTAGTCATTGATGTCGATAGCCAACATGTAATTTCATTTGCAACTGCAATAGAATTGCTCCACTCATTTTCTTTGATTCATGATGATTTGCCATGCATGGATGATGACTTATTAAGAAGGGGTCAGCCGACAACACATGTTAAATTTGGGGAAGCAACTGCAACACTGGCTGCTGATTCGCTTCAATCACTGGCATTTGAATTAATGGCAAAAGCTGAATTTCCAGAATCTAATAGTTCACAACTTGAACTTATTTCAATGATTGCAAATGCCATTGGATCTGCAGGAATGGCGGGCGGACAATCTTTAGATCTAGATTCGGAAAATAAGAAACTGGATCCCTCGAGTGTTGAAAATATCTATATGCTAAAAACGGGAAAATTACTTCAAGCATCAATATTGGCGCCCACATACTTTAGATCACTGGATGAAGAAAAAGTTTCGGCTTTAAAAAACTTCTCAGAATCAATAGGTGTGGCATTTCAAATTCAAGATGACTTGATTGAGGCAGTCGGAGATGCAAATATTATTGGTAAATCAATTGAGTCTGATAAGTCAAAAAATAAAGCTGCCTATCCTTTACTCTTTGGTGTGAGTGAATCTAAAAAGAGAGTGAAAAATCTTTATGAATCAGCCTGCGAATCTCTCAATGTTTTTGGTGAATCCTCAAGTTCGCTTTTGGATATGGCTGAAATAATCATTGACAGAAAATTGTAAATGATTATTGCCTAATGCCAATTCCTTTTTTGAGCAAAATCACCGCTATTGCGAACAAAAGGACAAAGAAGATCACTATCATCATCAATGCATTTTGAATCGATACATCTGAAATCCCAATCACGCTATACCTCATTGAATTGATCATATAGAGAATTGGATTAAATCTAGATAAAGTTTGCCAAAATTCTGGTAACAAACTCACCGTATAAAAGACTCCTCCCAAATATGTGAGAGGTGCAAGCACGAATGATGGAATGACGGCAATATCATCAAACTTTTTAGCAAAAATTGCATTGATTAAACCCGCTAAAGAAAAAACTCCAGCTGTCATGATAATCACGAATAGAGTCATAAGAGGGTGTTTGATATTTATCTGGGTAAAAAATAAAGCAATAAAGGTAACGACAGTTGCTACTGCCAAACCTCTGATGATTCCTCCTGCAAGATAACCAATGACTATTGATACTTCACTCAAAGGAGAAACCAAAAGCTCTTCAATATGACCTTGAATTTTTGCATTAAAGAAACTTCCAACAACATTTCCATATGAGTTTGTTATTACAGACATCATGACAAGGCCCGGGGCTATATATTCCATGTAAGGAAAACCCTCCATTTCTCCTATTCTCTTACCAATGAGGGTGCCAAAGATTATAAAATACAATGACATTGTTATTCCTGGCGGGATTAAAGTTTGAACCCAAATTCTTAAAACTCGACCGGTCTCTTTTCTTACAAGAGAGATTGTCCCAATCATTTGTATCCTCATTCGCCCTCTCCCTGTTGACCTTTGGTAAGATCAAGAAAAAGCTCCTCTAGCCTGCTATTTTTATTTCTCATGCTCAGTACTTTCACCCCTCTTGCTTGCAATGTACTAAAAGCATCATTCACGCCTTGCTCCTGAGAGACAGTAATTTCAATCTCTTGTGGTGATTTCAAAGCAGTGGCATAACCATCAATTTCAGGTGCTTTATTGAGTGGCTTCTCTGTATTAAGGATAAATACTTCAGTCTTGAGTTTTTTCAAAACATTTTGCATTGAGTCATTTTCTATGATTTTACCTTCGTCAATAATGGCGACCTTGTTACACAACTGCTCTGCTTCTTCAAGGTAGTGAGTTGTGAGAATTATCGTTGTTCCGTTTGCATTCAGATCTCTGAGAAAGCCCCACATCATTCTTCTTGTTTCAATGTCGACTCCTGCTGTTGGCTCATCAAGCAGGAGGAGTTTTGGTCGATTAACCAATGCTCGAGCAACCATCAGTCTTCTTTTCATTCCTCCAGATAGGCTTCTGGCGTTTGTCTTTCTCTTTTCCCAAAGTTGCATCTGCTTCAGATACTGTTCAGCTCTCTTCTTCCCTTCGCTTCTTGGGATACCATAAAACCCTGCCTGATTAACCAAAATATTAAAGTTGTAATCAAAAAGATTCAGATTGACTTCTTGTGGCACAACTCCAATACAAGATTTTGCTTTTGCCAATTCTTTATCAAGGTCATGCCCAAAAACCTCTATGGATCCTGATGACTTATTCACAAGAGATGTGATTATTCCTATCGCTGTTGTCTTTCCTGCACCATTTGGACCAAGAAGAGCAAAAAAATCTCCTTCTTGAACATCAAAACTGACGGATTTGAGTGCTTCCACGCCACTTTTATATTTTTTTGAGAGATCTTTTATTGATAATGCATGCATACCAAATGCATTTTGCACCTTAATAGAAATAAAGCAATAATGTTGCTTTAATTTAATATCATTCAAAAAAAATAATGACAGAGATTTGGCATAAAACAAAACTAAATAGACAAGCAACTATTGATCAAGCGCATGAAAATACCCTGGTCGAAACACTGGAGATTAAAATCACTGAAATCGGTGATGATTTCATCAAGGGGACAATGCCAGTTGATTCGAGAACAAAGCAGCCAGCGGGCTTACTTCATGGGGGCGCCTCAATGGCTCTTGCTGAGACGCTGGCAAGTACTGGAGCTTACCTTTGTGTTGATCCAGAGAAATACAGAGTAGTCGGCCAAGAGATCAATGCCAATCATGTCAGACCTGCAACATCTGGATATGTTACAGGAATTGCAAGACCCATATTTTTGGGCAAAAGAACTCAAGTTTGGGAAATAAAAATTTATAAATCTGAAGAAGAGTTCTCAGATAAAACACTTTGTTGTGTTTCAAGAATGACTGCTCAAAGAATTGACGGAGGTCAACAATAACTGCTCTTTTATTTTTTATTTCTGCATTGCTCTATGCAACTGTCGGATTTGGTGGTGGCTCAACCTACAATGCGTTACTCATACTTGCAGATTTTGATTTCAGACATATTCCAATCGTTGCGCTTTCATGCAACATAGTTGTTGTACTGGGAAACTGTATTAGGTATCAATCGCATGACTTAATTCCATGGCGATTTTCAATTCCACTCATTTTGGTTTCAGTACCAGCATCATTCATAGGTGGATCGATTCAAGTCAGTGAAATGATTTTTATGTTACTGCTCGGATTGGGATTGGTTACTTCTGGGTTTTTGATGTGGATTAATCCAAATGAATCTAAAGATAACTCTGGACAGAACAAGCACAACATATACTCAAACATAATCATCAGCCTCTTACTCGGATTTTTGGCAGGGCTCATTGGAATTGGAGGAGGAATCTTCTTCGCGCCGATACTGCATCTACAAAGTGCTCTTACCTCAAAAAAAATCTCTGCATTTTCAAGTGTATTTATACTTGTGAATTCTATCGCCGGGCTTTTGGGGCAGTTATATAAAAACATCGATATAGATATCGGCTTTGATTTTAATGAGTACTCACTGCTATTGATTGCAGTGATACTGGGTGGGCAGATTGGAAATTACCTTGGGGTAAAGATCTTTTCTGGTTCTATTGTTCGAAGATTAACCTCTGTATTGGTAATATATGTAGGTATACGCTTAATCATAAATATCTGAATCATAGGCATGACTAATTCAATAGAAATACAAGTGGTTTATTTTGCAAAACTACGAGAACTGACAGGCTTGGATCAGGAGGTTTTTTCTATAATGAAAGGCAGCAATCCAACTGATGTATTGGCATCAATCAATGAAAGACATCTAATTGGTATTGGTTCTAATTTTAAAATAGCGGTAAATGATGAGTTCTCAGATTGGGATATCAAGCTCAATGATGGAGACAGGTTGGTTTTCATACCACCTGTAACAGGTGGATGAAAGAATTTAAAATTACCCCAGATGTAATCTCGCTTCAAAGCATAAGTGCTATGAAAGAAAATAATGGCATTGGTGCCCGATCAGTATTTGAGGGAACAGTAAGAAATATCAATGATGGCCATAAAGTGAAGAAGCTTAAATATGAGTGTTATGAATCTTTGGCAATCAAAGAAGGTAATCAAATATTAGATGAAGCGATTAAAAAGTTTGATTTGATTAATGCGCTCTGCATCCATAGAGTTGGCACATTAGAAATTGGTGAAACTGCTGTGATTGTTGTTACCACAAGCGGTCACAGGGATGAGTCATTTAAAGGATGTAGGTATATCATCGACGAGGTGAAATGCAGAGTCCCCATTTGGAAAAAAGAGCATTATAAAGATGGTGAAACTGAATGGCTAAAGGGTGCTGGCTAGTTGATGCTTTGAGATGAAGCAAGATATTCCATTTCCGCTAAATGTTTGCTAACTGCAATCATATCTTCAAAAGTTCTGGTACCAGGTCCATTTGCAATATACTTTCCATTTATAATCATACTGGGTGTGGATCGGATCTTATATTTTCTGGTCAGACGTTGTGCACGATTGATCTTGCTTTCAACTGTGAATGATCTAAAACGGTTTTGAAATTGCTCTTTTGAAACTCCATTCTTTTCAAATAATTTAAAAATTTCATCTTCATCCATCAACATTTTTCGATCAAGGTGGATTGCTTTATACACCTCTGTATGCATCACATCTAAATTCCCCAATGATTCAGCTGTGTAGTAAATTCTTGCGTGCATTTTATAAGCATCATTGAAGATAACAGGAATTTTCACAACATCGATGTAGTCTGCTTTGGAACGATCAAACTGATCAAGGTATGGCTCAAAATTAAAACAGTGGTTACAAGAATACGCAAAGACCTCAAGAACCTCTACCCTATTGTCTTCTGCAACAACCTTTTCTGCTAAACCAAGACTTTTATAATGACGGCCTTCTTCATAAATCATGTGATCATCACCGAACGCTGCTGTGAAAAAAAGCGTTGAGGTCAAAATAATGTGAGTTTTTGTTTTTTTGAAATTTTGAATCATTGTCTATCTACCGAGTGCTTGAATGTATTCTGCAACCGCATTCATTTCCCTTTCGGTCATTCTTGGTGCAATCGATTGCATCATGTTATTGATTCCTGCCTCTCGATTACCATTTGAATATTCTTTCAGGGCGATCACCGTATATGATGCATGCTGACCGGCTAGGACTGGATATCCTGCGCCTGGATTCCCCTTGCCATTGGGTCCATGACAAGCAATACAGGCTGCAACACCATTTGAGGTTCCTCCTCTGTATATGCTTTCACCCTCTTTTGCCAATTCTTCATTATAGGTCAGTTGAGCAGACTTCTGAGAATGATAATATGCCGCAAGATCTTTAATGTCTTGATCACTCAAGCTCATAGCCAGAGGATACATGATTGCATTTTTTCTCATCTGATTCTTATATGCCGTAATTGACTGGATGAGATATTTCTCATGTTGCCCAGCCAAGCTTGGCCAATCAGGGTTGATGCTATTGCCATCTTGCCCATGGCATGCAGCACAGACTGCTGATTTTGCTTTGCCAGCATCAGGATCACCGTCTGCAATCAATGAAGGTGGGGACAACAACATCATTAACACGAAACAAAAAATTGATGAAAATTTAGTTAAGCTTTCTTTCATTTCCCTCTCTAAAACTCTAGTATTCATAACTGACGGTCATTATCCCTTTTAAATCTTGTAATTGAAAGTTTGAATTATATAGATAATGTGAATTTATTCGAAATGAATTTTAATAAAACAAAATTTATGCAAAGTGCTTCCAATATCGCTGAATCTCCAGAGGATATTGGGTCTGAGGTTGCATTCGTTGGCCGATCCAATTCGGGTAAATCGTCTGCAATCAATGTGATTGTAAATCAGAAAAATCTAGCTCGAATCAGTAAAACACCTGGCAGAACTCAACTTATCAATTTTTTTGAGGTTGATGAGCAGCGTCGCCTTGTGGATCTACCTGGATATGGGTATGCAAAAACTTCTAAGAAACAACAGAAGGAATGGGGGTTCATGATCAGTGAATATCTGAAATATAGACAGACCCTTAAGGGTGTGATACTAATCATTGATATTCGAAGGGGGCTAATTGAGTTGGATCATGCTTTTCTGGATTTCTACCTTCCTCTCAATAAGCCCCTTCATGTTCTCTTAACAAAGTCAGACAAACTCAAAAAGCAAGCATGCAAAAAGTCATATGATTCTGCTCAGTCCATCGTTGGGTCGGTTGCGAGCGTTCAGTTGTTTTCATCATTGAAAAAATCAGGCACAGAAGAAGCCAAGGATAAGATTTTAGAATTGCTTGAATCCTAAATCAGTGGGCCTCATCCCAATTATTACCAATATCAGAATCAACCTTTAAGTCAACATCAAGCTTAAAGATCTCAGCCATAATATTTACTGTAAGATCTGATAATTCGTCTAATTGATTCTCATTCACCTCGATCACAAGCTCATCATGTACCTGCATGATGATTTTTGCATCAAGGGATTCATTTCTGATTCTTTTATGCAGGTTAGACATCGCCATTTTTATCAAATCGGCTGCTGTGCCCTGCATTGGCGCATTGATTGCACTCCTTTCTGCGTATTGTCTTCTCTGATAGTTAGATGATTCAATATCTGCCAAATAAAGTCTTCGGCCCAATACGGTCTCTACATATCCATTTTTCTTGGCTCTGGATTTTGTCTCATCCATATAGTTTTTAACCCCCGGATATCGATCAAAATATTGCTCTATGTAATTTTGTGCCTCTGCTCTTGTGATCTGCAATTGCTTTGATAGTCCAAATGCAGACATCCCATAGATCAGACCAAAATTTATTGCTTTTGCTGAGCGCCTTTGATTTGCTGTCACGTTATCGATATTTATGGAAAATATTTCTGCAGCTGTTGCTTGATGGATGTCTTGTCCTTTTGCAAAAGCATCCATTAAGCCGTCATCTTTCGAGAGATGAGCCATGATCCTGAGTTCAATTTGTGAATAATCTGCGGCCAAAATTTTATACCCCTCAGGCGCAATGAATGCCTCCCTTATTCTTCTTCCCTCTTTCGATCTGATGGGGATATTTTGTAGATTGGGATCTGAGGATGACAGTCTCCCAGTTGCAGTCACAGCTTGATGATATGAAGTATGCACTCTACCTGTATTGGAATTGATCATTTTAGGCAATTTATCGGTATAGGTGGATTTCAGCTTTGATATCGCACGATAACTGAGAATATCGTGAACTATTGGAAAATCCATTGAAAGTTCCTGAAGCACAGCCTCTGAAGTTGAGGGTTGACCTTTTGGTGTTTTTTTAATCACAGGTAAGCCGAGCTTTTCATAGAGAATTTCTTGAAGTTGCTTCGGTGAGCCTAGATTAAAGTCCTCTCCTGCACTTTCTTGAACTTTATACTCAAGTTTCAAAATCTTACCTTCAAGCTCTTTGCTCTGTTGATTCAGTTTTTCTGAATCAATCAAAACACCGCTTCTTTCAATATCGCCCAGTGTATAAATCAGTGGGCCCTCAATCTGAGAATAGAGTTTTGCCAATTTTGCTTCCTTTTGAACCAATGGTTCAATATGCTCATAGAGCTTCAGAGAAATGTCTGCATCTTCAGACGCATAATCAGATGCAACATCAATGGATACTTCCGAGAAAGGAATTTGTTTTGCCCCTTTGCCAGCAACATCCTCATAAGAAGTTGGGTTTATATTCAAGTATCTCTTTGAAACGGCATCTAAATTATGTCGTGTGATGGTGCTGTTATTCACATAAGAAAAAAGCATTGTATCCAAAAGTGTTCCTTTCAAATCAATGCCTGCATTTTGAAGGATGTGTCGGTCATATTTCAGGTTATGTCCAATCTTCGGAATTTCATCTGATTCCAGGAAGGGTTTTAAAGCCTCCAATACAAAATCCTGTTCCAGCTGCTTTTCTGCACCTTCATAGTTGTGATTGATTGGTATATAAAAAGCCTCGTTTGGCTTCAATGCAATTGAAATGCCCACCAATTCTGCAAGCATATAATCTAAGCTTGTTGTTTCTGTATCAAAAGCAAAATAGTCAGCCTGATTGATCAAACCCATCAATTCATCCAAATCTTTCTCTGTTCTTATCGTTTGATAGTTTTTATCAGCAGCTGATTCTTTTTCTGATGGCTCGATTTCAAATTGCTTGATCAGTCCATGCAACCCTAAATCAACGAGTTGCTCATACAAAAGTCCTTCATTTGATTCGCCTATGGTTAAATCTGAGATGTTTGAATCCATTTCGACATCACATTTTATGGTGACCAAAGTCTTAAATAAATCCAACCGATCTAAAGCTGCATTGAGATTCTCGCCAATCTTACCTTTGATTTGATCAGCGTTTTGAATCACGCCATCTAAAGATCCATACTCATTAATCCATTTGATGGCTGTCTTGGGACCCACCTTCTCTATGCCAGGAATGTTGTCTGATGTGTCTCCGGCCAAAGTCAAGTAGTCAATAAATAGATCAGGAGGGATGCCGAATTTTTCCTCGACCTCTGCAGGGCCCATTCTGAGGTCCTTCATAGTATCAATGAGATGAATATTTTCTGTAACCAACTGCGCCATATCCTTATCCCCAGTCGCAATCAATGTTTTGATGCCTTTCATATCAGCCTCTAGTGCAAGGGTTCCAATCACATCATCGGCCTCTACTCCATCAACCGCAATGAGCGGCAATCCAAGATTGATGATGAGCTGATGCAGAGGTTCAATCTGAGCGATTAAGTCTTCAGGAGTTTTCTGTCTATTTGCTTTGTAATCAGGAAAAATATCATGTCTAAAAGTTTTGACCGGTGTGTCAAAAATGACTGAAAGATAGTCTGGCCTCTCAGATTTAATGAGCTTCTGAAGCATATTCAGAACACCATAGATCGCTCCAGTTGGTCTCCCATCTGATGATCTCAGATCAGGAAGTGCATGGAATGCTCTATACAAATAGGAGGAACCATCTACCAGTAATAATTTCTCCTTACTCATTCGATTTCAATGAGTGTTCTAAAGTATCAATCTCGAGGTCTTCCTTTTGGTCTGGCAAATAAAGCTCTCCTGTTTGTCCACATGAGATGAGAGAGACAATCAGTGTGAATATATAAATTCTGGAAAGTAGATTCTTCCTTTGCATATTGATCAATCATACAGTCTAATTGGTTTGATAGAAAGCTGCGAGAATGATGATGAAAGAATTTACCTGGGAAAACTCAAAAGACGAATTTGAGTCAAAAAATCTGATTGGTTTAGATCTTGAAACAACTGGACTCAATCGAAACATTGAATATGAAAGACCAACATCAGCAGCCATTTTAGAGACAAATATAAATTTTGAATCGCCTGAGATTATCGTCGATGATAAATGTCGCCTGCCATATCACATTCTTCCAGATGCCGGCGCTTTGAATGTGACAAATATCAATCCATTGGAGCTGATGAATGAACCTTTGTCCTTATTTGATCTCATTCAAAAAATTGCTCGATATTTAGAAACAAACTATGACAAGGCCTTGGTAACCTACAATGGTGCTGCCTACGATCTAATCATTCTAAGACATTCTTTTTTTGCACACCTTTATGATCCATATTTGTTAGTTAAAGCAGCAGAAGATCGGTTGCATATAGATCTTTATTCACTTGCTCAGACCATCTATTGTTTTTTTCCAAATCGAATTACTTTCCATAAAGATCAAGATGGAAAAGTGATTTTAAAACAGGAACTGATGGCAACAACGAATGGGATTGATCCAGGCGATGCTCATGCGGCTGTGGATGATGTTAAAACACTTTTGAAGCTCGCGAAACTCATTGAAGAGAAAGTGCCAGAAGTGTTTTATTCAGCCTTGGGATCTGGAAACAAAAAAAGGGTGATTGAGTTGCTGTCAGAAAACCTCTTTTTAAATTATGGTGAAGTGAAATATAAGGAGCGTATTGCAGTAAAGAGAACGCCAACCTTTATTTGCCAAGATCCATCATATTCTAATAACCTTGTTCTCTTTGATCTGTCATTTGATCCAGATGATTATATCTATCTGACAGCTGAAGAGATTGCCTCAATACTAAATAAAAAAGGATCGCCATTTTTCAATATCAAAGCGAACAGAAGCCCTGTTTTGCTTCCAGGAAACTTATGTGAACTGAATGGGTTGTCATTTGATGAAGCAAGATCAAGAGCTCAAAAAATTCAGGAGAACATTGGATTCAAAGAGTCTGTAGTTATTGCCTGTGACATCATTTCAAAAAAAAGAACGCCTTGGGAAAAGCCAGATTATTCTGAATCCCAAATTTACACAAAATTCATTGATTCACATGACAAGCTTCTGAGTAAAGCATTTTTGGAGTCAGAATCTACCGAAGAAAAGATTGAGATCATTCATCAAATGAATGATGGGCGTTTAATTGACTTTGCAAAACGTTTATTGGCATCTGAGGATCAAAACTGTGATCCCGTGATTAAAATGAACTACCAAGAATTTGAAGCTAAAAGGCTTTTGAGCGATGATGATGTTCCATGGAGAACGCTTAATGATGCAAGAAAATCTATAGAAAATGTTGCGAAACGGATGACTGTGAATGAAACCATAATGAGTGCGACTAAAACATACTACGATATAGTGGAGAAAGAACTGAGGAAATAAATATGAACTTTGATTATTCAGAAAATGTTTTGGAACTCACAAGTAAGCTAAATGTATTTATGGATGAAAATATTTATCCTAATGAAGCAGCTTATGCTGAACACTTCAAAAAAACAGAGGACAAATGGAAATCGGCTCCAATCATGTCAGACCTAAAATCAAAAGCGAGAGATGCAGGACTTTGGAATCTTTTTCTTCCAGACTCAAAAAATGGTGCTGGCCTTAATAATCTAGAATATGCCCCACTTGCTGAGATCATGGGTCGTGCGCCTTGGTGCTCAGAAGCCTTCAATTGCAGTGCACCTGACACTGGCAACATGGAGGTGTTGGACCGTTATGGAACTAACGCTCAAAAGGCTGAGTGGTTAACTCCTCTATTAAATGGTGAAATCAGATCTGTTTTTTGCATGACAGAGCCTGCTGTTGCCTCATCTGATGCAACCAATATTCAGTCACCCATTATCAGAGATGGTGATCACTACATCATTAATGGAAGAAAATGGTGGAGCTCAGGCGCAATGAATGAAGATTGTAAGCTGATCATATTCATGGGCAAAACTGATCCAGATAATCCAAGCAGACACCAACAGCAATCGATGATTCTTATTCCAATGGATACACCCGGTGTGAATGTGATCAGACCACTTTCGGTATTTGGTGGATATGATTATCCACATGGGCATGCCGAGGTTGAGTTCAAAGATGTCAAAGTCCCGGTTGAGAATATGCTCTTGGGAGAAGGAAGAGGCTTTGAAATTGCCCAAGGCAGGCTTGGCCCAGGAAGAATTCATCACTGTATGAGGCTGATTGGCATGGCAAGTAGAGCACTTGAAATGATGTGTAATCGAGCAGAGAAAAGGATAGCTTTTGGCAAACCACTCAGTGCACAGGGATCGATCAGAGAGTCAATTGCAGTTTCTGCAAGCGAAATCGAGCAGGCCAGACTGCTCACACTTAAGACTGCTGATAAAATGGATAAGTATGGAAATAAAGAAGCAAGCGATCTAATCAGCATGATCAAAGTTGTTGGGCCAAGAATGGCTTGCAATGTAATTGATAGAGCGATACAGGTTCATGGCGGTGGAGGCGTTTCAGATGACTTTTTCTTGGCAGAGGCTTATGCCCATGCGAGAACGCTGAGATTAGCTGATGGCCCAGATGAAGTTCATTTGGCATCCCTTGCAAAAAAAGTGCTCAAACAGGAAGCGATTATAGACGCAGGTAGGGTCTAACAATCTTGGATAATAATTCTGTTCATACAATTGATCAGCAGAGGCTTTCTGAATTTCTAAAAAGCAGTCTTCCTGAAACGGGAGAACTAATGGAAATCAGTAAATTTGGAACTGGTCAATCAAATCCAACTTATCTCCTGGTTACGACGAATGGAAAATATGTCTTAAGAAAGAAACCACCGGGTAAGCTGTTGCCTTCTGCTCATGCAGTAGACAGGGAGCATAGAATTATAAAGGCCCTAGAAAAAACTTCGGTGCCTGTTCCAAGAACATTGATGCTTTGTGAGGATGAAGAAGTCATCGGAACCATTTTTTATCTCATGGATCATGTTGATGGAAAAATTTACTGGGATCCAACATTGCCAGAATCAGATGCAAATGATCGAAAGGAAATCTATCAACAAACAGTCGATGTATTGGCTGCACTTCATAGCATTGATGTTGAGAAAGAGGGATTGATGGATTTTGGTAAACCAGGCAATTATTTTCAGCGTCAAGTTGGTCGATGGATCAAACAGTACCGCGCAGCGGAGACAGAAACATACAAAGAAATTGAATTGCTGATTTCTTGGCTTAACAAGAATATGCCTGATGATGATGGAATGATTTCTATCGTTCATGGAGATTATCGTCTCTACAATATGATCTTCAGTCATTCTGAGAATAGGATTTTGGCGGTTTTGGATTGGGAGCTTTCAACAATTGGTCATCCCTTTGCTGATCTGGCTTATCAATGCATGAGTTGGTACATCCCGAAGATAGGAATTACACCTGGTCTATATGGACTCGATTTGGAGGGAAGTGGCATTCCAACCGAAAATGAATATGTTGAGTCCTACTGTAAGAAAATGGGGATAGAAGATATCCAAAACTGGTCATTTTATCTCGCTTTTGGTTTCTTCAGATTGGCTGGAATTGCACAAGGCGTTTATAAGAGATCGATTATGGGAAATGCATCAGCTAGAAATGCAGGTGAGCTGGGTGCTGCTGTTCCTATTCTTGGAAAAATTGCAAATGAGATAATTCAATCAAAATGAGTGCTGAAAGATACTCGCAGAAAGAAGCGTCACGAATTAGAAAAGTACTGAAGGCAATCTCAGGGCTCAATTCATTCATTTATAAGATAAGCAAGGGTAAGGTTTGGGCTAAGTGGGCGGGAAAATACCCGATCATGGTCTTATCTGTTTATGGCTCTAAAACTGGCAAGGTTAGAAATGTGCCGCTGATCAAAGTAATGAATAACAATAAACCTATCCTAGTTGCATCAATGGGGGGTATGCCTATGCATCCAAGCTGGTATTTCAATGTCATAGCCAATCCAAGAATTTCTGTTCAAATTGGTTCAGAAAAAAAATACTACCTCGCTAAAAAATTAACTGACAAAGAAAAAGATAAGGTCTGGCCTACAATTTGCTCTTACTATCCTGACTATGATCAATACAAAAAGAATACTCAGAGAAACATTGGTGTTTTTTCATGTGAAGAAAAAAAAATGACAGAAGAATGGAGGGAATGGATATCTGAAAACATTGATCGAGGTTGCGATAAAAATGAACTTTTTTCGATTCTTTATCATGATGGATTTCATCCAGAGCTCATAGCAGCTGAAATGCACACAAATGTGGGTGACTTTAAATTACAACCAGAAAAGAAAGAGTCTCCCAAAGAAGAAAAGATACAAAGCATGATTTATGCATTTAAAAATGCATATAAAGAAATCCCTGTTTACACCAATGTGGGCTTCAAAAAAGATGAGTTGGATGAAGGCCTACATCAAAAAATACTAACATTCTACAAGGAGAATAGTGCCTCAGTGCAAATTGAAAATGTTGCTGGTGGATATATTGAAACAGATGGTGAAGGCTCAGCGAGTCATACGATTGAAATGCCAAATAATCTCAGAGATGAAGTACATCAATCATTATTGAATAAGGCAGAGGATTGGTCTGGTATTAGATTGCTACCTACCTATGTTTATGGGGTGAGAATCTATAATCGTGGGGCAATTCTTAAGCCACATCGAGATAGAGAAGAAACTCATATCATAGGTGTCATAATCAATATCGATCAAAAGGTTGATTCGCCTTGGGCTCTAGAAATTGAAGATCATCAAAGAAATAATCATGAGATCTTTCTCTCTCCCGGTGAAGTCATCTTTTATGAAAGTGCCACGCTTGACCACGGAAGACCGACTCCACTTGATGGAGATAGTTTTGTAAATGTTTTTTGTCACTTTATGCCCTATTTACAAAAAGAGGAGGTAAAAGATGAAGTTTGATGGTGCAGTAGTAATCAGTGGCGGGTTTGATCCAATTCATGTAGGACACCTTCGAATGATTCAGGATGCTGCTAAACTTGGGAAAAAATTAATTGTTATTGCTAATTGTGATCGATTTCTAATGGACAAAAAAGGTTATGCATTTATGCCCATTGAGGAACGATTAGAGATTCTTGAGGGTTTTGAGGGAGTTGATAGAGCTGTTGAGTCGATTGATGAAGACATGACGGTTTGTCGAACAATCGAAATGCTCGCAAAGGAAGAGGATATTGCTTGCTTTGCAAACGGTGGTGATAGAAAAAATGAAGCCGATATACCTGAATCTGTAGTTTGTAAAAAATATGGAATAGAGATGGAGTTCAATGTCGGTGGCGGGAAAATACAATCAAGCTCAAGCCTTGTTGGAGGTGAAGTTGAAAAGCCCTGGGGCTCTTACAAAACCTTTGAGAAAGGGGATGGCTACTTGCTGAAAAGAATGACTGTAAATCCTGGAGAAATACTCTCACTTCAATCCCATGAGCATCGGTCAGAATTTTGGTATGTTTCAGAAGGTATCGCAACTGTAGAGTGCAATGACAATGTATTCGATCTAAAAAAGCATGAGTCCACAAATATCCCTCTGAAATCTAAACATCGGCTCAGCAATAACTCGGGTACAGTATTAAAAGTCATCGAAGTGCAGATCGGTGACCTTCTAAGTGAAGACGATATCACACGATATGAAGATCGTTATGAGCGTGATTGAATTTCAGCGATTTGTTTGAAGAGATATTCGATAGAGCTATCTGCGTTTTCAAATACCTTTCTGCTGATACCGCTATCTGGAGGAGTTTCACAACCCTCTTCTAATCGAAATGAATTGTCCTGCCATGAAATAACCTCGAAAGGCTCCTGATTAATACATTCGTCAGTAACAGGATGCCTGCTTACATTGGCAGAAATATTTATTCTGAATCGGCCCAAACTGAATTCT
>Ga0208749_1000065_pt1 | contig 24081 bp, 21 predicted proteins | sample Knorr_S15_td_DCM_FD_185601 | JGI IMG/M metagenome (GOLD analysis project Ga0208749, IMG submission 185601) | Marine microbial communities from Southern Atlantic Ocean transect - Knorr_S15_td_DCM_ad_63m_LV_B (SPAdes) (version 2) | ecosystem: Environmental > Aquatic > Marine > Oceanic | place... | reverse complement strand
TCCTTTTTGAAACATAATTCCTTGCTTGTGATCCTTTGTAATTTTGAAAAGATTTTCCCTGTCATAAGTTTGCCTACATGAGATACATATACGCATAACAGGAGATTTGTGCATCACCGTGTCTTCTCCTCGTGAGATGATATTTCATTTTCTTTCATATCTCCTGGTTGATCGTTTTCAGGAGATATTTCTCCTTCGTATTGGTCATCTTCATATTCTTGCTCATCCTCTGGAAGAGGATATAGTTCTCTCAATCTTGCATCTTCTGCTGCACGCTCTGCTTGTTCAGCCTCTAATCTTTTTTCTGCTTCTCTTTGGAGATTCTCTTCATCTTCTCTTTGTATTATTAATTCAGCAACAGCTGCATCTTCCGCTTCTTGATCGTATTCGTGTGAGTTTTTTACATCAATTTTCCAACCAGTTAACCTTGCTGCGAGTCTTACATTTTGACCTTCTCTTCCAATGGCAAGACTCAATTGATCTGGAGGAACTAATACATGCGCATGTTGACCTTCTGGGTCAACTAGTCTAACTAAATCAACTTTTGCTGGACTTAAAGAGTTTAAAATGTATTGAATAGGGTCAGAAGACCATTTAACAACATCAATCTTTTCTCCCCTTAATTCATTTACTACTTGTTGGATTCTTGCACCTCTTGCGCCAATACAAGCCCCAACAGGGTCAACTTCTTGTTCCATACTATCTACCGCTACTTTTGTTCTTGGACCCACAGCTCTAGAAGGAGGGTTGGCTTCTCTAGAAACTGCAACAATTTTCACTATCCCTTCCTGAATTTCTGGGACTTCATTTTCAAATAAGTACACTACTAAACCTGCATTAGCTCTACTTACAAATAATTGTGGTCCTTTTCTAGCTATTTCACTAACTTCTTTTAAAAATACTTTAAATGTTGCATTAGCCCTATAGTTGTCATTAGGTAATTGATCCCTTTTGGGAAGTTCTGCTTCTACTTCAGGTCTGCCGATTCCTGAACTTACTCCCATAATAATTGATTGCCTCTCAAATCTTATAACTCTTGCCGTTAAAACTGGATCCTCCAAATCTGCAAATTCTTCTTGGATCATTTTGCGTTGTTGGTCTCTCAATTTTTGAGCTAAAACTTGTTTTGTTGTTGAAGCAGCCATACGCCCAAAATCTTCTTTTTCTGGAGTAACGTCTAAAACGACCGTATCACCTACTTGAGCATCATCAGCCACTTGTTTAACTTCTAGAAGAGAGATTTGATGATCCTCGCTTTCAACTTCTTCTACAATTATTTTACTAGCTAATATTCGATAACCTTCCTCATCTAAATCTAATCCAACATCAAAATTATTAAAATATTCTTCATCAAAAGGATCTTCGTTAACACCAATGTAGAAAGTTTTTCTATATTTCTCATAACCTTTTAGTAAAGCTTCGCGCAGAGCTGCTTCGACAATATGAGGAGGTAATTTTTTTTCCTCACTAATGTCTTCAATAAGATTGTTTAAACCTGGGAGAATAACTAATGCCATCTATGATGGGAAAATTGAATAATGGTTGACAATTAATTAATCTTTTAATGTGCAAAGACTAATCCTTAGTACTTCATTAAAAGGGATTTTTTTTATCTTACCTTTTATGTTAATGGCTAAATAATCTTTAGACTTTTCATAAAGTAAACCATTCAAATTTTTAATTTTAGAATTCTTTTGGTTTAACTCAACATTAACTGGAAAACCTTTAAAAGTTTTGAAGTCTCTTTCTGAGGTTAATTCATCACTGACACCTTGACTACTAATTTCTAGGACATATGAACAATTTAAAAGATTTGAATTTTCAATTTCAGTATATGCTGGGGTATTAAATTTTGAACAATCATCAATTGAAACATCATTCCCATTAGTTTTTTTTATTTTAATTGCCAAAATAATTGGATTTTGATTAGTTTGTATATCTAAACTACAAATGTCTAAATCATATTCCTTGGCAACTTTTTGAAGAATTATTTCTAATTTGTTTTTGTTTTCTTTATTCAATTTCTAAAATTTATGGATTTATTTAGTTTTATTTTCACACATTAAAATATTATTTTTTGATAAAATTCAAAGATTTGTATTTTATGGATGTAAACAAATAAACAACACTTATTTATTTATTCAATTAGATTTACTTGATTAATTCAGGAACTATTTAAGTAAATGAAATTTTTAACGATTAAATTTTTTGATTTAATCATAATGTTCATTATTGTCTGTTTTTCTTTAGTAACTTCTTCTCAAGAAACTCAAGTTTTAGCTTTAAATTCTTTCGATAGTCATAATTTTGTGTCAGATGCAGTTAAAAATGTTGGCCCAGCTGTTGTAAGAATTGATACTGAACGCTTAGTCGAAAGACAACAATTTGATCCTACTTTATTAGATCCTTTATTAAGGGACCTGTTAGGAGAGCCAGCCATAACTCCCGATAGAGAAAGAGGTCAAGGTTCAGGTGTGATTATTGATAAGGATGGTTTTGTTCTAACAAATGCTCATGTCGTAGAAAGAGTTGATAATGTGTCAGTCACTTTGGCAGATGGAAACATTCTCGAAGGTCAAGTTTTGGGAACAGATGCAGTAACTGATTTGGCTTTGGTTAAGATAGATAACTCTACTATTTTTAGTTTCGCGCCGCTGGGAAATTCTGAAGATCTCGAAGTCGGAGATTGGGCAATAGCTCTAGGTACTCCTTATGGTTTAGAAAAAACAGTTACACTTGGCATAGTTAGTAGCCTACATAGAGATATTAACAGTCTGGGTTTTTCAGACAAAAGGCTTGATCTTATTCAAACTGATGCGGCAATAAATCCAGGTAATTCTGGAGGGCCACTTATTAATTCAAACGGAGAGGTAATAGGAATCAATACCTTGGTAAGAAGCGGTCCTGGTGCCGGGTTAGGTTTCGCAATACCTATTAATTTAGCTAAAACAGTTTCTGATCAGCTTTTAAAAAATGGAGAGGTTATCCATCCATATTTAGGCGTTCAATTGATTTCTTTGAATCCAAAAATTGCTAAAGAACACAACAAAGATCCTAATTCAATAGTGCAATTGCCTGAACGATCTGGAGCGTTAATTCAATCTGTCATACCAAATAGTCCTGCAGAAAAAGCTGGCTTAAGAAGAGGTGATTTAGTAATAGCCACCGAAAATATTTCTATAGAAGAACCCAAAGCTTTACTTGACGAAGTAGAAAAGGCTCAAATAGGAAAAGTTTTTCTATTAAATGTTTTAAGAGACAATAATGAGATTCAGATAAATATCAAACCGGAACCACTTCCAGGTTTGACATAAATCACCCATTGAAATTAAATAATCTATAAACTTAAAAAAAAAATTTTGGATTCTCAGACTCAAATGAAGCAAATAGTTGCTGATGCGGCTATTAAAGAAGTTGAAAGTGACATGATAGTTGGATTAGGATCTGGATCAACTGCGGCACTTATGATAAAAAGTCTTGCAGATGAAATTCACTCAGGCAAATTAAAAAATATAAGAGGAGTTGCAACGTCCTTTCAATCAGAAGTCCTAGCCCTAGAACTTGAAATAGCTCTTATTGACTTGGCTTCAGTTTCTCAAATTGATTTAGCTATTGATGGAGCAGATGAAGTAGATCCTTGCTTTCAATTAATTAAAGGAGGAGGCGCCTGCCATGTTAGAGAAAAGTTAGTAGCATCTAAAGCCCAGCAATTGTTAATTGTTGTTGATGAAACCAAGATGGTACAGAATTTAAATAAAAGTTTCCCGCTCCCTGTGGAGGTCCTTCCAAATGCCTGGAAGTATGTTAAAGATAGGATTTCAGAAATGAATGGATGTTCTACTCTAAGGATGGCCACAAAAAAAGCAGGCCCAGTTGTTACTGATCAGGGTAACTTAATCCTGGATGTATTATTTAATGATGGAATTAAGAATCCCAAAGATATAGAAAGGAGTATAAATAATATTCCTGGAGTTTTGGAAAATGGTTTGTTTGTTGATATGACAGATAAAGTCTTGGTAGGTAGAATTGAGAACAATACGCCAGTAGTTTACTCACCCTCTAAAGTTTGCTAATCTTCAAATCTTAATTGAACAGAATTAGCATGACTTTGAAGCCCTTCACTTAGTGCTAGATTTATAATATCTAAACTATGAACTTTTAAACTTTCTTCGTTAAATTCTATGATTGAAGTATTTTTCATAAAAGTTTCAACTCCCAACGAACCACTAAATCTTGCATTTCCTGAAGTTGGTAACGTGTGATTTGGTCCAGCCAGATAATCACCAACAGCTTCAGGTGTCCATTTTCCTAAAAATATCGCTCCTGCATTCTCAATATCTTTAATAATTTCTTTTGGATCATAAGTAATAATTTCTAAGTGTTCTGGTGCGAATTTATTGCTTAGTTCAATACATGATTCATAATTCTCGCAAATAACGATTAAGCCCCAATTTTTTATTGATTGCATGCAAATTTCTTTTCTTGGGTGATCATCTATTGTTTTATAGACCTCATCAAAAACTTCTTCAGCCTTGGTTTGCGATGTAGTGAGAAGTATTGAGGCAGCTAAAGGGTCATGTTCTGCCTGAGCTAGTAAATCAGATGCTATTTGCGAGCTTTTAGCAGTTTCATCTGCAATGATTAATATTTCACTTGGACCAGCTAGGGAATCAATTCCGGTAGATCCATAAATTAGCTTTTTAGCATGAGTGACATAGATATTACCCGGTCCTGAGATTACATCAACTTTTTTAATTTGCTTAGTGCCAAAGGCTAATGCGCCAATTGCTTGAGCTCCTCCAATTCTATAAACTTTATCAACACAGGATAAATGAGCTGCTGCTAAAACAGTTTTGTTGATTAGCCCTTCTTTATTTCCAGGAGATACCATTGTTATTTCTTCTACTCCTGCTACTTTTGCTGGTATTGCATTCATCAAAACTGTACTTGGATAGGCAGCTCTACCTCCAGGGATATATATACCTGCATTTTTTACTGGTTTCCATCTCCTTTGAACCAAGTCACCATGTTCGCCTTTTATAGTAAAAGATGTTGGAATCTCTTTTTCATGAAATTTTTTAATTCGTTTATAGGCTACTTCTAATGAACTTTTTAAATTGCTGTCAATTTCATTCCATGCATCCTTTAAGTCATTTGTACTAACTTGCATAGGTTCAGGGTTGAAACCATCAAATTTTTTTGTATAGTTTTTTACGGCTTGATCTCCATGATTTTTTACTTCATGAAGAATTTCTTCAACAATTGAATTTATCTTTTGATTGTTTTCGGAAGTAGTTCTAGTAGAAATTCTATTTAATTCTTTAATAGCCTTTTGTTTATTATTTATGATCTTCATATTATTAGTTTTTTCAAATTCTAAGCCTAAATAATTAATTTAATAATCTTATTAAATTATATATTATTGATTACTAGTCTATTTATTTGTTATGATAATTATCTTATTTAAAAATTACTCTCTGTGGCCAATAACAAATCAGCGAAAAAGAGAATTCAAGTTGCCGAAAGAAATCGTTTAATCAATAAATCTTACAAATCAACAGTTAGAACTTTGACAAAAAAAACGTTAGAAAATTGTGAAAAATATAAAAAACAACCGAATGCTGAAAATAAAAACTTGGTTCAATCAAGCCTTAATATTGCTTTTAGTTTAATTGATAAAGCAGTTAAAAAGAATGTTCTTCATAAAAATAATGGAGCAAACAAAAAATCTAGAATTAATAAAATAGTAAAAACTACTCTCACTACAAAATAAATTGTCAGATAATAATTATGAGCGATATTGAACTCATAGACTCACACTGTCATTTAATATTTGAAAATTTTGCACAAGATCTTGAAGATGTTGTTTTGAGATGGCGTTCTAGAGGTGTAAAGAAACTGCTTCATGCTTGTTGTGACTTATCAGAAATTCCTAAATTAAAAAAATTATCCCAAGAATTTGAAGAAATTTATTATTCAGTAGGTTTACACCCTCTTGAAGCAAATAAATGGGAGATAAACTACAAATCTTTATTACATAATGCAGTTCAAGAAGATAACAGAGTTGTTGCTATTGGAGAGTTAGGCCTAGATTTTTTTAAAAGCGAAAATAAAAAAAGACAGATAGATGCGCTTATTCCACAAATGGAGTTAGCATTTGAACTGGATTTACCTGTAATTATTCATTGCAGAGATGCAGCAAAGGAAATGATTAATATATGTAGTGAGCTAAATAAAAAAGGAAGATGCCCCAGGGGAGTCCTTCATTGTTGGACTGGGACTCCAAATGAAATGAAGCAATTTCTGGATCTTGGTTTCTATATAAGTTTTAGTGGAATAGTTACATTTCCCAAAGCACATGAAATTCATGAGTGTGCAAAAATAGTCCCATGTGATAGGTACTTGATTGAAACCGACTCACCATTTTTAGCTCCTGTGCCACATAGAGGTAAAAGAAATGAGCCAGCTTTTGTAGAAAAAGTAGCTAATTTTCTTTCAAATTTACGATCAACCGACTTAAGTAATATTGCCGCAGAGTCATCTAGGAATGCTGAAGATTTGTTTAAATTTGACTTGTTAAATAGACACTAGTGCTGCTAGAATAAAAAATTACTGGCAAATTTCTTAATTATTTTAGTATTCGATCTCTAAAAGATGGTTAATAACCATTTATCTAAAAATAAATTTTTTCGTTTGTTTTTAGGGTATATATCCAAACTAAGAATAAATCTTGGTTTCATAATCTAAGAGTTGAATTCCAAATTAATAAATTAAGTGAATTTATAGTAAACAGTAAATCTTACATAATAACGGGTTTTATTGGATGAGCAGTAGCGCTTTACAGGTAGCAAAAACAGCTACTTATCTACCGGATTTAGTTGAAGTACAGAGAGCAAGTTTTAAATGGTTTTTAGAAAAGGGTTTAATTGAAGAATTACAAAATTTTTCTCCAATTACTGACTATACAGGTAAATTAGAATTGCATTTTATTGGAGAAGAATATAGGTTAAAGAGACCTAGGCATGATGTAGAGGAAGCTAAAAGGCGAGATGCTACTTTTGCTTCTCAAATGTATGTTACTTGTAGATTAATAAACAAAGAAACAGGTGAAATTAAAGAGCAAGAAGTATTTATAGGGGAGTTACCATTAATGACAGAAAGAGGTACTTTCATCATTAATGGAGCAGAAAGAGTAATAGTTAATCAAATTGTTCGAAGTCCAGGAGTTTATTTCAAAGATGAGCAGGATAAAAATGGTCGCAGGACATATAACGCAAGCGTTATCCCTAATAGAGGTGCATGGTTAAAATTCGAGACAGATAAAAATAACTTACTATTTGTGAGAGTTGATAAAACTAGAAAAATCAATGCTCATGTTCTTATGAGAGCTATGGGGCTCTCAGATAATGATGTAATAGATAAACTTAGACATCCTGAGTACTATCAACAATCAATTGATTCAGCAAATGATGAAGGTATAAATTCAGAAGACCAGGCCTTATTAGAGCTTTATAAGAAATTACGTCCCGGTGAACCACCCTCTGTATCTGGCGGTCAACAACTCCTATATTCTAGATTTTTCGATCCCAAAAGATATGATTTGGGAAGGGTAGGTAGATATAAAATGAATAAGAAATTAAGGTTAACTGTTCCTGATGAAGTTAGAACACTTACCCATGAGGATGTTCTCTCTACTATAGATTATTTAATAAACTTAGAACTTGATATAGGCGGTGCGAGTTTAGATGATATTGATCACCTTGGTAATAGAAGAGTTAGGTCGGTTGGAGAACTTCTGCAAAACCAAGTTAGGGTGGGTCTGAATCGTTTAGAGAGAATCATTAAAGAAAGAATGACTGTTGGCGAGACAGATTCTCTTACTCCCGCTCAGTTAGTAAATCCAAAACCTTTAGTTGCGGCTATTAAAGAGTTCTTTGGGTCAAGTCAATTAAGTCAATTTATGGATCAAACTAATCCATTGGCGGAATTAACCCATAAAAGAAGAATCTCAGCTCTAGGTCCTGGCGGGTTGACTAGAGAAAGAGCAGGATTTGCTGTAAGAGATATTCATCCTTCTCACTATGGAAGGTTATGTCCTATTGAGACTCCCGAAGGTCCAAATGCAGGACTTATTAATTCACTGGCTACCCATGCAAGAGTAAATGAATATGGCTTTATAGAAACTCCTTTTTGGGAAGTAGATAAAGGTAGAGTTCTTAAAGAAGGTAATCCTGTTTATTTATCTGCTGATTTAGAGGATGAGTGTAGGGTCGCCCCAGGAGATGTAGCTACTGACAAAGATGGAAATATAATTGCTAATTTAATACCAGTTAGATATAGACAGGATTTTGAGAAAGTACCTCCTCAGCAAGTTGATTACGTTCAACTTTCTCCTGTTCAAGTCATTTCAGTGGCAACTTCACTTATCCCCTTTTTGGAGCATGATGATGCAAATAGGGCACTTATGGGATCAAATATGCAAAGGCAAGCTGTTCCATTGCTTAGACCAGAGCGCCCGTTAGTTGGCACAGGCTTGGAATCTCAAGTTGCAAGAGACTCAGGGATGGTACCTATAACGAAAGTAAATGGAACCATTTCCTATGTTGATTCTAATGAGATTGTAGTTAAAGATGAAGATGGTAATGAACATTTTCATTATCTGCAAAAATATCAGAGATCCAATCAAGATACTTGCCTTAATCAAAGACCCATTGTAAACATTGGAGATCATGTCATATCAGGACAAGTGCTTGCTGATGGATCCGCCTGTGAAGGAGGGGAGATAGCCTTAGGACAGAATGTCTTAATTGCTTATATGCCATGGGAAGGTTACAACTACGAAGATGCGATTCTTGTTAGTGAAAGAATGGTTACTGATGATTTATATACATCGGTACATATTGAAAAGTATGAAATAGAAGCTAGACAAACAAAGTTAGGTCCTGAAGAAATTACAAGAGAGATTCCTAATATTTCGGAAGAAAGTTTGAATAATCTTGATGAAATGGGAATAATTAGAATAGGAGCTTTTGTAGAAAGCGGAGATATTCTCGTAGGAAAAGTTACACCAAAAGGTGAATCAGATCAACCACCCGAAGAAAAACTTTTAAGAGCTATATTTGGGGAAAAAGCTCGAGATGTTAGGGATAACTCTCTTAGAGTTCCTAAAACAGAAAAAGGAAGAGTTTTAGATGTGCGCATTTACACTAGAGAACAAGGTGATGAGTTACCTCCTGGGGCAAATATGGTGGTTAGAGTTTATGTTGCCCAGCGGAGAAAAATTCAAGTTGGTGATAAGATGGCTGGAAGGCATGGAAACAAGGGAATAATTAGTAGAATTTTACCTAGAGAGGATATGCCCTATTTACCAGATGGCACTCCTGTTGACATAGTGCTTAACCCTCTTGGTGTTCCAAGCAGAATGAATGTAGGCCAAGTCTTTGAATTGTTAATGGGTTGGGCTGCTTCGAACTTGAATAGCAGGGTTAAGGTTGTACCATTTGATGAAATGTATGGTGCTGAAAAATCACATCAAACTGTTCAAGCATTTTTAGAAGAGGCGGCTAAACAGCCTGGAAAAGATTGGATTTATAATCCTGATGATCCTGGAAAACTATTACTAAAAGATGGTAGAACTGGCGAACCTTTTGATCAGCCTGTTGCTGTTGGATATTCTCACTTCCTTAAGTTAGTTCATTTAGTCGATGATAAAATCCATGCTAGATCTACTGGTCCTTATTCTCTTGTTACACAACAACCCTTAGGAGGTAAAGCTCAACAAGGTGGTCAAAGGTTAGGTGAAATGGAAGTATGGGCTCTTGAGGCTTATGGTGCGGCTTATACACTTCAAGAACTTTTAACAGTTAAGTCAGATGATATGCAAGGAAGGAATGAAGCTTTAAATGCGATTGTAAAAGGTAAGCCTATCCCTAGACCTGGTACTCCTGAATCATTTAAAGTACTGATGAGAGAATTACAATCTTTAGGTTTAGATATTGGGGTCTATACGGATGAAGGTAAAGAAGTAGATTTAATGCAAGATATAAATCCAAGGAGGAATACTCCCTCAAGGCCAACATATGAATCTCTTGGAACCTCTGAATATGAGGAAGATTAAATACTTTATTAAAACTTTCTAATTTCAATCTCCTAAAAATGACAAACAGCAACTTACGAACTGAAAATCACTTCGATTACGTCAAAATTTCAATTGCCTCTCCGCAAAGAATAATGGATTGGGGTCAGAGGACATTGCCTAACGGACAAGTAGTAGGGGAAGTTACTAAACCTGAGACTATTAATTACAGAACACTTAAACCAGAAATGGATGGTTTGTTTTGTGAAAAGATTTTTGGCCCTTCAAAAGATTGGGAATGTCATTGCGGTAAGTATAAAAGGGTTAGACATCGTGGAATTGTCTGCGAGAGATGTGGTGTTGAGGTAACGGAAAGTAGAGTTAGAAGACATAGAATGGGTTATATAAAACTTGCTGCACCAGTTTCACACGTTTGGTATTTGAAAGGTATTCCAAGTTACGTAGCAATCCTTTTAGATATACCACTAAGAGATGTAGAACAAATAGTTTATTTTAATTGTTATGTTGTTTTAGATCCTGGAGATCATAAAGAACTTAAATACAAGCAATTACTCACTGAAGATGAATGGTTAGAAATTGAAGATGAAATCTATGCAGAGGACTCAACTATTGAAAATGAACCTGTTGTTGGTATAGGTGCTGAGGCTCTTAAGCAATTACTTGAAGACATTGATTTAAATCAGGTAGCTGAAGAGCTTAGAGAAGAAATTACTAGTAGCAAAGGTCAGAAAAGAGCAAAACTTATTAAAAGGATAAGAGTTATTGATAATTTTATTGCAACAAATGCAAAGCCAGAATGGATGGTGTTGGACGCGATTCCTGTTATACCACCCGATCTGCGACCAATGGTTCAGCTTGATGGAGGAAGATTTGCAACATCTGATTTAAATGATCTTTATAGAAGAGTTATAAATAGGAATAATAGACTAGCTAGGCTTCAAGAAATATTAGCACCGGAAATTATTGTAAGAAATGAAAAAAGAATGTTGCAGGAAGCAGTTGATGCTCTTATCGATAATGGAAGAAGAGGAAGAACTGTTGTTGGAGCAAATAATAGAGCTTTAAAATCTCTTAGCGATATTATAGAGGGAAAACAGGGAAGATTCAGACAGAATCTTCTTGGTAAACGTGTTGATTATTCTGGTAGGTCTGTAATAGTAGTGGGGCCTAAGTTAAAAATGCATCAATGTGGCCTCCCAAAGGAAATGGCTCTTGAGCTCTTCCAGCCGTTCGTAATTCATAGATTAATACGCCAAAATATCGTAAATAACATAAAAGCTGCAAAAAAATTAATACAAAAAGCTGATGATGAGGTTATGCAAGTACTGCAAGAAGTTATAGAAGGGCATCCAATACTTTTAAATAGAGCTCCAACTCTTCATAGGTTAGGTATTCAAGCTTTTGAACCGAAATTGGTTGGCGGTAGAGCTATTCAACTGCACCCTCTAGTTTGTCCTGCATTTAATGCTGACTTTGATGGAGATCAAATGGCGGTTCATGTTCCTTTAGCTTTGGAGGCACAAACAGAAGCGCGTATGCTCATGTTGGCTAGTAATAATATTCTTTCTCCTGCGACAGGTGAACCAATTGTTACTCCATCCCAAGATATGGTTTTGGGATCTTATTATTTGACAGCTTTGCAACCGAATTATAAAAAACCACATTTTGGAGATAATCAGAGTACTTTTGCTTCATTAGAAGATGTGGTTTTTGCTTATGAAGATAAAAGACTTGGATTACATCAGTGGGTTTGGGTCAGGTTTAATGGTGAAGTGGAAGATGAAGAAGAAGGTAGGGATCCAAAAGAATCTAAAGAATTAGAAGATGGTTCGAGATTAGATATTTGGAATTTGAGGAGAGATAGATTTGATTCTCAGAATAAATTAATTAGTAGATTTGTTTTGACAACAGTTGGAAGAGTAGTAATGAATTCTACGATTATTGACTCTGTATCTAAAACGTAATTTTAAAAAAATCACTATTTATTCATTAAAAAATCATGACATCATCTAAAACTAAAAAAACTTCGAGAGTACGTAAAACTGCTAAAAACTCTAAAAAGAGTAATAAGGTTACTATGCCTGCTTTAGCAAAAACGCCTGCATCATTTAAAAACAAGGTAGTTGACAAAAAAGCTCTAAAAAATTTAATGTCTTGGGCCTATAAAACTCATGGCACAGCAGTAACTGCTGCTATGGCTGATAATTTAAAGGATTTAGGATTTAAATATGCTACCCAAGCGGCTGTTTCTATTTCAGTAGATGATTTAAAAGTTCCTGAAGCTAAGCAAGATTTGATAGGTCAGGCTGAAGAGCAAATTACCGCAACTGAAGAATCCTATAGACTTGGTGAAATTACAGAAGTTGAGAGGCATACAAAAGTTATTGATACCTGGACAGAAACTAATGAGAGATTAGTCGATGCAGTTAAAAAGAATTTCAATCAAAATGATCCTCTGAATTCAGTCTGGATGATGGCAAATTCAGGAGCTAGGGGTAATATGTCGCAGGTAAGACAACTGGTGGGGATGAGAGGATTAATGGCTAATCCTCAAGGAGAAATTATTGACTTACCGATAAGAACAAACTTTAGAGAAGGTCTTACTGTTACCGAATACGTGATTTCTTCTTATGGAGCAAGGAAAGGATTGGTTGATACTGCTTTGAGAACAGCAGATTCAGGTTATTTGACTAGAAGATTAGTAGATGTGGCTCAAGATGTAATTGTCAGGGAAGAAGATTGTGGAACAGAACGTTCAATAGTTGTAGAGGCTGAAGATGGTAAATTTGGGACAAGACTTCTTGGGAGGCTTACCGCTTCAGACATTGTAGATTCTGAAGATAACTTAATTGCTCCCAAAGATACTGCAATCGACCCTTCATTGTCCGCAAGAATCCAGTCATCATCAATTACCAAAGTGGATATTAGATCTCCATTAACATGTGAAGCAAACAGATCAGTTTGTAGGAGATGTTATGGATGGGCATTGGCTCATAATCATTTAGTTGATTTAGGAGAAGCAGTTGGAATAATTGCGGCTCAATCAATTGGGGAACCTGGAACTCAATTGACAATGAGAACTTTTCATACAGGAGGTGTATCGACTGCTGAAAGTGGAGTAGTTAGATCAAAGATTTCCGGTAAAGTTGAATTTAGTGCAAAAGCAAAAGTTAGAGGTTATAGAACACCTCATGGAGTAGAAGCTAAACAGGCGGAAGTTGATTTCTTCTTAAAGATTGTTCCAACAGCAAGTAACTCAAATAAAGTTCAGAAAATAGAAGTTTCTAGTGGATCACTTTTATTTGTAGAAAATGGTCAAGAAATTGATGCTGATATAACTGTTGCTCAAATCACTGCTGGAGCTGTTAAGAAGAGTGTTGAAAAAGCTACTAAAGATGTTATCTGTGATTTAGCTGGTCAAGTAATTTATGACAAAGTTATTCAGCCAAGAGAAGTTACAGATAGACAAGGCAATATTACTTTGAAAGCTCAAAGATTAGGGAGATTGTGGGTATTAGCTGGCGACGTATATAATTTACCTCCTAATGCGAGACCTGTCGTTTCATCTTTGAGCAAAGTCGAAGAAGGAACTGTTTTAGCTGAGGCCAGTCAATTTAGTGAGTTTGGTGGAGAAGTTCGATTAAGAGAATCAATAGGAGATTCAAGGGAAGTTCAAATTGTCACTACTTCAATGACTTTAAGTAATTTTAAATTAATTGAAGAATCTACACATTCAGGTCAAATATATCATTTGGAATCTCATGATGGAACTTCTTATAGATTGAATACTACTCCTGGTAGTAAAATCAGTAGCGGGGAAGTTATAGCTGATTTGGCAGATGAAAGATTCCGCACAAAAACTGGAGGATTAGTAAAATATGCTCCTGGATTAAGCGTCAAAAAAGCGCGATCATCCAAAAATGGTTTTGAAGTTAGCCAAGGAGGAACATTGCTCTGGATTCCACAGGAGACACATGAAATAAATAAAGATATATCTCTATTAATGATTGAAGATATGAAATGGATTGAAGCAGGAACAGAAGTTGTAAAAGATATTTTTAGTCAAACATCAGGAATTGTATCAGTGACTGAAAAAAATGATATTTTAAGGGAAATCACTGTTAGAAATGGTACTTTTCATGAGTGTGACGATGAAGAAGTTTTGAGTCGATTTAACGAGGAAGGCACGTTAGTTAGTCCAGGGGATAAGATTTTGGATGGAGTAGATAATCAAGAAATTCTCTTTGTGCAGAAATTAGATACTCCTAAATGCAGGGGGTTATTATTAAGAACTGTAGAAGAATTTACTATTCCTGATCAAGCAGAGTTGCCAGAATTAAATCATGTTAAACAAGAGAAAGGACCCCATCTAGGGTTAAAAGCTATTCAAAGGATTTCTTATAAAGATGGTGAATTAATAAAATCAGTTGAGGGAGTAGAACTTCTTAGAACACATCTAAGTTTAGAAAGCTTTGAAGCTACTCCTCAGATGACAATTGATGTTGAGATAATTGAAGATAAGAATGATGATTCAATTAATAGATTAAGTTTAGTTATATTAGAATCTATTCTTGTAAGAAGGGATACAATATCTGACTCTAGTCATGGTTCCACACATACAGAATTACAAGTAAAAAATCATCAAATTGTTCAGGCAGGTAATGTAATAGCAACGACTCAGATCCTTTGCAAAGAGAAAGGGGTAGTTCAATTGCCAAATATAATTGATGATGAACCAATCAGAAGGTTAATAGTTGAAAGAGAACAAGATAAAGTTAAGATGAAAATCAGCAAAAATGCGCTGGTAAAGGTTGGCGATCGTGTAGTTGATGGTGACCCTATTAGTGAATCTGAAAAGTCTAATGCTTGCGGTGAAATTGAAAAAATTTCTGGTAATTCTGTAATTTTAAGACTTGGAAGGCCTTATATGGTTTCTCCCGATTCAGTCTTGCATGTAAAAGATGGAGATTTGGTACTTAGAGGAGATGGTCTAGCTTTACTTGTTTTTGAAAGGCAGAAAACAGGAGATATTGTGCAAGGTTTGCCAAGAATTGAAGAGTTGTTAGAAGCAAGAAGACCAAGAGATTCTGCAGTTTTATGTAAAAAATCTGGAATTGTTCAGATTAAAGAAGGAAAAGATGACGAATCAGTATCCTTGTCAATTATTGAGAAAGACGATGCGATTAACGAGTATCAAATTTTAGTTGGAAAGAATATCATGGTTAGCGATGGTCAGGAAGTTAAAGGTGGAGAAGCCTTAACTGATGGTCCAATTAATCCTCATGAATTATTAGATTGTTTTTTCACTGACTTAAGGGATGAAAAAACATTATTAGATGCAGCACGAGAATCCATATCAAAACTACAAAGAAGTATGGTTAACGAAGTGCAAAATGTTTACAAATCTCAAGGTGTTGCAATTGATGATAAACATATTGAAGTCATCGTAAGACAAATGACAAGTAAAGTTCGAATTGAAGATGCTGGAGATACAACTCTACTTCCAGGAGAATTAATAGACTTAAGGCAAGTAGAAGATACAAATCAAGCAATGTCAATTACAGGAGGAGCGCCAGCAGAATTTACTCCAGTATTATTGGGTATAACTAAAGCTTCTCTTAATACCGATAGTTTTATTTCAGCAGCTTCTTTCCAAGAAACTACAAGAGTTCTCACAGAAGCAGCAATAGAAGGTAAATCTGATTGGCTAAGGGGCTTAAAAGAAAATGTCATCATTGGTAGGCTAATACCCGCTGGTACAGGATTTAGTGGATTCGTAGAAGAATTGGCATCAGAAGCAGGACCTCATCCTGATATTCTTGCTGAAGAATCAGGTGGATACAGGAGGGCTCAGAATTTAAGGCCAGATTATACTGTTGATATGCCGCAAACACCTACCTTTAGCTCCACTGCTATACTTGATGATCCCAGTGATGAAGATCTAGAGACAACAAGAAATAGGCATGGCATTGATCCTAATTCAAGTAATTTTGCAGCCTTTGTAAGACCAAATGCTGAAAATGAATTTTCTGAAGATCAGTTACCAGATCCTGCAGCTTTGGAAGGATTACAAGAAGAAGGCTTGCTTTCTGATGAATAGAAACTATTCTCATTTGAACTCACTAGAATATATTTTTACTTTTATATGATGATTAAACCTGAAATTATCCCAAAAAGAAAATTACCTCGTTATGGTTTTCATTTTTATAATGAAAGACTTAATGGAAGAATTGCTATGATTGGTTTTTTTGCACTAATTCTTACAGAATTCTTTTTAAAACATGGATTATTAGTATGGTGAAAGTAGTATCTAATTTAAACAAGAAATAATTTGAAAAGTCTTGTTGGAAGTAGTCTTAAAGATTTAGAAAATGTAGCTTTAAAATATGGTCAGGCTGCTTTTAGAGGTCGGCAAATTCATAATTGGCTTTATAATTATAAGAACAAGAACAAAAATATTTGTCAAATTGAAGTATTACCTCTCGATTTTAGAAATAAATTAAAGCAGGATGGCTTCAAAGTAACTGATCTTAAATTGCAAGAAAAATATTCAGCTAATGATGGAACTTTAAAGTTATTACTTTCTACTGGAGATAATGAGAGCATTGAGTGTGTAGGGATACCAGCTGAAAAAAGATTAACTGCATGTCTTTCAATTCAGGTGGGATGTCCTATGGATTGCCAATTTTGTGCTACTGGTAAGGAGGGATTGAAGAGATCTTTAAAAGTTAGTGAAATATTAGATCAGATTTTATTTATTGAAAATGAAATGAATAGGAGAGTAACTAATATTGTTTTTATGGGTATGGGTGAGCCATTATTGAATCTTGATGAGTTACTTTTATCAATTAGATCAATAAATGAGGACTTGAATATCAGCCAGAGAAAGATAACTGTAAGTACTGTAGCTATACCAAAAATGATAGCTAAATTAACAGAAAAGTCTTTCCAAATTTTGGGGAAATGTCAATTTACATTGGCAATAAGCCTGCATGCTTCAAATCAAAAAATAAGAGAAATGATTATACCAAGCGCAAATAACTACAATATCAAAGATATAGTTGAAGATTGTAAGCAATTTGTTAGAAAGACAGGCAGAAGAGTAAGTTTTGAATACTTAATGCTAAGAGAAGTTAACGATAAAATAGAACATGCCGATGAATTAATTAAATTATTGAGAGGGTTTCAATGTCACGTGAATTTGATTCAATATAATCAAATAAATGAGGTTGACTTTAAACAGACTGCTCCAAAAAATATTCAGTCATTTCAATCAAGACTTGCTAATAATGGTATAGCTGTAAGTTTCCGTAAAAGTAGAGGATCAGAAAAAAATGCTGCATGTGGACAGTTAAGACAAAATGCTAATAATAAATAATCATATTTAAAATTATTTTTTAAATTTATCTTAAACACGTTATTATTAATTTAATTAATGTTGGATTATTGGGTTTTATTAAAACAAAAGTTTTACCTTTTGCAATTGTTAGCCTTTTTGGGATTGCATTTCTTGCTGTGAGTGCAAGAATTTGGTTGCCAGGAGATATGATGTCACCTGCTCCAATTAATTAATATTTAACAATACTTTTAACTTATAATGAAAAACAATAGGGATCCAAAAAAAGAAAGTTTAGCAGAAATAGCAATTGATCCTGAGGTTCTAGCTAAAGAATTAGCTTATGAACTTGAAATAGATCCTTTAGAACAAATAGATTCAGATAACTTCTCAAAAGGTGATTTAAATATAACTTCAGAATGTAATGAGGCACTTAATTTGCTTAAGGGCGATAGAGAACAAAGAATACAAGGATTAAGAATATTTTGTGAATTTAGAGATGAAAGATCTTTTCCCTTTTTACTACCACTACTTGATCAACCCTGCCCTGTGGAAAGAATGAGTGCAGTATATGCTTTAGGTAGAAACCCTTGCCCTATTGCAGTTCAAAAATTAGTTTCTCTTTTAGAAACAGATGACAACGCTTATGTAAGAAGAGCTACTGCTTGGAGTTTAGCTAACTATGATAATCAAATTGTTTTAAAGCCATTAATAAATGCATTGAAGAATGATGTAGCTGCAGTTAGATTATGGTCTTCTAGCTCTTTAGCAGAAATTGGAAGTATCTCATCTGAAAACGCTGAATTAGCTGCTGAACAACTTTTGATAAGTTTAAAAATAGATAATGAGATAGGAGTTAGAAGCAATTGTATATGGTCTTTGTCTAGGTTGTTTGAAAATTTAAACGAAACATTTCAAGAGAGGTTTGTTGATGAATGTACTAAGATAGCTCTATTTGATAAAGAACCCTCAGTTATGGAAGAAGCAAAAACTGCTCTAGACTCTATGGGGATGGAAAGTTTTTATAATTAGACCTGCATTTATTTATAAGATAATATTATTTATCAGACAATTCATATAAAAATAAAAAAAACATTAATTTGTACCAACTGAAACCAATATTTTTCGTTATTCTATATAAAGTGTAAATACTAATTACTTGAATTTAATGCCTCAAAGAACATTAAGATTCAAAATTCACCAAGATGGCAGAGTTGAGGAAACTGTCGAAGGTTTCATAGGAAAGGCATGTAACGATGTCACAAAAAATCTTGAAAATTCTCTTGGTGAAGTAACGGTTAAAAATCAATCATTAGATGCATTTCTAACCAATCAAGTTAAAAATTCAAGTAAAGTTAACAACGAATCTAATGTCACATTTTAGTACTATTAAAACTAAGCTTAAGGAAGTAAAACCATTAATTAAAGCTTTAAATCAACTTGGTTATTCTATTAATCAAGAGAAAAAATATGTTAAAGGATATAAAGGTCGAGTTACAGATGTAGACATAAGTATGGAATTACAAGGGAATACTATGGTTGGATTTAAATTTAATAAAAACTCTAACTCATATGAGTTAGTGACTGACGTAGATCTTTGGAATTTAGATTTGCCTGTGGAAAGATTTATTTCTAAAGTGACACAAATGTATGCATATCAAACAATTATTGAAAAAACAGAAGAGGATGGTTACCAAGTTGTTGAGCAACAGAACAAAAATGACGGATCGATTGAATTGGTTTTAACTAAATGGGAAAATTAATATTTGGGCTTTAATCTCACTAAAACTATAGATAACTTTGAAGAAAATAATGATATTACTGGCTTTGAACCAGTCCTGGGAGGTACCTTATGTGAAAAAGCAGTTTGGGTTGATGAAAGTGCATGTATAGGTTGTAGATACTGTGCACATGTTGCTACTAATACTTTCATAGTTGATCCAGAATATGGAAGAAGTAGAGCAATTAGGCAAGATGGTGATAGCCTTGAAATCTTGCAAGAAGCTATAGATACATGTCCTGTAGATTGTATCCACTGGGTTAAATTTGAAGAATTGGCAAATTTAGAAAATAGTCTTGATAGAGATATGTTTCAATCATTAGGAAAACTGCCAAGAATAAACAAGCATTAATGTTCAATGAATTTGCCTAACCGTAGATTTGGGAGGACAAATTTACAGATACCCGTTTTATCTTTAGGGGGTATGAGATTTCAAAAAAGTTGGGAGCAATTAGATCCTTCTGAAATTTCATTTAAGGAACAAAAGAAAGTTGAAAATATTTTAAATCTTGCAGATAAATATGGCTTAAGTCATGTCGAGACTGCAAAGGATTATGGTACTTCAGAAGTTCAGCTGGGAATGTGTTTTAAGAATATAAATAAAATACCAAGAATAATTCAAACAAAAATCCCTCCTAATAGTGATCCGAAAATCTTTGAAAAAGATGTTATTAGAAGCTTTGAAAAATTACAAGTAAAGAAAATTGATTTAATAGCAATACATGGAATGAATTTACCTGAACATCTTGATCAGGCTGTGAGAGATGGAGGCTGTGTTGAAGTTTTAAGAAAATTGCAAAAAGCAAATTTAATTGGTTCTATAGGTTTCTCAACTCATGGAGAATTATCACTTATAGAAAAGGCAATATCAACAAATTTATTTGATTATGTTAATTTGCACTGGTATTACATCAACCAGTCGAATTCAAAAGTAATTGAATTAGCACATAAATATGATCTTGGAGTTTTTATAATCAGTCCTACTGATAAAGGAGGTCATCTTCATACGCCTTCAACCAAAATGTTGGAACTGTGTAGACCTCTTCATCCCATAGTGTTTAATGATCTTTTTTGCTTAAGGAATAAAAATGTACATACAATAAGCGTTGGAATTGCTAATAAGAGTGATTTTGATTTGCATTTAAGCGCAGTTTCTTTGATTTCAGAATCTGAAAAATATATTCCAAAGATAATAAATAGATTAACAGAAGAATCAATAAAAAGTTTAGGTCTTGAGTGGTATCAATGTTGGAATAAAAATTTGCCAAGTTGGCAAAATACACCAGGTGGGATTAATATACCTGTTCTTCTTTGGCTTTCTAATTTAATAGATTGGTTAGATTTGGAGGGATTTGCAAGATCAAGGTATCAATTACTTGGTAATGGAAGCCACTGGTTTCAAGGTAATAATGCAAATTCATTAGATGTCAATGTTTCAGAAAGTCAATTGTTAAATGTTTTGGGAGGCCATATAAATCCAACGAAGGTTTTAAAAAAATTGAGAATCTTAAAAGATAAGTTTGGACAAAAAACAATTCAAAGATTGTCAAATAATTAGCGTGATAATGGTTTTTTTTCAGGTTTGCCAACGCTTCTTGGATAAGTTTCTGGACAAGCTCTATTTGGTTGAATACAAATAATATTTCTAGTGCCTTTATTTCTTGGTAACAAAAGTTTTTTTCTTTCTTTAATTTCTCCTCCCAATATTTTTAAGGTTTTATTTAAACTATTTTCATCTTCCTTACTCCATTTGCCGCAATATAAAACTCCTAATCCTTTTGTCTTCAATATAGGTAATATATATTCTGAAACTGTTGAAGGAATACTTACAGCTCTTGTAGTTGCAATATTAAAGCTGTTTCTAAATGAAGATTGATGAGCGACATTCTCAACTCGGTCGTTGATGACAAATATATTATTCTTGAAGTGAATAATTTTGATTAAGCTTTTTAATGCATCTGTTTTTTTCTTGGATGAATCAATTAAGTATATTTCTGAATCAGGATGTGTTATTGCGTAAGCAAATCCTGGAAAACCACAGCCGCATCCAATATCTAAAAACTTTTTATTATTGAAATTGTAGTTTGGAATAAATTTAAATGGCCAGATGCTATCAAAAACTTGTGATATCCAGTAATCATCTCCTTCAATCAATCGTGTGAGATTGGTTCTCTTATTTAATTCTCGGAGTTTTATTTGCAATTCTTTGAACATCAGTATTTCTTCTTCAGTTATCAATTCAAAAAGTTCAAAAGGTATGCTTTCTTTTCTCATTGCGTTATTAATATTTTCTTTTTGCTTGAATTAAAAACATTCTATTTCATTAAAATTGATTAGAATATTTTCAAAAACAAAAAATATTTTGAAAGGAGATATATCCTACTATAAGATTTTAGGGGTTAATGAAAATGCCTCTAATAATGAATTAAGAAAGGCATTTTGTAGACTTTCTATTGAATTACACCCAGATACCACTTCTTTAGACTTAGAAGAAGCTAAAAATAAATTTCAAAAAGTATTAGAGGCTTATGAAAATCTAAATAATAGAAGGTTGAGAGAAATATATGATAACAAATTAAAAGAGAAATCTAAAAATGCGAATGAAAAGAAAACAAATGTTTTTAATTCTTTTCTAATAGATTCTAGTAATCAAAAATTAGTAGGCAATAGGAGACCTTTTTCAAATGGAGAGATTTTTACATTATTTCTCTTGATAATTATTATTTTTATATGTTTAGTATGCTCTATTTTAATCGCTTCTTTGACTGGTAAAGAATTAGATACTATACCTACTTGGCTTGTAAAATGATTATTGATAAGAAAGTTTTGTGAATTCTCCTAACACTCCAATCAACCAACATTCGCTACAATCATTAGAATTATGGCTTAATAATTTAGGTGCAAAAAAGGATAGTAATAATCCCTCTAAATGGTATTTATTCTTATCTAATTGGAAAGCTACTATTTGTTTTGAACAAGAGGATTTACGTGTCGTCTGGCAGAGTGAAGAGGAAGAAACTAAAAGACTATTTTCATATTGTATTAATAGAGATGATGTAGAAAATGCAATTTTACAAGGCCCTTAAATTTATCTCTATAGATCATTCAAAGTTTGCCATATTATCTGATAACTTTTGTCTAATTGATCATCTGTGATACAAATTGGAGGCAAAAGATAAACTACATTTCCAAGGGGCCTAATAAATAAACCTTTTTTCATTGATAAGCTTTTTATCTTTTTTCCAATATCATTTAAGTAACCAACCTTCTTCCCAAGTTCTAAATCAAAAGCAGCTATAGTTCCAGTGATCCTAATTTTTTTTATGAAGGGCAATTTTCTAAATTTAACTAGATGATCAAAATGCTTTTTCTCTAATGACAGATATTTCAGTGGTTCCTTTTCTAATAAATCAAGGCTTGCATTAGCTGCTGCGCAACCTAAAGGATTAGCAGTAAAACTATGACCATGCCAAAAAGTTTTTCTAGGGGACTCATCTATAAAGGATTGAAAAATTTCTTCTTTGGTTAGTGTTATTCCCATGGGTAAGAATCCACCCGTTAAACCTTTTGAGATACTAATTAAATCAGGAATTATGTTAGCTCTTTTAAATGCAAAAAGGCTCCCACATCTTCCAAAACCAGTCAATACTTCATCGGCAATTAATAAAGAATTATTATTTTTTACTACTTCTGAAACTTTTTTAATAAATTCAGGCCTAACCATATTCATCCCTCCAGCACCTTGTACAAGAGGTTCAAGTATTACTGCCACAGTTGGAACCTTAAGAAGAGTAATTAATTTCTGGATTGCTTCATTCTCCTTCCTTTCCACTTGGTCATCGTTTATCCAGGTAGAAGGCCATGGAGCTCTTTTTACTGGGAACATTAGATTATCGAAATTCTCATTAAAAATATTTCTTTCGCCTAAAGCCATTGCTCCAAATGTGTCTCCATGATATGCCCCTTCAAAAGCAATAATTTGGGACCTTGTTTCTCCTTGATTTTGCCATGATTGGTAAGCAATTTTTAAAGCCACTTCTACAGCAGTAGATCCATTATCCGAAAAAAATAGTCGCTCTAATTGTGTTAACTTGCTAAGTCTTTCTGCTAATCTTTTAGCCTGTGGGTGTAAGAAATCGGCGAATATAACTTGCTCAAGACTTTTAGCTTGATTGAAAATAGCATTTGCAATGTATTCATTACTATGGCCATGAAGAGTTACCCACCAACTACTTATTCCATCGATAAGTTCTTGTTGAGGATTTTTAGTAAATAGAAGTGCATCTTTTCCATGAGTAACTTCTTGTTGAGGTTTGCTTTTGGTTATCTGGGTAAAAGGCGGCCATATATTAGGGTGCCAATCTTGATTTTGAGTGTTTGAAACCACAGATTTAATTTAGATTGCTTTTGAATTTAAGATTGAGACTAATTTGTTTTTAATATTAAGTTCTTTCCATAGTATATCTAAATTATTTGAGTCAACTTTGGGGAGACAAGGAAATTCAGCAATAACTGGTATACGACTAAATTCAACTAATGTTTTGGGATTGTCCAAGTGTTTCTCTCCATTAACAACTAGGCCTAAAATATTAATATTTCTTTTTTGTAAGGCTTCAATACTTAGTAGAGTGTGGTTTAGAGTACCAAGTGAGCTCTTACATACAAGTATTACCGGAAGATTCCATTGTTTGATTTGATCTATTTGCAAAAAATTGCGTGTTATTGGAACCATTAATCCACCCGCAGTTTCTACAATTAATGAGTCTTGCACTTTTGGCAATCTCAACTTGTTAAAGTTAATAATTTTTTGATCTATTTCAGCAGCCCAATGAGGAGATAGAGGTTTTGTAAAGACATAAGCTTCTTTGA
>Ga0208749_1000063_pt1 | contig 24465 bp, 18 predicted proteins | sample Knorr_S15_td_DCM_FD_185601 | JGI IMG/M metagenome (GOLD analysis project Ga0208749, IMG submission 185601) | Marine microbial communities from Southern Atlantic Ocean transect - Knorr_S15_td_DCM_ad_63m_LV_B (SPAdes) (version 2) | ecosystem: Environmental > Aquatic > Marine > Oceanic | place... | reverse complement strand
ATGATGAAGAAGAGGAAGAGGAGGAAGAAAGTGAAGAAGAAAAGAAATTAAGATTACAAATAGAAGCCGAAGAAAAGAAGGCTGCCGAGGAATTAAAGGCTATGGAAGCAGAAGAAGCCAGAATCGCAGCCGAAGCAAAGAAAGCCGAAGAAGAAGCAAGAAAAGCAGAAGGCGAAGCAAAGGCAAAAGCTAAAGCAAAAGCGGCTAAATTACGCGCCGAATTACAAAATGCGAAACAACAAACCACAAACAAAAAGAAATGTATGTACAAGAAAGCCACAAACGGTAAATGTCCTCCGGGATGGGAAGTAAATGATGCGGGGTGTTGCGATCCCGTGGAAAGTGCGGCTGACCGTAAAAAGGCGCAAAGGAAGATGATGATGGACATGGGAAAACAAATGATAAAAGAAGAACTGACAACAGTGATGGCAAAGACACTGATGAAAAGAGGTGGGAAGTTTATGGCAAAAATGGTCATGAAATTCGGCGCTAAAATGGCAGGTAAATTAGCAGCGAAATTGGCTGTAAGAATCGTGGCAAAGGTGGCAGTTAAGATGGCAGCAATGGCGGCTAAAATGGCCGCGTATGGTGCGGCGGGTCCGGTCGGTGCGGCGATGTTGTTATTTGATATGTTGAGTATGGCGATCGATATCATGGATCTCGGTGGCTACGCTACATTTACATACAACACAACGAACACAGCAACACGTAACAGTATTGAATACATGGTTGAGAAGGGTATGCGCGAAGCGGGTATGGATTATCCGCAATTATTCCCCGTCGGTGAAGCTTTCCCCAAAGAATACGAAAATGTTAATGGCATGATGTTAGACCACTTTATGTCGGACACGATGGATGCCATGGGTTTGGAAGGGCAGTTACCGGGTGAATCGGTGGCACAATCCGAAAAACGTAAAGCCGCTTTTGAAAAGGTGGGTCAGGCGTTCATGGCAACACTCGATGAAGATGGAAACACGGTTAAGGATTTCCAAATGCCAAAAGAAGCGGAAGAAATATTTGCTAAGGTCTATGATTCTGTCATAAAGGCTAAATTCCAAAAACGGGATAAATTCATCCACGATAAAATGAAAGCGGCTCTTGGATCTAGAGCAGATGAAATACAAATGTACCCCAGTATGTCTAAACCCGGAACGGTTGGTGTCTCCCTCTCGAAAAGTGGCATGACAAAATGGAACGCTTCTAAACGTAATGAATTCTTCCAGTACTTTGACGCCCTTAAACCAAAAGAATTACCAGATGACTACAGACAACCCATGGTCGCCATATATACAGACCAATATCGCGAAACGGATCGGGCCGCGCTCAGGCGCGCCAATCCTAAAGAATTTGCCAAAAAACCCGTTATGAAGGATAAAATCCTCCCAGAAAAAGTAATGCTCGGTGGATACTATGGACAATTAATTGCGAATTGTGAAAAATCGAGAAAAGCGATGAAAACGGGAAAACGAGTACATCCATATAACCATGGTGTTCGCTTCAATCACGATACGGGTACTTGTACATACACTGGTTCATATTGCAGTAAAATGGGATTGAAACACGTCGGAGGAAGACTCACCGACTGTAAATTGCGTAAGGGACAAAAAATTGCTGAAATGATTTTCGGTACAACCGTGACTCGTGGTGTCATCAGAGCGTCAACCAAATTAAAAAAACGCGCGAAGGACTTGTTCTCGGGAAATCCGAAAAAGATGTTGAACGCCGCGTTGGATAACGTACTCGATCCGTTCGGTTTAGGTCTTCCACACGTTAAATACGCCAAACAAGCAGCAAAAGCTGCAGCAAAGGTCGCCCAAAAGGCAGCTAAAGCGGCGGCAGCGGCTGGTAAGGCGGCCGCGAAAGCGGCAGGTAAGGCGGCTAAAAAGGCCGCGAGAGCGGCAGGTAAGGCGGCTAAAGCAGCCGCGAGACAGGCATCGAGAGCAGCAAAGGCCGCGGCGAGAGGAGCGGCACGAGCAGCATCGAAAGCCGCGAGGGGAGCGGCAAGAGCGGCGAAAGCGGCAGCGAATGCTGCCAAAAATGCGGCGAAAAAAGCCGCGAGGGGGGCACAAAGAGCGGCAAAGAAGGCAGCAAATGCGGCGAAGAAGGCGGCGAACGCAGTCGCCAACACTGCCAAAAAAGCGTGGAGAGGGGTTAAAAGTATTTTCTGTTTTTCTCCGGATACTCCAATCAAACTCAAGAATGGTACCGTCGTTAAGATGAAAGATATCAAATTAAATGACGTGTTGAGTAATAACACCGTCGTCACGGCGACCATGAAAATCAGGGGAAGCAAGGATGATCCTTATTATGAGATCTATAGTGAAGATCTACAAGAGAACATACGTGTCACGGGATCTCACTATATCAAGAAGGAAAACAAATACTGTAAGGTACAAGATTTCCCGAAAGCTACAAAGACCGATGAAATCGATGATGAATTGACATGCCTCATCACATCCGATCACACCATCCCAGTGGGAGAATATACATTCTGGGATTGGGAAGATAATTTAATACCGGTCAGTTAATAAAATATTAATCAGTAATAAGAATGCTTATTATATTTATCATTTTAATTATTTGTGTGGTAGTCGTATTAATTAGTGCTAAGGGTAAGATAAGTTCATTATCTAAAAATAAGCATGATGTTACGCCTATACTCCGGGATATTGAAAAAATCCAGGATGTTCCCATAAAAAGAGTGGGAATCTATAAAACAGATAACCAAAATGCTACGTGGGTACATGATTTCAGAAAATCTTCCATCGGGGAGATTCTTAGTACATCGGATACAAATGCGAGATTACAATACAAAACGGATATGGTAGGTGATAAACATCCACTGTGTAAAGTCATCAAACGCCATTTTCATGATTATTTTAGGGGACCGGGCTACACGATAAGGGTTTGTTCGGGAAATTGGGAGTTTAAATCACACTTTGATTGTAATGATAATAGAGTAGTATGCATTTATGGTTCAAAGAGGTTTTTAGTGTTTGATATGTATGATCATCCAGACGAATTAGATATTCTCGAATACACCAAGAACATGCCAATCGACATACTGAAGCCATTTTTAGAAAAACGCAAAATAAAGGTACATGACCATCATTTACAACCGGGTGATGAATTATATATCAGGGCGGGGGCGTATCACAGAGTCGAGGCGCATGGGTCGAGTATACTCCTAGGTCACGCACCACCACTAAAATATATATGCCGGTGCCAGAAAAAATTTAATGAAATTTGGCCCAAACAAGGAAACATTTGTGAAAATAACAGATGTTTAGAATAGACCATCTACGGTTAATAAAATCTCAGGGTATTATAATATGGCCGATATATACTCCGGTATAGAGGAATATAATGACGGGGTGGAATATTACCGGCCGTATGGATCCGAAGATTACCAGACCGAACATTATGCGAGCGCATTGAAACTGGCAGGGAGGGCTCGAAGATTGGGGAGATTAAGAGGTATTGCAAGGGTGGGCGCAAAAATTGGCGGACGTGTCGGTAGCGCGGGCGCGATGAGTGCCGCCATGGCTAGAAGATTCAGGAGTGCGGGCAAGTTGGGTGCTAGTTTAGCGCGGAAAGGACGTAGCGGCGGTAAAAAATTGAGCGCAGCTGCAGAAAGACTCAAAAAATTGAAAAAAGCGAAATTGGCGGCGTCGAAAGCTCGTAAGGCTAGAAAAGCTGCCAAACTCAGGAAAATGCAGAAATTAAAGAAAATGAGGAAAATGCAAAAGGCAAAAAGAGCAGCTAAAGCAGGGGATAAAGCCGGAGACGCGGGTCGTCTCGGGAGAGCGGCAAAGCTCGCCAAGAAAGGTGGTAAGAAGGTGAAAAAATTTGCCAGCAAAAATAAAAAATTTCTCAAATACGCAGCACTCGCGGGGGCTATAGGCGGGGGCGCTTTGTTCTTAGATAAGAAATACAAAGAGAGAGATGAAAGAGTTAAGAATTGTGCGAGTATATGCCTCCCCAAAAACTGGGACGCCTTTGACCAAAAGAAGATAAAATCTACTGAACTCCAATACAAAACACTCGAAGAAGTGAAGGCGGCGGGCGCGGTCGACGATCAGCCCGTGTGCTCCAAAGATATCGGTGGGGGCAAATGTGAATCCCATTGCATGACCAAATGTGAAGAAATCACGAAATTGGATCTCGGTACTGTCGGAAATGCGGTGACAGGTGCCGCGGGTAAAGTCGCAAAAGCTGGTTTAAATGTTGCGGGAAAAGTCACGAAAGCCGGTATGAATGTCGCGGGTAAAATACTCGGACCCATATGGAAAAAAATTAAAATGCCTTTTATGATCATACTCGTCCTCATTATATTGAGTGTCGTTGCAAAATTTATGCCTAAGGGCCGACCTCGCGCACCCCCTCCCGCCGTATATTAAAGAGATAAAGACATATTTATGTAATGATTCTCTCCATTGATGTCGGGATTAGAAATTTAGCTATGTGTATGCTTAATGAAACATCAAACTTAATTGTTAAATGGGACGTATCCGGTATCCCACCACAACATTCAGATGGTGTCTATGTTTCTTTAAGAAAACATCTAGACGAAAGACCATGGGTCCTCGAACCCAAAATAGTACTCATAGAAAAACAACCGGATCGGAATAAGAAGATGGTCTCGGTTATGCATTTTTTACATGCGTATTTCATCATTAAACATCCTACCGCCGAGACTATAATATACGATGCTCGTCATAAAATACCAGATGTTGCCGGTCCGGGTAGGTCTCAATATCTTCAACGTAAAAAGGTCTCAATTGAACGTTGTCGTACCTTTATAAACAGAGACGATGTAAATAAACATTGGGTAGAAAATTTTGAAAGTTCTAAAAAGAAAGACGATTTGGCCGACACGATAATGCAAGCGTTGAGTTTTGTAAATAGAGTAGAACCCACAAGTACAACAAAGAAGAAAAAGGTAACAAAAGTTATTCCACGAAAACCAAACGAAAATCAAAAAAATACTAAATATTCTAAATCGAATTTAGCTTATATACTAAAAAATAAATTAGATGTAGAAAAGAATAAAAGATTTATGAAAGACTTGCATAGATATTATAAAAATATAGATGAACTAAAGCGAGACATGGAATAAAAATCTTAATAAGAATCCGAATCATCCGGCGTAGAAGGGTATGCAGTAAAATCATATTCACCACTATTAAATGAAAATTTACCGGCATCGTGTGTTTTAATCTGACAATCACCTATCGCATAAGAAATACATGGAAGTATGTAACCCTCGAGAAGATCCGATTTGGTCAGGATACCCAATACTCTTTGTTCAATTCGCCCTTCTGTCATTTTTGAAGCACATGTTCCACACATACCAACCCTGCACAAATATGGCATATCGAACCCGTGTTCTTCGAGATTGTCTAAAATGGGTGCCCCACCATCGATATCGTATGATTCGATGCCGCCCGGAGATTCTATAGTAATCTTATAATTAGGAATCCGTTTTGTTCGTGGATGTTTGAACTTCCCATTATTCCACGAAGATCTACGATACGCCCGTACCAAACTCGGACGAGTAATCCAAGTTTCTGACATTATTATTACAAACAGGTATTAAATCTTTATACAACATTAAAGATTTAAGTCGTACGAAAGATATAACACAAAATGCAAGACGATGACGGTTTCAGAAGAGTCTTGGATCATGGATTTGTACGCCTCGTTGACCACATGCCTAGGGAAGATTTGGATACCTCAATCGTTCAAGCGGCACGCGTCTCTTATGGAGATGGAACAAAGACATCTCGAGGAAACCGAGGACTTATTCGATATCTCCTCAGACACTGGCACACAACCCCCTTCGAGATGGTCGATTTCAAATTTCATATCAAAATGCCGATCTACATCGCACGACAACACATGCGACACAGAACTGCCAGTATAAACGAATTATCTGCGAGGTATTCCGTGGTTCCGAGAGAGTATTATGAACCAGATGTCATGAGGGCACAATCGGTTGTAAATAGACAGGGTTCAGAGGGAGAAGTTAATGTACCGGATGAACTTGTCCAAAAGGTGTCTAAACACCTAGGAAATTCATTTGACGTATATGACGAGCTTTTAGAATCTGAGTGTTGTCGCGAACAATCAAGAGGAAACTTACCCCAATCTACATATACCGAATTCTATTGGAAGATCAATCTTCATAATTTATTACACTACCTCCAACTCAGGATGGAACAGGGTGCTCAACAAGAAATTCGCGAATATGCCAATGCTATTTATGACCTAGTGAAAGATCTTCTTCCCATAACGATGGAAGCGTTTATGGATTTCAGGGTCAATGCCATTCAACTCACGGGTCCGGAGATAGAAGCTATCCGAACTGGCGAAACATTGAAATCACCCGGTGAAAGACGAGAATTTGAAGAAAAGTTGAAAAAGTTAAACTTAGACTTGAAAAATAATGTTGCCACAAGTTAACCTACAAAATGTTGTCAATTGTTGCGTCGTCGGCGGGTGGAACTTTGAGTTCTACTCAAAAGAGGTTTAAGAAGTTTGGTCAAAAAATGAAAAAACAAACAAATATCACTAATATCCAAGAGAAGATGCGAGAAGTCGCACGGGAAGAACAACGTCGGTCTAAACAAATATTTGACGACCATAAGAAGTTCTTCCAAACCGAGAAATCTAAATCTAAACCGAAAACAAAGAAATCTAAGGCTGTCGAAACCATAGATGTCTTTGAGAAGTAATTAAATAACCGTTATTTTCCCATATTGTTTTCCAATATGTAAAAATAATATTACTTTTGTGATGACATAGTAAGCCATATAGACGTAGCCACGCACAAGATTGTCAGTGGAGTGTGTTCAGTTTGTGCGGCAAGAATAGACACTAATATACTATATTGCGCAAATCTAACCTCTCTTCCGGTCTTATTCATCATACGCTTTATCTGTGCCCGTGATTTTTCTAATCCTAACACGGCCGTACTTATATCTCTCACTCTACTTGGCATTTCCGTGGTAGATGTAATCATTTCACCTAGAGATAACGCATCCTCTATTTCTGACTGTATCATAGGTTCAAGATACGTAAAATAATTGAAATCGGGATCCAATTCTTTACATATACCTTCTATTATACCAAAACTTTTAGCTAAGTATATAAAACTAGATGGAACAGTAAATGGCTTTTCTTCTGCTAGTTGAGCTGCAAAATCATCATTTACGATCACACCACCATCCAAAGTTTCGAGATAATTTAGTATAGAACGGAAAAATGACGCAATATCCGATAATTCAGAAGATGTGGGGATGATTACACCCATTTCAACTAATTCATTTACTATGGATACCGTATCCTTATTTATTATGTGTATGAGTATATTCGTAAAACCCTCACGAAGTCTCTCGGATATGTATATCAGAAGACCAAAATCGTAAAAGACTAGCTTCCCGGTCTTCTCGGAAATACCCAAATTTCCCGGATGCGGATCCCCATGAAAGAATCCCTTATCCATGGTTTGGATCAGGTAGGAATTTATTATGGCTTCACATACCTTCTTTTTATTGATCTTCTTATTCGTCAGTTCGGTTACTTTAGTTGATTCTACATACTCCATTACAATTCTATCTTGGTTTGACAACTTTTTATACACTTTGGGAACTTTAATCCAAGATACACCTTTCATTCCCTTTCTAAATGTTACAGCGTTATCTATCTCTTGTACATAATCCGCCTCTCCTAATAAATAATTTACAGACTCTTCTAAAGCAATGCCAGTACCCGTTCCGGTATCTATGCCGACCCACTCAAAAAACCTAACAATTTCTAATACATTATCTGTATCCGTTTTGAGTATTTCGTATATGTTAGGTCTTTTAATCTTAACAACTACATCTTTTCCGTTTTTCAACTTGGCTTTGTGTACCTGTCCTATACTCGCTGATTTATATGGTTTTAAATCAAAATCTTCAAAATCGTCCAGGTCTATCAAACCATCGACCGACATGGCGGGAACTGCGTCCTGTAACGATTCTAATTCCCGCGTGAATGTCGGTTGAAATAGATCACCACGAGAACTGGCAATCTGACCAAGTTTCACAAATGTGGGTCCTAGTTTAATAAGCTCATTACACGTCCATCTACCCAGTTCTCCCTGGTCTTTAACTGTTTTAGATTTCCACAAGTATCTACCGGCAAATTTCCAGGTCTTTATTTTCTGTTTTGACGGTTTTCGTGGTAAAACTGGCAGGGAGGGAATTTTCAAACTACCCGATTGTATAACCATACCTATAGTATCAATAGGTTTTTATTTAAAATAAAATATTTACACATAGTACAATGATTATCCCCAAAAACTTCCTCGGTCCGGTCTCCAAGCCGCTCGAACGTGGTCTCCGAATTCCGTTGGTTTTCACTCTGTTGGTGCTTTACCAAGGTCTTTTCTCCGGTAATGCGATTACCATTCCCAAGAATGTCCAAAAATTATTTGACAGCCAAACGTTCCGTTTCGTCTCCCTCATGATGATTGCGCTCACCGCCAGTCAGGACATCGAAGTTGCGTTAGTTTCGGTGTTGGTATTCTTAGGTATCTTGTATACTTTCAAGACCCCAGAGGAACGTAAGAAGACGGGATTCATCTAAAAAAATATATAGTTATACATTAGAATGAGAATTCACGTAATCGGATCCGGTCCGTCCGGTATGTCCGTTGCGTGGGAACTTCTCAACTTTACAAATCACGAAGTGGTAATTTATGACAAGAAAGCGGATGCGGGTGGTTCGTGGTGGGAACCGAGCACGGAGTACAGAGATTTGCATTCTCATAAATTAGCATTTGGTTCGTATGTAAATTTTAAAAGCTCTCTCAAGGAGATGGGTATAAATTGGGACGATTTATTCGTTAGAAATTACTATGACTATTCGTTTATTATGAAGAATATGTTTTTGAAAGATTATATAACCCTATTAGATCTCTATCTCAAGGCCATGATCAATCCGGCTAGATATAAGAAATTATCTCTCGAGAACGCCACAAAAAAACGTATGTCCAAATCTGGAAAAAGCGTTCTTCGTGCGATGACGCATCAAATTGACGGCGTCGGGTGGGATACAATGTCTGTGTTTGGTCTCATGGGTAGTTTCGATCACGTGAGTCTTTCGCAACAATACACACAACGTGTATCTGGTTTAGTTATGGGTCAAGCCATGAAAAAGGCACTAATCGCAAAGGGTGCGAAATTTGAATTTAATAAGACACTCGAAACGGTTGAATACGGCGACGATTCATACATAGGGACGTTTAGTGACGGCACCGAAATAAAAGATGGTATGTTGGTGATGTGCGTGGATCATGAGCCGGCTCTCAAATTGATAGGAGATAACTGGGGAACTACGGCGGTAAAACAAATTAGCGAAAGTGCGTATGGTGCCATAAATGTGTTACTGGATTACGATCAACCCATTAAAATAGACGATGATCTATACATATCGATGCATACTCCTTGGAAACTTTACCCCATTGTATTGGCCGATGGTAAGACGATATCGTGTACGATGGTAACGCTCACCGAGGAAATATTAAAAACGGATCCGGATACATTTTTAAAAGAAGTATGGAAACAACTCAAAAAGGTTGGTGTACCTAAGCCCAAAAACATGCGTTTCAGTTGGGGTTCTACATGGACGGGTGAAAAGTGGAGAATCAATCAAACGTCGGGTGTTTTGAGCGTTCATGGACAAGTTCCATATTTTGGGAAATGTAAAAAAGTTGCGCTGTGTGGATTAATGTCACCGAGAGATACTCCGTACTCTAGTATAGAGGGTGGTACAGAAGTAGGAAGAACATTTTGTCATCAGACGTTTGGAACACGCAAAGCACTCAAACCGTTAAAATTGTCCCATCTCTTACTTTTCACAGTAATAATACTTATAGCTTACGGAATACGTAATAATAGAAAGCAATGAAGTTCTTATGTCACGTTCATCAACCGATGTATGAACATAACGATAAAAAGTACATGAGAATTCTATTGACTAGATCCTCGTCTGAAATTATTCAACATATGCATGACAGAAATGCCCATAAATTGAATAATTCTATCGTAGACAATCCCCTAGATGGGAAGATTTTAACCATAAAGATACCATTTCGTTATAGGAGGGTCATGTGTAAGGTTATAGGTTCAAAACCTGTACAATCTCTTGTAACGAATGATGAAATAGAAGTTGATATATCATTTAAGGGGGTATGGAATATTGGAAATCATTCGGGATATTCTTGGGTGGCGGATTCAATTAATTCGTTTCAGTAACTTCCTCTTCGGCTTCCGGTTCTTCCGGGATGGTCGGCGGCTGGCCATCCACCGGGGTAGCACCTTCCGGAACATTCGGAATATCAACTTCCTCGAGACCACCTTCCTTAAATCCTTGGAAAACTCGCAAGGCGCCTTCCAGTCGGAGAACCTCCTGTGTCATTCCGTTAATGGCTTCGGTCATCTTCTTAATGTTCTCGTCGACGTTGAGAATCGGCATGTTATGTTATATTATACATAAAGTTTTTATTCTTTAAACTAATAACGCGATGGGTATACTGACACGCACTGGATATCTCACCAGTGACAGACTCCAGGAAATAAAAAAGGAATTAACAGTAAGACCTTTATGTAACAATGAATACGGATTCCCCCCGCCGCCTTTTAAAGTTTTTAAACCAGCTAAGAATGGAGTGTGCGTTCCCAGATTCTACGGAACTGATAAACTGGGAGCTCCAGAAGAAGACAGACGACCGAAACCGGCCCGGGCTTCTATCATTTTTAGCGGAAAACTTCGAAATGAAACCCATCAGGTTGAGAGCTGTAATAGGGCTGTTGAAAGAGGCTCAGGTATCATCTCCCTTCCCTGTGGGTATGGCAAGACCACCGTTTCGTTAGCCATCGCGAGTAAATTGGGGTACAGAACAATGATCATAGTTCATAAGCAGTTTCTGGCGGATCAGTGGAGAGAGAGAATACATCAATTTTGTCCGGGTTCATCGGTGGGCATAGTACAACAAGATAAAATACAAGTAGAAGGATACGATTTCGTCATCGCTATGTTACAATCCCTGACACAAAGAGAATATAGTTTCAAAGACTTTGAGAGTATCGGTACATTGATAGTTGACGAAGCTCATCACATTTGTGCCCGAACCTTTTCACAATCGTTATTCAAACTGTGCCCCAAGCACATTTTCGGACTTTCTGCCACACCTAACAGAAAGGATGGTCTTACGAAGGTTCTACATTGGTTCATGGGACCAACTATTGTATCCATAGAGAGAAAGAACCAGGATCAGGTGGATGTGTTTCCTATCATATATAAATCGCAGGTATATGAAAATCCACCACCTTGTACGCGATTTGGTAAGATATCTCTACCCACAATGATAACAAACCTAACCGAAGACAGACAAAGAAATATAATATTGGTTGAGCTCATTAAAAAGGCGTCATCCGGTACAAGACAGTTGTTGGTTCTCAGTGAGAGACGACTCCATTGTCAGATGTTACACCAATGCTTCCCCAAAAATTCGGGACTCTACATGGGAGGCATGAAAGAAAAAGATCTCCAAGAATCCAGTAAAAAGAAGATTATTTTTGCCACATTCAGCCAGGCGCATGAAGGGTTAGACATACCATCCTTAGATACAGTCATTCTGGCGACACCAAAATCTGATATTACACAAAGCATAGGAAGGATAATGAGAGAGACAGCAGGAAAGAAAAACAATCCCCAAATTTATGATATTCATGATACTTGGTCGATTCTAAGTGCCATGTACTTCAAACGTATGAAAATATATAGACAGGGAGGGTTCAATTTACCCACAAATCTAAATAAACCCGATGACGCGGAAACGTCCTCCACATTCACTCAGGGAAAGTGTCTGTTTTTATAATATACATTATAAATATATACCAATGTCCGGTGCTCTGGTTGAGTTAGTAAGCAAAGGTGCACAAGATGTGTATTTAACAACTTCAGAAGGTATGAGTTTCTTTAACTTAAAATATCAACGACATACCAATTTTTCACAAGCCCCGAAGCTTATAAAAGAGATATCTACTGAAGACGTTTCTATTATAGTGCCAGTTTGGGGAGATTTGTTAAATGCGGTGTGGTTTGAGGGGGTAGATCTATTGAATTCCTTCTTTGGTGCTAAGTTTTCCCTCTATATTGGGGGTCAAAAAGTTGATTCATATGATTTTGATTACAGTAGTGATATATGGCAAAATTACTTGGCAGATACATACACAAAATCCCAAGAAATTAACAATAAATGTTCGACAACAAATCCTAACTTTTTATCGCTTCATTACTTTTTCGGTGATAATCAATCATTCATTCCTCTCGTGGCATTACAATTCCATCAGGTTGAGATTAGAATAGACTTTGCCCCGGGAGCGGTTGCTCAAAATATCCGGTGTTATGGAAACTACATTTACCTCGACGCCGAAGAACGAAGACGCTTTACGAGTAAGAAGATGGATATTATTATCACCCAATGTCAACAAATTAAAAAGACACTCGATTGTGACGATACCGAATATTACGAGGAAAAGGCGACAGAAGCACAAAATGAATATAACGAAGCCAACACATTATTGCAATCATTACAAACCGCTGACCCACCAAATCCCACAGCAATAAATGCCCAACAATTGGTGGTAGACCAAAAATTGGATGCGTACAATTCAGCACAGTCAGCCTCTACAAGTTATGTAACAGCCACCGATGGATACAATGATATCGATCTCTCGCAATTTAACCACCCCGTAAAGTCTCTATTTTTTGGTTATACAACGAAACAGGCGGTCGTTGAAAAGGACTATTTGACATTTAAAACTGCCGATATACAAATCAACGGAACACCTTTATTGGAGAATATGAGTCCTCTATACTTCCACATCGTACAAAATTACAATCATACAAAATACGGGATTATACAATATGACGAAGACAAAGACTGTCCGTTTTATACTAGGTATTTCGCGTACCACTTCTGTCTAAATGCCTCCAGTTATAAACCAACAGGGACATGCAATTTCAGTAGGCTCGATAACGCAAAACTCATTCTAAGAAATGTGAAAAAGGGTTATGAGCGCGCGGCGACGGAGGAACTTACGGTTTATGCGATAAATTACAATATATTACGCATAGATAAAGGTATGGCAGGAGTTTTATTCGCAAATTAAATAACACTCCAAACATGGAAAAATTAACATCTTATTTTAAGTAGTGCTTAGTGCAACCTATCTGTTGCAGCTAACAACGCAACTCCTAAAATAAAGAATAGTACTAAATGATTACACTCGGTATTTTCTAAACCTTTTGGGTCAGATTGGTTGACAGGTTTAGACACTTTTTTGACTTGTTCTGGTGTCGGCGGTTCCTCTTCCTCAATGAAAGCGTACCCTATCATACTCTAGGTTTAGAGATTAATTTCGGTTTTCTTTTTTCTTCGAACTCGCTTCTTAGTCGGTGCCGACACAGCAACTTCCTTAACTTCACCACCCGTCGATTCTCCTGAGATGGAAACGATATCGGAGATATCATCTTCCACGACCGGGATCTTGGTGGTCGTCTCCTTTGGAACTTCCGGGGTAGTATTAACCGGTAACGGTGGACCAACCATGCCACTCATCAGGCTTCCAAGGTCAATGCCCGGACCCTGCATCTCATATTGACCACCCGATGACGTGTCGTTAATCTCTGGACTTTGTGTGGCCGGGGGTGCCGCCGTCTGAGCTTTGCCCATATTCTGTGCCGCTTGCATCATATTTTTCATCATCTCTGGATTTTGTTTCAAAACGTCTCCCATATTTGGTAAGGATTTCATCATTGTAGAGGTCAAGTGGAACATCATGGCGGATCCACCAAGCATGAGTATCAGCTTGACTTCCGGAGCGACGTGCATCTTCGTTCGATACTTCACGTACAATTCCTCGAAAACGGTATCGTAATCGTCCTGATTTTCCATCACCGATTCGGACCATCCTTCGAGTTGAAGATCGAATGGGTTGTAACGTTTGTTAAGGAATTCGAGACCCGTGACACAAGCAATCAGCATGCGCTTGGAGAAGCGAACCGATTGATCCACCTCAATAGAATACATCACCCTTTTCACCTCGGCACGGAGTTCATCCACGGGTGAATACGCCGTGAGACGTTTATTCACCGAAAATCCCTTTTTCTCTAATCTACCGATCTTGTTCATGAGATCGGCCTTCTCGTCGTCTACAGTCGCAAAATTCGGAGAGGGGCGCTCTTCCTGTTCCTGACCACCGTAGTCACCACCCCCTCCCCCACCTCCGTATGCGTCATCATCTCCCATGAATATAGGATCTTCGCCATAATCAATTTCTTCTTCTTGTTGTCGAGGCATTTCAGTTTGTTTATTTGGATTTACAAAAGCATCGAGTGCTTCCTGATGAGATGGGGCGGGCGCTCTCCCCATCGGTCTGTTGTTTGTCGGTCTCTTGGGCTTTTGAATTCTCGGAGCCGAAATTTGAATCTCGTCCATGATGGCCTGTTCATCATCATCTAATTTCATCACAGTAGCATTTCCACGATCGAGTGTTATCTCTTCGTCCATCTACTCTTTAACTTGAAAGTATTAAATTATCTTTAACGCACTTTATTGTAAAATATAATATTAAGTCATTATATAATGGATACCCCAGACCGAGTACGAATTGCGGTTAGTATAGGATTGATAGCTTTGATATTAGTCCTGTATGTTATAAATCGAAAAAGTGATAAATATTCACCGAAGCCTATAACAGTTAAACCGGCCGGAGATAAGAAAATAAATGCCCTCGAAGATGATATCGCATGTATTCCCGGCCCCGGAGAAAAGTCGGCATACTATACCCGAAGGGGAGGTAATAGAAAAACCTTCACGCCAGGTGGTGTATGTGGCGGACAAAAATCTGTCGAGGATAGTGCCAATTATGAAATTGTGGATGGAATTGGCGGACTTTTAATCTAGGAGTATAATAATAGACAGGACGATGACACTGCCCGACACAGAATATGAAACACATACGGTGGTCGTGGATAATTTAAGTCATGGTAACAATACAAACTTTGTGACTTTCTTACCCAAGCCCCTCGAAAATGTTGTGGAAGCAAAATTAATGGCAGCCTCCCTCAATACGAACGGTGATGCTCAGCGATGCATCCATATCACAATAAACGAACTCAGAACCACATTCAGTCAAACGGCAAGAGCGGACCTTTCTGCGGCGAGTTCCAACATCGAAAGCGTGTTCGGTACTATCATGTGCCAGCATCAATTACACGGTGGTTCCAATGGTCAAAAGGCTGTGTTTTTCCGAGATGATTATGACATCGAACAACAATTTATAACACCTATTCTTAAACTCGATCGCTTAACTTTCGACCTCGACAAACAAAATGGCACACCGGCGAGTGTCCAGGATGCCGTGTTTGTTATGCGATTTACGTGTTTGAAAAGAAACATGAAACCTTTCTAGTCAAAAAATAAACTTTAGTTATTATAACATGTCTTCTGGAATTGTACAATTGACTGCTGTGGGTTCGCAAAACGAACAAATCACAGGCGATCCAGAAGTCTCGTATTTCGTATCTTCTTACAAGAGACATTCAAACTTTTCACAGTCGCTCGAAGAACAAACCATACAGGGGGCAGTGAATAGTGGATCTTCATCCAAAATCCGATTTGATAAATCGGGTGATTTGTTGGGATATGTATATTTATGTATCTCACAAAACGGCGAAGCTAAGGATTCGCCGGATTGGACAACTTTAATCAAAAGTGCCAGCCTCTTAATAGGAGGGCACGTCATCGACACACAAAGTTCCGACTTCTGTGAAAAGATTGCCATAGATACAATGGCCACAAATACGTCGCGAAGTGCGAATGGACCCCACGGCGGTAAAAGTACGCGTTCTTATTTTTATCCGTTTAGGTTCTTCAACTGCGAGAACCCACAATCCGCGATACCTCTTTGTGCTTTATCCTATCATGAAGTTGAAATTGTTATCGAATGGGGAACCAGTGCGGCAGATTATGAATGGGAGTGTCATGCGAATTTTTACTACCTCGAAGAGGAAGAACGAGTAAAACTCGCATCCGAGCCCCAAAATATATTAATTCAACAAGTACAACAAAATACGGCATCGGGAGAAAAGATTCAGGAATTATATTTTAACCACCCAGTCAAGTATATTGCGTCTACAAATACAACTCTATCGTCGGCTCTTACGTCGCCAAGTAACAAAATAAAGCTGAGTGTAAATGGAACCGATATAGGAGTTATGAAATATGCGAAACCACATTACATTGATGCGAGTGCGTATTACCACACGGAAAATGTCACTACTCCAGACTTTTTCTTATACCCATTCTGCTTAAAAACAAATAGCTTACAGCCCACAGGGACACTTAATTTTAGTAGATTAAATTCAGTCAAATTATGGAGCGAGAATTTAAACATAGATGATGATATTTTTGCCGTAAATTACAACATTTTACGAATAAATAACGGCATGGCAGGGATCCTTTACGCAAATTAAAATACGTTCATATATTAAATGGTGAAGAATCTCAATACCATCGACCGCTCAGAGAGAGTCAGGTTAGGTAAATGGACCGCAGATCACCAGCCGGAAAACACCGTCGTCCTCAATGCGACGGGGGAGATGTTTCCTATGGTTACCGCAAACTCCTTTTACGTAGCACCACTACGGTATGATTTAGGACAGCGAACACTTTCAAACACAATTGTATATAACTATTCTACGAAAGAGATCGTGGATATTGGACCGGGTTCTATTTCGGGTCTGGATGATATATTGGTATCGTCTAATGTTTCAGTCCATCCTATGAAATTAGTAAATAATGTGACGGGTATAGTTACCACGTCTAATGTGGGCGTCGGAAATTTAAATCCAATACACTTATTGGATGTTGGAAATAACTTTTATGTTACTCGTTCGGGTGATGTTTCTATTGGAGGGAGTCTAAATGTCACTGGTAACACGACAATAGACGCACACACCCTAAAAATCAAAGACAGTATATTGGAAATAAGTTCAGATAATACGCTCGGTGTGAATGATTTGGGTCTTTCACTCACTCGTCCCGGTGCGGCGAGTAATGTCGCCATGGTATTTGACGAACATAGTAATGTGTTATCGTTTGGTTATTCGGATACCGCCGCAGAATCTAATGTTATTGCGTTCAGTAATAATTCATCCAATGGAATGTCCATGCGAGTATATGGTGACTTCTCTGTCAATGAATGGAAAATGATGCAAACTGATGGTATTACGAACACAATAAACTACGCCGACAATACAGCCTCCATTACTGCGCCCGCGAAGGGAATATTTACAGTAACGGTTACGTCCGGTAATGCTGGATATGGTAATACATACGAAGTCAAATTAAACGGAACGCAAATCGCTTTACTGAATGACGGTAATATGGGTCCGGTTACGATTAACAAACAGTTAATGAAAGGTGATGTGATTACACTCATAGCTACCGGGTTCGGTTTTACATTTTCAAATTTCAAATTTGTCTATACCGATACAATTTTCTCTTTAATGAATGAAAATAAGACAAATACGTTTGTTGTCTATGATCAGAGTAGAGTTGGTATTTTAAAGTCCGTGCCCACACATACCCTCGACGTAGGCTCAAATTTATACGTCGATGATAGCGGTTCGAATGTCTTGGGTGTTACGGGTAATACATTCATAAGCGGGGAACTGGATGTCATGGGTAATGTGAATTTGACGAGTAATCTCATTATTGGGAGCAATTTGGATATAGCTGGCGATGTTACAAGTAATTTAGATGTACTCGGAAACGTGAGTGTGGGTAGAGAGGTATCTATTACGGGTAATACGGTTGTCACCGGAAATATTACAACATCAAATAATTTAACCGTGGCCGGTGGTGCCGTTATCACGGGAAATATTGAAACTTCCAGTAATCTCACTGTGTCGGGGAACGCGGAGATTTCTGGTAATATAGTCACAAACAAAATCACATCAAATACTCTAAATGTATCACAAAGTATAGACATTTCATCAAATCTAACAGTTGGTGGTAACTTAATTACCGCCGAATATCTTACGGTTGGTAAAGATGCGAATATAGCCGGTAACACTGTTACAACGAGTAATCTCATCGCAAATAAGGATGTTGATATATTTGGTAATACCGTCATTTCTGGTAATTTAACGACGTCGTATCATACCACACTTCACAAAAATGCGAACATATATGGAAACCTAATCACAACCGGGAATCTTACGGTTTCAAACAATCTCACTGTTACCCGAGAAACGGATATATCGGGAAATCTTGCGACGACCGGAAATATCACCACATCGAGTAACTTAACCGTGGCAAAAGACGCACGCGTTTCGGGTAACGCGACCGTTACAGGAAACTTGTCATGCGAGGGTCACATTGTGCTCGGTAACTTAATAGTGAATAAAGATTCGACAGTCACGGGAAATTTGCTCAGCCATGGTAATATAACGACAAGATATAACTTAACCGTGGATGAGGAAGCGGCCATAACAGGAAATTTGGTGATGGGTGGAAACATTACAACATCCAGTAACCTGACAGTGTCCAAAGACGCAACTGTGACGGGTAATCTGGTCACCACGGGTAATATATCAACTGATTACAATTTAACGGTGGCAAAAGAAGCAGCCATAACGGGAAATTTGGCGACGGGTGGAAACATTACAACATCCAGTAACCTGACAGTGTCCAAAGACGCAACTGTGACAGGTAATCTGGTCACCACGGGTAATATATCAACTGCGTATAACCTGACCGTAGAAAAGGAAGCGACCATCACCGGAAATTTGGCGACGGATGGAAATATTACAACGTCAAGTAACTTGACAGTGTCCAAAGACGCGTCGGTCACTGGGAATTTGGCCACGACGGGTAATATATCGACTGCGTATAATTTAACGGTCGCAAAAGATACAGAAATCGCGGGTAACTTGGAAACTACGGGTAACATCGAAGGGGCATACAATTTAACGGTGGCAAAGGACGCCGCCATCACTGGTAATTTAACAACTACCGGAAATGTATCAACCTCTTATAACTTAACGGTCGCGAAAGATGCGGCCGTTACCGGCAATTTGGAAACCACGGGTAATATCACAGGGTCGTATAATTTAACGGTGGCAAAGGACGCTGCCATCACCGGTAATTTGACAACTACAGCCAATATATCGACAGATTACAACTTAACAGTGGAAAAGGAGGCAACTGTTAGTGGTAACTTGGCAACCACTGGGAATGTCACGACATCCAGTAACTTGACGGTCGCCAAAGACGCAACCATAACGGGTAATATCGTCACGGAGGGTAATATTACAACATCCAAAAGTCTGACGGTTTCGGGGAATGTCAATATTTCGGGGAATGTGTCTATTTCTGGAAACCTATTACACGACGGAAAAACCACCGTTATTAATTCCGAAAATGTCATCGTAAAAGATCCAATAACTCTTTTGGGGAATGGATTTTCCTCGGATACCATCGATTTCGGTCATGTCATGAAGAGAGCGGCGTCAAATGTTGTCAGTGGCTACATGGGAGACGAAAGAAAGTATGTGATCGCATATACCGAGAGTACGGGTCTTACGCCGCACATCGTCCCTACCGCCGAAACAATGAATGTACATGTGTATGGTAAGATATTTACAGAATCAAATGTCGGTATCATGAACACGGAACCCACACATCAGTTGTCTATAGGTAACAACATCTTTGCCGACAACGGCAGAGTGAGTGCCACGGAATTTTCGGGAGATGGCGGATTACTTTCCAATATAGCAACTACGTTACAATCCATATCTGACCAAGGTAATGTGACATCTAATACCATACGATTTACAAATTCCAAAACGGGCTTTGTGGTTTCATCTAATGCGATTATAACCGGAAATTTGACAGCGTCGAATGTAGGTATTGCGAATGACCTTCCCACACATCAATTATCTATCGGTACGAATGTGTTCATTCGGGATGGTACCATAGAAGCAACCCAGTTCGATGGTGATGGTGGCTTACTGTCCAATATCGCGACGACGTTACAGTCTATTTCAGACCAGGGTAACGTAACGTCCAATACCATACAATTTACAAACGCTAAAACTGGTTTCATAGTTTCATCGAATGCGGATATAACCGGCAATTTAACAGCATCGAATGTGGGTATTGCGAACGCACTTCCCACACACCAACTGTCTATCGGTACGAATGTATTCATTCGAGATGGTACCATAGAAGCGACCCAGTTCGATGGCGATGGTGGCCTCCTCTCTAATATCGCAACGACATTACAATCCATTACAGACCAGGGCAATGTGACATCTAATACCATACAATTCACTAATACAGATGTCGGGTTTATAACCACAGCAAATGTTGGTATAGCCAATTCGGCGCCCACACATTCCCTGGCTGTGGGGTCGAATTTGTATATAGATGAATTTGGTTCAAATGTACTCGTAATCAACGGAAATGTAGCCACAGAGAAGATCACATTGGGGAACGTGGCGGTATCTGCGGTTTATACTCTATCTCATATAACGAATAGAGGAAACGTTACATCTAACACCATACAATTTACAAACCCCAACGTGGCATTAACAGCAACGGGGAATGTAGAAATTGGCACAGGAAGTCTCTACAAGGGTGACGGTGGTGTATTATCCAATGTCTCAGCGGGTGCGCTCGGGTCTGCCGTTACCATGACGAGTACAGACGCATCGAGTTCGGCTGGTCCGGAATTCACATTATACAGAAACTCCGCGAGTCCAGCTAATAACGATTACCTCGGTCAATTAAAGTTTTCTGGAAAAAATGGGAACAACAGTACTAAAATTTACACAAAAATAACAGCCAAGACAAGCGATGTTACCGACGGTGCCGAAAATGGATTGTTTGAATTTGCTATCCGAAAAGCCGGAAGTTTGAATATTTGTGCGCGCCTCACATCGACCGATCTCAAACTCCAAAATGGGACGGGTCTCGAAGTTCAGGGTAACACGACAATAGGTGAATCGGCGGGTGGTACCACGTTCAAATCCATACGGGCAATCAGCGTGGCTGTAGGTGGATCTTCTACCAATAGATTCAGTCAGCAGACATTTACATACGGTCATACATACTCCGACGTAGCAAAACTCATAATGTCTGTTACCATAACCAATACCAGCGACACGGGGCTTACTTTGGTTGCGACAATAAGAGATAAGGGTACAAGTGGCGCAAAATTAAATATCCGTCGTCTCAACGACGGAAGGTGTGACAACAACGCAGTTTGGAACTCCAGTAGCAGTCGCGCGGAAATAATTATATACGAACTCCCGTAATTATTTATAGACAGGACATTAAACACATATCTTAACTTAATTCGGTTTCAATTAAATTAAGATATACCAACCCCAAAAATTAAATTGCTTTATTATAGTAATAATGCCGAACATTGGTAACACAGGGGTATTTACGAACGTATACCTCAGGAAACTGGAAGAGGAAACGACACCAGATGTGGCACAAAATGTTGTGATGTCTTACAACACCCGGGATCACCGAGTCAAGGAACGGGGATCCGATACGGTTACGGCGTCACTCTATTTGGGTGATGGTGGTGTTTTGTCCAATATAAGTTTTGATCAAGTAGCGAAAACGTCTCTCGATATGCCCTCTCGTCTGAATTTTAGTAATGTGGAGACGGGTTTCATAACAACGTCAAATGTGGGAATTGCCAATTCTGCACCTAATCACACGATGGCAATCGGGTCTAATGTAATTATTAATGACTCTGCCATAGCACCAGCCGATTGTAACGTTATGCGCATTAATGGTAATTTATCGGTCACCGGTCAGACTACTATTACCGGTAATATATCAGTTGTAGGAGACTCACAATTGGTGTATGCGAATATATTAATCGTTGAAAATCCGCTCCAGCTGTTCGGTAACAATAACACCGGTACCCTTGGTTATGATCTGGGTGCGTTATACAGACGAGGAGGGTATCCTACAACCCCGGGAGTATCAAATGTGGCCGTGGTGTATAGAACGACGGGGTCTGGGGCCTCCAAACACGAAGAGTTTGCGATTGGATTCACGGATAGTCACATATTAGAAAATGACATCACACCGACCGGTGAAACGATGAACATACATTTATACGGTAACGTCGAATCTTATCACTATTTTGGTGATGGACGAACGTTGTCCAACATTTCTTTACAACAAATAACAGAAACAAACAACCCGGTTACATCCGAATTGGGTAATGTAACCACCATATCAACAAAATTCGCAAATCCCAAAACATCTCTAGTCTCTACGTCTAACGTTGGTATAGGGGTACTCACACCGGATTCCAGGCTTGGAGTATATAACGATGAACTCACTTGGACGGTGAGAATAGATAGATCTGATAATTTAAACACAAAAATACATTTCAAGGAAATTAAAATTTATGACATCGGCGGACGTTTAATGACAATTAGTGCGTCCAGGTCGTCTCACGCAGCTGGTGACCCGGGAACCCTTCCGGTTACAAACGCATACGACGGAAATTTGAATACATATGTCCGAACGGCGGGTACGAATGGAGATGACTGCGTTGAATTCGATGTCGTGTCCAGAGTCCCACCGGGCTATATCAGAATCGATAATATAAATGGTCTGGGTGGTGGATCTAACTCCGATCTCACTGGGTGTGGTATTATCATTCGCGATACCAGAGTTCATGCGACGGGACAAGGAAACTCTAATACCTCAACTTTCGGTAATGTATGGTATGACCGTAGAATTACCGAAATATTTGTTGATAGAGAATTTGTCGTCCCTCCGAGTAGCTACATAACAACAGATAAAGTGTGGGGTGATACGTTATCTAATCTGGTTACGAGTAATATCATAACTTCTACGGGGAGAATGGGAGTTGCTGCGGATAAGGGATATACGATAACGGGCGATCCGTCGTACGATCAGTACTCCCAATTCCATATTTCAAACGAAATAGGTAGTCTTTCGGCTCGTTTGGGTGTAGATCAGTCGGTTGGTCCGAGTGGTTCATTCTTTATTCAGGGTTCAAATAATTACAATACTGAAAATATCAATATTTTATTAGCGCCCAAAAATGGTAATGTGGGTATAGGTACGCTCGTGCCCGCGGAAACATTGGATGTCGATGGAAACATATTTGTTAATGGAAAGGTTAAGTTTGGGGCAACGCATCGCCAATTAGTTGATTTATACAATGACGCCTATGCCATTGGTACGCAGACAGATACACAATATTACAGATCCGGTGCCGGTTATGCGTGGTATAAGGGAGGTACCCATCACGCAAATAAATTTAATCCCGGTTCCGGAGGTTCATCTATGATGGTTCTCACGGATACAACCAAATTGGGTATCGGAACCACGGAACCTACGAGTACTTTACAAGTTGATGGAGATGCGCGAGTTAAAAGCGTCCATCCCACCTTGCGATTTGATGAGACGGATAATGTTCAAAACGCATTCATTCAGGTCAATAATGGAACCTTCCATTTCGGCAATGCTCATGCCGACGGGACAGAATCTAATATTATTTCAATCAATCTGGCAACGTCGAATGTTGGTATAGGTACGACACACTCAAATGCGGCCGTTCATATTGAATCGGGTCCCATCACCGCCGGTAGCGTGGTTGATGCGCTTAAACTCAAGCGCCGGGATGCGAGTACGAACCCCACACTAAATGAGGTGCGTCAAGTTATGTATCCGAACTACAAAAATAACGAAAATGCGTATTCAATGATACGAACATATTGTCATGAGGAAAGTTCTTCAGGTGCCGAGCGGGGTGCGGTTGATATTATCGTGGGTTCCGCGGGTGATAGTGGTGGCGGAGGAAAACAAACGGCAGTTACCATTCTCAACAGTAACTTATACGCACAAGTTGGTTTTGGTGTTACCGAACCGACAGCAAACGTAGAAACGGCACAAGATTTGAAGATTGGTACATTCCAGCATTTCGGGAACGATAAAAGACAGAAAATTAACCTGATTGATGGTGAAAATTCTGCGATTGGTATAGGTTATCAAACGAATACCCAATACTTTAGAACACCCGGAAATTTTGCGTGGTACAAGGGTGGGGTACATCACAATAACACATTGAATAAAGGAACGGGTGGAGTCGTACAAATGGCATTGACAGCGGCGGGTCAATTGGGAATAGGAACAACACAGCCAACGTCTGGATATAATCTAGATGTTATTGGAAATACGAGAGTACAAGGACACATACACTTAGATGCGAGTGATGCCAATTTAAATTCGGCAGATGTACAAGCAACCAACAAAACACAAACATATGTATCGTT
>Ga0208749_1000061_pt1 | contig 24594 bp, 31 predicted proteins | sample Knorr_S15_td_DCM_FD_185601 | JGI IMG/M metagenome (GOLD analysis project Ga0208749, IMG submission 185601) | Marine microbial communities from Southern Atlantic Ocean transect - Knorr_S15_td_DCM_ad_63m_LV_B (SPAdes) (version 2) | ecosystem: Environmental > Aquatic > Marine > Oceanic | place... | reverse complement strand
CCTACACTTTTCCATATTATACATACAATAGAGACTATCATTACTCCTAATATACAAACTGTTATAGCCAATAACATATATATACATAGGCTTATATTTTTATTCCAAACTTTGAAGAAATTTCACAAACTTCTTGAAACTTTGGTGACTAACCAGAGAGATTGATACGATATTAAATGATTGTTCCGGGTTCGAGTGTGGTATTTTTGGGGATAATGATGATACCATCCTTGATCATATATCCCTCATCTTCAGCATCCAGATTCTTAATATTATTAGCGTTAACAATGTGACACCCCGAACCAATGCGAGCATTCTTGTCGATGATGGCCTTCTTAATTATACATTCCGCTCCAATGCCAATTGGGATACATCCGGGGAGGTCTTCACATTCTTCGGGTTGTTCGAAATGGTCAGCTCCCATTATAATGGAATCGTTGATGACACAGTTATCACCAATATAACTCCTAATACCAATCGTGGAATTTTCAATTTTGCTTTTGATAATCGTCGAACCATCACAAACCGATGAAGAAGTTACAGAGCAATCGACCATCCTGGTAGGAGGAAGATGTCGCCTTTTCGAATAGATTGGTGAAACAGCATCATAAAAATTAAAATCTGGTAATTTACTGTTACATTTTAAATTTGCGTTATAAAATGATTCAATAGTTCCAATGTCTTCCCAATAACCTTCAAAAATATAAGAAGTGATATTATATCCACTAGATTGGGCTTCTGGTATAATTTCCGAACCAAAATCATTTAAACTTGGCATCTCGTCCATTAATAATCTCTTTGCGACCCTCGAGCTAAAGACATATATACCCATAGACGCAAGATAAGGTGGTTTAGAAGAACTGGTGGTGTTTTTCATTTCAAGCAATTCTTCGTCCACTGGTTTTTCTGAGAATTTGATAATTCTTCCCATTGAATCCACTTTCATCAACCCAAAGGAGGACGCGCGGTCTTCCCCTACATATGTAGCACATACAGTAATGTCAGCTTCAGTCAGTCGATGATGATAGATCAATGGTCTGTAATCCATACGATATAAATGATCACCAGACAATATGATATACTCATTACAACAAGTCTCTTCGAAGATCCAGTGATACTGCCGAACAGCGTCAGCCGTTCCTCTGAACCAGGATTCGTTTGAGGGACTTTGCTGTGCTGCCAGTACTTCAACATATCCCTTGGTCAAAAATGACCCAATATTAGTATCATAGGCTTGATTTAAGTGTCGTGTAAGCGACAGGGAATTAAATTGCGTAAGACAATACATTTTGGTAATGTTACTGTTTATACAGTTGCTGACCGGAATATCAATAAGACGATAATTCCCAGCTAATGGAACTGCTGGCTTTGATCGGCTTTTAGTGAGAGGATATAAACGAGAACCCACACCGCCACCCAATATAATACCAAGTACATTGTCCATTGAGGAATATTCCTCATAATATTCGGGATCAGCTTCTGCTTCAAGATAAGGTGCGAGGACTTCAGTAATAGCCTGTTGGATTGCTATATTGCTGGGTTTGGATGAATTCCAAACTCTGTTATGCTTTTCGAGGGACTTCTTGAAGTCGGTGCCAACGTTATTACGACGCCTAAGAGGTAAATCTTTCCGACCACTCGAAGTTCTATTCTGATATTGACCAGAAATTGTGAAGCGGGTTGCTTTCATTTACTAACATAATTGGCAAATTGTTTATATTAGTTAATGAATGATGAATTCTTCGATCTGTTTAAGTTGAAACGCGCCCATACCTGGAGCGAAGCGACTTAAGACATCGATGGACCAGTGGTCAGGATTGGAGATGTGACAGCCTTGGCGGCGCCTGGAGATCGGAAGGCCAAAGCAACCGCGAGGACAACCGCGAATATAATGAGGAACACATCAAAGGCGGGCTTACTCTTTCTACCCCATCCAACTGTGAAGAAGACACCGAGGAAAACGCCTAGGGTTCGCAAGAGAGCTTCGAAGTAAATGTTCATTTTTTATTATAACAGAATATTATTTTCCTTCTTCTAATCCTTTTAGACAATGTTCCTCATTTTTGAAATTAGTTTTTTTTAGATTTTTGGCGTAATTTTAAAAATATAAGCCTATGTAACAAAAACATAATTATTGGAAATCATAAAAAAATTACAAATAGGTGTGTATTAGATATTCGGACAAGTGGAGACTCCCGATAAAAAAATAACCAGATTCTATTTTCCTTCTTCTAATCCTTTTAGACAATGTTCCTCATTTTTGAAATTAGTTTTTTTTAGATTTTTGGCGTAATCTTAAAAATATAAGCCTATGTAGCAAAAACATAATTATTGGAAAACATAAAAAAATCACAAATAGGTGCGTATTTGATATTCGGACAAATGGTATTACAATGTTAAAAAACACTACGACATATCACACTTCACAACCTTGTACGTAAACTCGTGGGAAATTTCCCTCGAAAAGATGAAATGGTAAAGTTGGGTCAATACAGTCACCATGTGTTTGACACAGGGCACAAGTAGGATCTGTAAATCCAATTGGGTGAGTATGCTCCGGGATGATCTTCTTGGGTTTTGGTTCCTTTCGAACCTTGGGACATTTGGGGGCTTTTGGCTCACGGCCATGCATACGGCAGTGGGTAGTCCCAGGTAAAGCACCATTACGACAGGGGGTACCCTTACCAGTAACACCCTGACAGGGCTGCTTACGAGGTCCACGGCGAAGACGGGCAACTTCTTCACGAAGGGAAGCAACTTCAGCGAGGAGAGCGTCGGTATCCATTATCTTGAGTTATTTGAGAAATGGAAAACGAGAGGGGGACTTAGGAAATAAATGTACAATTATTATAAAATGCAGCGACCAGTTCAAACTGTTATGATTGAAGCTATTATTATAGGGTTAATGAATGCCGGGCTATACTATATTCTCAAAATTACCAAGATTGTCATTCCAACCCACATTCTTCTCATAATTTGTGGCGCTCTCATTCATATCCTATTCGAATATATGGGAGGAAATGAGTGGTGGTGTCGCCAAACTTATAAATGCCAGGATTTACAAACCGCTTAATTTGTAAAATTTCCGAGCTTTCTCGTTCACCATGTTGATGAATTTGTCGTTTCTGTTTATGGTGTCACCGAATATACCCGACGGCCAATTGCCTTCGAGTACATATACATCAGAGTACGTTGGATCCCCGTCCTCACAATCGACCATCAAATCCCATCCAATTGAAAAGCAGAAGTCGAAATCTCGAGCATGTAGTCTACAAAGCTCCTTCACTGTGCGCTCGATCTCTGGAACTTCTGTCTTCTCCTCCGCTGTCGCTCTTTCGTTCGAGCTAATGTTTGAAGTGATTGTTTCATCACTCTTGAATTCATACATGACAAGAACCTCTCCGTCGTAAGTCGTGACGACTCGATACGATCGAGCACCGTCGTATCCACAGCTTCCTATCTTAGCCTGAATGAGATGGTTTGTCTCCGTGGATTTAACGTCCTTACCCCTAATCAATTTGATACCAGAACCAGCGGTTCCGAATTCGGGTTTTGAGACGTATTCATCATCGGGTTCTATAAAATCGTACAATTTGTGTGGTTTAGTTGTGGCATACAGTTTGGGAACATTGATTCCGTTCTTCGGTAGGTAATCGTTCCAGAACATCTTGCTCTGCATCTGCTCCTGTATTTTAGCGTATGGCTTAGTGAAACAGTACGCGTCATATATCTGACCCCTAGACACTTTCGTGAGCCGATTCCGATCGAAATAGAAAGGTGATTGAATATAATTTATCAAACCCGGATCGTATTTGACCGAATGGTGTGTTATAGTCCACCAATCGGCATCATTTAAGAGTGTGTACATCATCTTCTTTTCCAGGCTGTTCGTATTTATCAACAGCAAAGTGATGTATAACATGACACTTACAAAAACAACACGAGTGTAATTCATCTTGTAATTACCCATTATTTTTTTTGATGTATAAGATAAGATGAAAAATGTCATTAAATCTCTAGGAATTGGGAGTCTTATTACGGGAGGGTTAGTAGCCGGATTCAATTTGGGCATGTTAATCGGGTGTATCAAAGACATGGATTTAGCGGAAAATAAACTGGAAGATGTACCACCTCCTACAAAATAAAAATATACCTATAATGTAAAATGTCTGCCATTTTGATTCTCTGTCTGTGCTGCTCAGTGTCATCTTCAGTGGCGGCGGGAGGGTGGTTCACGGGATCAATTCCTGGTACAGGACCACATTACATTAAAATAGTTGAAGGCGAAAAACTTAAAAAGGCCGTTGGAGATTTATCGGAAGAACTCAAGGGCATCAATACTCTTGCCGCTGCGACGGAAAACGATAGCGACGACGGAGACAGTCAGGCTACCCTGGATTTGGTCAATTTTATGAACGACATGGATAAGACAAAATGCGAAACTTTCTTGTCCACCTGGGATAAAAGTCAGGAACTTTCTGTCGACCCAACTCTATTTTACGCTGAGGTATCCAATGTATTCACACTGTCTGGTACGATACCAAAGGAAGATCATCTTTATAAATATATCGGCGCCACTGAAACTGAGGCTCGATACCTGAAGGAAGGATGTATCAGAGCTACTACTCCGGAATAATCTACACATAATCGGCTTGCCAAGACCAGAACCAATCCGCCGGGCGCGGTACACCATAGGCCTCAAGGTAGAGTGCGTCCCATTCAGGAATATCCCTGTCGGTTTCCTCATCTAGCCCTCTAATGAGTCCATTCAGATCATTCATTAAAGCCTGTGTGCGATGGTTTACTCTTTCCATATAACCACGGTAAAAGCTTCGTTCGTCGGGAATTTGATGACCCCTCGCACGAAGTTCGTCAATAGTATACGAGCTCGGGCCTCGAAGTCGTATTCCAAGTTGTTCGCATCGTTCACGAACCGCACTCTGCCGGACTCCAGCGGTCACTCTCTTTTTGATATGCATATATTTGAGACGACTTTTATGGCGACGGATTTCATTTTTTTTGTTTTTTCTCGTCATGGAAAGTTGCCGAAGGCGGGTAACTTGAGGTGGTTCAGCAATCCTGACATGGACCCTTGGTAAATGTGCTTCGGGGGACGTTGCCCGTGGCACGACCTTGTATAAGTTTTTCATATTATGGCACATTTTCAAGTATTCGCCCTCCGGGATTGACTTGGCAACCAGGTCGAGGGTCTCCATAAGTGAGGTAAGGTCTTCCATTATTTCAGTTGAAAATACATGGGTCTAGTCCCGACTTAGGGGTAAAATTAGGACTTTCGATTGTTATTAAAATGACTAGACGGGTGATTACACGGACGCTAAGGCCTGCGCGGGCGCTGTCGCTTGGACATACACGACCTGTGGTTGTTGTGACTGTTGCATCGCGTGGGCGGTTGCGATGAGTTGGTTGCGTCGGTACCTGAAGCAACCACACCTTCCGGAGTAACAGGAAAGGGTGATGAGTAGCGTGACACCGACGACGATAGCAATGGCGACGCCAACGATTGCGCCAACGTTGGGTTCGCAACAATCATCGCCACAGCATACCTTTTTGTCAGCCATACCATGTAATTTGCACCAATTACCACCCTTATTGTGGAGCGGTGGGCATTTTCCTTCAAAACATTCGTTACCATTGTGAGATTCCGTCAAAACATCAATCCAACACTCCGTGGTTGGGTCACCGGGAGCCGGAATATACGCAGAAGGAGGGAGTGGAGGAGATGAGCAGGTGACATTGGTCTTCTCACAACTGAGGTATGTACCACTGTTGTGCTCAAAGGCGCCATCGAATCGCGAGACGTAAGAAGTACAGCATCGCCCCGCACCCCAACCTTGGTCGATCGCGCTGTAGTCGAAGCCCTTACAGCTGGATTGTGAGCAACACTTATCTGCGCATTGCTCCTTAGTGAAGTCCGTGTCACACGAGATGTCAAACCCGTTGATATGAGCGCCGTCAAAGCAGTTGTATTCATCACACGAACTTGAGACAATGATTGAACCGAGATAGCGTTGTAGGCATGTGTCCGCGTGAGCGGTGTGCGTGAGTGCGAGAATGGCGACGAGTGTTCGAAGCATGTTTGTATAACTTTTTAGATCTCCCAGTGTCACTTAGGTTATTAGTCTCCGTATAAATAAAGGATGCGATTGAAACAGGTGATGGAGGTGACACCGATTGCGTCTAGAAAAATAAAAGAATTATTACGGGTGAATAATAAGGAATACCTAAAGATCGGGGTAAAGACGAGGGGGTGTAGTGGAATGATGTATACGATGAATTACATGGATAAGAACGAGCGCAAAAAGTTTGACGAGTTAGTGGAGACGGAAGACGGAGCTAAGATCGTCGTCGACACGAACGCGTTGATGAGTATAATCGGGACAAAGATGGATTATGTGAGTGATCGTTTGGGGAGTGAATTCACGTTTGAGAATCCAAATGCGAAATCTAGTTGTGGATGTGGAGAGTCTTTCATGACGTGATTACATAGGTTCTATCAATTCTCGCAAATCTACTGGATTTTTTAGGGTTTCGAATGTTAGGGGTTCGGGATGGATAGATGTATTTGGTGGATTGTTGACTACTTTATGAGGCGAATCATCTATCAATAATGTATTCGTTTCGTCATACCACGGAAACATCTCCCACACATATTTAAGTTCTTTGAGAAATATAGGCTTTCCACTATCCATAGTACCAACTTTAGTACATTGTCTCTGAGAATAAATAAACTTCAGATCTTTCATCTTCTTGCCCCAAATATGTCTCACGATAGGTACAGTATTATGTGGCATAGTTGAAGACCACACAGCCACATCGTAATTGTGATGTACCCATTTAAGAAACTTTCGAATGCCGGGACGTACAAAACATTTGAAATTTCCAACTACGAAATCTGGTTTTTGGGAGGTAGCATCTCGCCGGCGAACTAAAAAGATCCCATTGAGGTCAAATATTATTAATCGTTTCATCTTACATTTACATACATCTAAACCTGACTTAAGTTATTAATTATAGGAATCTGCGGAGCGCTTGGTTGTGGGATGCGCCTATGTGCCTCACCGAGAGCGTTCATCGTTACTAGATAGGTACCTTCTGAAATATGCTCCGAGACATCGTCGATTGCGGTTTGCGCGCGTCGGATCATGTCCGCGGGATCCGGGTCTCTATGCCTCAAATGTACCTCGGGCGGGCACGCCACGTTCACTGTTTGTGGGTGGATCTGGGGATAAGTACGCATCTGAGGATAGTTTCTATAATTGCGTCTATTAGATCGCATACATATACCAATAAGGGTAAATAGTAATATCATAGCCGATAAAATCATAGAACCCCCGCTAAAAACCATTGAATACTTCGAATAATTGAATAGGTCGTCCAAATCGCCCGTTTGGTTTTTTCCATCAATTTGCACTACACTTTGAAGATAGTTATTTGTTATGTTTTCGTGATAGTGACTTGTTATATTTTCGTGATAGTGACTTGTTCTCATATCTTTGAGATGTGTATGTGTGTGATTTTGTTGTATATATGTGTTATTGTGTTTGTGTGTGTGATTTTGTTGGACATTCGTGACATTGTTGATGTAGTTTGAGTGGTTGTGGTAATCTTCATGATATGTGATATTTTCATGAACATGTGTGACATTTTCAATCTCCCACGTGATATTTTCATGAACATGTGTGACATTGGTAATGTTTGCATAATAGAGATTTGTCATATTTCCATCAACGTAATTAACACCGTCTACCAAACCGGCAAACGAATAACCACAACATATGAAATTTTCCGAATCTAGATCGTCAAGGTAATTGTCGGGTAACTGTAATGCATTCGCTCCGGCAAACGAACGCGCGTTTGTATTATCTTCACAAACGACCACGAAATACTTGCCGTCCGGGGGACGGGTATTTGAATCCTCACAGATTGCTGTAGATTTGGGGATCATTATTTTAACTTGATAATTACAAGATTGAGCATCACTTAGGTTACTATAAAGTTTCTTTCATACCATTTTTCAACCACTGGAAGGTGAATATCATAAAGTATGCGTTCTAATTCTATCTCATCTACATGAGCCATCGCATGTTCGAGGAGTTTTATATTTTCACTCATCACAGCGCCAGTCATCATTGATTTTCCCGACGCCCGCATGATTTCAGCCCAATGATAATGGGAATGTTCGCCACAAGCGTTCTTAAGAATCTGGAACATAAGACGCCCAGCGGTATGATCTGAACACTCCGCAATCCAATAAATTAGGTACGATTCTGGGTGTTCATATTCTTCTGCTATCTCAAATTCAACACAAGTGACGATATCGGGACTTCTCAACGAAAGACCATCATAATCTCTTTCGTTGATAAGTTTCGCGAGTTCCTGACGAATTCTTAAAAAATTCATTCTGCGGTAAAGTTTACCAGAGGGGAGGTCGCTTAGGTGAAACATATCTATTTATTTACGAGAAATTTTTAATTACAAAAGTGTTCCGGTTGCGCGAAAGTATGCAGCGGATATAGCGAACACGCACGCGATCGCGGATATAATCACGGGGATTTGAGAACCGGTATCCTTTTTATCTTCTCCTTCCATACTGTTTGTTATATCATGATAAATTATTCTTCATCTACTTCTTCTTCGTCAATCTCAATGTCTTCATCAACTTCGTCAGCGTCTCCAGTGTCAATACCCTGGAAGGCAAACGATGGAAGCTTGTTGGATTGTTCAAGGAGAGCCTGTTGGAGACGGATCGTCACGCCAAACTTGTTGTCAATGAACCAAATGGAGCTCACATCAACAATGGCCATAACAGTTTGACCCTTTTCAACGCTGTCAAGGGGGACAGATTCTCTCTTCATAGAGTAAGCCTCTGGAACAAACGAACCATCCGGCTTGGTAGCAATCTTGAGCTTGAGAGTAGATGGGTATGGTTCCTTACTTGGGCGAACCATTGGCTTGTACAGGGCCTCGCGCAAAACGGCCACATTGAACTCCTTCCCTAGCCACTCCTTGGAGTTCTCAGCGACAGTATTTACAATAATCTCGTCAAGCTCCTTCAGCTTGTCGTGAAGTTCCATCGCTTCAGCGTTATCATTATCAAAACTGAGGTCAAGAGAATAAGTAGTGCGTCCAGTGCCCTCGTCAGTGAACGCACTGAGTCCATACGGAGAGCGAAGAAATGGGAGTTGGATGTAAAGTTTTTTATTGTCACCACTGTTCAGGTAGACGGTCTTTCCGCCATTTTTATTTTTACGGAGTTTAGAAAAGCCAACATCAGTTGGGGAGAATTCTGAGGATCGTTGGATAGCAAGCGACATTTGTTGTGGGTATTATATTTCTACTACGTGACTTGACTTTAAGTCAATTTTTTTTGTCAACCCATGGTAAAAAAGATATCATGGGTCTCTTTAAAGACTGTGGCTGTGGCTGCAATATCATGGGTCTCTTTAAAGACTGTGGCTGTGGCTGCAATGGTTCGAAGCAGCAGGAGAAGTTCATAACCTCCATCATCTCGGGTCTGACTTTTTTCGTTGTCGCGAACCCAGAGACTTTCCGACTTGTCAGGAGAATCCTCGGTCCACGCATCGCGACCCCCAACGGTTGCCCATCGACCATGGGTCTCCTCATACATGCTCTCGTCTTTGTGATGATTGTATGGGGTATGATGAATGTCAAGAAGGATCTCCCCAAGGTGAAGGATATTGGCCCCTCTGCGGGGTGCTCCGATTGTAAGGAGGGCGCTGTTCCACCAAAAAAACAAATTGATGTTGTGATGAAACCGGGTATGGTGGATGAACCATTTGTTGATACGGGTCTTGAACTTGGATCTATGGATCTTAACCCTACTCAGTTATAATAAATGATCTATCCGTCGTTTGTTCGATTTTTAAGTTTTTAATATTTTTTATTTTTTCGTGAATACTATTCACATGTTTATGGGTAATTGTAAGACAATTTTCGATAAACATTTGACCGTTATATTCTACAATGAGAGGTCCGGGTCCGCCAACCACTGATTGTAGAATTGCGAACTGCATGTATGTGTGCCTTATTTGTAAGATATTTGTATCTTATCTTTATCTCGGTGTAAGTAAATGCTCGGTCTAGGTGTTTCACAGGGACTTAAGTTAGAGCGGTTACGAATCAAGGGGAAAGAACACGTACTTTTTAAAGGGGGTGATGGTAAAATATCTGTGGTAGATTCCGTGTGTCCCCATCGAGGTGCGAATCTTTGTAACGGGAGAGTGAAAGGTAATAATATTCAATGTTTCTGTGTGTCCCCATCGAGGCGCGAATCTTTGTAACGGGAGAGTGAAAGGTAATAATATTCAATGTCCGTATCATGGTTGGGAATTTGATTCAGTTGGAAAACTCGTCAACGTTCCCTCAATGAATAACATCCATTGTAAGGCTAATATAATGTCATACCCGGTCATGGAAGATGGCGGATTTATTTGGTCATCTAAAAACGAGGATAATTTACCCACGAAATATTGTCCGGAGTTGTACGATCCAAATTGGGTAAAGGTCTACGGTTCAAAAGAAGTTCAGGGAACCGTCCTTGATTGGATTTTAAATGCTACAGATATTTCCCATATTAACTTTGTTCACAACTTTGCCGACGAGGATAACGGTATTATAAGGAATACCAAAATCGATGTGTTTGACAAGTATGTTGACTGTCACGCCGTGGTACAACCCAAGGCATCTTCGGTGTTCACTAAGCATATGCAGCCGGAAAATGGCTCCGAAATACACAGTCGCTTTGTAGCACCTTACACAACAATCATTCGTATCAAACTTAAAGACCCATACGAGTTTATTACATTCAGTACACTTCTCCCAATGGACGATACATCAACAAAGATATCATGGTGCATGCTATATCCAAAAATGCCAATACTCAACAATCCACTTGTCTATAGAAGATTTTACAATAAAATGTTCGAGACTGTATCTCAAGATGAAGCAATTATAAAAGATGTCACACAGGTTTCGCTTGATATTAATGCTAAGTGTGATATCTTTCAATTGAAAGCTTTGGAACTATTAAAAAATTAGAAGTCCTCATCAAACCCAATTTCACCCGAATCATCATCCAGTTTCCCATAATCCCCCACCCTTTTCTCAAAGAAGTTCGTCTTCCCATCGAGGGAGATATTTTCCATAAAGTCAAATGGATTCTTTGAGTTCCAAATTGGGGGTACTCCAATCTGTTTGAGTAGGCGATCAGACACATACTCAATATATTCAGACATCTTTTCAGAGTTCATCCCGATGAGATTACATGGTAGAGCGTCAAGAATGAAACCCTTTTCAATCTCAACCGCCTCCTTCACAATGGCGTGAAGTGTATTAACATTGGGTTTATTGCGCAAAACCTTGTAAAGTTCCACGGCAAACTCCTGGTGAAGCCCCTCGTCACGGGAAATAAGTTCATTTGAGAAGCACAACCCTGGCATGAGACCTCTCTTCTTTAGCCAGAAGATGGCGCAGAATGAACCACTAAAGAAAATCCCCTCAACACAAGCAAACGCAAATAGGCGTTCAGCGAAAGAGTGAGACTTTACGTCAAACCATTTCATAGCCCAGGTAGCCTTCTTCTCAATACATGGCACAGTTTGAATTGCTTCAAATAACTGCTTCTTTTCGACCGGATCCTTGATGTATTTGTCAATCATTTTTGAATATGTTTCACCATGAACCATTTCATTATGGCATTGATACGCGTAGAATGCGCGAGCTTCGCTTATCTGAACTTCATCGGCAAAGCTGTTATTGATATTTTCAAACACAATTCCGTCGGACCCAGCAAAGAATGCCAGGATGTACTTTATAAATTTCTTTTCATTTTCATTTAGGGTCTTCCAGTCGTCGAGATCCTTCGAGAGATCTACCTCTTCCGCCGTCCAATTACTCATTTGAGCCTTCTTATAGAGCTCCCAGAGGTGTGGAAACTTCAGGGGAAAGACTGTGAATCTGTTCAGGGTGGGAGACAGGATAGGTTCATATTCTTCCTCGATCCATTCCTGAAATTCAAAATAGTTACCAAGACGATGTCCATCACGAAATATTTGAGGGTAGGAGTCAAGTCTGCCACCACACAACTTCTTAAGTTCTTCCTTTTCGATCATAACTTTTTCGTATTCAATACCTTCCGATTCACATAACGAAACGGCGTGGTCGCAGTACTCGCACCCTTCCTTCGAATAAATTGTAATTTTCATCTGTAGTATTATTGTTGATAATTTTTTGCCTGAAAACTCTAAGCATGATTGTGCCATCCGAAATTATTGAAAATGATATAGTTAAACTACTTGTAAACGAAGACAGCGTAGAGGACGACTTCTTAGCTGTTGTGGGAATGAACACTGGCCTGACACTTGGGGTGAGATATCTAAACCCTACAGAGCTCATATATAAGTCAGCGTGTGTCTATAAACTCGAAGACGGTGATATGAGTCCAGCTCCATATGAAAGTGTGATGGAGCATCACCCAAGTGGAACAACATTTGAAGATTTGGAATACAAAATGATTAAGGACGGGATGTATGCTAATATAAATGAAATTGACATTGAAGATTCCGATTCTGAAATATACGATGAGGACGAGAGTGATTCGGAAATGGATGACTTTATTGTACCAGATAATGAGATTGATGGTAATATAATTCCACCTTCTGACTATAAAATCATAGACAAGGAATGGAATGCCTGGGAGCCAAAATCTCCAGGGGCGCGCAGTTTCAAGGAAACTGTTAATGCCATTGAAGCTATGGCTAAAGCGCACGCAGATAACCTAAGTTTTGGTGCGTAATTCCAAAAAGCAAAAAAAGCTCGCCCCAATTTATACCAATATGCTGGCAGCTATCTGGTCTGATCTAGACCAATTATTACCTAAAAACAACGAACCAAAGCCAGTGAATACCAATTTTTGTAGGGAATGCTCAGGAGTGAAAATTATTTCACCGGAGGGACTACCAACTTGTTCAGAATGTGGTCTTGTAGATGACAACTTTGTAGACGACACTCCCGAGTGGACGAGCGGAATCACAGATGATGGGCGGGTAAATGACCCATCGAGATGCGGCAATCCAAATGCAAACCCCGAACTCTTTTCCCAGAACTGGGGAAAGGGTACTATCATTTCAACACAACGCTCATCAACTTATGAAAATAAGAGAATGGCGAAAATCAATTTTCACATGTCTATGAATCACAAGGATCGGTCACTTTTCCACGCGTACCGCGATATAGATGAGGCATGTCACACTCTACCAGATACAGTTCTCAAAGAAGCCAAGATGATGTACAGAAAGTTCAATGACGGAAAATTGACCCGTGGTGCGGTGAGACTTGGAATCAAAGCCAATTGCGTATTATACGCGTGTAGACTTGCGCAATGCCCAAGAACAACAAGTGAAATCGCGGAAATGTTTGGAATCCAATCGAAAGATGTTAGTCGGACAACCCAGATATTCAAAGATACAATTATGGGGGTGACCGAAAAGAACTATGTAACAAAGGCGTCCGATGTGATGCAGAGACTTCTTAATTTTTTTGATATATCTCGCGAAGATAGATACAAGTGTAACAAGATGTGTTCAGCAGTAGATGATTGCGTGGAACTCATGAGTAAGACGCCGAATAGTGTAGCATCTGCGATCATCTACATAGTTCTCAAAGATGGGATCACGAAGGCGCAGGTATGTGAAAAATGCTCCGTATCTGTACCAACATTGAATAAGATTGAAAATATTATGAAAAAACACTTAGAGGCTAAAAACTATTTGTAATAAAGAATGATCAGATTGTTTCTGTCTACGCCATGTTATGGAGGCTTATGTTTAGAACGTTATATGACAAGTATAGTTAAACTTCAAATTCTACTGCTCAAAGAAGGAGTACAACTCTATCTCGATACAACTGAAAATGAATCGCTCGTCCACAGGGCTCGCAACGTAGCTGTGGGTCGTTTCATGCAGAAAACTGACTGTGAGCTGTTCATGTTTATTGATGCTGATATAGATTTTGAAGCGGAATCCGTTGTCCGTCTTATTAAGAGTAGTCATGACGTGAGTGTTGCGTGTTATCCCAAGAAAGTGGTCATGTGGGAGCAGGCGGCTAACGCTGTAAAGGGGGGTGACGATCGCAACATGGCTATGCTTGCTTCGAGTCTGGTCGTCAACTTTGGAGCTCAGAGGATATCTGTTGAGAGTGGTTTCATTCCCGTACTTGATGGTCCAACTGGATTCATGGTTATAAAAAGAGATGTTTTCAAAAAGTTAGAGGAAAAATTCCCCGAACTATGGTGTAAAAATGATCACCAAAACAGGGATTTTGACGAATACCACGCAGCATTTGATACCATGATAGACCCGGAATCTCGAAGATTCCTGTCGGAAGATTACGCATTCTGCCGCAGATGGCAGCAGTGCGATGGAAAAATTTACGCAGACATTAATACAACTCTCGGACACGTAGGAAATCTTCCATTTAGTGGATGTCTTAATGACAGGCTTAAGGCTTAGAGGCCCATTATATGTAATATGAAGATTTGTACCATTGTTGTAACTCGTTCAAAATCGTGTTCCGTAAAGACACTTCATTCAGTTCTCAAACTCAACATTCACTGTCTTCGAAATAATGTTCAGAATGAGATTTTGTATGTAAACGACAATCCATTTGATGTAGTTGAAATGATTCAGAAAACCCTCACAAAATGTGATCGCATTTTCTTTGTTGACTTTGGTATCGGTGTGGACGAAGAATCTATTAAGCAGATTTTTAAAGATCACGAAGGAATAGGTGCTTTAGTTTTCCCGGGTGTAAAGGACGGTATTGATTGGGGTCTGTTTAAGCACAAGGTCAGGGAAGGTTCGGAAGAACCGGTTTCGCAGATGGGTCTCAACTTTGATACAGAAGTGGATAGAAAGATATCAACGGATATATACACGGTTACCAACACCAATGCTCGATCATATGTTCTATTCACAAAGAATATAATGAAAAACGCCAGAGATAAAAAGGGTAATGTCAATCTCCATGTAAAGATGTTTGAAAAGTTGAGGGAACAGAAAGTGAAGATTCACGCATTTACAGCATCTAAGTTGGTCATGACTTACACACATGAGTGTGTTAGTAATATCTTGAACGCTGCGGGTGTTAAAGCCAATTAAAGTTTAAACCAATAATAAATACATGTCGTCACCAATTCACAAACATGTTGTAAGCTACATCCATCATGTTTGGGGAAGCAAGGGGTATTTCCCGGGTCCACAACCAATTTCAATCGAGTACAAGCACTTTCCGACACTCAAGGGTAACGAATACGTTGTATGCGAAAAAACCGACGGGGAGAGGCATATGTTAGTTGCGACAACATACGAAGGTAAACCTGTGTGTATGTTGGTGAACCGCGCATTTGATATGATTCCCATAAAATTGAGGCTCAGCAAGAAAGTCTATGAAGGTACGATCCTTGACGGAGAACTCTACGAAAACACGCTCATGGTCTATGACGCTCTCCTTGTGTGTGGCGAACCTATTGGACATCTCAACCTCCTCGGAAGACTCGCAGCGGCTGAAAAGATGATGAAGGGTATCATTTATGTAAAGTCTGATATGTATCGTCTCAAGATGAAAACATTTCACGCCATGCGAGACTTTGATCACTTCATGTATCAGTACCTTCCCACAGTCGAACAAAGAGTGGATGGACTCGTATTCACACCCGTGAATGAGCCAATGCGGATTGGGACCCACGAAACTATGTTCAAATGGAAGCCATGTGAAAAGAATACAGTTGACTTCCTCATGAAGAGGGGGGAAAGTTTTAAGGGTGTTGGTCAGAAAGGTGACCCAGTTTGGAAACTCTATGTTCAAGAGAAAGGAAAACTATTCTTTGAGAGTGAATTTCCCCTAACCACAATGAACGAACCCTGGTTTGAAGAAGGAGCTATCGTTGAATGTATGTACATCACATGGGAACCGGGTCCCATATGGTGGAAGCCTATCAAGAGGCGGAGAGATAAAACGCACCCCAACAATCGTCGCACATTTTATAGGACTATAGTTAACATCAAGGAGAATATTCAGATGAAGGAGTTCTTAGATTGTAGACCAGAACGTAATGCCCCGCAGTCTCTGGAAGATCAGCCTTAGTAACTTGAGTATCATTTGTGTAATACCATACATCCTCGTTTTTTACGAAACTCACATAGTGTCCATCTTGTTGTATTCCAGTGTGAATCGCGCTCGCCACAAGTTCGTATTCGTGTTTGTCAATAGTAATGTTTTCGATAACATTTACATGACTTTTTTTATCAAATGAAATTATTAGCGTTTGTGGAAGTTTTGAAAATATCATTCGGGTTGTCGCAACATTGTGAACCTTCCCTTCGTTGTCTTCAAAATTTTCAATTACATTCCAATCGGTACTCTTTGTAAGCATCTCAGCGAGGTCAGTTCCATCTGAAGTTACGATATGAATACCAAAATCTTCTTGGGATTGGACCTTTCCACCAGGCCATATCGTTTCCTGTGTCTTTTTCCCATAAAACCACGGCTTTACTTCGGGACACGATCTTTCCAGAATATCTATGATACAAAGGATTGCTTCTTGTGTGTCGTGTGGTTCTTTGTCTTCAAACCTTGGGAACCCTTTGTAGAACTGTTTCAAAAGTGGTGTCAAATCTACAACGCTCTTTTCTTTAGAAAGCCAGTAAAAATGAACAAGCTCCTTGTATAATTGTGTAAACTCACATTCACCCCGATACCCAAATTGTAAAAAATAGTTTGAAAGAAGTGGGATATGTAAAAGGCAGTGTATAGCTGTATTAAAATAACAGGTATTTCCGAGGTTTAAAAACCCCTTCATTATATTTTATGTATAAAAAACACTTAAGAAAATGGCGCGTATGTTTAATGTAACAAAACAATGCTTGACATCAAATCCATCGTTGATAAGCTCCTTCCTGTGGTTGAATCGCACAGGGGTGAGGAACACATTGAAATTGAGATGCGTCTCGGTAAACATAATGGATCATTCTTCGATACCAACGTGGGCAAGGGCGCATTTGACAGGGTAATGGAAGGTCTTCACAAATATAACGGATGGGAGAAAGTTGAAACGTCTGAACTTGATGTGTATTATAGCGACCCGAATCACATTCGTCTCTCTGTGAATAAAGATACTGGTGAAAATGGGGTGATGATCCAAAAGATTAATGTTTTGAAAGATGACTTCAGTGCGACACCCCTTGATATGCGTTTTAGTGTGTCCCGTGAAATTCCAACATGGGGCGAATACGACATGGATCGAGTTCGCACAAAGACTCGTCATTCATTTATCCGAAAAAATCTCAGTATCGACATGACAATTTCATCAGGTGATAATGCCGACATGGACGCCGAAGAAGATTGTTTGTACCAAATTGAGTTTGAAATTATCGACGCGACTAAAGTCTCAACTCGTGATGAATTTTTCAACATAGTCCACAAAATAAATGATTTGTCTAAATTAATTCCTATGTAATAAGTAAGATGTCTCGTCTCGTCATAAGTGGCGTTGTCATACTCGTAATTATTATTACTACCACTATTGTGCTCATGAATATGGGTGAGAATACGTTGGGTCCAAGTGCGGGCCCAAGTGCGGGCCCATCTGCTGGGGTATCTGTTTCCCAGAGCGAATCATCATCGGCAACGTCGTCGTCTTCGTCTTCGTCTTCGAGACAGGCGACGGCGACGGCATCGGCGTCTGTCAATCCAACTATGAACTGTTCGTCAGTCGAGGAATGTTCGGCACTTATACCAGAAGACGCGGGTGTAGAAGGTGAAGGTGAGCCCGTGGGGCATGTAAGTGACGTGGTCGTTCCAGATACAGATGAAACTCCCGGAGATGGGACGGCGACGGGCATGCTTAAGTGTGTCAATACACGCCGCCGCGCTGAAATGGGATGGAGGGGTAAAGGTCGTTGGAAGACGGAATCCCAAGCTCGCAGCCAGTGTGCTGATTTTGAATATATGAGTCTCGAATGCCCAAACGAACACGGTTTTGAGGTATTCTGCGCGAATGACATTTCCAAAGCACAAACTATCCTCAATCGGGAATGTAAGGGTGACGTGGAAGGTACTCAATTAGGTGGTGGTACAAACTCGCATTGTTACGGCCCATATGAATGGGGAGCCGTACATGGCGGTGGTGCCAATAGGGGGGCGGTATACAAAATATAAAGATCTATGTAATAAGTAAGATGATACGATACGTACTCACCCTTTTAGCGTTATTTCTTATGTTCGAAAATAAGGTTAATTCAGAAGAAATAGCGGGTTCTAAAAATTTCCATTTAAGCGGAGGTATGTCCAAACAGATGTACCTTCTTATGCGTAGTGAAGGTATGAGCGAGGAAAATCTAAAGAAGTTCGTTCAAATGGAGGATCGTTTTCTTCAAATTGAACGAAATTCGGTTTGTTCCGGTACGTCTTACACAGTAGAAGGGGTGGCCCTTTCAAACCTTATAAGGGATATATTTCCAAAGTATAAGTTCGCTTATCATGGTATCCACCTTAAGCAAATTGCTGAACCGACTAAAACTGTGAACTCACGAGTAAAATGTTGAGTAAATTCCAAATCATCATATGATGTTTGGGACTGTCAATTTTTTGGTAATTTTTAAGAATATGTAAGATGAGCTTGTTATCATCATCGATGCATAGATCGGTCGGCGTCCCGACACCGTCTGAATCCTCTTGTCTAAATTTTTCATCGAACTTATAATCAATTTCAAGGGCTGACCACTTCGAGTTTTGTCTTCCCTGTCTAATGTAATCGGCAATGACGTAAATAATTGCGTCTAAAAACTCTTCGGTTGCCATATCAATCCAAGAGTTTTTAGGTGTTCCCCACTCCCGTGTATCCGAATCAACAATCACACCTTGCCCATACCGTTCCTTTCCAATCTCAAGTCGTCCAATGATTTGCTGCTCGATTGTCTCTTGCATGTTTAATTAAATTGTCACTTATTCCTTAAGTTTAACCACGTCTTTTTGTACTTTTCAAGTTGTTTCATCGTTGGGCCATTGTTCATGATGTAATTTGTCGCCGCATTTCTGTATTGAGCGACAAGTCTATTTGGTACACCCGCGACATTCAACTGAGTACGAATAACTTTCCTTTCCAGGTTTCTACCTCTCTCACTCTCCACATCTCTCTTGAATGGAACACCCTGTTTATTTCCGGTTTTCAGTTTGTTAAGACGTGTTTTCATCTCCTTGACATCATTGTTAAGAGAAGGCATCACATTCTTGTAGCGATCCATCCATCGTTTGCCATAAAGTTTGACAATGTCTTTACGAATGGAGTTTTCATTGAGACCTCTCTTCTTGATGACTTGCTCTTTCTTTACATTTCTCTTCTTTTTCGCCACTTCTTTGCGGGTGGGTGGCGTCTTTGGCTTGGGTTTGGGAACGAGCATAGCGTTACGAGCCTTTTCAATCTTCTTACAGAGGGTGACCTTTGTCTCTTTGGAATCGAGTTTAATATTAAGAATACCCGCAACGCGAAGAAGTTCAGTCTTACTGTACCCTGTACAGGTGGCGCGCCCAACCTTGAAGTCTTTACCAGATCCAGTAAGGGCAACACTCTTCTTCTTGTCGGTGTTACGGAAGGTGGCACTCTTCACACCCGAAATCTTCTTAATCTTTTCACAAATCTCCCCCTTCTTTGTGGATGTTGTGATTCCAACGACACTTCTTTGTGGATGTTGTGATTCCAACGACACCCATCTTCTTTGCGAGATCCACAAGCTCTGGTTTTGACATACGCATACACTGCTTGGCGTCAATTTTAAGGACCGACGCCTGTTTTTTGCTCAAAATAGACTTCTTCTTGGGCGACTTGACTTTCTTCCCCTTGACCAATCTATTTGGTACAGACGCAGTTAGGGAGATTTCGCCCTTTTCATAAAGTACTTTTGCCAATTGAGAACCATCGGTGTATGCTCTAAGCATATCCACGGGCGTTGGAGCACCCGATATTTGAATATTGCCAGACTTGGCCAATATGTATTTATGACCTCTATATGTGAGATACATAAATGGTGAGAGTTCCGAATCATACTTGACATCCGTAGCTCCATAATTGGACATAAATCTTTTTGTAAGTAAGACCAAATTCTTGAAAATGCCATTCACTCTAAACTGGCCACTGAGATTGTTATATTCAAATGGATTGTAGAGGAAGGCTTCCTTCTCACTGTAGTTACCAACAATGAAACGACGGATGAGTTCGGGTTGATTTGATATATTTGTTCCGAGAAACCCACCCGAGAAACGAATTTTGCCATTTCTATAAAAGTTGACTGTCGCACCCTTGGATTCGTTATTATCAGAAATCACAACCTTCAATTGAACAGTAAAAAAGTTCTTATTGAGGTCACCCCTTTTCCCGTATTCGCGAGTATGAGAGAAACCTGTAGTAAAACGTCCATACATACCATTGATCTCTCTAGTTTCTAAATAAAGACCTTCGCCAATTGGTGTTTTGGGAAGTGGGGTTTTGAGGAGAATCTTCTTAAGATCAATTCTGGATTCAGCAGTAAAGTTCTTATTCACAGTCGCATTGAACATCCCAGGATTCAACTTACTAATCTTAAATGTCAAAGTGGGTGTTGCGGGCTTCATGGCCATTGCGATGACTTCGTTGGTATTATCATTGCTATTTGACATATGAACAAATTCGGCAAACTCGCCATAGTTTTCGTTGCTTATAATATTTTTTTCAAGGCGAGGAGGAAAAGCCATATCCGCCTCAATTTCTCTAATTAGTGCATTATTTGACGCAGTCGTAGAAACAGAACTTGGGCTGTTCGTGGGGCGAACTTCCACCCCCGACTGCTTGACAAATTCCCTGAGCTGCTGACTCATTCTACTATTGGGTATCATTTTTTTTAATAGTCATCTGTGAACCCAAGAGTTTCTTCAACCACATCCAGACCATAGATGATAGGTTGCTTGGGATATGTTCTACCCTTGTAGCTAACTATTTCTTCCCTGACTTCAATGTCACGAGAGCTAAATGGTCCCGCATAGAAATCCTGGTTGAACCTGGGCTTGCCCAAGTTGTTTGCTTGACAATGTTGGTTGAATACCTGAATGAACAACGCCTGTGGTACAAAGAGCTCCTTTCCAAAGGTGATACTTGTACTTTCAAGGAAGTTGTGGAGTGTACTCGCAACCATCGCCACCTGCTTCTGGATCTTCTTGAAATACTCTGGAACCACATTCCATATATCCTTGTTCCTATAACTATTTGAGTATGTGAGATATGCCTTCACACACTTGAGAAGAATTTTAGGTAGTTCTCCATTCAACTTTTCGTCGAGTTGTGGGTCTGCATCTCTGACCTGTTTTGAGAAGTTCCACGCCAAAATACGGCGGAGAACAGAACCAGAGTTATCCTTCCAATTCGGAACCTCGTTACCACCCAAAACCCCCGGGACATTCCATTCAATCGATACCGCCGTTTTGTTCTTCACCGCAACCGATACATCTTCACCCGAAACCATCGACTGAAACTCGGCCTGTTCAAGGGCGAGGTCGCCTTTTACCTCTGGTGCAATAAACATAAATGAGTCCTTAATAGCCGAAAGTCCGAACTTCTTTTCAATATTGTTTGAAAGGGTGCCGACATCTTCATTCTCATAGAACTTCTTGAATACCTTTGTAATCAGGGTACTCTTACCAGAACGTGCAATACCCTTGAAAAAGGGGATCACCTGCCATCCGTCAAGTTCCCCAACATCGTAGCACAGGCGACCACCCATGACATATGCCCAGTTACACACCTCTTCCTCGAAGTTTTGATACTTGAGAACAGAATCAAACCATGGCGTTGGAATATCCTGCCATCTTTCGACATGGGAGAAGTCATCGAATTGCTGATCGAAATACTTACACGCAATGATTGTTGGATCAAGGCATCGGAACTCGGCACTATCATACGGATAGAAGCAGCAGTCGTACACACCCCTATCTGGAATCCACTCCTTACCGACAAAAACACCATTCTTAAATGACCATACATGACGCCTCTTTGTGATTTCCGGGAATTGCCCGTCTATACATTTTGTCATATTATCAATCACATCTCGGAAAACAGATCCCCGGCTAGTAAAGTTTTTCCATGTAATAAAATCGTCATCTTTCTGTGCGAGAGAATATACAAACTGTTCAATGGTGAATTTTGGCTTCCAAGCGCGAGTTCTATGACCCTCTATTGTCTTAATTTCTTCACAACATTGACCCTTGTATCTACGATAACCGGCTTTGTATGTTTCATCCAGAGAGTACAGAAGACACTTTTGAAATGGCGTGGACTTTTCAATCTCATCTTCATCCATCGTAGATGGGTCGCCATTTACATTAAATTGTGGCTGAGCTGTTGGATTATCCACTCTCTCAAATGAAGTGTAGTGACGACGAATATTTTCATAGCCATCACTCAACTGTTTAAGGATATTATTGATACGTTTCACCAGGGTAATACCATCGTCATTTGGTTCGTGTTTATGAATTTTAAGAGCGCGCGCATGGTTTTTAAGATTAACGAGATATGTTCTCTGCTTTTCACGGATACCTTTGATAGCTAATACATCAATCCGCGATGGGTTAGGATTACCATCTTCGTCAAAATTATCGGGGTGGACAAACTGGCGATATCCCAACTCACGGGCATTTCGAAAGTCATTTGTTTTGAGATCCCAGTGTTGTTCCCAGTCGTCAATAGTGGACGCGACTTTATCTCCATTCATTGATTGGATATGTTCCTTCAGTAGCTCTACCAGAGCCCCAAACTTGTTAGGTTCCTTATCAATGAAATGGGTATCTTCCATTCCTACGTATTTAATGAATTACAATTCTTCTTTCTAAGCTGATTTTGGTGGCTGCATTTTGGAAAGCATCTTTATGAGAATTTTATTTTGTGTTTCCAATTGGTAACAAAGATTGACTAGGGCAGAGCATATAGTATCACCGTCTGGTGTCGCCAAGAGGGAGCTCATAAGTCCCGCGATATCTATGCCTTCGTCATCATCTTCTTGGAAGAATTCATCGTATTCCTCGCCCCCGTCAGCCATTAATACATCTTCGACATCTTCGTCGGAGATAATTTCTCCCTCTTCAATTTCAACATCAATTTCATCATCGGTTTCTTCATCTTCAGGGCGAGCCGACATTTTAACCTACACTGAGAAAAATTGAAATCAAAAATTTCGCACCAGGCGCGATTTCACCGTGAAAAAAAATCTCTGCTTATAGTACAAAAACTCTCACAATGGCTGGTGGCCTCATGCAACTCGTGGCCTATGGTGCCCAAGACGTCTACTTGACAGGAAATCCAAAAGTTACCTTCTTCCAAGCGGTGTACAAGCGTCACACCAACTTCGCGATGGAAAACATCGAACAAACTGTTAACGGTACCGCCGCCAACTCAGGCCGCGTGTCCGTGACCGTTGCCCGTAACGGTGATTTGGTTGGCGACATGTATGTCGAACTCCAATCTGCTGCGGCCAACACCAGCACCGCGGACGGCGATGACGCCTGCTGGGTCGCTGAGCGTGCGATCGCGTCCGCCGAAATTTCCATTGGTGGTCAGCGCATTGACAAGCACTACCAACGCTGGTGGCGTTTGTACTCCGAGCTTTACTTGGACGAAGCCAAGAAGGCGAACTGGGGTAAGATGACTACTGCTAAGACTGGTAACACTGTTTACTTGCCTTTGATCTTCTTTTTCAACCGTAATCCAGGTCTCTATTTGCCATTGATTGCGTTGCAATATCATGAGGTCCGTATCGATTTCGATCTTACCTCCACTTTCTCCACCTACTTGAGCACCTCCGTGTTCAAGGTGTGGGCCAACTACGTGTACCTTGACACCGAGGAGCGACGCCGCTTCGCGCAAAAGGGTCACGAGTACCTCATCGAGCAAGTGCAACACACTGGCTCCGACACCGTCACTGCCGGTTCCACTTCCAACAAGCGCCTTTCCTACAACCACCCAGTTAAGGAACTCGTCTGGTGTTTCAACGACCCAGCGACCGCGAATGTTGCCACTTCCTTGTGGAACTTCACCTCCGAACCAGCGGCGGCTGATATCGTCCTCGAGTCTGATGCCCGTGCGGGTGTTGCGTCCAACTGCTATGTCCCAGTTGGCCTCGCGGGTGGTGTCCCACTCTACGATACCGCGGCCTCCACCTCTGACTTCGACGAAGAGCGTGTCGGTCCACTTTCCGATTTCAAGCTTGTCCTCAACGGCCAAGACCGATTCAAGGCCCAAAAGGGTAAGTACTTCAACCAAGTGCAACCATACAACCACCACTCCGGTAATCCATATGCGGGTGTGTACGCGTATTCGTTTGCGCTTAAGCCCGAAGAACACCAGCCAACCGGGACATGCAATTTTAGTCGCATAGATAATGCACAAGTTGCGGTAACTATCCCAGCGGCTGTTGCCTCTACCACCATGCACATGTTCGCGGTCAACTACAACGTTCTCCGCATCCAATCCGGTATGGG
>Ga0208749_1000060_pt1 | contig 24625 bp, 24 predicted proteins | sample Knorr_S15_td_DCM_FD_185601 | JGI IMG/M metagenome (GOLD analysis project Ga0208749, IMG submission 185601) | Marine microbial communities from Southern Atlantic Ocean transect - Knorr_S15_td_DCM_ad_63m_LV_B (SPAdes) (version 2) | ecosystem: Environmental > Aquatic > Marine > Oceanic | place... | reverse complement strand
GGCCATGGATTCGTCGTTCCAAATCCAACATACGGTTGCTCCTACATCGACTTCCACGTATGGCTTATCATATGCCAAGCCTGTATCGTCTATTCCGATTATCTCATCACACTCGGATGTATCAACAGCATCAGCAGGAGGCATCAGTACCTTGTCGATAACGTGGATAACTCCGTTTGATGCTGGAACGTCAGCCAATACGACATTGGCATCGTTGACCATTACACCTTGGTCCACGGAGAAAGTCAAGTCATCACCATTTACTGCTGCTGCTACTAAACCATCGGTTACTGCGGAGGATGGAACTGCACCAGACACTACATGATAGAGTAGTATATCTCTTAGAAGCGCCTTACCCTCTTCGTTATCGAGAGTTGTTAGATCGATTCCTGCCTCAGCGAATGCATCGTCGGTCGGTGCGAAAACCGTGAATGGGCCATCACCCTGTACAGTTGATACAAGTTCTGCTTGAGCTAATGCGGCTACTAGTGAATTGTGGATTGTTGTAGCTTGGGCGGTCATGGCAATATCTACGGCTGGAGCCCACATGTAAGCCTCACATTCTTCTTGACTCACCATAGTGAAGGTGTGAGTTGCTAGATTGTAACAACCAGTGAATGTCTGACCATTCATCTCGTAGTCTTCGTAGTACGCGTACGCCATGCACTCATCGAATGATGCGCCTGCTGCTATTGTGTGAGTATACATGTTGTAGCATATGTCACCATCGGCTTCTGTTACCGGCACTGGAGGCATCAGAACCTTATCGATGACGTGAATAATACCGTTCGATGCAACAACATCGGCCAGGATGACGTTTGCATCGTTGACCATTACACCTTGGTCCACGGAGAAAGTCAAGTCATCACCGTTTACTGCTGCTGCGACTAATCCGTCAGTAACAGCAGAGGATGGAACTGCACCAGATAAAACGTGGTAGAGGAGGATGTTAGTGAGTGCGGCTTTCCCCTCATCATTGTCTAGTGCATCTAGATCTATCCCTGCTGCTGTGAAAGCATCGTCGGTCGGTGCGAATACTGTGAAGGGACCATCTCCTTGCAATGTTGAGAGTAACTCTGCCTGGATTACTGCAGCAACGAGCGAATCGTGGATTCCTGTGCCTTGTGCTACTGTTGGAATATCTACTAAATCGGCAGGAGGCATGAGGACCTTGTCGATGACATGGATGATTCCGTTTGAGGCCATAACATCGGGGACGGTTACAGTTGCGTCACCAATCATCACAGATTCATTTGTAACAGTAAATGTAACATCATCACCATTTAGCATGGTCGCAGTCATACCATCAGTAACTTGTGCTGATTCTACTGAACCTGCATACACATGATAGGTAAGAATGTCAACTAGAGTGGCATTTTCCTCATCGGTATCGAATGTAGTGAGGTCGATACCTGCGGCAGCGAAGGCCTCGTCTGTAGGAGCGAAAACCGTGAATGGGCCATCACCTTGCAGAGCTGTTACCAGATCTGCATGAAGCAACGCAGCCACTAGTGAGTCATGTATGCCAGTGTTTTGAGCATTGGTTGGGATATCTTCAGTATCGTCCGCTACAACTACAGGAGAGGCAAACAACATGGCGGTCAATAGCAAGGCGGCAAGTGCTGGTTTAGCATTCATGAATCCGATCCGATGACTTTTAGCATATATAGCGCTGTAATCACCTGAGAAAACAATAATTTTCACTTGGAAATTATCAACTGCAAAATCTGAATAATTTCCTGATTGCTGACATGTCTTTATATCCAAGTTCTTCTCAGCGCTTGGACATGGAGTCACATAATTCCAAGCCTAACAGACGAACGAGAAGAGTAGCCATTGGGTCAAGCATAGCACTTGCTGTTATGTTCTTACCAACTGTGGCTGCTGAAACCTCCACCATCGAGGCCACAGACTATGTTGCAGTCAGCTTTTGGATTGCAACTGCCATGATGCTTGCATCAACTGTGTTCTTTTTGGTTGAAAGAAATAATGTCCCTGAAAAGTGGAAGACATCGATGACAGTTGCTGCACTAGTAACTGGTGTTGCATGGTACCACTACACATACATGCGCGAACACTGGGTAATCACTGGCGAGAGCCCGATGGTACTCAGGTACATTGATTGGTTAATCACGGTACCACTACAAGTCGTAGAATTCTACCTAATTCTAGCGGCAATCGGAGTAGGTACTGCAATTATGTTCCAGAGATTACTTGGGGCATCTATTGTAATGCTGGTTGCAGGATACTTCGGTGAATCCGGAGCTATGGACGGTACTCTAGAACTGTCAGCAACAGTCTGGTGGGTAATCGGAATGGCCGGATGGGCATGGATTCTCTACGAACTATGGGCTGGAGAAGTCGGTGCTGCTGCAGAGAGCGGAAGCGCAGGAGTCCAATATGGATTCAATGCAATGAAGTGGATTGTAACAGTAGGATGGGCAATTTACCCGATAGGATACATGATGGGTAACGACATGTTAGGCAGCTTCAACGAGGGTGACATGAACATCCTGTACAACATTGCTGACTTGGTCAACAAAACCGCATTCGGTATGATGATCTGGTACGCTGCAAAGCATGACGAGTAATCGTTAGTACCAAATTAGCAAAGTAACGGAAATACGTAACCCGAGTGGTCGGTGATACCGGCCGCTCGGGGTCAAATCTAATTCTCAAATCAGCAAATACTTGCAGAATGCCGGGATAAAGTATCTTTACCTGTATTCTGCTCGCGTCTTATGACAAGGACTGTTGCTTTGTTTCTAGCCCTGCTAATGACTGCTCTACCACTTGCTGGATGTACTGGTGATGACACTGAACTGAATGCTGCTAACGAAAGAATTGCAGAGTTAGAGATCCAAGCCGAGGACGACCAAGAAAGAATTGCTGAATTAGAATCTGAGGCTGAGGCTGATGAGGCGACATACCAGAAATTAATGGATGACTTTTCGGAACAATCCATTCTGATTAATCAATTACAGGAAAGATGTTGCACTTGGGATGAAATGGACCAAGCATGGTATGATGGATACGCCAGTGGTATGGCAGATTCGAGTCAAGTTAGTACTCTGGATATAATCATGGATCGTGGATACATGAAATGTGGAGTTAAAAATGACCAATACGGCATGGGATATTTGGATGAGAATGGAGTACGATCTGGCTTAGATATCGAGTACTGCAAGGCAATAGCCGCAGCAATCGGACTTGATCCTAATGATGACGTTGAGTACGTATGGGCTGGCGGTTGGAATCGCTTTGATCTCCTAGCCTATGGGGATATAGATGTTCTAATCCGAACCACCACCTGGACTATCAGTCGTGATAGTGATCTCAATGCTGACTTCGCGGGAATCAACTTCTATGATGGACAGGGAATCATTATTCGTTCTGACTTCATTACTGCTGAAGCGGCTGAGAACTCGATTTACGCTCTAGATGGAGCGAACATATGTGTCGGAACGGGAACTACTAGTGAGATGAATATAGCAGACTGGGCCTCTGCTAGTGGGGTGTCAATCAATCCGGTGTATGTTGACAGCTCTACAGAGGCTATAGCGGAATTCATAGATGGCAATTGCGATGCATATTCAGGGGATACTTCAGCATTGGTGGCTCACAAATGGAATTTAGATAACGCAGGTACCATGGGAACAGATGATGATGGAAACGATATCGAAGTCTGGATTGGACAGGAGTTGCTATCCAAAGAGCCATTGGCCGCAGTAACACGCGATTATGATAGTGAATGGAACGAGATTGTATCTTGGGTTTGGTATGGAATGATAACAGCAGAAGAGATGGGTATCTCTTCCCAGAACTACCAGAGCGCAGACACAAGTGCCCCTTCAATAGACAGGCTACTGAACCAAAACCTTGGATTGGGAACCGATGCAAATCCTCTATCTAATACCTGGATGCAGTCGGTCCTAGATGCTGTAGGTAACTACGGAGAGGCTTACGATAGAGCATTCTGTGATGGTACCTACGATGGGGTAAGTGGCTCTGATGCGATGACGGGATGTCTAATCTCTCGCTCAGGTACATACAATGCCTTGGTTAGCGAAGGTGGCCTACAGTATGCACCAGCGATGAGATGAGAATTCTAATCCGAGAGCCTAAGGAACATTCCACGAGAGTTGGGGAGGGTGGGCTTGAAGCCCCATCTCTCGTAGAATCCATCGACGTCTGCCATGAGATTGATGTAAGAATTGCCAGATGCTTCGCGGGTGATATATTCCATTAGTGAATCCATAATCATAGAACCACCTCCTTGGCCTTGCCATTCCTCCTCTACTGCCATATCGCAAATGTGAAACACAGTTCCTCCATCTCCTACAACTCTACCCATGCCAACAATCTCATTCGACTCGTTATGCCGGAGTAGAACTGAGAACAATTCTGAGCCAAGTCCTTTCGTGGCTCCACTAATCGTTCTTGGCCTCATTCCTGCCTTCTCTCGTAAACGCAGGTATGTCTTTACATCGGGAACTGCGATTTCTATGGAAAACAGTCGATCACTTCCGGCCGAATTTCTTCTTTCTCTGGCCACCCTTTTTCTTGAACGATTTTCTCTGTGCTCGCTGTTGACGGTTGCCCTTAGCAGGTCCTTTTACTGCACTTTGTGATTCAGCTGACTTCGCCTCTTTCATTTGTGCTCTAAGACGAAGTCCAATCGATTGTAAGACTCCTTCTTTTGATTCCGCACCTGTGGAACTTAGCGCGTCCTTTGTTGAAATCTCTAGTCTTCCCTCTTGAGTAAACGGACGTGACGGGTGGCTCGACTCTGGCTTTCTTCGCATACGGGTTATTCCGGTAGCGCGCGCGGCCCAGGCAACCGCTTCCAAAGTAGGAGTGGAAATTGCTGCTTCTTTTGGAACTCGACGGCCCTCGGAACGGGTCAATCGGGAGTCGAAATATCCCGTCCAAACCCACATCTCATCCTTGCGCGAAGACACGACTACCACTCGACTCGAGTAAATGGTGCGACTTGAGGGCTTCGTGAGCCTCAGTCTTCCAGAAGTACGCCTGAGACAACGCCATCCATACCAGGTCGGGAGGTGATTCGTACCTTACCGGCCTCTGTCTGAGCGATGGCTCCCTTAGTGATTATATTTCGACGAACGAAGTTCGGGTCAGCGTCGTTTTCTAGAACGCTGGTAATCTTCGAACGAGTGGTCTTGCCAGTCTTTGGATCATTGACATTGACCGAGGTTGCTTGCATGACTCGAACTGTGGTTGAACCCGCGTGCTTTCGGTACACCTTGGTCTCATCTTCTTCCCCGATGAAAGCATATTGCTTCTCGCTAGAAATTTCCTTTCGGCGCTTGCCTCGATAGCGGTTTGGTCGCTTCAAGCGCCCGCCGGTCGACTTGCGTCGAGAGATACCATGCCATTGTGCCATGCGCCTCGCCGACCGACCACCCTTATTTCAATGGAGCGGAGGAATTCGTGATTCTTTCTGATGCGACCCTACGGGTCGTACAGAGTAATTCACTCGCCTAAATCCGCCGCTGCTGCTTCGATTTCGGCCATAAGCGCGGCGTAATCCTCTACAATTGGAAATTGAGGGAATTCATCAATTACATTCTGAGGTGGACGGAATAATATGCCTGCATGAGCTTCTGCTAGCATGTTGGTATCATTGTAGGAATCACCGACTGCTAAGGTGTTGAAATTCATTGCACGTAGTCCTTCCACTGTAACCCTCTTCTGATCTTCTAAGCGAATATTCCAACCGGCAATCATTCGACTCTTTGAGTCTATTTCTAAATCATGACAATATAGAGTTGGACGACCCAATTTTACCATCATTGGTTCACCGAATTGGTAGAATGTATCTGAGAGGATCAATACTTGCCATCGCGCGCGGACTTCGTCGAGGAACTCCTTAGCACCCGGCAAAGGATCCATGGTTGCAATCACTTGTTGAATATCGTCGATTGTGATTCCATGCTCATCGAGGATATCGAGTCGGTATCGCATCAATTTGTCATAATCCGGTTCGTCCCTTGTTGTCCTCCGAAGTTCCTCGATTCCTGTCTTTTCGGCGACGTTAATCCAAACCTCTGGCATTAGCACCCCTTCTAGGTCAAAGCAGACTACCAGCATGATTCGTCGCCGTAGCCTGCCCGCTTCAAGATATTCTCAAGTATCGCTCCGCGAGGTTCATTGAGGGTGGTTTACGCCAAGACCGCGTGAGCGACAAGAGATTACGCCGCAGAACTCCAGTACGATTTAAGCAAATTAGAGATATTGCGGCTGAATTATCAGCACGAATCGCTATAGATATCGACATTAAATCCGCTTTCTTGGAAAAAGCGAATTTCGATAATCGCGATCTGATTTTAGTCGATAAGTCAGCATTAGCAATGCAGGTCGAGACAGATGATGGGAAAAAGTGGTTTCCAACTCTTCGAGGAATACTCGCTTGGCAACCAGATGGTCGCTGGGTAGCAGTCGATCATGGCGCTATTCCATTTCTGATGAATGGTGCGGATTGTATGGGTGCAGGCGTTCAGATGGCTGACCCAGCGGTTACAGTGGGAGACTTAGTTTGGGTTCGTGATGAGGAACATGGCAAACCCTTGGCCTTGGGAATCGCCATGGTAGATGGTGAAGAAATGGTAGCTATGAGCAAGGGCAAGGCAATCAATACGCTACATTGGATTGGAGATGACCTCTGGAATCTTGAGGCGTGATTACTACAAGAGGTTGAAAGATAACCACCGCCCCGTTGTTTTGTGCGACAGTTCCTGGCCTTGCTAATGGTAGCGATGCTCGCCCTTTCAGTCAGTGGTGCTGGTGAAGCAGGTTTCAACGATTCCACATCAACTGAGGGAACTGGAATCGGATCGCTAAGTCATGCCGATATGGTCAGAGAAAATACCGAATTCGAAATCTCTGTTACGCTGGATGAAGGAAACAACATTAGCAAAATCGAATGGATTACACAAGTCTGCATAAACACAGGTATTTGCTGGCCTCCGCAAAAGACCGAGTTAGTTGATTCTGGAGATGGACTTACCTTTACTGGATCAGTACTCATTGACGATTACGCAACATACGCCAATTGGCGCTTCGACATAACCCGAAGCGATGACAGTACAGAGACTGTTCCTGATTCTGGCTTTGGATGGAAAGTTTGGTCGGATTGTTGGTTTGATAACGGCACCTGGGGCGGACCTTCCACCGATTGTCAAGAAGAGGATGGGGGATTCCTCCCGGGTTTTGTAGCCCCCGCAGCTGTGGCAGGGTTGGTTATGGCAGCCTTGATGGCTCGACGTGACTGAGCGATTGCTATGGCAAAGGCCAATGAGGAGTCGGGATTCATCGATTTGGTCTTTGAAGAATTGACTCCTGAGGAAATGAATTCGCGAGCAGCGTCATTCTATAAAGAAATGAATAAACGACGCACTACGCGCCATTTCTCAACACGTAATGTGTCGAGAACGCTGATTGAGGATGCAATCAAAACTGCGGGAACAGCACCCTCCGGGGCTCATTTACAACCTTGGACATTTGTGGCGATTTCTAATCTAGAACTGAAGCAGAAAATTCGCAATGCTGCCGAAGAAGAAGAGAGAAAAACATACTCTGAACGAATGCCGGAAGCATGGGCAGAAGTTCTCTCTCCCTTGGGAACCGACGCTGTCAAAGAACACATCACTGATGCTCCTTGGATAATCGTCCTGTTTAGGCAAAATAAGCGACTACGAGATAATGGAGAATGGGGTCCAACTTACTATTCACAAGAATCCTGTGGAATCGCTGCTGGATTATTCATCGCTGCAGTTCATAACATGGGATTGGTAACACTAACTCATACCCCTTCTCCAATGGGATTCTTGCGTGATATCTTGAAACGTCCCGAACACGAGCATGCGATGCTGTTGATGCCGATAGGATATCCTGCAGATGATGCACAGGTGCCATATTTAGATCGTAAATCTCTGGAAGATATCTCAGAATTTTTTGAGTGAATCAGAGGGTCACCCTGCGATTACCCTCAATTTTGATCCAAATCTTGGAGATACGCGTCGTATTGGACTTGGACGTCTTCTGCGACTATTGGTTCATTTATTCCAACCACCCAAGAGCGTGCTACTCCATCTAAATCAACGATTAGATATGATGGAAAACCGGGGATATCTTCTCTGTCAAACGTCTCTTCGATGTAATCTCTGGTGGCTTGACCATGAAGAACTGAATGGCTGTTGTTACTATAATCAGACCAGTTCATTGCGTCTTCCTGAGATGCAATCGTAGTCCCTTCTGCATTATCTCTGAGAAGTTCAACAAAACTGACGGTATACCTATCGTCGAGACCCTCCATTGACTGCAACAATTCCTCTGTCCGATTAGCTTCATCATTACATATACCGCACCAATCAGCAGCATTGAACAAAATCACTAACATCGTCCCTCGGAACTCAGAGAGGGTGACATTCTCACCGTGTTGGTTGGGTGCGGTTAAGTCCGGAATTGGATCAACAGTATCCAGTTCCTCTGAACTATCATCGCCAACGCAACCTGACAAAGGCGATAGAAGGATAAGTAGCATCATCATTGGTGCTATGATACGCATTGATTGGTCGAAAAGGTAGAATATTATGAATCTAAGTACGGATTAAGTGTTTTATGAGTAAATTAATGGGTATTCGGATAGAACCTAGTCATTCGTCCATCTTGCTGCTGCATAGATAATCAACGCAATTCCTACAACAAGCAAAGCGGGCCAACCAAAGGAGATTACTGCAATTAATGCTATTCCTGATACAATACCAACCCTTACTTTTACAACAGGATCACGAATATCTTGGCCAGAACTGAACCATGACCAAGGCCTCGCCAAAGCAATCAGACCACATGGGAAAAGCAAGAGTGATGCCCACATACTGAAACTCGCCCCACTCCAGATTGTTTCACAGGTACTGTTGCATGTCCCACCAGAGAATCCCAGACCACCCCCTAGTGACATTAGTATCGAAATGAAGCCCAAGAGCACCATGAGTGCGAACATCGCAATGCTACCAAAAATAATGAGGAAACCAACCATTTGCGCTGTATCACCTTCAGATTTTTCGATGGCGGTTTTTTCTAGAACATCTGACACGGCCCTTCCACCAATCGTAGAGGGTACGACATTACTCTGCGAATCACTTACAACAGGAACTGAACTATGTTGGGAATTACCAGGGTCTTCGGCCAAGAAAACCGTCTTTTGCGTCTTCGACCCCAATGCAAACGAAAACCAAACGATTGAACTTAAGCAGAATAAAATCGACACCAAATATGTACAACAAACTGCTTGAGCAACCCCATCATCAAGAGTATCCCCATCCTCATATTTCGCACCAAGACCTGCCTGAACTACAACGATAAGGAGGATGGCAATCCCAACTAGAATTGCAGGCCCACCGAACTTCTTCAGGTTCATGCGCACCTTGCAACACAGCATTTGACTTCAATGATGCGCCGGCAATAATTTCAGAGGGGGCCCTTTGAATTCAGTAGTTTGATAATTTTCCCCTTTATATCATTCTAAAAGCATTGAATATTATGCCGTGGTATTTAGGATCCTCTACAGGAAATGACGAAGAATGTTATTGGATTACAGTTCATAATAATTCTATTTCAAAACTTTTTGAAGAAATTGACACAATCATTGAGAAAGAAATTCCAAGTGGTTGTGATGTTAGGATAGGGTCCAAAGTAGGTCTCTCACCAGAAAGCCCCATTGCCCTGGCTCCTTCCAGTTATTTACTCAGTTTTAGTGAAATGGATGATGGAACCTTCCAATGGCAAATAACCTTGAAAGTAATAGAACCAACTTATGACGAACATAGCAAAAATTTCTATAATACTGTCTATCGATACATGACTGCAAAATAACATTGGTGGGGTGCCTGTGTTTGATGATTTAGACAATTAGTTAATTCCTGTATTCCGATAGAAATTACCTTCATTCTTGATTTGCGAAATTTTCCCAAAATTCATTGATTGCACTCGGGTTACGAATAACCATCTGACCAACGTATAGCAGGTAGCCTGCTAGGGGCAGGTATAGTCCCAGAACAATCGGGTGGGGGCCTATTGTAAATAATGGAATCGAATAACCAATTAGAGGGATTAAAAACCAAGGAATTAGGCCTCGATTCTTTGAATAGACCATTATCGGATAACCTAAGCCAGCCCCAAGACCAAAAAAAATAACCCAGATAGCAGTTATCTCCATCATTCGTAGAGTAGGGGTTCTGCATTTAGTGTTGACTTGTTTTATCCAATGGCTGTGCTGGAGGTGCTAGGAAAACCAAAGCGATTCCCGACCCAACAATCAGTATTCCACCAGCCCAATCAGCAATGCTGAGCGCCTCATCGAATAGCACGAAGCCGTAGAATGTAGCGACGATCACTGTCAGATAAGAGAATGCACTGACCCAAGCAGCGTTGGCTCTGTGGTAAGCCATAGTTATCCCGATCTGACCTCCACCTGCTCCAATTCCAACTCCAACCAATGCTGCTAATGTGTGGGTGTCGAGACCGGATATATGCGGTGCAGCTTGAACAACCGAACCCGCCACCGAAAATGCAGCAAACCAGAAAACCACAGAGGCAGCCGAATCTGTTTTTCTTAGTTTACGTACGTAAATGTAAGCCAAGGCAGCGAAAAAACCAGAACCTAGTGCTAACAATGCATCCGACTCAACTGATTCTAAACTTGGTGAGACGATTAGAACAATACCTCCAAAGGCGGTAATTACCCAACCAATCACAGAGGGTTGAACCTTCTCGGCAATAATTCGGCCTGAGAGTAGTGCGACGAAAATAGGGGCGGTGTACTGTAGAGTTACCGCTTGACCAATTGGAATCCTAGCTAGAGCAGAGAAGTAGAGAATCATTGCAGTAAGACCAACTGCGCAGCGTAGAAACATGGTCTTAGGATCGTTCATCTTCAACGATATTCCCCGGCTTACAGCAAAGCCGGCGACTGCGAAGGCTATGACGGCCGAACGAATTAAGATGACCATCCAAACATCGACGCCATCCAGCCCACTTGTGTACTTGACCAAGGCATTCATCGTACCAAAGCAAAGACTACCAAAAATCATCCACAGTACAGCTGCATGAGGTGTGTCGACTGGTTCAGACATACTCAGAGCCCCCAACGTGATTCAAGCACACTGGAGACTTTTTGGTAGTCTTGACCGCCGTTACTATTTGGGTCATGGAGATGGATTGGTATGCCGTGACTAGGTGCTTCAGCCAACTTGATATTACGTCGAATAGCAGGTTCGATTAGTAACTCTGGGAATGCCGCCTTTACCTCACTTGCAACCTGTTCATTGAGTAAAGTCGGGGCATGCATGGTAAGCATGACACCATCAACTCCTAATCTTGGATTTAGAAGCCCTCTGACCTCTCTAATTGTACCTGCCAACATGGCTAAGCCTTCTAGAGCAAAATACTCTGTCTGAACTGGAATTATTATTCCATCACTTGCGACCAGTGCATTGATTGTCACCAATCCCAATGATGGCGGGGTGTCAATAATTACCACATCGTAATGTGGTAAAAGTGGAGTTAGTGCCTCAGTCAATCTTCGCTCTCTACCAAGTTGTCGTAACATCTCTTGTTCTAGGCCAACGAGGGTGCGATCTCCTACTATTATGTGAACGCCATCAACAGCGGTTGCATGGCGGCTTTCCACCGCACTTTCCGGATTGAGGATTAAATCTCGAGTAGTGGTTTTTACTCTACTCTTGTTTACTCCGAGTCCCGTTGCGCAATTCCCCTGAGAATCTGCGTCTACAACCAATATCTTGTGTCCACGTAGGGCCAATTGCGCAGCGATATTGATTACACTCGTTGTTTTACCAACTCCTCCTTTTTGATTGATGATTGTAACAACCCTAGCTCTACCCTCTGGAGTTGGTCCTGATTGGGGTAACTCAAGCGGGGTTCTTGCTCGAGCAATACTAATCTCATCAACGGCATCTAAAGTCGGCATACCTTTGTCTTCTACTTCTGTGAATTCAGCGTCGATAATCAGCGGTGCTGAGCCTGCCTCAGGCAGATCTTCTACGTCTCTATCGACGGACATACGAGCGCCTACGGCGCTCGGAAGGCTGTTCAATATGCCGACACTGAAAGACACCATAGATGCCTTTAGCAAACTTAATTCAAGACGCCGAATCAGTTAGGAGGTGCCCAGAAATGATACCATCCGAGAAGCCTAGCGTTCTCGGCGTCCATAATACAAACAACATCGTGATTTCTGTTATTGCCATCCGTCCAAGATTTCTCTACATTGACGCTGACTGCACCTTCTCCCAGACTGATTGGAATTGCGTCGAATATCTCATTATCTTGAGTTACAGACAGTCTGTAACCATATTCGACGCCATCATCCCATTCTCCACTTCCATCATTGATATGCATATTCAATCCTGGATATCTTGAAGATGATAGTAATCTAGATTCTAATGAATTCATCGTTAACGTATCAGGTATAGCGTTACGGTTCCATTGAACCGTTCCGTCATCCATATTGTCATCGTCAACTAATGAACAGCCACCATTATCTTCCTCAACAACCGTCCAACCAGCTCTTTCATCTTCAGTTACCCACGACATATTCCATTGAACTTTTGAACCGACATCCATGGTCGATGCTCTCCAAATATATCCGCCCTGTTCGATTGCAGTAGCAACACCGCTTGTGGAATAGTTTGCGAGTGTACATTCCAAGGCTGACTCGAGATCCCAAGAGCGAATCGTGCTTTCATCAGGCATAGCAACACCCCAAGATCTCTGAGCACTAGTTCCAGGTCGATCTTCACCAGGACCCGGTTTGCTGGTGTAATCTACCAACCATTCTATTGCAGTCGAACCAGAGTTGATCCCTCCTTTGATAGCTCTCATCGAGAATGAAATTGTGATCCTTCCATCCGGGATTGCGGCGTCTGAAAGCGAGGTTTCAATCAATCCACAATCACTTGATTTCTGATTCTTATCAATTACAATATTTGCATCTTGTTGTACCGGCCATGAGACACCACTCTTGACCAACAAGTCGATTGTAATACGGCCGTTACAAGCATCGAATTCCGGATGTGACATAGAAATTGGATAAACCAAACCATGGTCATTATCATTGATTTCATTACCTACTGTCCAAGACCATTCTGAACCTGCATCAGATGTAGTGCCTGAAGTCAAAGATTCGTCTCCAAAGAATTCGTACAAATCTAGGGGAGTAAGTGGTAAGAAAACATAGGAAGATACCACACCTAATCCGGAAATTGAATCTAGACCGAAAGTTGTGGCTTCTAGGTTTGTAGCTTGATTTTCTGAATCCAAAATCGTCAACTCTGTACTTGTTCTAATCAATTGCTTATCTCCGATATCGGTCCAAGTTCTTGTTGTCATATCCAAGTTATTATCATTCAAAATCCAACCTAATGTTCCACATTCTCCTTCATCTCGCCAAGTCTTACCACTCAAGTCTATATTCATCTCATGATCGATTACTTTCTCAGCGGTCAAATGTGTCCTTCCAAATGCATCTAATGCGTTTACTGCGCCGCTATATTGTTTATCTGAAGGGTGTATAATCTCCGCGGGATCTCCATTTCGGATACTAATACTGCCCGCTCCTGAAACGATGTTTGCAGATAGTTCTCCGCAGGCATCATCAAGAGGGCCAGAAGCAGCATCTCGGAATATTGCAACCATATCGTCACCCTCGACTTCAATACTGGAACTCAGAATGTTGAATTCCATACTATCACCATAGTGGAGAGTTCTCGCTTGGAATGAGGAATCTTGTTGCATAAAGAAGGCGAATCCTATCGCTCCAAGAATCAGGGCTGAGATAGTAATCGCAGCGATAACTTTCGGTGAGAATTCAATCGATGATAGACTGGGTATTGTTATTGTAATCGAGGCTTCTTCAGTATCTGAATCGAGTTCGTCGGCAACTAATACAGGTTCAATTTCATCAGCTATTACGCCACCAGTCCAAGCATCTTCTTCCTCTTCCTCAAGGATTATCTCAGATTTTTTGATTACTGGAGTTATTTCTTCCTCTTCACTGTCTAGCACTAACTCTAGTTCATTCTCGGCATCTGATTCAATTTCGGCCTCGACTACGTCGGCCTCCATGACTTCCGCTTCGATCACCTCTACCGGTTCGGGTTCTACCGGTTCATCCAATGGTTCTCCTCCACCACCAGACTCTATACGAGAAAGGAGACGATCTATTGCATCGTCCTTATCTTGTTCTGAACTCGACGTAGTGACTTTTGTTTCAGGAGACTTTTCAGAGGCCTTTTCGCCTAGTAAACGAGATATCAATTCCTCCTTCTTTCCGGAGATTAGTAGCCCCTTTTCTTTGCACAAAGTGCGTAGTTCCGAGACCTTCATTGATGATAGTGAATCACGATCCAGACCCATCCCTCCTGTTCGGCTTACTTTTGGTAGTCGCACACTGGGGCTTTCAACCCCTTCGGCGTTCCGCTTTGCGGAACGTGCATACGTGCGTGTGCGAGTGATCGCCAGAAGACCTGTTTTTTTAGCAAATTTAGCCATTAGATGAGGGCTGCTAGAATACTGTCATCCCATTTTACATCCGTCAGACTCAAGAAGGGGTGGTTGTGGGCGCGGAATATGTATCCACGCCTAGTCATCCTCTCGCGTGGTCCAAGGTTGTACTCAACCCGCCGTCTCGCAGAGGAAGCCCAGAAGGCAGGATGGGCGGTTCGAATCATTGACCCATTATCGCTTACGGTAGTTGTTGATGAAAAGGGAGGGCGTATTTTTCACCGAGGATGGCCTATCGAATGTGAAGCGGTCATTCCTAGAATTGGATACTCGATTACTAGACGGGGTGTAGCGATTGTTCGCCAATTCGAGCAAATGGGAGTAATTGTTCTGAATCAGTCACTTTCGATTGAACAGAGTCGAGATAAACTACTAGCTAGCCAAGTCATGGCGGACGCAGGAGTTCCTATTCCAGTCACAGCGCACGTAGCTTCTACAACCGACATAGACAGTGCACTGGCACGAGTGGGAGGGGTTCCTTGTGTGGTAAAGGCAACCGAGGGAACCCAAGGCTCTGGTGTATTCCTTGCTAGAAACTATCCGCAAGTAAGACAACTGGTCAGCCAAATGCTGGAGAGAGGAATGAAACCACTAGTTCAGACATATATTGAGGAATCTCATGGTAAAGACATCCGAGTTCTTGTTGTTGGAGGTAAGGTCGCAGCTGCTATGCGTCGTCGAGCATCTGGAAGTGAGTTTAGATCTAACTTCCACCTAGGAGGAAGTGTAGAACGAGTTCATTTGAATGAGGAATTTGTCTCGGTAGCGCTTTCAGCGGCAAATATTCTCGGCATGGATATTGCAGGTGTGGACCTATTAGAATCAGCCAACGGTCCACTCGTACTGGAAGTCAATTCCAGTCCCGGCCTCGAAGGTATCGAGGGAGCATCTAGAGTAAATGTCGCTGGAGCAGTTGCTGAACATCTCAACAAACGTTTAGAAGCGGTTGAAAGACAGAACAAGGAAGAAGAAGAATTGACAAATTCATCCTCTGATGAGTCTTCAGTGATTAGTGATTAAACTCTTCAAACGGCTTTTTTCTTACTACTGAAAAAACCTAGCCGTATGGCTCTGAACATCAGAAGCATTCAAGTTTGGATAGACACACTTAGGCTCGCCCATATGGGCAGGGATGCACCCGTCGTTCGCGACGGAAAGAGGCGAGGGACCAAGATATGGAAGGCGAAGATAGAGGAATTGCTAGCCGAGAGGTTACGCAGGGGCGGTTCGAAACTTCCTCTACAATTAGTCAAGCCAACGTGGTAAATGCTCTACCTACGAGACTAATGCGATTAGCGACCCTACCTTGGTTTGAATGTTGGGCGAGTCAGTTGCGCACAGAAAAGAAATCAAAGCACACAATTCGTGCATACACAGTGGCTGCGCGTGATTTCTCGACAACTGTTTTGCCGGGTGAAGATAATCTATCTTGGGAACAAGCCCAGATTATTCCGGTGAGAGTTTATCATGAGCGCTCTGATCCATCTACCGGACGAGTGGATGCCTGGTTGAATAGCCTGGGAGAGTTGCGTCCTGCTACAATCAACGCCAGAATTGCGGCTGTCTCACACCTCCTCAAGTGGCTTGGATATACTATTCCCGAATGGATACAAAGACCGGCACGTCGCCGACCTCTTCCACGACCATTAGGTCGTTCAGAAGTACTGAAGGTTCGTTCTGCAGCACTTAGAATGGAAGATCCATTAGCCCATCCAATAGTCACCACAATGTTGGACACTGGGTTGCGAATCTCTGAATTATGTAATTTAGACATCGACGATGTCGACCATGAGGACCTATCTGCACTAGTAATCGGTGGTAAGGGAGAAAAGGACCGGACTGTACTGTTTACCAAGAAAACTACCGAGGCAATTGAAGCGTGGAATCCGATTAGAGCAATGCGCTCTAAGATGCTAGAAAATGAAGACTCAGAAAGGGCTCTATTCCTTTCTAGTAGAGGAAACAGAATCAATCCGAGGTCAATTCAGAAATTAATTGATAGATTGGCGGACGAGTCTGAAATTCCTCGCGTTCGACTATCTCCTCACACATTGAGGCACACATTTGCCACGGGATTGCTCGAGCGTGGTGCAGATTTAGTTACAATTCAGAGATTATTGGGGCACGCAAGTATTGCAACAACCAGAGTATATCTAGAGATTAGTGACCAAACCCTGAGAGAAATTTATCACAGGGCTCAGCGCTTGCCGGAATTGGAGGAGTTTGAAATCGATTCCAAAGTTGAAGATGAATTGGAAAGCGAATATCTGATGGTTCCAGCAACAGTGATTCAGCAAGATTAGCCGATTCATTTCTTTGCGGGATTTTTCTTATTTTGTCGCTTATCGACAACTTCTGGGCCCTGCCATTCACGTTCAGGTTGTACAGTGTTTCCCGAATGGCCGGGAAGAGGGCAATACTTTCCTGCACGGCAACGTGAACAGTTATCCTTTGGGGGAAGTTCTACGACTTTGGTAAGCCTTCCATACTTGCGTCGCGGCACAGAGTACTGTTCAAACAGACGGAACTTGAGCATTCTCGTCTGCACGCAACGTTCAACCCGAAGTAAGTTCAGCATTCATCATGGATGACGAGGCCGAGTCAGTAGTGGACGCAACAATCGGTCTGGACCCAAACAAAACCATCCTATGGGCTCAGGTGCGAGAAGGACAACCTCAGATGTCAATCGACATCGAAGGAAGGCTTCGTCCAGCGGGAATCAAGGGCAACTCAACGGTATACCTTGGAGATGTTGCTAGGGTGGCTCTCCGCTCTCTTGGCCCTGCTGACCCGCCATTTTTCGAATCTAAACCAGGTTATGATGAGCAGAGATGGAGATTCTCAACCTCATCGGGTGATGTTTCGATGATTGTGCTATCCGACTCATATTGGGGATTCGGATTGGTGGCAAAATGTTTTGTTAATCAAATCGAAATCATTGGCCCGCTGGCTCTACGTGCACGTATTGTACATGATATAGCCGCTACCTTAGGTCGTAATCCATGGGAACCGTCATGGACATCGAGATTTGAAAAGAAGACTAGAGCTACAATTTCCGAACATCGTAGCGCTTGGGAGGGGCTAATCCATTATGCTAGAGATGAGATGAACGAAGAAATCACCAATCTTTCCGAAAAAATTTCGGCGCTCCGTGGAGGTGAAGATATAGAACTCCTCCTAAATCAAGCAGAGCAGGATTTGGATGAGGCTCGGGTAGCCCTTGCTGATCTTAACGCCCCAGCAGTGGAAAGAGCTCTAGCAAGAGCAAACCAGGCTCTAGTGGAAGCAGACCCCACAACCGAAGTCAGATCGTCCGAGGCAGCTGCATCTGATTCTAGAATTTTGACTTGGTGGGACAAAACCGAGAAAGAAGAAGAAGTCGAAGCTTCACACCTACTAGACGATGAATTACCTGTTGTCGATTTGACCACCGGTGAAGAGTAATCAGACGATTCCAGAAAGGACATCGCCCATCCATGCCCATACTCCATGATGTTGCAGATAAATTGCTACAGAGAATACTACGCAGGCAGCGTATACTATTCCTTTACTAATTTGAATTGCATCCTCTGACTCCTCGTCGAAGTAGCGGATTAGACCCGCTGCCTGCTGGATGCCGCTGCCCTTCTTCTCCTTAGCCATCGGGCCGTCGCACCTACCTGCACTATTTCAAGACGGCGAAACCAAAGAACCTAGAAAAATTTCAATTAATTCCACTAAATCAAGCAAAATCAAGGGTCTAGCGTCTCAATTAGTACACAGCCGCCATCGAGTTCAACAATCTTTGAGGCTGCATCCATAGCAGTATCGATACCGGCGGTCATCAAAATTTCTCGGCGCTTTCCTGCCGATGATTCGAATACTAATCTGTGAGATAAGACCTCTAGAACATCTCTGTCTACAACTTGCCAAACCCATTCTTCTTGGTCGACTGTAATCAAGGCCTCAACTGGAGCCAGCGGGCCTTGCTCTCTGCCATTCTTCCTCGCTCGTTCAACTAGTCCGACCAACTTTCGTGTGGCCTCTGTATTTGTAGTTCGATTAGGTTCGGTCGGGCTTCTCGCAATTCTTCTTCTCAGTCCTGTCATGTGCATCCCATACGGCATAAGCCGTGAATCGCGAGCGCGTAGTTAGAGGTTTAACCGTTTACGAATTTGTATGGGGTCGGAATACAAATTCTTGGGGGTAGTGAGATTGCCGGAGCCAATCGCTTGATGGTCAAGATGATTGACGCGACCTTGTGCGAGAGGAGGTTGATTGGGGTGAGGCCGCGCGCGCCAGCCTGTTATTGAAGGCCGTAGGATGCTGGCGGAAAAATTCGGATTCTTGGTTCGCACACGCGTATGAAAGGCTTCCAGAAACAGTACGAATAAACCCCTTATCTGGTGATCAAGAATGGATTGAAGACTGGCTTAAATCATTAGACTGTAAGCCAATTCAGTGGTTCAATGGAGTCGGTTCCGCTTGGACTATGCCGTTTCCACGTGGTAAGGCAGAGGGAGAAGAAAAATCTGCCTTGGCTGCTTTACATGAAACTGGACGGTTAACTCGGCAAGAGGCCGTATCGATGTTACCTGTACTGGCTTTGGAACCGAAACCTGGTGAATATATCCTAGACCTATGCGCCAGCCCAGGATCTAAGACTTCTCAAATTGCTGAGCATCTGAATAATTCGGGAGTTGTTGTCGCGAACGAAGTTGTCAGAGGTCGGGTAAATCTGCTAGTATCCAATATGCAGAGACATCGTTCGCGAAGCAATATCATCGTCAATCATGATGCACGTCATTTCCCCAAGGTGCCCGAATTTGGTTATGACCGAATATTAGTTGATGCACCCTGCACCGGTACCGGGACTACACGGAAAAATCCCGATGTTTGGTCTCGCTGGAAGCCAAATGGTGGACGTTCGATGCAGAAGTTGCAAATTGATATTTTGAGTCGTGCTACCAAACTTGTCAAATCGAGTGGGAGAATAGTCTACTCGACCTGTTCTCTCGACCCTGTAGAAAACGAAGCTGTGGTTGCAGAAGTCCTCAGAAATGATTCTTCTTTGAGATTGATTTCAGCCCACGATTTGATTCCAAACTTGGTTACATCAAAAGGAATGAAAAAATGGCCTATGCTTTCTGATGATTGTTCAATTGTTCAGGATAATCAAGGGCAAGCCAGTTTCCTTCCTCCATCTGAAACAGAGATTATTGAGGCCCTGCCACTATGTATGCGGGTATGGAATGATGAATCAAAGGGTGGTGGATTTTTCCTAGCCGTAATTGAGAAGCAATCATCTCAAGAGTCAGAAGGTAATATTAGAGTCGACCGTGAGTTGACGGAAGAAGAATTACCGATAGATAACGAAGACATCCCTCAACCAATTTCTTCCGAGGCTAGAACAATCTTGGAAAAGCGATTGGGCCACCTGCCCAACGAACTTTGGGTGCGAGGTAAGAAGATTCTTTGGTCGACACCTCAAGCTCACGAAATTTGGTCCTCAAAAAGAAGTCGGAGAGGCGGAAGGACTCGAATTCCAGGTAGACGTTGGCGACCACTGAAAGTGGTTTATCTCGGGCTTGAGGCGATCCATTTGCGTCGCGGAGAGTTTGAACGGATTGTTGGTTCGGCGGCAAAAGTATTGTCTGATGAGATTGAACAAGGGCTGACTGAAGTCCCATCGAAAGTTATCGATTCCTTACTATCTGGAGATGAGCCCGACCCATCTTTAGTGAGTCCAAAACTATCATCGAACAGAGGTAATTTTCTGTTGATAGACGAAGTAGATGGGACCACTGTTCCTGTTTGGATTGGTGGCCGAGTGAGTCTAATGATGAGAACAGCAGAAGTGCATGTTTTACGACTAATGAGAGGAATAAAAATCGATGAAGAAGAATGAACATACGTTCAATCAAGATGTGTTTTTTGAGGTGAATGTTCAATAGCCTAATGCCTTGAGCCCAGTCTCCTGAGGGAGATTCATGCTCGACGATACTGACCGTAGAATCATTGAGGTTCTTGAGCGCGATGCTAGAACATCACTACGCGGCATCGCAGAGGAAGTTGGTGTTTCACTCGGTACAGTTAGTAATCGAGTGAAGAAATTAGAAGAAAATAGAGTCATCAAGGAGTACCGCGTGATACTCGATTCGGAGAAGGTAGGATGGGGATTGAATGTCGTAATTGGGCTAAGAATTCAGAAGGGACGTCTTATCGAAATTCAGGAGATAATTGCTCGCGACCCTAGAGTTTACGGTGTCTACGATGTTACTGGTGAATTCGATTCAATGATAATTGCCAGAGCCAGCGATAGAAATGACCTCGACGATTTATCCAAGAATTTGCTTTCGATGGACGGTGTGAAACGTTCGGTTACTCACCTTGTACTAAACACGGTCAAAGAGAGCCTTACTTCATTTCCAAAATAAGCTATATTCTATCGAATTGGTCTTCAATGAGCGGTCTCAGTGTTTTAGCAAATGGTGCTAGAGCTTCGACGGTTTTTCCCTCTGGCTTCATCGTCCTCAACAGAACCTTTCTGAGATTTTCATCAATTGGAACATCTAGTGAATTTAGCCGCTCTCTTAGGGTAGTTTGAATTCGCCCCCCGGTGCGATCCCAATCCATTAACAACATTAGTGGTGGACCGCCATCGATTGTATTTCGAGTTCCGTATGTATCGTAGAAATATGCTACAAGTCGAGATCTATCCCAGCCGCGATTAATTAGTTCAATCGGCCCTTCAAATCCTAGAGCCCTTAGCGCCTCTTTGTCTCTCTTCCCCTCTACCACAATTGGACAGCCGGCTCCACCATCTGATGGCAATCGATTTCTGAATTGACTTTCTGCGAAGGCGCGAGCTGCTAAATTGAAACGGACTTCTCGGGCAGGGGGGCCAGAAAATTTTGTCCTATCTTGAATCCAATCGCTAGCACCCATCTGTCATCGCCTCTGGAAAAAGGTCATTTTTGACCAATTAAGTCCTTATCCTGATGGGTTCACGGCAGTTAGTCGTTTGAAGTCATTTCCGACTACGTCGGACCTCTCTTCAGGAATTACAAACCTCACACTTATGAGGGACTTTCACACGCGGTCAGATTGGAGATAACGATGAGTCTCATCACACCTCTATTCGACAGCCTCTGGAATGAGTATCTTGTTTGGTCGCTTTTAGTCGGATTGTTCACCTTTGGATGGTTATATCATCACTCATTTTTCTATCGCTCAGAGGATGGAGAAAATCCAAATGTGGACGATTTAGAGGTTGGCGTTTTTCCAGTTCATTATGATGATTTGAAATTGGAATTAGCGTGGACTATCGTGCCATTTATGCTGATTGTTTATCTGACCTATATTTCTTGGGCGCCGCTAGACAATGTATGGTCCTCCCCAAATGGGGGACACTTTGGTGACGAGTGTGTTTACGATGACCCTAACTACAACGGTTCGAACTTATACTTCGACGATGATGATGGATTGAAAGGAGCGTACCATGCGAATTGCTACCACACCATCGAAATAACAGCCAAGCAGTGGGTTTGGAGTTTTGATTGTGGAACACTCGAAGCAGAATTGTGTGAATCAGGATTTACTGAGGCAGATGGAAGAGCCGTGCCCCATCTCTCCTTACAGGCAGGGAATGCATACCTCGCATACATGACTTCTGAAGATGTAACTCATGCTCCTTGGTTTGTCTCGTTAGGAGTCAAAGAAGACGTTCTTCCGGGACAGACAACCACTGTTTGGATTCTCGCCGAGGATGTTGAGGACTTCCTACTACTGTGTACTGAATACTGTGGTGATGACCACGCCTACATGATGGCGGGCGTCAGTATCCATGCCTGAGGAGTTGAAAGATATGGGAAGAAATGTGACAATTTCGCGAAGCATGGTAGCTTTACTCTTGATCTCGATAGCAATGGTCGTATCACCGGCCGTAAACTCTCTACCTACTGGTGTAAATTACGATCAGATTAGTGCTGGTGGATGTAACTGTCACGCCGCTGCTCCAAATGCTGCAGTCATGGTGACTTTGGATGGTCTTCCCGAAGAATACAACATGTCTGAGACCTACCAGGTTACAATTTCATTCACTGGTGGCCCTTCTGCCGAAGGAAATGCAAATCTTGGAGGATTCAACCTATGGGCATCCGGTGGTGAAATTACTCCGCTAGATGCGACTGTTCAGTCTAATGGCCCCTCTGAGGTCACTCACACTGAGGCAGGGAACGATTACACATCATGGAGTATCGAGTGGATTGCTCCGAGTCACGGGAGAGATGTCGACTTCGTAGTCCACGTCAACTCTGTTAACGGAGATGGAAATGCTGGCCCGGAAGATCAGTGGAATAAACTAACTCTCAAGGTTGCAGGATCATTAGGTCCTGGATTAGAAGAAGCAGACCCATACAAGGTATTGGCTACTCTCATCATCATCTCTGGAATACTTCTTGCAATCACAGTTCTGTATGGATTTTACAGAACCAATCCTGATGCCTTTGATTGGGAGCACCTAGCGCCTTGGCTAACTGAGTGGCTCACCAGCACAGATCACAAGAAGATTGGAACTCTGTATTTCGTTCAGGGTCTATTCTTCCTCGGTATTGGTGGAATTCTTGCTATGATGATTAGGATTCAACTCGCGGTCCCGGGTAATGATTTCATTTCCCAAGATCAATACAACTCCTTCTTCACATTACATGGAACTACAATGATTTTCCTAGCTGCAATGCCTTTAATCAACGGGTTTGCAAATTGGATGGTGCCCCTACAAATTGGAGCACCGGACCTTGCTATGCCAAGATTGAATGCTCTATCTTTCTGGCTGCAACCATTTGCTGCATTGCTGATTTTCACTGGTGTATTTACCGGAGAGGGGGCAGATACAGGATGGACCGGATACGCACCTTACATTGTCACGGAAGGCGCTCATACCGGAGTTACAATGTGGGTTGCTGGACAGATTATGCTGGTAGCATCCTCGACCCTGACAGGTATCAACTTCCTAACCACGATGGCAGTAATGCGAGCAGAAGGTATGGGTTGGATGCAGATGCCTTTGTTCACATGGAGTATATTGGTTGCAAACCTAATGCTATTCCTTTCAATTCCAGCGTTCGGGGTAGGGCTAATTCAAGTATATCTTGACAGAACTATCTCAACTGCATTCTATGACATATCTGCTGGAGGTGATCCATTGCTCTGGAGTCACCTGTTCTGGTACTTCGGACATCCTGAGGTATACGTGGTTATAGTACCGGCATTCGGTGTTATTTCAGAGGTACTTGCTACATCCGCAAGGCGCTCCATCTTTGGATACCGTTCAATGGTTTATGCAATGGCGGGAATCGGAATCGTGGCTTTCATCGTTTATGGACACCACATGTTTACCTCCGGAATGTCGCCTTCACTAAGATTCGTTACAATGCTGACGACAATGTTAGTCGCTGTTCCTACTGGTATCAAGATATTCAATTGGCTGAAAACTATGCACGGAGGATCACTCGTTTATCGTACACACACTTTGTGGGCACTCGGATTCCTAGTAACCTTCACTCTTGGTGGAATCTCGGGAATGTTCTTCCCCTCAATCGCCATGGATACTCACCTCCACGAGACATACTTCGTAGTAGCTCACTTCCACTACGTATTGGTGGGAGGTACTGTCTTCGGATTCTTCTCAGCGATTTACTATTGGTATCCAAAGATGACTGGGCGTATGCTTGACGAAAGGTTGGGTACTCTGCACTTCTTGACCGCATTCGTAACCTACAATGGAATATTTTGGCCTATGCACAGGCTTGGCGTTGTTGGAATGGCAAGAAGGCATCACACCTACTTCATCACAACCGACGACTTCACAAATCTACCCGAATGGGCCGCAGATTGGAATCTTTTCATATCAGTAAGTGCGTTCCTATTCTTCTTCTCTAACTTCATCATGGTTGCTAATATGTTGATTAGTTTAGTCAGAGGCGAAAAGGCTCCTGCCGATCCGTGGGGCGGATGGTCATTCGAGTGGATGACTTCA
>Ga0208749_1000058_pt1 | contig 24991 bp, 22 predicted proteins | sample Knorr_S15_td_DCM_FD_185601 | JGI IMG/M metagenome (GOLD analysis project Ga0208749, IMG submission 185601) | Marine microbial communities from Southern Atlantic Ocean transect - Knorr_S15_td_DCM_ad_63m_LV_B (SPAdes) (version 2) | ecosystem: Environmental > Aquatic > Marine > Oceanic | place... | reverse complement strand
TCAAGATTAAAAACGGCAGGAATCCACGAAATGGGAAGAAATATTTCGGTAGGATTAAACTATAAATTTTAATTTGTAATAAAGCAATTTTAAAAAAGGCTGGGTATTTTATCTAGCCTTTTTTTTATCCTAGACCAACTCTAGCAAAGTCTGTTATATCAAGCCCTTTCTTTTCAGAGTTAATATAATCAGTTATAGTTTGCTTGCTATCTTTAATATACTGTTGATTTATTAAGGTATTTTCTTTGAAGAATTTTTTCATTTTACCTTTAGCAATATTTTCAAGCATTTCTTCCGGCTTTCCCTCTTGTCTTAGTTGATCCTTTGCAATTTCAATTTCTTTTTCAACTACTTCTTTGCTAACTCCATCTTCATTTAATGCAATTGGATTCATTGCAGCTATTTGCATTGAAACATTCTTGGCAACTTCAGCAGCTTTTTCAAAATTTTCAGAAAGACCAGTTAAGGAAGCTATTTTATTTCCTGCATGAATATAGGATCCAACAAAAGCGGCAGAAAGATATTTAAATGCACCTAATTCTATTTTTTCTCCAATAATTCCTGTTTGCTCAAGAAGTTTTTCAGAGACTTTCATATTATTAAAATCAGAATCTAAAAAGCTTTCTAAATCTTTATAATTTAAAGCATGATCAGCAAGTTCATTAGCAAGATCAATATAATCTTGATTTTTTGTAACAAAATCAGTTTCACAGTTAAGAGAAATTATAACTCCATAAGAATTATCTGAACTAACCTTAGCAAGAACGACTCCTTCTGATGATTCTCTGTCAGCTCTATTTGCGGCTACTTTTTGCCCTTTTTTTCTTAGAATCTCTACTGCTTTTTCAAAATCTCCATTAGATTCTTCTAAGGCTTTTTTACAATCCATCATACCAGCACCGGTAGATTGTCTTAACTTGTTAACATCAGAGGCAGTTATTTTCAATTTGAGTAAGGTTTAGGTTAGGTTATTTTTTTGAAGACTTAGTGTCAGCCTTTTTAGCTTTAGCTTTTTTTGGCTCAGCCTTTTTAGCTTTAGCTTCTTTTGGTTCTTCTTTTTTAGCTTTAGCTTCTTTTGGTTCTTCTTTTTCAGTTTCAGCATTTTCAGAGGAACCTTCCATTTCAGCTTCTTTCTCCATTTTTCTTTCATCTAGCCCTTCTTGAATAGCTGTACACACAACGCTTAAAATCTTTTCAATCGATTTTGATGCATCATCATTTGAAGGAATAATAAAATCTACTTCACCTGGATCAGAGTTAGTATCAACCATTGCAAAAATTGGAATTTTTAATTTTTGTGCTTCTTTAACTGAAATTTTTTCATTTAGAGTATCTACAATAAATATTGCTCCAGGTAATCTTGTCATATCAGAAATTGATCCAAGGTTTTTCTCTAGCTTTCCTCTTAAACGATCTACTTGTAATTTTTCTTTTTTAGATAATGTTTCAAAAGTTCCATCTTTCTTCATTCTATCAATTGCAACCATTTTTTTAACGGCTTTACGAATAGTAACAAAATTAGTAAGCATTCCTCCAGGCCATCTCTCAGTAATATAGGGCATATCAACACTTTTAGCTTTTTCTGAAACAATATCTTTTGCTTGTTTTTTTGTAGCAACAAACAAAATTTTTCTGCCACTAATAACAATTTTTTTTAATGCATTGACCGCCTCTTCTAATTTAGCAGCAGTCTTATAAAGATTTATTATATGGATTCCATCTCTTTCCATATAGATATATGGAGCCATATTAGGATTCCACTTCCTAGTTAAGTGTCCAAAATGAACACCAGCATCCAAAAGTTCTTTAACATCTGTTTTAGCCATAATTTATCTTTTAGAGAATTGGAATTTTTTTCTTGCTTTCTTTTGTCCGAATTTTTTTCTTTCGACCATTCTTGGATCTCTTGTCATAAGTCCCTCTTTTTTAAGCAATCCTTTAAACTCTTCATCAATCTCGCAAAGTGCTCTAGAGATAGCAAGTCTAATAGCTTCTGCTTGTCCATTAATACCACCTCCTTTAACTGTAACTGAAAGATCAAATTGATCTTTTGTGTTAGTTAATGCAAATGGTTGAACAACCTTATATTGAAGGGAAGCGGTATCAAAAAATTCAGAGTAAGGTTTTTTATTAACTGTAATTGCTCCTTTTCCTTTAGACATATATATCCTAGCTACTGATTTTTTTCTTCTACCTATCTTGTGAATTACCTCCATTATATTTTAGCTTTTAAATCGATTAACTTAGGTTTTTGAGCTTCATGTGAATGCTCAGCTTGAGGAAACACGTTTAAATTTCTAAATAATTCTGCTCCAAGTTTGTTTTTTGGAAGCATTCCTTTAACAGCATTTTCAACAAGTTTGATATTGTTCTTTTTATGCAATTTGTCAGCAGTAATAATTTTTTGTCCACCAGGATATCCAGAGTGACTTATATATTCTTTTTGAGTCCATTTATCACCCGTTAATTTGATCTTATCAGCATTGATTACAACTACATTATCTCCACAATCTACATGAGGAGTAAAATTACTCTTATGTTTTCCTCTTAATAGGCCTGCTACTACTGAAGCAGTTCTTCCTAAAGAAATATCAGATGCATCAATAAGAACCCAATCTTTAGTGACTGTTTTTCTATTAGCAGAAATTGTTTTATAACTTAGTTTGCCCATATATATTAACGTTTTGCTGAATCTCAGCGTGCAAATATACATTTATAAAGAATTTTATAAAAACTTTTTTACAATTAATGTGCCTCTAACCAGTTTTTACCTGTTCCTATGTCTACTTTTAGAGGTATATCAAGGGTTACAGCGTTTTCCATACTGTTTTTAACCACTTTTTTGATTTTATCTAGTTCTGATACATGAACATCAAATACTAATTCATCATGAACTTGAAGAATCATCTTGGATTTAAATTGTTTTTCACTCAAAATATTGAAGATATTTTTCATGGCAATTTTGATAATATCAGCAGCACTTCCTTGAATTGGTGCATTTATTGCATTTCTTTCATCAGCACTTCTAATCATACCATTTTGTGAATTAATATTAGTTAAATATCTTCTCCTACCCATCAATGTCTCTACATATCCATTTTCTCTTGCAAAATCTATTTGTTTTGACATATACTCTTTAAGAGTGGGATAATTTTCATAGTAATTATCAATCAAGATTTTGGATTCTTTTCTATTTAAGTTTGTCTGCTGACTTAGACCAAATGCAGAAACACCGTATATAATTCCAAAATTAACTGTCTTAGCATTCCCTCTTTGTTCTCTTGATACTTCATTATGAGGAACATTAAATATTCTTGAAGCTGTTGATGTATGAATATCTTCACCTTTATTAAATGCATCAATCATATTAACATCTCCACTTAATGATGCTATTATTCTTAATTCAATTTGAGAGTAATCAGCACACATTAGAATAAAGTCTTTATCTCTAGGAGTAAATGCTTTTCTTATTTTTTGACCATTTTCAGTTCTAATAGGAATATTTTGAAGATTAGGATTATTACTGCTTAATCTTCCAGTTGATGTAACAGCTTGATTAAATTTTGTGTGAATTCGTCCAGTATTTGAATTTATTTCATTAGGTAATGCTTTCACATATGTGTTAAGTAGCTTATCTAATGATCTCCATTCCAGAATATTTGATATAATCTGATGATCCTTGGCTAATGCTGACAATACTTCCTCAGAAGTTGAAAATTGACCTGTTTTTGTTTTTTTAGGATTACTAACAAGCTTTAATTTATTAAAAAGTATTTCACCTAATTGTTTTGGAGAGTTTAAATTAAACTCTTCTCCAGATTCTTTAAATATTTTTTTCCCCAATCCAGTCAATTCATTTTGAAAATCATTCTCAAGACTTTTTAAATACTTTTCATCTATTTTTATCCCCTCCTTTTCCATAAATGATAATACTTCTATAATCGGAAGTTCTATTTCAGAAAAAATTTCATTAAGATTATTATCCTTTATTTCTTTATCAAAAATTTCTTTTAGTTGTAGACATAAATCAGGGTCCTGGACAGCGTAATTAGCAATTTCTTTAATCGGGATATCCTTTATTTTTTTTTGATTCTTCCCCTTTTTGCCAATTAAATCTTCAATTGATATTGGGGAATGATTAAGATATGACTCGGACAGAGAATCAAGATTATGTCTCATATCTGGATTGATGATATAATGAGCTATCATTGTATCATAAATTGGAGCACAAACATTAACACCATATTTAAATAAAACCTTTATATCAAATTTTAAGTTGTGCCCTACTTTCTCAAGATTATGTCTCATATCTGGATTGATGATATAATGAGCTATCATTGTATCATAAATTGGAGCACAAACATTAACACCATATTTAAATAAAACCTTTATATCAAATTTTAAGTTGTGTCCTACTTTTTCAATATTATTACTTTCAAAAAAAGGTTTTAGTAATTCTATGAATTCATTATTCTTTTTCTCATCATTATTGAATGAAATAAAATATCCAGTATGTTTCTCCCAAGAAAAGGAGATTCCAATAAGCTTTGTTTCTAACGAATTTAAACTTTCAGTTTCTGTATCAAATGAAACAAGACTTTGTTTCATTAATTTATCTGTAAAAAACTTTAATTCTTCAATATTATCGATAAACTGATATGAACTAGTTGACGATCTATAGTTTGATTTATTTGATGAAGACTCAGTATATTGACTCTGATCAAAAAGATCTGTTTGAATTGAGACAGGTTTGTCTGCTGAATTTTCAGTTTGAATATCAGTTCCATAAATTTTAAAAAAAGTATCTTTTATTCTTCTAAATTCTAACTCATTAAATACTTCAAGCACTTTTCCCTGGTCAGGTTCAGTAAGTTTAAAGTCTTTTAAATTATAATCTATTGGAACATCTAGTATTATTTTGGCTAGCTCTTTAGAGATTATTCCTAGCTCTTTGTTGTTTGTTATTTTTTCTCCAAGTTTTCCAGGAATTAAGTGAGAATTTGACAATAGATTTTCTAAAGAACCATATTCCTTTAAAAACTTTTTTGCTGTTTTTTCACCTACTCCAGGTAATCCAGGAATATTATCTACAGAGTCTCCCATCATTCCAAGAAAGTCAATAACCTGATCAGGGGATTCAATCTCAAACTTTTCGTTAACCTCTTTGGTCCCCCAAATTTCCATTCCATTTCCCATTCGGGCAGGTTTACATAAGAAGATGTTTTCTGATACTAGCTGAGAGAAATCCTTGTCAGGAGTTACCATGAATACTTTGAAATTTTTTTTCTCAGCTTTTTTTGCTACTGTTCCAATAATATCATCAGCTTCAAACCCTTCTTTTTCAAGAATTGGAATATTCATCCCTTCTAGTATGTTTTTTATATATGGGATTGCCATTATTATTGGTTCAGGTGTTTTATCTCTATTGCTTTTATATTCAACAAACATTTCTGTTCTAGAAACAGACCCACCTTTATCAAAAGCAACACCTATATAATCAGGTTTTTGAGATCTGATTATTTCTAATAATGAATTCATAAAACCAAGAATAGCTGAAGTATCAAGTCCTTTAGAATTAATTCTAGGATTTTTTATAAATGCATAATATCCCCTATAAATTAATGCATAAGCATCTAATAGAAATAGGCTTTTTTTATCACTCATTATTTAGCATTTTAGTTTATAATGATAACATAAATAAACTTATCAGAATCATACAAATATATAACTTCGTTTATTTAATAGAGTCTTTTTGTAATTTAGTAAATATGGTTAAGAATGACGCATATTTTATGAAGTTTGCATTATCTCAAGCTAAATTAGCAAGAGAACAGAATGAAGTTCCTGTTGGCGCCGTAATAGTTTATGAAAATAATGTAATTTCAAGAGCTCATAATATGGTTGAGTTATTAAATGACTCTACAGCCCATGCTGAAATATTAGCAATTACATCAGCAAGTGATTATCTTAATTCTAAATATCTAAATGGGTGTACTTTATATACTACTCTAGAACCCTGTTTAATGTGTTATGGAGCTATTTACTGGTCAAAAATATCTAGGATTGTATATGCTGTTGATGATCCAGAGAAGGGATATAAAAGTCAAAAAGTACAGCTAAATAAAAAAATTCAAGAAAAATCTGGTGTTTTAGAATCAGAATCAAAGGCTTTGATTGATAAATTTTTTAAAAAATTGAGAAATTAATTTTTCCCCGATCGCTCCCTCATCCTCTTGATATTTTTATCACTTAAAGTATAGTCTTCAAACTTTTTCCCTTTAAGTCGATATATCAAGAATAAAGGCATAAATATAAATGCTCCAAATATTACAAAGAACCCTATAATTTTATCTCCCATAGATGTTTCAATTATTTCTCTATAGTAAACACCAAATAGTATTCCTCCAAAAAGTAAAATAGAAAGTATTTTTATGAAAATTTTTTTACTGTACAGCCCCATTATTTTTTTGACATATCCTTAAGTTGCTCTTTAGTAAGTTTTGCTGGAGCATCAATCATTAAATCTTTTCCGCTATTATTTTTCGGGAATGCAATAAAATCTCTTATTACATCTTGATTATTAAGAACCGCAGCTAATCTATCAAGTCCAAATGCAATTCCACCATGAGGTGGGGCACCATATTTTAAAGCTTCAATCAAGAACCCAAATTGACTCTCATATTCCTTTTTGGACATTCCAAGAATTTCAAATATTTTCATTTGGGTGTTATAATCATGGATCCTAATTGAACCACCTCCAATTTCATTACCATTTAATACAAGGTCATATGCATTTGCGATAATCTTTTCAGGATTTGAATCTAAAAACTTTATTGTTTCCTTATTAGGAGATGTAAAAGGATGATGCATTGATTTAAATTTCTTTTCATCATCATCATATGCAAAAAGAGGAAACTCTGTTATCCAAGCTGGGCAAAACATTTTATGGTTTATAAAATCATATCTCTTTCCTATTTCTAATCTAAGGGTTCCAAGATGCTCAAGAGTTTCTTTTCTATTACCTGACATTATAAGTATAAGGTCTCCTGACTTGCTGCCAATATTTTTTGTTAGATTTTTTAAATCCTCGGAGGTAAAAAATTTATCAAAGGAGGATTTTATAGTATCCTCACCATTATTTTTAATCCATAAAATACCATTTGCTCCAATTTGTGGTCTTTTTACCCAGTCAGTAAGGTTATCAATTTCTTTTCTAGAGACTTCAGCCTTTTCAGGTAAAACTAGACATCCTGTGTATTCGGCATTATCAAAAATATTAAAGTTTTTACCCTTTACACTATCTGAAATTTCATTAATTTTTATTTCAAATCTCAAATCAGGTTTATCAGTTCCGTAATTATCTATAGCATCTTTATATGTTAGCTTTGGAAAATTATTATTGACTGTTTTCCCAAACTTTTTTAATAAATGCAAAATTAAACCTTCAAATTGATCTAGGACATCAGATTCATTAACAAAAGACATTTCACAGTCAATCTGGGTAAATTCGGGCTGCCTATCAGCTCTTAGATCTTCATCTCTAAAACATTTTACAATTTGATAATATTTATCAAGCCCACCAATCATTATAAGTTGCTTGAATATCTGTGGAGATTGAGGTAGAGCATAATAGTGCTCAGGATGCATTCTTGAAGGAACAACAAAATCTCTAGCTCCTTCCGGAGTAGATTTTATTAAATAAGGCGTTTCAATATCAAGAAAACCATTATTAGATAAATAATTTCTCACTTCTAATGAAAGTGTATTTCTAAAAATCAAATTTGCTTTAATAGGTTCTCTTCTTAGATCAAGATATCTAAACTTCATTCTTAATTCATCACCTCCATCTGTTTCATCTTCTAATGTAAATGGGGGTGTAATTGAAGTGTTTAAAATTTCAAGATTTGATACTAATACTTCAATTTCTCCTGTGCTTATATTTGTATTAAAGTCTTTTCTTTTTATAACTTTTCCATCAACTTCAATAACAAATTCTCTGCCTAGCTTATTTGCAGCTTCAAAAACTGAAGTGTCTGTTCTTTCTTTATCAAAAACAAGTTGAGTAATTCCATATCTATCCCTAAGATCAATCCATATAATGAAGCCTTTTGTTCGAATTTTATTAACCCATCCTGAAAGCTTAACTTCCTGATCAACAAAACTCGAGTTTAACTCACCACAATTGTTTGTTCTATACATATTAAATTATTATAAATATAACTAGATATTCTTAAGTTTTAACTTTAGGCAATGAACTATGTAGTACATAGCTGGGACAACAATTAGAGTAAGGAAAGTCGCAAAGGATAATCCAAATATAACAGTCCACGCAAGAGGGCCCCAAAATATAACATTATCTCCACCAAGATAAATATTAGGATCCCATGATCCGAATAGACTAAAGAAATCAATATTTAATCCAGTAGCTAGAGGGATTAGACCAAAAATAGTTGTGATTGCTGTTAATAAAACTGGTTTTAGTCTAGCTCCACCAGCTTGAACAACAAGAATAAGGGCATTTTCTTTATCTAATAATGTTTTTTCAGAGAGATTTAAATCAAGTTTTTTTCTATCAAACAGAAGTTGCGTATAGTCAATAAGAACTACAGCATTATTTACTATTACACCTGCTAGTGAAATTATCCCAAGCATTGTCATAAGAATACTAAACTTTAGATTAAATATCACTATTCCTAAAAGAACTCCTGTAAAACTTAATATGATTGAAGCCAAAACAATCATAGGTTTTGAGATTGAACTAAATTGGAAAAGAAGTAATAAAACAATAAAAGCTAATGCAGTCATTAAAGCTCCTGATAAAAAAGATTGATTCTTAGCTTGCTCTTCAATTTCTCCAGTAAATCTATATTCAACACCTTCAGATGTTTCATATCCAGTTAGTGCAATTTTTATATTATTTACTACTTGTTGAGCATTAGAACCAGCTAAAATAGATGAATACAATGTGACAACCCTTTCAAGGTCAATATGTTTAATCGCATTAAATGATGTAGTATTTTTTTTATCGACTACAGAAGCAATAGGAATAGTTTTTATTCTACCATTAGACTGATCTCTAAAAACAATATTTTGGTTTATTAATGCATTAAGATCATTTTTATATTCTTCATCAAAACGCACATTGATATCATAATCTTCCCCTTTTTGTTTAAAGACCCCTGCTTTTTTTCCAATAATAGAATTTCTTAAAGTTTGTCCAACTAATCCAGTTGGAATGCCAAGCTCCCCAGCTTTTTCTCTATCTACCACAAATTCAATCCCTGGTTTGCTTTTTGTTACATCTATTTTTAATTGCTCAATTCCTTCTATATTCTCTTCACTCAAGAAATTTCTCATTGAAATGGCTGACTCTACAAGTTCTTCATAGTCTTCTCCAGAAATTTCAATATTAACAGGGTAACCAGTTGGTGGACCTTCTTGAATCTTTTCAACAGAAAGTGCAATTCCTGGAAATTTTTCTAATAGTTGAACCTGTATATCTTTTCGCAAGTCTTCACTTGATAGCCCTCTTCTAAATTTGAACTCTCTAGCAGTTAATGTAATTAAAGCTTTGTGTGGTATCTCCCCAGTACCTCCAATATCTGTTTCTGGATTACCAGCTCCTTCTCCTACTTGAGCAATTGCAGACTCAGTCATAAAATTATAACCAGAATCTAGATATTTATTATCATTAACAACATTATAAATTTCATTTTCAATTAATATAGAAGTGCTATTTGTTTTTTTAATATCAGTTCCTTCAGGGTATTCTACATAAACTAATATTTGTCTAGGTTCATTGTCAGGGAAAAATTCTACTTCTGGAGGAAAAAGGGTAAATAAGAATGAGGAGAAAAATAGCATTAAAACAGTTCCCCCTACAAAAAGATATGGTTTTATTCCTGATAGTGCATATTTTAAAAACCTATCATATAAATTTTCAATCTTAACAAGAAACGTATTTTGAAAATTTAGGGCAAGAGCTTTAACTATATATTTATATGACCAGAATAAACCAAGAATAAATATTAGTAAAGAGCCAATAGCTCTTGTATCTTTAAATATTACAAAAACTAATGCAAATCCACCTAGAATATATGTCATCCTGATTAAATTTTTTCTACTAATTTCTTGCTCACTTAGATTCATAAAATTTGATACTAGCATTGAATTGAAGAATATTGCAACAATAAGTGATGAGCCTAGAATTGCAGAGAGTGTTATAGGAAAATAAATCATAAATTCACCTATAGTGCCTGGCCACCCTCCCAATGGTATAAATGCTGCTATTGTAGTTGCAGTGGAAACTATAATTGGCATAGCAACTTCTCCAACTCCAACTTTTGCAGCTTGAATTCTTGACATTCCTTCTTTTGCCATTAGTCTGTATATATTCTCTACTACAACTATCCCATTATCAACCAGAAGACCTAACCCCATCACAAGACCAAATAGAACCATACGATTTAAAGTAAATCCGAAATAGGATAAGATCATTAATGACATAAACATTGACATTGGTATTGCAAATCCTACAAAAAGAGCATTTCTAAGTCCTAGGAAAAATGTTAATACTGTAACAACTAATATTATTCCAAAAATTAAATTATTCATCAAGTCATTTACTGCATTAATTGTATAATCAGATTGATCATTTTGAATTATTACTTCAAGATTTTCTGGAAAGATATTTTCTCTAGCATCGTTAATTATATCTTGGATTGAATTGGAGGCGAAAATTGCATTTTCTCCACCTCTTTTAATTACCTCAAGCATAACTGTTTTCTCTTTGAAAGATCTAGTAAAAGAAGTAGCTTCTTTCTCTTTGAAAGATACTTTTGCGACATCTTCAAGATAAACTGGGCCATTATTTCTATTAACAATAAACTTTCTTAATTTTTCTGGGTCATTAATCTCTCCAATTATTTTAAGATTTCTTCTTTGACCGTCAGCTATTAAACTACCAGCTGAGATTGTTATGTTTTCATTAGAAATAGCATTAATAATATCTTGAAAACTGGTTTTTGAAGCTGCCATTCTATAAGGATCTACAGCAACCTCAACTTCAAAATCTTGGATTCCCCTTATTTCAACAGTTTTTATTTGAGGTAATTTTTCAATTCTTTTTTCTAAATATTCTGCATAATCTTTGAAGTTCTCGACAGGAAAATCCCCAACCATACTAATATTAAGCACAGGATATCTTTCAGATATATCAAATTCAAAAATACTAGGATCAACTTTTGCATTATTATATATTGGCCAATCTGCTTTAACAATAATATTATCTACTAAATCTTTAGTTCTTTGTCTGGCCAGTTCTGTAGTTATATCATCATCAAATTCAATATTTATTACCGAGATCCCTTCGCTAGAACTTGACGTTATTTCATTAAGGTCTTTAACACCTCTTAACTCTTCTTCAAGTGGATCAGTTATTAGTTTTTCAATTTCTTCAGCAGAGTTACCTGGAAATATTGTTGTTACAAAAATATTAGTTGAGTTAATCTCAGGAAAAAGTTCTCTAGGCATTGTTTTGTATGCTGTAATCCCTGAGATTAAGAACAACAACATTATAACATAAATAATAGTTTTATTATTTATTGCCCAACTTGAAAGGAAGAACTCTTTGTTTTTTATATTCATTGTAGGCCTTATTCTATTACTCTAACTCTTTGATTATCTTCAACATTATTAGCTCCTTCAAGAACTATAACATCCCCTATAGAGACTCCTTTAATTATCTCAATTTCTTCATCATTATTATTCCCTGTTTCTACAAAACTTTTGACTGTTATAAAAATGTCTTCTTTATCAGTTGCCACTAATTTGTAAATAAATGATTTTTCAGAAGCATCTTCTCTGATCACTCTAAGTGGCACAACCAAAGCTTTTAAATTGCTATAATTTTTTATTTTAATTCTGGCGTTAAGATTTTGTTTTATTCTCTTATCCTTATTCTTAACAGGAGCTTCAACTCTAAATGTTCTACTGTTAGGGTTAATAAAGTTTCCAGATTGAATAATTTGTGAAGTCACTTCTTTATCCAATAGAGGAATAGAGACTATAGCTTCTGTTCCAACTTCAATTGACGAAACATATTTTTCAGGGACTTGAGCTTCTGCATATATTATATCAAGATTAACTACTCTAAGCATTGGAGAACCAGGCACAAGATTTGAGCCTAAGTTTGAAATTATTTCATCAATTTCGCCATCAAAAGGAGAATAAATTTTTGTTTTTGAAAGCTGATTCCTAATCTGTTCAACCATTTTATTACTTGTTTCAAAGTCACTTTTTGCTTTTAAAAACTGCATCTCAGAACCAATATTTTTTTCCCATAATCTTTTTATTCTATCAAAATTATCTTTTGTAAAATTTGCTTGAATTAACATTTGATCTAACTGTTCCTTTAGTCCAGAATCATTAATTTCTGCTAGAAGTTGTCCCTGTTTAACGGCTTGTCCTTCTTTAACAAATAGATTTTTTAAGGGACCTTGAAATTCTGACAGTATTACAACATTTTTTCTAGACTTAAGGTTTGCTTGAAGTTTAACATAGGTGTTGAATTCTTTTTCAATAACATTAAATTTTGAAATAACTTGAATTTGTTCGTTTTCATCTAATAGAGTTATGCCTTTATTAATTTCATTTAGGTCTAACCTCAAATCGTTCATAAGATCAACAGATTCTTTTTTCTTTTTTTTCAAAGTCTTAAGGTCTCCCTTCTTAATAAGATCATTAATTGAAGAGTTTCTAGAAGAGTTGCAACCAAAGAGGATTATTAGAGATAGAGTTAGTATTAATTTTTTCATTTTACATTAATAGGTTTGTTAAATAGAGTTTCTAACTCAGCATTGATAGAGATTAAATTAATTACTGAGTTTAAATATTTTTGTTGAGTATTTAAAAGTTGATTTTGTGCTTGTCTTAGTTCAAATGAAGATACCATTCCCTCAAAAAATTTTATAGAATTTTTTTCTTCGATAGACATTGATAATAACATATTTTCTTTATCAATATTATATGAGTCTAAAGCCAAGAGATAATCATTAAGTTTTTGTTTAACCAGGGCATGGACTCTTTCTTGTTGGTCAATGTAACTTGTCTCAGCCTTTTCCATTGCATATTTAGCCTTTTGAGAGGAAGCTCTTAATCCTAGAGATGTAAAGATTGGAACTTTAAGATTAATTCCAAATACAGATGAGCCAAACCATTTTTGATCACTTTGTAAAAATTTAAAATCATCATTGTATCCTGTAAAAGTATTACTATAAAAACCTTTAATCTTTGGCAATCTTTTTGATTGCTCTAGCTTATATAGGAGTTTCTTTGTATCAAACTCATTTTTTGAAATTTTTATTTCAATGTTGTCCTCTGGAATAAAATCAACAATAGATTTATTAAAGATAATATCACCAGAAACAAGCTCTTCAAAATTTGTTGTTAATACTAATTTATCATCAAGCTTAATACCCAAAATTAATTTTAATAAGTCCTTTTGATTATCATATGTTTTTTCTGTCTGTTTCAACAAAAATTCAGATTGAGCTAGTGTGATTTTAATTTGTTCGACATTTTCAATTTCTTCAAATCCATTATTGTATAGCTCAGAGATTTCATAATAATCTTTTTTGAAATTTTCAACATTATTCTCTAACAAACTAACTCCTTCTTTTAAAATTGAAACAAGACTATATAATTTAATAACACCTTCTTTAACTTCTAGCAGTGTTTTTTCATAAAAGTTTTTTGAAGCATCAAGATAAACTTTAGTGGCTTGAAGTCCCACTATCCAGGATCCATCAAAAATTTGCTGTTCCATCCTCATTGAACCAAAAGCTGTTTGTTCAAGTCCAAATTGAACTTCTGAAAATTCTCCAGGGGGGCCACCAAATTTTTCTAGAGGAATTAGAGAGGTAGGTAATTCAATATAATTGGAATAGTCAAGATTTGCAGTTATTTGAGGTAATCCCGTTGCGATAGTTTTCCATTTTTCATTATATGCCATCAAAATTTCTCGTTCAGCATTCATAAGGTTTCGATTATTTTTTATGCCATATTCAACAGCTTGATCAATCGATAAACTAATCAAATCATTCTGACTCAAAGCTGTTTCAGTTAATAGAAATAGTAATAAAGAAAGTCTTAACATCAATTGAAAAATAATGTACTTTTACTGAAAGTTAACATGGACAAATTTAATGATTATATAAACGATTTAAATAATTATATAGATAAAAGTTTATCTTTTAATGATCCTAATAATTTATATGACCCAGTTAAGTATATTTTACAAAATGGAGGTAAAAGAGTACGATCATTATTTACTCTTTTTATCTCAGATCTTTTTTCAGGGAAAATAGACATTGCCCTTCCTGCAGCAGCTTCTTTAGAAATCTTTCATAATTTTACTCTAGTGCATGATGATATAATGGATAATGCAATAATTAGACGAGGATCTAAAACTATAAATGATAAATGGAATAATAATATTGCAATACTATCTGGAGATGTAATGCTAATCCTGTCTTATAATTTATTAAGTAAGTATCAAGATCAAACATATATTGAATTATCTAAAGAGTTAAATAATACTGCAAGACTTGTTTGTGAAGGACAACAATATGATATTGATTTTGCCACTCAAAAGAATGTTAAAATTGATGACTATTTTAAAATGATTGAATTGAAAACAGCAGAACTAATTGCATGTAGTTTTAAATTTGGTGGAATAGTTTCAGAAGCTTCAGAGAAGAATATTAATACCTTATATAAAATTGGTAAAAATCTTGGTATAGCTTTTCAGCTTGAGGATGACTACCTTGATGCTTTTGGAGACTCAAAGGATTTTGGAAAAAAAATAGGAGGTGATATTTTGGAGAAAAAGAAAACACTCTTATATATATTATCAATTGAGAATCTAGAAGACAAGGACAATGAATTATTCATAGATATATTTTATTCTTCTGAGATAGATGAGGAGGACAAAATAGAAAAAATAAAATCATTTTATATTTCATCAGGTTCAAAAAAGACTTTAGAAGATTATATTGAAAAATACTATCACATTGCAATTAACTTGATTAATGATTTAGAATTGGAAGAAAATAAAAAAAATGTTTTTAAGGAATATTGCTCTTCTTTAATCAATCGGGTTTCGTAATTACTCTATCAATTATCTTAGCAAATCTATTTACAAGAGCTTTTATAAAAGGAATTTTATTAACAGAAAGAAGTATTGGGAGCTCTTCAAAAAGACTGGTTTTTTCATCTAAAAATTTCAATATTTTTATAGGGTTATTCCTTTTGAACATATAGCTAAATGCTTTATAACCATCACCGTTAGTCGACTTTAGAACATCTAGTAGTATTAAGTCATAATACCAAAATCTATTTCTCTTATTAAAATTCTCTAGAGGTTTATTTGACTTTATTAATGATACTATTTCTTTTGTTTTCTCAATTGCATTTTTTATTGTATATCCGGTGCTTGGTTTTGTCCATCCTCCTGCAGTCCCAATATAGATTAATTTATTTGTGTTTGATTTTTCAAAAGGGAAACAAGTCATTGGAATATTACCTTTCTCTTTATCAATAATATTATATTTCTCTATTCCTTGTTTGCTTAAATAATCTTTTATCCCTTTCTCATAATCTTGATCAGAAATTATTTTTTCAGAGAAAAGAGTATATTCAACTAATGCTATTTTAGATGAAAATGGAAGAACATATATAAATCTAGTTTCATCTTTTTGATCTCTATCAAAGTCCATTAATGTCATTGTTTTGTCATCAAAAACATCCTCTTCAGTTTCAATAGTCCACCCAATAAAGCTTTGATTTAGTAATGGATATCTGATAAAATTTATTTTTTCATTTTTTGGTACACTAGAAAAAATAATTTTGGAATTAAAATCTCCAATTGATGTTTTAACATAATTATTTGTTGGATTAGAAACTATTTCAGAAATAGATGCATTAACATATTTACAATTTGAAGAATTGTTTACTTTCTCTAAAAAATGGGAATAAAAGTCAATCGCTTTTACCATTTTATATTTATACGGTTCTAATAAGAAATGTTTCTTAAATGATTTTCCTATAAATTCTGCATGATCCCAACTTTTATGTAAAATAGGCTCTAAAACATTTGTTTTATCATCCCATAACCCCCAGGTTCTATCATTAAGTGATTTACTGTCCTTTTCAATTAAAAGAATTTTCTTATCTCTAAAAAAATCATCTTTAATCATTGCATTAGCCAATAATAGACCTGATGCACCTGCTCCGCAAATTATATAGTCAAAAGATTGGTTCATTATACATGATTTCTTACTGAATTTTTTAATTTAGCAAACTAATCAATATTAATCTAATAAGAACTAGTTAATTTTTTACAAATATGAATGAAATTATTGAATATTTTTCAAATTTACACCCTGTTCAAGGAGCTTTATATGCTACTCTTTTTACATGGGGAGTAACTGCTCTTGGAGCTTCTTCAGTATTTTTATTTAAATCTATGAGTAGAATGTCATTAGACGGTATGTTAGGTTTCACTGGTGGAGTAATGGTTGCAGCAAGTTTTTGGAGTTTATTATCTCCGGCTATTGAAATGAGTGCTGGAGAGGGATTTGTTAAAGTTATGCCATCTGCAATTGGTTTTGGTCTTGGTGCATTATTTATTTTCGGACTAGATAAAATACTCCCCCATATTCACATAAATTTTAAAGAAAGTGAGGGGATAAAAACTCCTTGGAGAAGAACAACACTATTAGTTTTAGCAATTACTCTTCATAATATCCCTGAAGGACTTGCTATTGGAGTCCTTTTTGGTGGAGTTGCAAGTGGTATTCCAGAAGCATCAATTGCTGGTGCAGTAGTCCTTGCATTTGGAATTGGTTTACAAAATTTTCCAGAAGGAATTGCGGTATCAATGCCTTTAAGAAGGTCAGGGGTATCTAAATTTAAAAGTTTTTGGTATGGACAGTTATCTGCAATTGTAGAACCAATAGCTGGAGTTATAGGAGCTCTTGCAGTTACCTTTTTCACACCTATTCTTCCTTACGCTCTTGCATTTGCAGCTGGTGCTATGATCTTTGTAGTTGTAGAAGAAGTTATCCCTGAGACTCAGTTAGATAAATACACTGATATTGCTACTTTAGGATTTATTGGTGGATTTATTATTATGATGTGTTTAGATGTAGCTCTTGGATAGACTTATTTTTTATTAAAAGGATCCCATCCTTCGCTGCTTATATTAATCTTTTGACCTATACCTGTAATCATACAATTATCATTTTTTTTATTAGTGCAACTTCCTAAAATTGTAAATAACGGATTGTCAATTATTTTTTTTGAATTTTTTTCTGATACTGTAAACAACAATTCATAGTCTTCTCCTCCATTTAAAGCAGCAACTGTTGGGTTTATTTTAAACTCATTGCAAACATTTTTAGTTTCATCAGAAATAGGAATTTTATCTTCATAAATATGAATTGAAATATTAGAGGAACTAGATAGGTGGTTAATTTCTGTAGATAATCCATCACTAATGTCAATCATTGCTGTTGGGACAATATTTAGCTCATCTAATGCCTTCACTACATCTTTTCTTGCTTCTGGTTTTAGTTGTCTTTGAATACAATATGTATATTCTGATAAATCAGGTTGAGAATTAGGGTTAACTTCAAAGACTGACTTTTCTCTTTCCAAAACCTGGAGCCCCATGTATGAACCTCCAAGGTCACCGCTAACAACAACAATATCTCCATCTTTAGCACCAGATCTTTTGACACTTTTTTTATTTTCAATACTTCCTATACATGTAACCGATATAATAAGTCCTTTATTGCTAGATGTAGTATCTCCTCCAACTAAATCTAAATTATATTCAGAACATGCTGCATTAATTCCATCATAAATAGCTTCTATTGCATCAAGCTTAAATCTGTTTGAAGCTGCAATGGAAACTAATATTTGGGAAGGAGAGGCATTCATAGAAAGTATATCAGATACATTAACTATGACAGACTTATAGCCTAAATGTTTTAGTGGCATATATGATAAATCAAAATGTACACCCTCAACAAGCATGTCTTTAGAAACAACAATTTCTTTTTGATTAAAATTAAGGATCGCTGCATCATCACCTATTCCCAGAACAGTTGATTTATTAGATATTTTAAAAGATTTGGTAATTTTTTTTATTAAATCAGTCTCTCCAATATTAGAAAGATTTTCTTCTTTTCCCATATTCAAAAATACTCTAAAACTCTGGATATGTTGTATATTTGCAGATAGAATTAGGTATTAATATAATGGCTTATACAGAAGAAGAATTAAAGAAAAATTTAGAGACTCAAGAGTATGAATATGGGTTCTATACAGATATTGACTCTGAAACATTTCCTAGTGGACTTAATGAAAAGATAATTAGGAAAATTTCTGAAAAGAAAAATGAACCAAAGTGGATGACAGAATGGCGTCTTGATGCATATAGTTCATGGAAAGAAATGGAAGAGCCTGATTGGTCTAGCTTGAAATATGAAAAACCAGATTTTCAAAAGATTTCATATTATTCTGCCCCTAAGAAAAAACAAAATTTAAAATCGTTAGATGATGTTGATCCAGAGCTTATAAAAACATTTAATAAACTTGGAATTTCTATAGATGAGCAAAAGAGATTGAGTGGAGTGGCAATGGATGTAGTAGTAGATTCTGTATCGGTTGCAACATCATTTAAAGATACTCTGTCAGAAAAAGGAATTATTTTTTGTTCAATTTCAGATGCAATAAAAAATCATCCAGAATTAGTAAGGAAATATATAGGAACAGTTGTCCCTCAAAAAGATAATTATTATGCAGCTTTAAACTCTGCTGTATTTTCCGATGGGTCATTCTGTTATATTCCAAAAGGGGTTAAGTGCCCAATGGAATTGTCAACATATTTTAGAATTAACCAAGCTGGAACTGGACAGTTTGAAAGAACATTATTAATTGCGGACAAAAACAGTTATGTTAGTTATCTAGAAGGTTGTACTGCTCCATCTCGTGATGAAAATCAACTACATGCAGCTGTTGTTGAGTTAATAGCACTTGATGATGCAGAAATAAAATATTCTACAGTACAAAACTGGTACCCAGGTGATAAAAAAGGAAGAGGAGGTGTATATAATTTTGTTACTAAAAGAGGAATTTGTCATGATAGAGCAAAAATATCATGGACACAGGTTGAGACAGGGTCTGCAGTCACTTGGAAGTATCCTTCTTGTATTTTAAAAGGAAATGATTCCATTGGTGAATTTTATTCTATTGCTGTTACAAATAACTTTCAGCAAGCAGATACTGGAACAAAAATGATTCATCTTGGGAAGAATACAAAAAGTACAATTATTTCGAAAGGGATATGCGCTGGAAAATCTCAAGGTAGTTATAGAGGTCTTGTGAAAATATCACCACGTGCAGATAATGCCAGAAACTTTTCACAATGTGATTCTCTTTTAATGGGGAATAATTGTGGCGCCCATACATACCCATACATTGAAGCTCAAAATAAAACAGCTCAAATTGAACATGAGGCAACAACAAGTAAAATAGGGGAAGATCAAATATTTTATTGTAATCAAAGAGGAATTGATACTGAAAAAGCAATTGCACTTATAGTAAATGGCTTTAGTGCAGAAATTTTGAATAAGTTACCAATGGAATTTGCAGTTGAAGCAAAAAAGCTTCTAGAAATTTCATTAGAAGGTTCAGTAGGATAAAAAAAATAATATGTTAGAAATAAATAATTTACATTGTAAAATTGAAGGAAGGTCAATCTTAAAGGGAGTCAATTTAAAAGTTAATAAAGGTGAGATCCATGCAATTATGGGTCCGAATGGTTCTGGTAAGAGTACTTTAGCTAATGTAATATCAGGACATGAAGATTATGAGGTAACTAAAGGAAATCTTTATTTTAAATCTAATGAAATTAATGAGTTAAGTGCTTCTGAAAGAGCCCATGAAGGAATTTTTATGTCCTTTCAATATCCTGTAGAAATACCTGAATTAACAGTTACTAATTTTATTAAAACTGCAATAAATGAAACTCGAAAAGCAAAAGGTCTTGATGAAATGAGTTCTAGAGAAATGTTAAAAAAAATTAGAGAAAAATCTTCACTCCTTGATATCGACTCAAAATTTTTATCAAGATCTCTTAATGAAGGTTTTTCAGGGGGAGAGAAAAAAAGAAATGAAATTTTTCAAATGGCAATGTTAGAACCAGAATTAGCAGTTTTAGATGAAACAGATTCAGGTTTAGATATTGATGCCTTAAAAATTGTTGCTAATGGAGTAATTAAATATAGTAATGATGATAATGCTGTAGTTGTTATAACTCATTATCAAAGATTACTTGATTACATAGTGCCTGACTTTGTTCATGTTATTTTAGATGGAAAAGTTATTAAATCAGGCGATAAATCCTTAGCAAAGAAAATAGAAGATCAAGGGTATGATTGGTTAAAAAAGGAGAAAAAATAAATACATGGATTTTAAAGAAAAATTATTGGATTCTCATTTGGCTTTTGAACAAGATGTTGATTTACTACATCCAATTCATAAGTATAGAAAAGAAGCTTTAAAAAGGTTTGAAGAGGGTGGATTCCCTAGTAAAAGGGACGAGTTATGGAAGTATACGTCTCTTGCTTCAATTACTCAAAAAGATTATCATTTAAGCCCTACTACAGATAGTAATATTGAGTTAAAGGACATTAAAAAGTATTCTCTAAATGATATAGATTCCTTTAAACTAGTATTTATTGATGGAGTATTTAGTCCTTTTCTGTCAAAAACTACTCATGATGGAATGGATATTTGTGTTTTATCTGCTGCTATCTCCAAGTCAAAATATAAGAAAACTATCAAAAAGTATTTTAGTAAGATTGTCCCAGAGGATGACAACTTATCATCATTAAACACTTCTTATACTAAAGAAGGAGCATACATATTTATACCCAAGGGTATTGAACCTGAAGATCCAATACAAATTTTGCATTTCGCAACAGGAAATCAAAACTCAATATGGCTTCAACCTAGAAATTTAATTATTACGGAGAGTAATTCTAATGTCCAAATTATTGAAAGACACCAATCTTTAAATGATCATAAAGTTGTAACCAATAGTGTAACAGAAATTTATGCAGAGAATAATTCGTTTATTGATTATTATAAAATTCAAAATGATCTCCTAAGTTCTACTTTAATTGATAATACATTTATTAGTCAGGAAAAAGATAGTAATGTTAGTGTTCATACATTTTCTTTTGGGGGAAATCTTACAAGAAATAATTTAAGATTCTACCATAAAGGGTCTAACATCTCATCAACTCTTAAGGGGTTAACAATATTAGAGTCTAAACAACATGTTGATCATAATACTCTTGTAAACCATGCAAAACCAAATTGTGAAAGTCATCAAGATTATAAAGGGATCTTTTCTGATAGTTCAATTGGAGTTTTCAATGGAAGAATAATTGTTGAAAAAGAAGCACAGAAAACTAATGCTTTTCAGCAAAACAATAATATTTTAATAACTGATAAATCAAAAGTTAATACTAAACCTCAATTAGAAATTTTTGCAGATGATGTTAAGTGTTCTCATGGTTGTACTGTTGGACAATTAGATAAACAGGCTCTATTTTATCTTAACTCAAGAGGTATTCCAGAAAAGGAAGCAAGAGCATTGCTAACATATGGATTTGCAAATAATGTTCTTGAAAGTGTAAAAATCCCAAATCTAAATAAAAAAATAAAAAAATTAATTGCCTCTAAACTTGGAGTTAATTTAGGATTTGATTTATAAATGAAAGATGTTTACAAAATAAGGGAAGACTTTCCAATATTAAATAAAAAGATCAATGGAACTGATCTAGTTTATTTTGACAATGCAGCCACATCTCAGACTCCAATACAAGTCATACAGAAAATAGTAGAATATTATGAAAATTATAACTCAAATATCCATAGAGGTCTTCATTCTTTAAGTGCTGATGCTACAAATCAATATGAACTATCAAGAAAAAAAATTCAAAATCATTTTGGAATCAAAAATGATTGTGAGGTTATTTTTACCTCAGGAACAACGCATGGCATAAACATCATTTCTTCTGGATTAGAATCGCAAATTAATAGCTCTGATGAATTAATTGTATCTGAAATGGAACACCATTCTAATATCGTTCCATGGCAAATTCTTTGTGAAAAAACAGGAGCAAAATTAAAGGTCATTCCAATGGAAGATAATGGTTCGCTTGATATTGGATCTTTCAAAAAGATGCTTAACAAAAATGTAAAGTTTGTTTTTGTAAATCATGTTTCAAATTCTCTTGGCACAATAAACCCTATTAAAGAGATAATAGATCTATCGCATAAAAATAATACTAAAGTTCTGATTGATGGAGCTCAGGGTGCTGCACATTTTAAAATCAATTTATCAGAACTAGATGTAGATTATTATGTTGCTTCAGCACATAAGCTTTGTGGTCCAACAGGGGTTGGATTTCTTTATGGTAAATCAGAGTTACTTGAAGATCTACCTCCTTATCAAGGTGGTGGAGAAATGATTTCCAGTGTAACGTTTAAAAAAACTGAGTATGCTGATTTGCCACATAAATTTGAGGCAGGGACACCAAATATTTCTGGTGTAATTGGTTTTGGAGCCGCTATTGATTATATGAATGATATTGGCTTCGATAATATTGAATCTTATGAGCAAGAACTTTTAAAATATGCCACAGATAGGTTAAACAAGATACCAGGAATAAAAATCTATGGAAACCTGGAAAATAAAATTTCAGTAATATCTTTTAATTTATCTAATCATCACCCATCAGATATAGGCTCTATTCTTGATCAATTTGGAATTGCTGTTAGAACAGGTCAACATTGTACTCAGCCAGTTATGGACTATTACAAAATTCCAGGGACTGTTAGAGTGTCTCTTTCATTTTATAATACAAAAAGTGAAATAGATTTACTTATTGATGCTTTGCAGAAGGCATCAAACATGTTGGGATAATTCACTATTTTTGAATGTGGGAACTATTGAATCTATACAACAGGATATTGTCAATGAATTTGATTTTTTTGATGATTGGTCTGAAAAATATCAATATTTAATTGATCTAGGTAAAAAATTACCTGATTTTAGTGAAATAAATAGAATTGATGATAATTTAGTAAAAGGATGCCAAAGTAATGTTTGGCTTCACGCTGAAATAATTGATGATAAGATAATTTATACTGCTGATAGTGATGCAATTATTTCTAAAGGGATTATATCAATATTGATATCTGTTTTTTCTGGTCAAAAGCCAGATGATATAGTTAAAGCTAAAATGGATTTTATCGATAAGATAGGATTGAGTAATCATTTATCACAAACAAGAGCAAATGGTTTATTATCTATGGTAAAACAAATAAAATTATATGCAGTAGCCTACAATTCTAAAAAGTAAGTTATGAGTGAACAAGAAATTGATCCAAATATTCTAGGAGAAAAAATAGTTAAGGAATTGAAACAAGTTTTTGATCCTGAAATTCCAGTAGATGTTTATGAATTAGGTCTTATCTACGATGTTTTTATTAATGAAGATAATGAGGTTAAAATTTTAATGACATTAACTTCCCCAAATTGTCCAGTTGCAGAGAGTCTTCCAAAAGAAGTAGAAGACAAGGTTAAATCTATTGATGAAGTAAAAGATGCTGAGGTAGAAATAACATTTGATCCACCATGGACTAAAGATTTAATGAGTGATGAAGCTAAGCTTGAGCTTGGCTTTATGTAACAACATTGAAATTAACTTAATGAGACTCCTATTATTAATTTTTGTATTTATTTTTTCTCAAACAATTTATTCTCAAGAATCAGAGCAGATAGATTCATTATGGACTAAGCGTGGAAAAGCAGGAGTGCTTTTAAATCAAACAGGTTTTAGTGATTGGGAAGGTGGAGGAACTAATAATTTTTCAGGGACTCTGAAATTTGATTATGAATGGAGATACAGATATTTAGGATGGGATTGGTTGACAAATATTGAATCTGCATTTGGTCTAGCAAAATTTAAAAATGCACCTTTTGCAAGAAAAATTGATGATAGGATTTTAATTCAATCAATAGTTGGTAAAAAGTTTACAAAGAATTTGTCATTTTCTGCTTTTTTTAATTTCAATTCTCAGCTAGGGAATGGATATAAGTACTCTAAGGATAGTGAAAATAATGAAGCCAGAGAGCTCAAAACAAGAATTTTTTCCCCATCTTATTTTCAGTTAGGGTCAGGTTTTCTATGGAAAAAAGACAAGAAATTATGGTTAAATTATTCTCCTATTGCAGCAAGGCTTATTCTTGTTAGTAAAAAGTTTACTAATAATTTAAATGAGGACGATTCTTATTATGGGGTTTTAAAAGGTAAGGGTTCGAGATACGAATTAGGATCAAACTTAACATTTCATTCTGAAGGAAAAATTTTAGAAAATGTTAGCTATAAACAAGATTTGAAATTATTTTCGAATTATCTTGATGAACCAGCAAATATAGATTTAGACTATTTGATAGAAATTGATCTTGATGTTAATCCTTTTTTATCTACACAGTTAATAATGCAATTTGTATATGATGATAACTCAATTGCAAGACTTCAAATAAGAGAAATTATTGGAATAGGGTTGCAACTAAAATTAAATTAAGAAATTGAATAAAACTGAGAAAATATTAATTATATCATATTACTGGCCACCAGCAGGGGGATCAGGTGTTCAAAGGTGGATGTATTTTTCTAAATATCTATCCCAATTTAATTTCAAGCCAATCATTTTAACTGTTAATCCATCTTATGCTTCCTATCCATCTATTGATAAAAGCCTAGAAAACCAAGTTTCTAATATAGAGTTACACAAAACTTTCTCTTTAGAAGCATTAAAGTTTTATTCCCTATTTAAATCGAGC
>Ga0208749_1000057_pt1 | contig 25022 bp, 22 predicted proteins | sample Knorr_S15_td_DCM_FD_185601 | JGI IMG/M metagenome (GOLD analysis project Ga0208749, IMG submission 185601) | Marine microbial communities from Southern Atlantic Ocean transect - Knorr_S15_td_DCM_ad_63m_LV_B (SPAdes) (version 2) | ecosystem: Environmental > Aquatic > Marine > Oceanic | place... | reverse complement strand
CAGGAATCAGTGCTCAGATACTTGATGAAAGAAATGCTAGAGATGGTAGAGGCACTCCTATCTACAGGCCTAAATATATCCCTAAAAATCAACCACTGAGAAGAATCGAGTAACTCATGAAGATCCATTTCTATGTGATTTTCCTGTACCTCTATGTCCAATTATTCTTGGCGCTTCCCAAGGTAAACTTGATGACGAGGTTTCTTTAATTAATGAATTAATTTCTCTTTCCCACGACCATCTCTTTTTCCATTCAGAGATAAAATCAAACCTTTCATTTTTAGAAAGCTCATGCCAAGGAGTAACTTCTCTCTTCATTTCATTAACTCTCGAAAAATGTTGATCGATTGGAGTCTCATCTAAATCCTTCCGTTGCTCGTTAGTTAGTGGTTGTGTGGCAGGTTTTGTCCATCTGGCATGGCCTGATTCCAAAGTTACTGAGGTTGGAGCAAGATTATCAGTAAGTCCAGTTAGTCCAGCATCTAGTATCATTCTTTCCGAATCCGATTTTGCTGGCCAGACATAAACTGGATATCCTTTCCTATATTTTGTTAATCGTTCTAATTTCTTTCCTTCTAGACCTACTGTCCTTCCTAGACTTAGTTTGCTTTCAATCCCTCTCAGATATTGTAACGAACAAGGCAGCATAGGGGAGTTTTCTTTCCTCTGCATATCCATCAACCGAGGTAGTGAATTGAGGATAAATGATGGTGTAGCCACAATTCTCTGTGATGTCCAATTCCCCCATGAACGTATATGTGGCCTTAATCTACTAAATTTCAAATTAGTTTTCACTTTTTTAGATGCGGAAATAATCTTCGGCTCAAATGAATAAATTACAGTACTACTTTCTGGGAAATCAATAGGTTCTAAGATTTCATTTAATTCTTCAATCATTTTCATCATATGTTTTTCTTTTTCTTTACTATTGAACCAGCCCCCTGCTTTTCCACTACTTGGGTGAGGAGATTTAAATTCAAAACATGTAAATGCTCCTTCTTCAGTCCATCTTCTAATGAAATCTTTTTTTCTTAGCAAATCCTCTATCGGCTCTACATAGTCAGGCAATTCATCTAATGACAAACATTCAGGATAATCTCCAAACTCGGTTTTAGAGTCGTGATGAAGAACAAGTCTATTGTCTTCAGACAGTCTCAAGTCTAATTCAACACCATCACATTCATTCATTCCATAAACTAATGCTTCAACAGTATTTTCTCTAGGACGAATCCATTCTCCACTATCATCATCCATATGTCTTGCGAGATATATCTGATAATTAATTAAGCGTTTTTCCTAGACTAATCCGCCCCAACGCTAAATAGATGAAAAGACAACCGATAGATAGGTATGAGCATGTCAGATACAATAGAACTTGACCGAGAATCAAATCCAATAGAAGTTAGAGGCTACGCATTTTATGATTGGGCTAAGTCAGCATTTGAAACATCAGTAACTGTTGCAGTATTACCTGCATGGTATGCATATCTATTCCTGAAGGCTAATGGATTAACAACTACTATCGGATCTATAGAGATGCAAGGAGATGCAGTTTGGTCGTTTGCAGTAGCAATAGGTACCTTATTCATCGCAATAATTAGTCCTTCTTTGGGTGTAATCGCTGATAGAAGAAGAATCAAGATGTGGTGGTTAAGGATACTTACGTATGTCGGTGCAGGTTCAACTTTTCTTCTAGCATTCGCTCCTCTCTTGCCAATTGAAACCCAATGGTTATGGCTCATGGTATTCTTTATGCTGGCTAATGTAGGTCTTAATGGAGCAGGTGTGTTTTACAATGCTCTCCTACCTCATATGGGGAAAGATGATGAAATGGATCGAATATCCAATCTAGCATTTGCATACGGTTATCTTGGAGGAGGGATCTTACTACTAGTTCATCTTATAATGGTAATGACATTAACTGGAGATTGGGTTATTCCTTTCGTTATGGCATCATCAGGTATTTGGTGGTATAGTTTCGCTTTATTGACTTTCAAATGGGTCCCCGAACCACCAATTGAAAATGAGATGCCATCTTTAGACTTCTTGTCATCTGCAAAATTAGCTATTTCCGAGATTAGAAAAACTCTTGGTGAAATTGAAAAATTTAGGACACTTTTCATTTACATGCTGGCATATTTCTTCTTCATCGATGGGATAAATAGTGTAACTGCTCTTGGAGGTGTATTTGGCTCAACCGTGCTCGGAATAACCACTGTCGATTTGATTGTAACAATTCTTGCAATTCAATTTGTTGCTTGGCCATCCGCACTAATGTTTACTAGACTTGCACAAAAATTAGGCACTAAATCTGCATTGAATATTTCTCTCGTCGGATGGGTTGTTCTTTGTTTTGCAGCACTTTCTTTCGCTCCTCTCGAGTATTCTGATCATGCCGATTACCAAGTTCAGTTACATGAAGAACCTGAAGAAGGAGTTTGGTACTATACTCCTCATGAAAATCTGCTTGATTTCCCAATAGCTCAGGTTGAAGGTGGAGATGAGCAAGAGTGGGCAAAATTAAGTCTTGCAGGAATTGTTGAAGTTGATGATGACTACAGTGATACAGAAATTTACAAATGGGCCGGATTCAATGACGACAATGAACCTATAGCGATTAATTTAGGGGCACTGGGTTCAGATATAGATGATATAATTAATTCATTTGAAGATACTCGATTTTCTGTAAGCGCTGTTTATGGTGATATGAGCGAAATTTCTGTTGTCGGCGTAGATCATCCGACAAATCTAGGTGATGGTGTTATTGATATCATTCCGAGTACAGTTCGCGATAAAGTGTGGGAACCCCTTGGCCTTACAGTTGGCCTACAATTCTTAATCCTAGGTTGTGCAATGGGTACATTGCTTGGCGGTTCTCAGGGACTAGCAAGAAGTATGTTCGGCCAAATGGTTCCAGAAACTAGAAGTGCAGAGTTCTTCGGATTTTTCGGATTTTTCGGTAAAGTTGCGGCATTTATTGGACCATTATTATATGGTTTAATGACCGTAATGTTCGATAGTAGGGTCGGAATCTTATCCATTGCTATGCTTATTCTGATTGGCGCTGTTATGATGAGAATGGTTGATCTTGAACAAGGACGTATAGATGCACAAGCAGAAGATGCTAAGAATAGGGGTATTCATTTCGGAGACGATTGAGGTTTTGTAAATAATTTATCAATCAATAATGCAACTTCTAATAATAATACAATCGGGCCTCCAACTAAGAACATAGATATTGGGTCTGGAGGAGATAGTACTGCTCCTAACAATAGTGCAAGGAACCAAATAATTCCCCTATTCTCTATCAAACTTGTTCTACTAATTATTCTAGTTCTTAGTAGTAATAATGTTACTAAAGGAGTTTGAAAACTCATTATTGATCCAAAGAAAAGACCAATTACAAATCCCAACCATGATTGTAATTGCCAAGTGTTAGTCAAACCAACATTGCTTGCATCATTTGCTAGGAAATCAAGAAGCATAGGGATTAGTATATAATGGGCATAAACAGCTCCAATTATTCCAAGCCCAATTGAGGATAAGAATACTAGGAGTAAACTAGTAATTTTAGAACTATTTTGTTTTAACTTATCTTTACTAGGTTTACTAATAATTTTACTTCCATTCCAAGAGATATCTATTATTATCATTGTAAATGCCATGGCAATTCCAATCTGCGTTGCAATTCTTAGTCTAAGTAAAATTACTTCCATTGGCTGAGTTATAATTATTAATACTTCATCGGGAAGGTATCCATTGGCTTGTAAAAGCCAACTAATTACATCTCCTGAAAATGGATAACCTAATACTAGGCCAAAAATGAAGACGCCGATTAATAGAGTAATTCTACCTCTCAGGTATCTTACTAAGTTTACAAATTCAGCCATAGGGATAATGTCCCTCTGCCTGCCATCCATGTAACTGCGTGAGCATTCACTTACTCAATACATCGCTTGATAGATTTTCTATCTTCTCAGTATTATTGAAAGAATATCGCCATCTTTCAGGAGATGATCGAGGCCAACTCTTTGCCAATCGAATTTACCACTTGGTCCCTTGACTCTCGCATATCTAAATTTTCTTATAAAATCCCTATGTAATTTTACACAGACATCCCTCACTGTCGATGTATCCTTGATAATTAGTGGTTCAACTAAATCCGCTTCTTGACCCTGTGGCTTTAGAAAAACGGACATGAAATGTAAATTTTCGAATACAAAGTCTTTCATATTCTCAATTCCCTTCCCTGTTTTTGCCGATACTTCTAGTACCGGCCAATTTACTGGAATCATTTCCATAGTTCTCTGAATATCTTTTTCATTTGCTAAATCTACTTTATTTATCACAACTACAGCATTACTGTAAACTCTATTTCCAGCTAAAGTATCAACAATATGGTCATCAGTTACATCAGTTCTCAAAGTAACTGTTGCAGAAACTATCCCGAAACTTCTGACAATTTCTTGAATCTCCTCATGAGTCAGATTTGTTTGTTTAACAGTCGATCTAACAATGATTCCACCTTTGTTTGATCTTGTGATAAAAACTTGTGGTTTCTTTTGATTCAATCTCATCCCCGCTCTCCATAATTCTAGGTCTAATATGTCGAAATGAGATTCTTGAAATGGATCTAAAACATATAATACCATGTCAGCACCTCTAATTACATTAAGAATTTCTTTCCCCCTTCCTTTCCCTTCTGCGGCTCCTTTGATTAATCCAGGTAAGTCGAGAATTTGTATCTTAGCACCTTTATGCTCCATCAAACCAGGTATGCATGTCAGGGTAGTGAATGCGAAATTTCCAACTTCTGATTCAACTTCTGTCAATTGAGAAATAAGACTTGATTTACCAACGCTTGGGAATCCTACTAGGGCTACAGAAGCATCGCCAGATTTCTTAACTTCGAAACCAGGTCCCCCTCCGCTAGATTTAGCATGAGCTTGAGCTTTTTCTTTCCTTGCTTTCAATGCGGCAATTTTAGCTTTCAATTTTCCAATGTGAGCATTTGTGGCTTTATTTTTCTGAGTTTTCCCGATTTCTTCTTCGAGAGATTTGATTTGTTCATCGATTGTTGCCATGACTATAATCCCCTACCGCAACCGATGCTCATGTGACTGGCCTAGCCATCTATTATTCAATTGAATGCCTAACCGATAGTTCATTGTGTACTTCTCTTTGGCTAGGCCCGAGGTACAGGCATGGCAGATGTAATTCTAAATCTTGTCCATCATTCTAATTTTCAAAAATTAGTGTCTATACCTCTTCAAGAATTATTTGAAAAAGTAGAAAATGGTTCCTTGAGAGATTATAGGCCTAAATTAGATAATCGATTTCATAGAGATTTTGATGTGGATTTAGAAGGTGATATAATGGAATGGTCTGATAAAAATTCAAATTTAGTTATGTCTGAGACAATATATTCACAGCCAATAAAAGAATCAGAAATTGCAGAATTAACTATTCTTTTGGCGAAATGGTGTTCATTTTCTGAATGGCGTTGCTGGGATGCTCGACTTTTCCTATATGTGGAGCCTATGTTGGGATACAATATTTCCAATTCTAATGATTTCCTTAAATTTTCATTGTGGAAAGATTTCATATCCTCTTTATCACAAACAGATAAAAAATCTTATTCCGAATCTGTGGTTCTTGATTGGATGAGTAGAAGGGAGGAATTAGGAGAAACAATGGAGCCTTCTGAAGACCCTCGAATCTTACCTACAATGAGTTCTCATAGTAATTCAAGTGAATTATTATACATTTTTCTCAATAGTTTCGACTCAAAAAATATTAGTTTACTAATAGGCCGCGAATATTTAGAATATGAGTTATGGAGCCTCAATGGAGCCTCCTTATATGATAAAAAAGAGGTTTTAAAATGACCGAATTACCTTTAATCCCCCTACCTCCCTCAGATTCTCCAGAGCCAGGCTTTGTGGTCTTAGGGCGTTTTCAACCGTTTCATAATGGTCATGCAGCTATGATAATTAACGCTGAAGCATATCGTCTAGAGAATTTTCCTGAATTAAAACTAATTATTGCAGTTGGTTCTTCAAATAGGCCCCAAACGCTCAAGAATCCTTGGTCTGAATCTGAAAGAATGGAGATGATTTTGTATTGGCTTGATAATGAAGCAAATATTGATGCAAAGATTGTCTCTATTCCTGATATCGAAGATCCTCCAAATTGGGTCAGTCATGCTGAGAGATATCACGGAGAGTCTGGAGTATTTTTTAGTAGTGATTTAACTTCATCAGAATTATATGAGAGTTCTAAATGGCCGGTCATTTCTATGCCTCTAGTTGAAAGAGAACGATTTGAAGGATGGAGGGTCCGTGAGACTGCTAGAATGCTTTCTACAATTAATGATGACAATGCAATTAAGATGATTTTAGGCCAGTCTGTTCCTGAAACAATTATTGATTTCTTGATATCAAATGATTGTCTTAAGAGACTCGCATTCTTGGGTGAAGGTGGAGAACCAGTTGGTTAATTCCAACTCAGGTCATCTGGAGAAAATGAGCAATTACCGTTACAAGTATCTACAATATCTTCCAATTGAAGATATTTAAATGCCATATCTCTGGCTGAAAATAGGCCACCAATTGCATTATGAGCAGGATGAGGTTCTTCACCATATTCATTTCCATCAGGTGCGAGTATATATCCTCCATCAAAGAAAACTCCAACAGAGCCGATATGAGTTTCATTCACTATATCAATGCCATAAGGAATGATGGTCGACGAATTGAGAATTGGTATATTGGCTGTTCTCATCATCCTTGCTGACGAAATATTTGAAATTTGTAAATCTCCTATTGAGAATAGTGTCATCAAATCATAAGGTTCAACTTCATTTAGATATCCTTCCTCTCTAAGTGATAGGAAAGTATCAGATTCAACTGAATCCCATAGAGTCTGCATGATAGAAATAGCTACTGCCCTATCTAGTTGGTTTTCGTATCCCCATTCGCTGGCAAATATGAAATGAAACCGATCGTATTGTGTACAGCGTTCTATGATATGAGAAAAGGAAGATCCCCCTGCCCAAAGAACTCCTCTATTCAGATCTGGTGAAAGACCGATTATCGATGGTCCCCGCAGCCCTCCATTTGAATACCCTGTGTAAACTGGGTCAGAAACATCTACTAAACTATTATTATTAATATGTAATTCAGGTAATTCCGAACAAACTCCCATAAATGATTTTATCATTACTACCTGATTAATCATTGATTGTTCAAGTCTTTCTGCTTGATGTTGGAAATAATTCATATCAAGAACAGCATATTCTATGCTAGTAACGTCGTCACTTGCCCATCCGTAAAAACTAGTTCCTAACATTGCTGCATTGTTTTCATTAGCCCATCCATGCAATCCTGAGGTGTCTCCTGTCCCTAGGAATCCATGCCCCCATATTGTCAAATCAGCAGGCTCATCGACTGCTGTGCCCGGAATTAATAACCAAAAAGGAATCTCTCTATTTTCTACAAAAACTGGCGTCCGATCTGTTTCTGAAGTCCTTCTGATTAAAGTTGGTGGATAAAATGATTCAGTATATTGTGGGGCTGTATAAGTTCCTGAGACAAGCCAATGACTTGTATTCGTAGTCCCTTCAATAAAACTCTCTTCTACGATGATGTCGTTACATCCTATACCGTCATCCCCAATCCTTTGCAAAGCATCATTTCTCATCTCAATAATTGGACCAATTATCGATTCAGTAGATGCTGTATGGAAGCTCCATGCAGTTTGTAGATGTTGGATCTTAATATCAGTATTTGATTCAATAAATGAGAACAAATTTTGAAAAGAACTCCTTCTATTTTCAATATCAATTGATGAAGTAATTACTTGATCTCTTAGCGCCGCAAAACCTTCTGGGGTGGGTACTAATTCTCCTGATTCGTCTACTAGGCCCGATATTATCACGACATAAGGTGTGTTATGTTCCAATGCTTCTATTGTTCTAATGTGAAGTATAGTCGGTTGATCAATCTCAGATCTAATATCAAGCTCAACCCAGTGTGCAACTAATTCGCCAGTTAATTTATTCATTAAAATTGTAGAGTGACCATCTTCTAAACTTTTTGAAATACTATATTGTCCTGCTAATTCTGACACATCAGGTTCAATTTCAAAAGCAGTCATAATCTGAGTATTAGGGCTTGCTCCATCAATTTGATTGATTATAGGGATATTGATTTGACTAGATGTTCCTGATCCAGGTATTGTATTTGGTGCATAATTTATCCTTTTACCAGTAACGGTACTCGAGTCATCAACTAGGAATGCGTCGGAAGGAAAAGGTAGCATACAATGTATTGAGTTCGTATTGTCGCACCCATCAATATGTGGTATTTCTAGAACTTCTTCAACATCTTCATAAAAACAACTTCCATCATCTACTGTAGCTTCTTCATCAAAATTTAATGAATCTGAATCAGTACAACCGAGAGTTTCTAGAACTTCGTCCTTTACTCCAGTACATCCAGAGAGAATCATAGAGGTGCATAACAAAATTACGAGAAACTTATTCATAATCTGTGCAGCAGCATCGTAGTTATCAATTTTAGTTTTCTGAAACAATGACTTTCACTGGCCTTAATACACGTTCATGGAACAAATATCCTTCTTCAATTACTTCAACTACCGTGCCTGGTTCCTTACCTTCAGGAACAGGAATTACTGCTATTGCTTCCATAAATGATGGATTAAATACTTGATCTTGAGCCTCTATTTTCTCTACTCCCTCATTTTCCAAAACAGTCTTCAACGTCTTCATAGTCATGCTGACACCTTCAAGGAATTTTTCTGATTCTCTATTTTCTATTGATATTGCTTTCTCTAAATAATCCAGTACAGGGAGAATCTTTGATGCTAGATTCATACTGGAGAACTTCAATAGAGTATTTCTTTCTCTAGCATATCGTTGCCTTAGATTAACCATTTCCGCAGTAGAGTATTGTTTCTCTTTCTCTAATTCCTCAATTTTATCTTCAAGGATTTTAATCGGGTCGACATTTTCAATTTCCTCTGAATTATTTTCATCAGATAACTCCTCAGTAGGCTCGTCAGCCTCGTCTGTCATGTTGCTTGGTTTCAACCATCCTTCAAGAATCCAATGGTTATATTACTCAATGTAGAAGTATTCTCCAGCGATTTTTTGTTCTCTGTCCTTTCTACTATTTGGTTTGTTAATACGTGGTCTATATGATTCATGGTCTCTTCGAAATGTCATATCAATATCTTTCAAGAATTTATTCATTCCTTTTCTGAGGGTTAACGGGCCTACTGCGTTTCCATTTTTCCCTCCTTCTCCATCAAAAACTAGTAATGAATCACTTACAATATCAATGAAATAGATATCATGATCTATTACCATTGCTGCTTTCTCATTACTTTCCATCGTTCTTCTTATGGCTTTTGCCGCTTCCATTCTTGCATTAGCATCAAGATGTGCACTTGGTTCGTCAAGAAGGTACAAATCAGCTTCTTTCCCTAGACAAATAGTAATACTAACTGCTTGCAATTCTCCACCGGATAGCTTTTTTGCTTGCAAATCAACTAATTGATCGACTTGTAATGGTCTGACAACTTGTGTATGAAACTCCCCGCTCCTCCATTTATTTCCCAATTCTAGATTTAGCCACTCTTCGACAGTTCCTTCGAATTCAGTATGGACATGTTGAGATTTGTAGGATATTTTTGCATCCATAGTACACCATCCTTGATCTGGTTCAATTTCTCCAGCAATCATCTTAACCATGGTTGTTTTACCTGTAGCATTAGGCCCTACTACACCAACAACCTCTGCACTTCTAACCATTCCTTCACCAGTTTTTAGGCTAAAGTCTCCTAGAGTTTTTTCCATGTCCCCCCATTTCAAGATAGGGAGTCCAATTTCCTCTCCTCTGATTCTTCCTCGTAAAAATTCAATCTTTTTATCTCTAATTCTTACATTCTCTTCTGGTAAATACCCCTCAAGATACATATTTATTGCACTTCTTGTAGATCTAGCCGGAGTAAAAATTCCATACGCAGCTCTTTCCCCATAAACAATGTGGACCTGGTCACAGAGTACATCTAAAATTGCTAAATCGTGTTCAACAACAATCACTCTCTTACCTCTTTCTGCCAGTTCTTGTAGAATTCCTACCATTCTCATTCTTTCGTAAATATCTAGGTATGATGAAGGCTCATCAAAAAAGTATACATCAGCTTCTTTAAGAATTGTCGCACAAATTGCAACTCTTTGTAATTCACCACCTGAAAGGCTGGCTAATCCTCTATCTAGTAAATGTGCAACTCCAACTATTTTGGAATATTTTTCTAATTCTCCCCTTTCATCAACACGAGATAACAATCCTCTAACTTCTCCATCCCATAATTTCGGTAATTTATCTATATTTTGTGGTTTGACAGCAATACTGATTCCTTCTTCAGCAACCAATCCTAGATAATCTCTAAGCTCTCCTCTAGGGAATGTGGAGATTATTTCTTCCCATTCTGGAGATGGATTTTTCCAATCACCTAAATTTGGTTTTATTGCTCCCGATAAAATATTGATGGCAGTTGATTTACCCACTCCGTTAGGTCCAAGTATGCCAACAACCTGTTTTATTTTAGGAGCGGGTAATCTGAATATCCTAAATGCATTTAGGCCATAACAATGAGTCATATCTGTATCAAGTTCTTTTGGTAGATTAATGACAATTACAGCGTTACCAGGACATAATCTTGCCCGATAAAAACAGGGTGGACATGCTGTTTCTAGTATCTTGCATTTATTATCCTCGACTTGTATACATTCGCCACCACACATGCCTGCATATTTCTCTAGATATCTGAAAGCTTCACTCTTCGGTTTACACCTATCTTGAAGTAGTACCGCGACTTTCACACCCTCTCCTCCATAATCATATTCAATATGTCTTCTATAGTATAACCTGATTCAGGTTGATTTTGATTATAATGCAAAGAAACGAAATCTAACATAAATATAAGCTGCTAGCCCAATTTTCTCGGTTTTTGATAATTGTGTTCTTTGAGAAAAAACGTCTCCATTATTTTTTTCTATTTTCTTCATAATAGAATGATAAAATGTAGTCATAGCCGCAGGAGAATATCTACTAGATTTATCTAGAAGAGGGAACAATTTCATCCCTCTTTCTCTATACTTATCCGCTCTTTTAATGTATTCTTTAACAAAAGGCTTCCATCCAGGATGTTTCAAAATATCTTTGCTATTTTTCAAGTCTTTTTCCGTAATCCCAAATCTATTAAGGTCCTCAATTGGGAGATATATTCTATCTCTTTCGATATCTTCTGCAACATCTCTCAGAATATTTGTTAGTTGCATATAAATTCCCCAAGATTCAGCATATTCCCTTGCTCTTTTATCATCATATCCGTATATTTCGATACATACGAGTCCGACTGTTGAAGCCACTTTGTAACAGTATGAATATAGATCTTCAAAAGTTTCATACCTGTTTCGATGAAAATCTTCTTCCATTCCACTAATCATATCATCTAATAATTGTCTGGAAATTCCATATTTATTCACTGTATCTTTCAATGCTATGAATATTGGATCAGTAGATGTCATTTGACCATATGCTGTTGATAATTTTTTCCTGTAATAGAATAATTGTGACATTTTATCATTATAAGAAGATCTATCTAGTACAGGCATTCCATCTATTAGTCTCTCAATTTTTGTCCTGTAGTCAATTGACTCCTGATTTTCTTCTGAACCTCCTGGGAAATAATCTATGTAATCTCCATCAGCAATATCGTCTGCTCTTCTACAAAATGCATAGTAGGCCATGATTGATCTTCTTTCTTCTTCTGGAAGATACTTAAAAGAATGGTAGAAATTTCCTGCTTCTCTACGAGTTAATTCTTCACAGTAGTCGTAAGCTGATTCTATAATGTCGTCGGGTAATCTATTTTCCGACCATAAAGCGGCATCAATATGCGAGAAAGGATTTACCAGTTCTCCTCTTGAGCCAATTACTCCCATAAAGAAAGCTCCTTCTCTTAGAGTTTCTAGGGCAGTAATGCTAATTGCATGAACGGCTTCTTTAGTTACATTTACTGCTTTGCGCACTTTCTCAATGGGGACTGAATTATTTTCCTCTGTAACTAGTGATATAGATCTGCCAAGGTCATACCTGACCTCTGGTTCGGAATCACTAATCTGTCTCCCAGGCATACTCTTTCATATCGAGCCCAATAGATTTACTCTTGAACTTCACGCTGAGTTGTACAAATCATGAATCATCATTTAATTCATTTTTTTCGGGCTAATTCCTGTTATTGATAGCCACATTGCTCTCTTCATTATTTTTCTAATTTCTGGCCTTAATACTTTAATTCTATTTTCAATATCAAGAACATTTCTTTCCCGTAGTAGTTGTAATGTTCTTTGCCCAATTAGGATAGGTAATAAGCATGAAAGTCGAAGCCTAAACTGACTCCTTGGTAGCATTTGGACATAATCTACAGCCTCATCAAGATAATCTTCAGCTCTATCAATATAAGAATCATACAATGACCTAAATTTCCCAATATTATTCTTGTCAAGTAAATCTTTGGCCGTCATTCCAATTTCGTCCATAGATTGAATTGGGATGTAGCACCTCCCCATTCGTAAGTCTTCGGGTAAATCTCTTAAAATATTGATTAATTGTAATGATTTTCCAAATTTGACAGCCTTGTCGAATAATATTTCTCTTCTTCTTTCTTCTAAACTAAATAGATGGTCTAATGACATGTGAGTCCAGAATTCGCCCACACTTCCAGCAACTAAATAAGTATATGAGTCCAATTCTTCTTCATTTCTTAATGAAATAATTCTTCTTCCCGAAGCGTCGTTAAATCTTTCCAGATCTAAAATTTGCCCACTTATTATAACATCAAGTAATTGAACAATTTTTTCCCGATCTGATTCAGTAAGATGTTTCGATTTCTCTAAATAATTAACAGGAATAAATGCTTCATTTAGTAACCTCGATTCAGCACTATCTTCTTGTATAATTGCTAATTCAGTAAAATCAGGTAAATCGGCACATTCTCCGTGAAGAAGTCTATGATTATATTCAGCAAGTAATTCCAATAGAACCTTATTTTCACCTACTTTTGAATCTGCTATTGTGTCTGCTAAGCGTGCCAGAAGATAAGCTAAACCTATCTGTCTTCGTACCTTCTTTGGCAATACTTTCAAAGTCAAATAGAATGATCTAGAAGTTCCTTTCAAGAGTTCATCAATAATTTTTTCCGGAGCGCCACCACTAGAATCGCCTCCTTCCATGATTCACGAGTATGTGTTCAGCATCTAAGACTCTCGCATCCAAGTTTATCTTAATCCGCTATCTTCCAAAGCCTTAACTAATACATTTCCAATTTCAGAAGGGTCTCTTGCAACATAAATTCCTGCTGCTTCAAATGCTTTAAATTTCTCTGCTGCAGTGCCTTTCCCTCCTGAAATTATTGCACCCGCATGCCCCATTCTCTTCCCAGGGGGTGCAGTTGACCCTGCTACGAAACCAACTATTGGTTTTGTCATATTCTTTGATGCCCATTCCGCGGCTTCTTCTTCAGCTGAACCTCCGATTTCTCCAATCATTACTACTGCTACAGTCTGATCGTCTTTTTCAAAAGCATCTAAGCAATCGATAAAACCTGTTCCATTGACTGGGTCTCCGCCGATTCCAACACAAGTTGATTGTCCTTCACCAACACTCATAGTTTGCGCAACCGCCTCATAGGTCAGAGTGCCTGATTTCGATACAATCCCTATTCTTCCCTTAGCATGGATAAATCCTGGCATTATTCCGGCTTTACTGCCACCTATGTCTCCTGGGGTGATTATTCCAGGGCAATTCGGCCCAATTAACCTAACTTCTGGATATTGATTTACTCTAGCAACTGCTTTAACCATATCCAAAATAGGAATGCCTTCAGTAATACAGACAATCAATCCTCCTCCCTTCTCATGAAATGCATCTGCGGCTTCAACAATGGCAGCAGCAGCAAATCTAGCAGGAACATAAATCAAACTAACATCTGCTTTGGTATCTTCTAAACCTTCAGCAACTGTATTGAAAACAGGAACTTTCTTACTCGGTAAATCAACAAATTGTCCACCTTTACCTGGAGTGACGCCACCTACTACATTAGTATTATATTCATCCATTTTTGTCCCATGGAAGGTACCCTGCTTCCCTGTAATTCCCTGAATCAAAACTTTACTTTCTTCGTGGATCCAAATTGACATTATTCAACACTCCTTGTAAGATTTACTATTTTTTCCGCACCTTCAGCGAGAGTACTTGCTGTGTGTACATCTAAGTCACAGGAATCTAGCACCTCTTTCCCTTCTACATGATTAGTTCCTGAAAATCTAACGACTAAAGGAACTTTCAGCCCAAGTTCATTTGAGGCTTCAATTACACTTCTAGCAACCATGTCGCATTGAATAATGCCTCCAAAAATATTCACTAAAATCCCCTCGACATTATCATCTTCAAGTATGATTCCGAAGGCTGTGGTAATTGATTCTCTAGTTGCTCCTCCGCCTATATCGAGGAAATTTGCTGGCTCTCCACCATATAATTTGATAACATCCATAGATGCCATAGCAAGTCCTGCACCATTTACTAAACAACCAATATTTCCATCAAGTTTGACGTAAGAAAGTCCATGGTCATGAGCCCTAGTTTCTACTTCTTCTTCTTCTGATTGATCTCTCATTTCTTCCCTCCAAGGGTGTCTAAATGATGCATTATCATCAAAACTAACCTTTGCATCCAAAGCAATCATTTCTCCAGAATCGGATCTAACTAGGGGATTAATCTCTATCATTGAACAATCCTTCTCAACAAACATTTTCGATAAAGAATCTAACATTGAAACTAAATCTTGTTTTGAATTTCCTTCCAGATTGAGGTTATCTGCCATCTCTAGCGCATCCTTTTCATTTAGTCCATCCACTGGATGCGTCCAAATCTTATGAATCGCCTCGGGAGTTTTTTCTGCAACTTCTTCAATATCCATTCCTCCTTCCGTAGATGCCATTATTAGGATTGATTTTTTCTCTCTATCAACTAGTAGAGCCAAATAATATTCGTGCGCAATTGAGCAACCTGCTTCAACATACAAATTATTTACTATTTTCCCACTTACTCCTGTTTGTTTAGTAACAAGTTTTCTTCCGATAATATTTTCCGCATATTTCCCTACATCTTCTCTAGAAAAAGCAATTTTAACTCCTCCTTCCATTATCAGATCATTGGTTTCTATGTCATAAAGAGTCCCTTTACCTCTACCTCCTGCATGAATTTGTGATTTTACAGCCACAACTTTTGAACCCAATAAATCATATGCATTAAGAGCATCATTTACTGTTTTACAGTGTATCCCGTTTTGTACTTTAACTCCCGCTTCTTTGAACAGAATCTTTCCTTGATACTCGTGAATATTCATATCTCTCAAGCATCCGAGTGGAAGTCGCTCTTTGAACGATGCGCCTACCGATGTTCAAATCTTAAGCACGAAGTGCTGAAATCTATTGCCATATCCGGTGAAGTGTGGATGTAGTTGTTCTTGCTGGTGGTTTTGGCACAAGACTTAGGCCTTGGACTGAAGGTAGAGCTAAACCTTTACTACCTATTTTAGACAAAACTCTTCTAGAGAGAGTAGTAGAATGTGTCCCCGTTGAGATGGTTGATAGAGTAATAATTGCTGCAGGTTATAGCGTGGATGAAATGCAGAGTTTCTTCGATTCATCCAAACTACCTTTTGAAGTAGTAATTTCAGTCGAAGATGAACCTTTGGGGACCGGTGGTGCAATTTGTAAAACTCTTCCTCACCTTACAAGTGAGGAGCCAGTATTGATTTTGAACGGAGATCTCGTTTCCAGTGTCAATGTTAATGATTTATTGGAACACCATAGGAGAAAGAATGCTTTAGTGACTTTATCGCTTTGGCATGTGGAAGATCCTAGTAGGTTTGGAGTATGTGGTTTAGAAGACTCAGGTATGATTACTAAATTTCAAGAAAAACCAGAGCCAGGAACTGAGTTTTCTAATTTAATAAATGCTGGATGTTATTTGGTAGAGAGAGATGTATTGGAATCACTTTCTTCAGAGAGACATAGTATGGAAAGGGAAGTATTTCCTGAGATTGCCAAAACTGGAAAAATGGCAGGATTGGAATTCAAAGGATACTTTGTAGATGCCGGGACTCCAACTTCGTTCATTGAAGCAACAAAAGTTTGCATCTCTAATCGTAATTTCGAACAAGGTGCTACAGATGAGTACAACAATTGGTATCTCGACCAATCATTTATTGATGGCTCATACAAGATAACTGGTTCATCTGTTTCATCTAATGTATCAATTGGTAATGGTTGTGAAATTACAGATTGTGTGATTTTATCTGGAGCCATCATTGGAGATGGTTGTAAATTAACTAGATGCTTGATAGGTGAATCCTCTAGGATAAATAATAACTCGGATATTTCCGATAAGGTCGTAGGTCATGGAGAAATTATCTAATTCATCCGTCATCATCATATCGGTATTATGTCTCGCAGTTCTATGAAGGACACGCTAATTGTTGTTAATTTCAAAACTTATCAAGAGGCGCACGGCGTTGCTGCTGAAGAATTAGCAATGATTATGCAAGATATAGAGACAGATGCTAGAATGATTGCAGTGGTATCCGCTTTTGACCTATCTTCTGTTGTTTCCGCCGCACCTAATTTAGAAGTTTGGACTCAGCACTTAGATCCTATTAACTTTGGATCCAACACAGGTTGGTTACATCCTGAAACAGCTATATGTAGAGGGGCTAAAGGAACTTTGATTAATCATGCAGAGCATAAAGTTTCTATTGAGCACATTGCAATGCTCCTAGATAGTGTCCCTGAGGACTTCACTGTGTGTGCTTGCGCTGCAGACATTGATGAAGCAAGAGCATTATCAGCATTAGAGCCCAATTATGTAGCGGTAGAACCTCCTGAATTAATTGGAGGAGAAATTTCAGTAACTACTGCGGATCCAGATATTGTTAGTGGAACTGCCGCTGCTATACGTGAAGTCAGTAAAGATGTAGGAATTCTATGTGGCGCAGGTGTGAAAAATGGTGACGATGTCATCACAGCAATTAATTTAGGAACTTCGGGAGTTCTTTTAGCTAGCGGAGTAACTAAAGTTGATAATCCACGAATGTCTCTGAATGATTTAATTTCTAAAATCTAGAAGAATTCTTTTTCATTCCTAGAAGGAATAATTCGGGAAAGCCAAAAAAATCAGTAAAATCACTGTTTTGCTCTCTTTCTAGATGCTTTTCGGCGACGAAGCTTCTTCTTACGCCATTTCCAGCGTTGGTTTCCTTGCTTCTTCCAGGCACGTGAACCTCGCTTCATGCAGCCCGCCGACCTACTGCCCCTATATGAGCGATTTGTATTGTAATAGATAATTCTAGAGTGTTAAAAAAAAATCTTTAGTGGTGGGCGATACAGGATTCGAACCCATGTCATCGGCTTAGAAGGCCGATATGATATCCAGACTACACCAATCGCCCTTGGGCTGACGGGACAGTATCTCTTTGATGAACCCTACACATCAAACATTTTCCTGAAGAAGTCCATCTACAGCGTCTTCTAATACCTCTTGCATTTGATTTACATCTTCCCCAGCACTGTAATTTAGCTCTCCATCGTCTAATATGTCTGTCCGAATGTCTTTGACAGTTCTACCAGTTTTTTTCGCAATTTCTTTCTTTTGTCGTAGATTCTTTCTTCTCAAAGAAAATATATTTATCATTGCGGACAAACTCCTAAGAATACTTTCCAATACTGCAATAAGAAATAGGCTACTGATGAAGGATGTGGCGATTTCATTCAAACCATTGAATAATTCTTCAATTTCAGAAATTTGAACTTGCGCATCCCCGACTAAGAATACACCTAGTACACCAAAAGGTAACATTTTCGCCACATCTCTAGATAAATCCTCAGTCCAATAAGAAAGAATTCTTACAGCACCAACTACTGAGGTTGCTATCAATGCATTTCTTGAATGATCAGCATCTGGCGATAATAGTGTCAGGATTATTGCCAGAACTAGAGTCCAGAATGTAATCAATACTGGAACGACGACAATATATTGCAAAACAAAAATCATAGTTCTTGTATACTTCTTGACTCTTCCCGAAAGATTATCAGAATAATGATTTAGATTTAGTGTAATAAGATCTCTCTTGGCTAATGCTCTGTAGAAAATAAAAACAAAAACTGAGTAAACAGAAATTGCAACTATTGCTCCTAAAGTGGGATAAGATTCTTCAACCACTAATCTGAACAAGTCTTCAATCTCTGACATGTTGGTAGGTATTTCCATGTACGACCGTATACGTATCCCATATTATGATTATGCGTTTCATGACTTGAACGGTTTAGCACATTTCGGACACCTAGCAGGCATGGTGACTCTCTTTCTTTCCCAAGTATAGCCACAATCGCCACATATCCATTGCCTCTCTGGCAATTTTTCAAGCACCCTCTCTCTCATTTCTTGTAACACTAAAGAATCGGATAACTTTGGCGGAGGGGCAATCTCAGTTACTAAGTTAGCGTGTATTTCTCCATGATCTAATAAACCAGATGCGTGTAAAAGTTCGTGAGTTAGAGTATTTCTATAAAGAACCTCATCTCCGTTTAAAATAGGATTAAGACCTATAGTCACAGGACCACAGGACAATCTTAATTTTCTTCTCCGAAATAACTCATTCGCATTATATTCGAAACGAGTCATTCCTAATCTTGAATCATCCTCATCGATCCAAATCATATTCAGTTTTTTTTCCAAATATTTGAGAAATGGGGCCTCTTTTTTATCCAATCGACCTTTCAAAACGTCAATCAAATCCTTAGGAAAATCCGGCTGAGTTGGTAATTCATCACCTCTACCCCCGTCTCCCGCCGCATTACTCATGCCTCTGCCTACTCCATTTCCCTTAAATGGCCGTCGTTGGTCCGATGTTTAATGGGCGTGTGGCGCAGCTTGGAAGCGCGCTTCTTTGGCTAAGAAGAGGCCCCGAGTTCAAATCTCGGCTCGTCCACCATCTGATGTTTTCTCTAACTTTTATTTTATAGAAAATATTCCATTCGATCTTTTCAAAAAGATATTTCCACATTTTTTGAAATATTCATTTGTTTTATTTCATTATAAGTAATTCTCGAATCGTAAATACAAAATATCAATATTATAGGGTGATAATGTTCATTTGTATAATATTATTTATTTATTCTACAATTTAAGTCACTATGTAGTTTAATATCTCTTCAAACGAACAAATAATAAACCTAATGCTTAGGCGGTGACTTATGGTAGATAAAGCAAAACTGGAATACATTTGGCTAGATGGATATGAACCGACTCAGAGCATGAGAAGTAAGACAATGGTCGTTTCAGATTTCTCAGGTAATGTTGAAGATTGTAAACAATGGTCATTTGATGGCAGTTCTACTAAGCAGGCTGAGGGAAACTCATCAGATTGTTTGTTAAAGCCTGTAGCAATATATCCAGATCCAGATAGAATCAATGGTTATTTGGTGATGTGTGAAGTTTACAATGCTGATGGCACTCCTCATGTTACAAATGGTAGGTCAACTATCGATGAAGATGATGATGATTTTTGGTTTGGGTATGAACAAGAATATTTCTTGTGGGACCCAGAAACAAATCTTCCATATGGGTTCCCTAAAGATGCAACTGGGCAGGGCCAGTTTTATTGCTCTGTTGGGGCCTCAAATACCTTTGGTAGAGATATAATCGAGGCACATCTTGACATGTGTCTTGATGCGGGATTGAATGTTGAAGGAATCAATGCAGAAGTAGCAGTTGGGCAGTGGGAGTATCAAATATTCGCTAAGGGTGCTAAGAATGCAGGAGATGAGATTTGGGTATCTCGATATTTAGCAGAGAGAAATGCAGAGAAGTATGGTTTAGAGATCAATTGGCACCCTAAACCTCTAGGAGCTACTGATTGGAATGGTTCTGGAATGCACGTAAACTTCTCTGATACAACATTGAGAACTTGTGGTGATGAGAAAGTTTTCAACAAAGTTTGTGAAGCGTTCGGAAAGAATATTAAGAAACATATGGATGTTTATGGTGCACATAATGAGCAGAGATTAACAGGTCTTCATGAAACTCAATCGATTCATGAGTTCTCTTATGGAGTCTCAGACAGAGGCGCTTCTATTAGAATTCCAATTGGTACGGTTGAAGATGGTTGGGTAGGGCGATTAGAAGATAGAAGACCCTCTTCTAATGGAGATCCTTACAAAATTGGTGCGGTTGTAATTAGCACTACTAAGTCAGCATATTGATTTTTATTAGCTTGACTACCTCATCAGCACAACCCCATGAGAGAGTAACTCCTGCTCCTCCATGTCCATAATTATGAATTATTTTCTTATCCTTTATCGATTCTTCTTCTAATCTTATCTCATACCTAGAAGGCCTTAGGCCAACTGCTGTACCAACAATTTTTGTCCTATCTAGTTCAGGCCATAATTCCTCACATTTCGAAAGAATATATTCATTATCTTCTAACCTAATATTTTCTTCCCAATCATCTTTTTGCGCGGTTCCTCCTAGAACAGTAACATCTCTCCGAGGGATAGTGTAAGTCAGTGTTTCAGGTTTCTGATCGAATCTTCCAAATCCTGGGTCTTGTTCGATATAGATTACTTGTCCTCTGACGGGCCTTAGTTCATTATCATCGCATAAATCTCTCCCCCCTAGTCCACAACAATTGACTATTATTTCCCCCGGTACTTCTTGTAATGTAGAGAATTCCTTTAATTCATACAAACCACCTAATTTTTCAAATCTAGAAAGTAGCCAGGGCATATAATGATTCATTTCGATAACAGGAGCTTCAATTTCCCAGCCAAAATTATACCCACTCATAATTTCATTTTCTTCCAGAACTCTAAAATGAGGTATTTCCGAACTCCACCCTGGTAATTCACATTTTTCTTTCAAATATTCTCTTCCTAAACGCATTGTTATACATTCGACATTTTCTTCATCTCTCAGCCTAATTAATTCGTAGAAGGTTTCTGAGGACCATTTATTTGTTTTCTCTACTGGTTCTGCAAGAAATGGATACCACCATGCTGCAGCAACATCTGAAACAGTATTTGGGCTCATATTTTTTGCAAAGATTGTAACTTTAAATCCCGACTCTAGAAGTCTAATTGCGGTGGTTAACCCTGAAACTCCCGCGCCTAGTACGGTAATTTCCATGAGTTGGAATAGAGGTATAGTAAATCATCTAGTCGGTATGATAACAGTCTTAATGATTGAACATTTAGAGAGTACAGGTGATTGTATGCCCAAAGTCAGAAAGCCGAAAAAAGGTTGGTTTCGACCTTCAAAAAAGAAACCTCGCCGTGGCCCTTTAGTCTCTCCGAGTGAGAGGGGTCTTCCTCCATGTCCTGCATGTGGGGAATGGAGTATGCAAAAAGATAATACTCGAAAAGAGATTTATTGTGGTGCATGCGGGGCTATCGCTTGATTTTATCGTAAATCCAATATGTTACAATCTCTCCGCTATCATTGTCGCAGTGATGAGGAACCGCACCGGATACCTTGGGTATCGCGAGTGATGGGCGATCTGAGCGGCTTCCAAGGTGAATATATTGGATAGAATAGTAACTGACAATCAGGGTCGGAAATTACGTTTACTAGAACCAACTTCTTTGAATTCTGCTCCTGATGATTTCCAATTATCTAGGACTAGCAGACCTTTTAAGAGATATTTTTCTTTAGTTGCTAATTCATTGATCATGGTTTTTCTGGTCCAAGCATTTTCAGCTCAGCTTATTGGTATTCTTGACGGCGAACCATTATATGTTATTGGATGTAGTTTCGTAACTTTCCCATGTATTGGTTTTCTGATTTTCCTACATCGTCCCAAACTAATCGAAGTTAGATTATTAACATCTGATGAGAGTGGCATGTATGCTCATCCAATTCCTGAGGGCGGTTCAATTCAGACCCCTAATCCTACGAAAATGAGTCGATTTCTTGTTAGAGATGATTCTATAATTGATACACCTCCATCATTTTGGATATGGGTTATTTTCGCCATTTGTCTTTGTATTTCTTTTGTGATAGCAATAATTGAGATAATAGGTGGAGATTTAGGATTGATTCTTTCCTTGGTCATGGCTTTACCAATGACTTTAATTTTATTTTCCATTCCAGTTTATGCTTGGTGGGCATCATCAACATCTTGGATAGGCCTACCTACTCGTTTGAGAGATGCAGAATCATGGTTGATAGCGGGAATGGCAGCGGGAATTCCTGCAATTCTCATTAATAGTTGGTTAACTCCGGCTTTAGTACCTTCATCTTGGTCAAGTGACACGGAGATGTTTATCGTTTCCACATTTAGTGCTCCAATTGGAGAAGAAATTTTCAAGTTTTTAGCAGTATTATGCTTTATTTCTTCAATCAAAGGTCCTAAAACGGGTTTCCAAGTTGGTTTCACAGTTGGTTTAGGATTTGCTATTGCTGAAAATTTTGGATATCTCTTAATGTCATATGGAGAAGGAGGATTTACAGGATTATTTCTGACATCATTAATTAGAGGAATTGGTTCAATTCCTGGTCATGCAGTATGGACCTCATTTAGTGGTGCGGCTTTGGGTTGGTGGATAAGCAATCCTGCGAATAAAGCAAAAGTAATTTTTATTATCAAAAATCTTTCATCTAAATCAATGGATATTATTGAGAGTATAGGTATTGATGTTGATATGGATGGCGATGTATCTGGATTTGATGGTATAGAGTATACTATGTTAACCGCTCTTGAAGAGGCAAAAAAGCCCTCTGATGTAACTAATTGGACAGTTTCTGAGGATAATTCTGAAAAAATCTCTACCTCCCTAATTGCTAATAATCCAATGTGGTGGATATTGCCCGAACAAATTTATAGTAATAAATCGATTATGGTCTCCGGAAACGACGCTGAAGAATCTAATTCTGTGCACAAATTGAAAATTATTCCTCCTAAATCAATCATTTTAGGTCTCCTAATTGCGATTGCTGGGCATTCATTATGGAATGGTTCATCATTCATTCTTTGGGAAATTGGTATAATAATTGGCCTCAGTGAGGATGTGATTATTCTACTCACACTACTTTTGATTATTTTCCTAGTAATTGTCGTTCTTTTTGTATCTTCCTTGCTTATGAGAGGGGTCAGCACAATCTCAGATATTAGTAACTAACAATTAACTCACATTTCCTTCCGAATCTTTGATGACCCCCCCCTCGTCGCAGAAAGACTGGAATCACCATGGATATAGGAGACGACCAAATTATTTCTATTGGCCTTGTCTTATCTCTATTACTGATTTCAAAGGTCAGAGACCTATTAGATAATAGTGGCTTATTTGCAGCCACATTAACAGGTTTCACAGTATCGTTAATGGGTCATTGGACTTGGTTGATTTCTCTATTTACATTCCTAATAATAGGGTCTTTAGCTACAAAATGGAAGTTAGACGAAAAGAAACTACTTTCATTGGAAGAGGCAAATGAAGGACTTAGGAGTTGGAAAAATGTCTTGGCTAATGGGGGGGCAGTCTCCATAGTGGCGATATACAACTTCCTTTCCCCAGGTCATGAATGGATTTATTTTGCAGCTATAGCAAGTATATCTGTGGCCTTATCTGACACTTTAGCATCCGAAATCGGATCACTAGATATTAGGACTAGAAGTATCACAACTTTGCAGTCTGTTCCCGCCGGAACCAATGGAGGTATGTCTCCAACAGGTACCGTAGCAGCATTATTCGGTGCAATTATTATTTCAATTGTTGGAGTAATTTTTTCTCCTGATGATTCTAAAATTTCTGAAATACAACTTCTTTCTCTGTTGTCATTAATAGGTTGGCTAGGATGTCAAGTCGATTCACTTCTAGGGGCGGTGTTAGAGAATAGAGGTTATCTCGGAAAACATAGTGTAAATTTTCTTGCAACATTTTCCGGTTCATTGATGGCAATTATTTTTTATTATCAATTCCTATGAACTAATTAGCGCTGACTTTGAGTAATAATAGGTGCTGGCATGAGCATGAGTGGCAGAAAGTCAAGTAAGAAATTTCTGTCATTATCGATTTTTTCATTGATTTTTATATCTCTAATTAGTATCTCTTCGGCGCAAATCATAGCCCCAGAAGGCCCAGGTATTGAATGGGAAAAACCAGAGAGCCATCGGCTTTTTTTGAAAGGTGAGTCTACATCTCCTTATCTGGATAATAATTGGAGTTCTTTGACTGGCCAACCTATTGGTTCAATCGACTTTCAGAAAACTGTTGGTTCAACAAACTTGATTGACATTCAATCTGCCCCAATCATGGAAGATTTAGATTTTAATGGCAATATTACAGTTCATATTTTCGCATCTTTAGATGTTGCAAATGATGGATGTAAGTTTACAAATGTCCTTCCCGGTTCTCCTTTGGGTTCAGAAACAATATTTTCTGTTTCACTCACGTTGGGAAATAATCAAATTCTTTTAGATGCTCAAACTAATTCTATAGTTATGGAGGAATCTTTTACTTTGGCTCATGAATTTTTAGTTGATGCTAACAACATCAATGTAAGTCTTAAGCAAGGTGATCTAATTGGATTAAGAATTGACGTAATACATGATTGTGCCCAGACAGGAGTTTTATGGTGGGATACTTATGATGCGACTACAGGGATAGAATTTAAAGGAGAATTAATTTATCCTGAATTAGATCAGACAGTTGACCCTAATGGGATAATCAGAGTAGAATTTACGCCAAATTCACCTTGGGGAAATGATCTTTATCTATCTCAAGTTTTAGAGGTTATTGGGCCTGTTGAATGGCAAGACATGATTCATGGTAATGCAGATGAAAGTACCAGATTGGATCATTTTGAATCTCCACA
>Ga0208749_1000056_pt1 | contig 25172 bp, 7 predicted proteins | sample Knorr_S15_td_DCM_FD_185601 | JGI IMG/M metagenome (GOLD analysis project Ga0208749, IMG submission 185601) | Marine microbial communities from Southern Atlantic Ocean transect - Knorr_S15_td_DCM_ad_63m_LV_B (SPAdes) (version 2) | ecosystem: Environmental > Aquatic > Marine > Oceanic | place... | reverse complement strand
AATGATATGAACTGGTATGAAGAAACAAAACTCAATTGGAATATTGATACAGAAGAAGTTATTATAACAGAGAAAGAAGATTAAGCAATTATTAAACTTGTAAATAATTAGGTTACATGATAAACTGAAAGAGAGAAGTTAATATAAAAGTACTATACAGGAGGATTTATGAGTGGCGACTCAGGATTAAATGAAACTATTGTCTTTTATAGCTCAGAGATGACAATGGCAAAGGCAATTGTATTAAAGCATAAAGGAATTGAATTAGATAATAAACTATTGAAAGTATTATTGAAGCAAACCGAACAAGAAAATAAAACTCCCTTTGATTGACAACGTATAGATAATAGTGTATTATATAATTATAATTGAACTTTAGTATGGCAAAAGGATTTACTGTTAAATCAGCAGCTGCGAAAGCAAAAAAACAGGCAGACACACCAGAGTGGGATTACGATAAAGCAAAAAGAATGATAGCAGGTAAGACAGTTGTGTTCTGTCTACCAGGTCGAGGAGTATCATATACATTTCTAAAGAACTTTGTGACTCTATGCTTTGACTTAGTTCAAGCAAAAGCAAGTATACAAATATCACAAGATTATTCATCAATGGTAAATTTTGCCAGATGTAAGTGTCTTGGTGCAAATGTTCTTCGTGGTCCCGATCAATTACCTTGGGATGGTAAGTTAAAGTATGATTACCAGTTATGGATAGACTCTGATATTGTTTTTAATGTTGAGAAGTTCTATCAACTTGTATTAATGGACGAAAAGATTGCATCAGGTTGGTATTGTACTGAAGATGGTAAGACTACATCAGTCGCTCATTGGTTAGATGAAGATGACTTCAAGGGTAATGGTGGAGTCATGAATCATGAAACACTTGATTCCATCGCAAAGAGAAAGAAACCATTCACAGTGGACTATGCAGGTTTCGGATGGTTACTTATCAAACATGGTGTATTTGAGGATGAAGGAATCAAGTATCCTTGGTTTGCTCCGAAGATGCAAGTATTTGAATCTGGAGCAGTTCAAGACATGTGCGGAGAAGATGTCTCATTTTGCCTTGATGCAAAACAGGCAGGATTCCGTATTATGTGCGACCCACGTATTAGAGTAGGACATGAAAAAACCAGAGTTATATAGTATCTCTTATAAAGGTGAGACCTTATTTGAAGGTCTTACAGAAGAGGAGTACTTTGAAAAGATGCAGGACTTAGCGGATGAGTTCTTTGCAAATGGTACACCGCATCCGCTCGAACTTGACACTTCTTACACAGAAACAGAAAATGGCGAAAACGTTTAACACAGGCAATTCAATCGAATCTCATCCGAAAAAAACTCGGCAAGGACAAGGAAAACATACAAAATACTCGGCTACACCCCGTAACTCGGCTCGTAAAAGACCTAGAGGGCAAGGAAAATAGATGTCTACATTGATTGCGAATCTACCCTCCTATGAAGTATGGGTAAGAAAAGAGTATTTGACCGATCATAAGAGCGGACATGGTGAATTTGTAAAAGGAGTCTGGGTATCTGCAAAGAGTATACCTGGTCGTGCCTTTTATTTTGAAACTTATTTACCAGAATATGCTGCAATGTTTGATAAATTGCCGATTTCTGCGTTTACAACCGACCCAGAGACTCCTACACCTGACATGACACTGCATAATTTGCAGTTTTGGAACTGTATGGACTATGGAGTTGTTGCAGTTCAGAAGCAATTTATCGGTTCAATGCATTTTGAAGTGATGACAAGAGACTTTGGCAACCAAACAGGCACTTATATATGTACTTTAGACAATTATCACGAAAGTGTTGATGCAATTGACTACTCAACAAGCGAACAACCTGCCGAACATAAGTCACATAACCTCTTAGAATTGGATAACGGGCAGTTTTGTCTCTATCCAAACAATAGAATGCGTATATATGACAACAGTATTACACCAGAAACACCAAAAGTGCCCGATTTTAAGGTTTCAACCGTATATTATCAAGTAGAAAACGGTCATGACCGTGATGGATTGGGTTCAGAAGAGAATTATTTCTGGAAAACAGCAAAAGAACGTAATAAAGAAGAGAAAATAGAAGAAAGAAAACCGTTTGAACCCAAAACAGGCAACGTTGAAATCAATATTGAACCAGAATTGGGATAAATAAAAGCATTTACAAAAAAGTGTCATAAATAAAACAGGAAAACTCTTGTTTATATGGCAATAAGGCGAATTTCAAGAGGATTTAAGGACATAAGTTTGTCTTTTACCCCTCATCCAGTTACAAAAGACCTCACAATTCTCAAAAATGAGAATGCAATTAAGAAGTCTGTAAGAAATTTAATACAAACTATCCCTACTGAAAGGTTTTTTAACTCTGCATTAGGGTCTGAGGTTCGTGACAGCCTATTTGACTTTGTAGATTTTGGTACTGCGTCGGCAATTCAGAACCAAATTCAAATTACTCTTGAAAATTTTGAACCTAGAATAGATAATGTATCTGTTGAAGTGATACCAAGACCAGATACCAACGAATTTGAGGTTTTTGTATTTTTTGTTATTGTTGGACAGGATACTCCTTTACAAGAATTCACATTCATGCTCGAAGCAACAAGATAAATGCCTTTTACTAAGTTTACAAACCTCGATTTCGACCAAATTAAGACCTCTATCAAGGATTATCTCCGTGCAAACTCAGATTTTACTGATTTTGACTTTGAAGGGTCTAATTTTTCGGTTTTAATTGACACTTTAGCATATAATACGTATATTACAGCATTTAATTCCAATATGATTGTAAATGAGTCTTTCTTAGACTCTGCTACGTTGCGTGAAAATGTAGTTTCCCTTGCAAGAAATGTTGGATATGTGCCAAGATCAAGGACTGCAGCACAAGCAACAGTATCTTTTGATATTACAACATCTGGAAATACTCCAACTCTTACATTACAGGCAGGTTTAGTCTGTGTAGGGACATCAAAGGATAGTTCATATGTATTTTCAATACCAGAAAGCATTACAACTACAACAAATCAAACTTTTGATGCAAACGGTAATATAATAAGTAGCACTGCATCATACAATGAGATAGTTGTATATCAGGGAACGTACCTATCTAAAAGTTTTACAGTAGATGGATCACTTGATCAGAGATTTATATTAGAAAATTCATTTATTGACACCTCAACCATTAAAGTATATGTAAAAGGTGCTGCTGATACTGGGTTAGGAAAAGAATATCGCAAAGTAGACAATATATTAAACATAACTGACATATCAGAAACATATTTGATTCAAGAAATAACTGATGAAAGATATGAATTGTTATTTGGTGATGGTGTTTTTGGTAAAAAATTAGAAAATGATGCTATTATCACTGTTTCTTATATTGTAACAGATGGAACTGAAGGCAATGGTCCTGCTGTTTTTTCATATGCAGGTAGTACATTAACTTCATCAAATCAAATTGCTTTAACGTCAGTAACACCAACTATCACAACTGTCTCAGCGGCAGCTAATGGGGGTAATATTGAGTCAATTGACTCCATTAAGTATTTTGCACCTAGACTCTATTCATCACAGTATAGAGCAGTTACAGCAAGAGATTATGAGTCTGTAATACAACAAATATATTCAAATACTGAATCAGTTTCTGTAGTTGGTGGTGAGGATCTAGATCCACCAGAGTTCGGAACTGTTTTTATAACAATTAAACCAAAAAATGGTGAGTTTGTATCCGACTTTGACAAACAATCAATATTATCAAATCTAAAGGGATATACTCTTGCTGGAATTAACCAAAAAATACTTGACCTTAAATTACTATATGTTGAATTAGATTCATTTGTATATTACGATGAGTCTAAAGTGACTTCTGTATCTGAATTAAAGACAAACATTACAAATGGTCTTTTAACCTATGGTTCATCCACTGATATTAATAAATTTGGTGGTAGATTCAAATATAGTAAAATGTTAAATGTAATTGACAATATAGACGATGCAATTACATCAAATATAACCAGAGTAAGAATTAGAAGAAATCTTAAAACCCTAGTAAATCAATTTGCTCAGTATGAACTATGTTATGGTAACAAATTTCACATCAACGCAGAGGGTAAAAACATAAAGAGTACTGGTTTTACTATTCAAGGTCAAACTGATACTTTATACTTTACTGATATACCAAATAAGAATAGTGATGGGTCATTAGATGGAAGTGAAAAGGGTATATTAGCTATTGTAAAAGGTGATAATGAATTATCACAAGGTCAGTTGGTTGTTGCTTCTGCTGGTGTGGTTGATTATGCCAAAGGTGAAGTGATTATATCCACTGTTAATATAACTTCAACACAAAAACCAAACAATATTATTGAAATTCAAGCATTTCCTGAGTCAAATGATGTCATTGGTTTAAAAGACTTGTATCTCAGTTTTGCTGTTGGAGATAGTGCCATAAATATGGTTAAGGACACAATTACATCTGGTCAACAGATATCTGGTGTCGGATACAAGGTTACATCAAGTTATGCAAATGGAGCACTGGTAAGAGGATAATATGATAACCACTGGAATTGATAAAAGAGTCAAAGTCCAACAGATAATTGAAAATCAAATACCTGAGTTTTTAATATCTGAAAGTCCAAAGGCAGTAGATTTTTTAAAACAATACTATATCTCTCAAGAATATCAGGGAGGTCCGATTGACCTTACTGATAATTTGGATCAATATATCAAATTAGATAATTTAACACCTGAAGTAGTTGTTGGAGAAACTAAATTAACAAGTGGTATTACAACCACTGCTACAACTGTAGAAGTTAGCACTACAAAAGGTTTTCCAAAAGAATTTGGTCTTTTTAAGATTGAAGATGAAGTTATAACATATACTGGTATTACTACAAATAGTTTTACTGGTTGTATTCGTGGTTTTAGTGGTATAACAACTTATCATGCAGAAAATAATCCATCAGAACTAGTATTTTCGGATACATCGGCGATAAATCATGAAAATGATTCAACTGTAGTTAATTTAAGTGCTTTATTTTTAAAGGAATTTTATAAAAAAACAAAAAAACTACTCACACCTGGTTTAGAAAACGTAAAATTTGTTAATAACTTAGATGTAAGTAATTTTATTAAAAATTCAAAATCATTATATCAATCAAAAGGAACAGAGGAGTCATTTAGAATATTATTTAATGTTTTATATAATGAAACTCCTAAAATTTTAGATTTAGAACAATATTTAATTAAACCATCAACAGCTGAGTATATAAGAAGAGAAACAGTTCTTGCAGAAGTTCTTTCTGGAAATCCTATTCATTTGGTAGGTCAAACAATTATAAAATCAACAGATACTGCAACAAGAGCATCTATATCAGAAGTAGAACCATTAACAAGAAAAGGAAAGGTATATTATAAGATTGGTTTATTTGTTGGTTTTAATGATGTTGATTTAATTGAAGGTACATTTAATGTAACTCCTAAAAGTAAGGTAATTGGTAATGTTTCAGCTGGTTCATCAGTAATTACCGTTGATTCTACTGTTGGATTTGGTGCAACAGGTACACTAGTTTGTGGAGTAAGCACAAATATCTATTATAGTGATAAATCAGTCAATCAATTTTTAGGATGTGAGAATATTGTAGGTATAATAACAACGACTGATGATATTAGATCATCTGAATATTATTATGGTTACGAAAATGGTGATTTAACGAAAGAAGTCAAGTTAAGACTAACTGGTGTTTTATCTAAATTTGTTCCAACCTCAGATATTAGACTACTTACACAGGGTGAAAATATAACGGTTAGAAATGTTGGAGAAAAAATATTAAATCCATCAGAAAATAAAACAAAAAAAGAAATATTTGCAAACTCTTGGATTTATAATACTTCTTCAAGATTTATAGTTAAAAATATATTTGGTGCCAATATTGTTTTATTTACAAGGGATATTGATAAATCGAGTTTAAAAATAGGTGATAATATTGAGGTATTGTTTAGAAATGAGGAAGAAGTAGTTGCTACTGGTACAGTTGGTAATATTAATAAAGATACATCAACCATTTCATTAAATAATTTAACTTTACTATCAAATATTACAGTATTACCAGCTCCAAATCGTGAATATGACTTAAGAAGAGTTATTAATCGTGTTTCGAGTACAAAAACTGATGTTGATTTTGGTCAGAATATTTTAACATCAGACATAACTAATGTTTACAATGATATGGATGAGAATTTTTATGTCGCATCTAATTCATTACCATCTTATCAAATAACCACAGAATTACCTAAATCAATCATACCAGAAGCTGTTGCAGGAATTCAATTACCAAATTCTGGTTATAATCCAAACACTCTAAAATACAGTATAATTTCTTTCCCAAATCCAGTGCCATTTATAACTGGGGATGAAATTTTCTATACTGCACAGGGAACAGTTTTACCAAATTTACCACAAGGATCATATTTTGTAGAAGTTCTGTCAAATGGAAATCAAATAAGGTTGTATCGTTCTAGGTCATTTATTCCTATAGCTGATTTTGTAGAATTTGAAGCATTACAAGCAGGGTCTGGAACACATACTTTTTCTTTAGTTGGAATACTCGATCAAGAAATAGCAGCACAAAAATTATTTAAGAAATTTCCATTAAATCCCAATTTAACCAATTCAACATCTGTAAAAACAACACCAGGATCCACAGGAATATTAATTAATGGTGTTGAAATAAAAAACTATAAATCAGATGATAAAATATTCTCTGGACCATTAGAAAATATTACACTCTTAAATGGTGGATCTAATTATGATACAATAAATCCACCTGAAATAACATTGTCAAGTCCAGGTATTGGAAATACAACTGCTTTGATTAGACCTGTAATTGATGGTAGTATAACTAAAATTCAAGTTGATCCACAAAATTTTGGTATTCATAGAGTATTATCAGCAACAATTGAAGGTGGTAATGGTACTGGTTCTATATTGGAACCAGTATTAGCAGAAAGAAAAAGAGAAATCAGTTTTGATGCTAGATTATTATCAGAATCAGGTGGAGTTGATAATGTAGATGAAACAATAACATTCCAAGATTCTCATAATATTGTTAGTGGTCAGACATTAATATATGACCGTAACAATAATCCACCACTAGGTATTGGAACTGTTGGAAATGATGCAGGAACATCTGTTGTTGGTGTTGGTACTACGACACTTGTAAACACAGCAACTTATTACCCATTAGTTGTAAATCCAAGAACAATAAAATTATTCCAAACATTAGAGGACTATAACGCAGGTATAAACACAGTTGGATTTACAACAACCAATAAAATTGGTGTGCATAAGTTCAAATTATTCTCTAATGAAAAAACTTTAAAAGATATTCGTGTATTAGATGGTGGAAGTGGATATGAGAATAGGCAAGTTTTTGTTAAACCAGTTGGTATTAATACTATAACAAATGTTATCCATTTTGATAATCATGGATTTAATAATGGTGATAAGATAGTTTATTCTACTGCTGTTGGTATAGGATCAACATTACCAACTACAATTACTGGATTGACAACATCCACTGGTATCACTACAACTTCAAACTTTTATCAAGTATTAAAATTAAATAGCAATTCCTTTAGACTTGCAAATGCTGGTCTTGGTGGAACTATAACATCAGAATTTGAAAGAAATGATTTTATCAAGTTTTCAAATCAAGGAACAGGTTTTCAAGTATTCAAATATCCAGATATTAAATTAAATTTAAAATATGAATTAGCAAATACTAATGTTGGAGTAATAACAGCAACACCAGTTGTTAGAGGGTCTATAAAAGATATTTTACTATATGATAAAGGAACTGGTTATGGATCTGATATATTAAATCTAGAAAAATCAATATCAGTAACAGTTAAAACTGGTAAAGATGCAGAGTTAAAACCGATTGTAACAGACGGAAAAGTTACTTTTGTAGAAATACAAGCAAAGGGTAGAGAATACTCTTCTGCACCTGATTTAGAGGTTGTAGGAATAGGAACTGGACTTGGTGCAAAACTAAGGGCAGTTGTAAGAGATGGAAAAATTGAAGAAGTAATTATACAAGAAGGTGGATTACAATATCAACAGGATAAAATTGATATTAAAGTCATTCCACCAGGTTCTGGTTGTAAACTTGAAGCAAGTATAAGAGGATTAACAGTAAATACATTTGCAAGATATGGAAATGAAGCATTAATAGAAACAAATAATAAACTACAATATTCAATTGTTGGTTATTCTACTCAAATTGGAAATAATACTTTTGGTGATACTGGCAACGGCCATTCACCAATAATTGGATGGGCATATGATGGAAATCCAATATACGGACCATATGGTTACAGTGATTCACAAGATGAAAACTCAGATGTTAAGATATTAACTTCTGGATATATTTTAAATCCAAATAATGTTGTTAATAGACCAAATCAATTTAGTAATGGATTTTTTGTTGAAGATTATAGTTTTACCAATGCTGGTGATTTAGATCAGCATAATGGTAGATATGGAAGAACTCCAGAATATCCAAATGGAATATATGCGTATTTTGTGGGTATTAACTCTAACTCACAATTACCAGTTTTCCCATATTTTATTGGAGATACTTACAGAACCGATCCATCAACCGAGAACTTTAATATAAATCAGTCAACATTTGATTTTGATAATTCTAATTTAATAAGAAATAGTTATCCATATAAAGTTTCTGATCCATTTGCTGATAATGATTTTATAGTTGAATCTAATGAAATCACATCACAATCATCAATTGTTGAATCAACCACATCTGGTTCAATAGATTCAATCCAAATTATCAATGATGGAGATGATTATGAGGTTGGTGATTCTGCAATATTTGATAATACAAATACCAATGGTGGTGGACTAAGTGTATCTGTTAATAGTGTGCTTGGTAAAAAAATTGAGTCAATTAACACTACTGTTGATACTTTTGATGCAGTTTTTGTTTGGAGAGATCCAACACATGTAGCAGCGTATATTGGAACTGCTCCAAGTTTGAATGCTCATGATAATGTTGTTATATCTGGTTTAAGTACAACAGCAATTAAAGGACTGGTAGGATCACATAAAATTGGTATTAACACCGCACAGACAATTATATATCAAGAAGTTCCAAATGTTGCAACTACAGGTATCGTAACTGACATATATGTCACAAATATACCAGAACATATTTCTGTTGGCAGTACTATAGGTATTGGGACTGAGGTATTATCTGTTTTGAATACATTTAATCAAAACAATGTAATAAGAGTTAAGAGAGGAGTATCAAGTGGTGTTCATACTGTTTCAACACCAATTTCTCTTATACCAAGTTTCTTTAATATTCCTCTCAGAACAAAAGTATTTGATTCAACTATAAACGATAAAGTATACTTTAATCCACATGAATCTGTTGGTGTGGGTACAGTTGTTGGATTAGGATCAACTGCAACATCAACATTAGGTGATTTAATAAGTGTTGTTTCAACTCCAACCCGTAGTATAAGATTACCAAATCATTCTTTTAAAACAAATCAGAAAGTTACATTAACAAAACCAAGTGTAGGGTATGCATTGACAGTTTCTAAGGATGATGGAGTAACTACATTTAATATACCAGAATCAGGAAATAATCAAGATGTATTTGTAATTAGAAAATCTAAAGATTATATTGGTATTGTAACTCAAGTAGGTTTAACAACAACTTCTGATGGATTATCTTTTGTAGGTGATACAACTGTTGGTTCAAGTAGTTTTGAGTATTTCTTTGAAAGTAATTTTGATCAGATAACTGGAACTTTACAAAGAATTGATGCTGTAGTTTCAGTTTCAACTGCACATGGTTTAGTTGATTCTGATGTGGTAAAATTATCGGTTAATCCTAATCAATCAGTTGGAATAGGAACATCAACTAAAATAGATCTTAGATTTGATTCAGATACACATAATTTATTAGTTAATCCATTCACCATTGCATCTAGCGGAGTCACAACTTCAACTAATAACTTTAATTCTACTACTCATAATTTAAATACTGGTGATAAGGTTCAATATATCTCAACTTCTGTAACAGAGGGTTTAACAAACCAAGAATCTTATTATGTCTTCAAAGTTGATGATAATAATTTTAAATTAGGAGAAACTTATAATGATGTTACAAGTAATCCAGCTAATATTATTGAGTTAAGTTCGACTGGTGGTGTTACAGGAAGTAAGCATGAATTTTCTTTAGTAAATCCTCCAATATCAGTTTTGAGAGACAACAACTTAGTATTTGGTGTAGGTCATTCATCTTTACTAGGATATGAACTTAATATTTACCATGATGTAGACTATAAAAATCAATTTGTTTCAGTAGGAAATACAAACAATTTACAAGTGATAGGTGTTGGAACAGTGGGTGTTACATCAACTGCAACAGTTGCACTTAATTATAATTCAGATAATCCTTTAAACTTATACTATAATATTAAAAAATCAGGTTTTATTAGCACTTCTGATACAGATGTTGTAAACTATAATAAGATTCATTACTTAGATAGTGATTATGATGGCGAATACTCAATATTTAATGTCCCACCTGTTGTAGGTGCATCTTATACAAGTTTCAGTATATCAATACCAAAAGTTCCTGAAAATTTATCTTATACATCAGCAGATACTAGTGTATTTAAATATTCTACAAAATCACCAAGAGCAAAAGGTCCTATTGATAGAGTAAATATTGATTTTGGTGGTGTAGGGTATGATAGTTTACCATCTTTCGTAAGTGTAGCATCTACACAAGGAACTAATGCTACTTTATTACCAGATTCAACAAATATTAATAGAGTAGATGATATTAGAATATTAAATCCAGGTTTTGAATATTCATCCGACCCAACACTTAAACCAGAGGCATTTGTTTCTCCAGTTGTATCAGTAATTAATTCTGATACTATTACAAATATTGAAATCATTGATGGTGGTAAAAATTATACTACAATACCCCAATTAAAGATAATAAATCCAATAACTGGAGTAGAAGATGAATCAGGTGCAATTATTGGTGCAAATCTAGCAAGTAATTCATTAAGTGGTGTGAGAATTGTAGTTCCACCAAAAGGATTACAGTCAATAACACATGAAATATTTGCAATAAACAATGATAATGGTTCAACTGTAAGTAAATTAGTTTATGATGCAGCAGTAGGTATTGTAACCTGTACACTTGTAACACCAGTGCTAGGTTTTTCTAATCCTCCTTTCGCAGTAAATGAAGAAATATATGTAGAAGGTCTCCAGAAATTTGGTGATACTGGAACAGGATTTAACTCTGCTGATAATGGATTTAAGTTCTTTAAAATAACAGCAGTAAATAATACAAATCCTGCCACTGTTTCATTTGATATATCCAAATTTACTTCAAATGCTGGTATTGCAAAAACTATTCAAAATTCTTATGGATCTTTAATAAGTAGGAACGATTATCCACAATTCAAAGTTACTCAAGGAATTTCTAAATTTAGTGTTGGTGAGAAGTTATTAGCATTCGTAGGAACCTCATACATTCCTGTAGATTTAAAAGTATCAGTATCAACCAATGAGTTTATAAAGGTAGTAGAGGAAACACCTGGTGCATTTGACTTAGTTGCAGGTCAACTTATTAAAGGTTTTGTTTCTGGTAACATAGCAACAATCAATACTATATCAAAAAATTCTGGAAGATTTGATATAAGTTATTCATTAAGACAAAATAAGGGTTGGAATGATAATATTGGTAAATTGAGTCAAGATTATCAAGTAATACCAGATAATGATTACTATCAAAATTTATCTTATAGTGTAAAGAGTTCAGTAACTTATGAAACTTTAGTTAGTTCTGTAAACCGATTATTACATACCACTGGACTTAAGAATTTTGCAGATGTAGGATTAACATCAACAACTAGTGCAGGTATTACAACTTCAAGTTTTGCAGATGTACTTGCGTTAGATTTCATCGAACAAAAAAGAGTTGACACAATTAATAATTTTGATTTTGCTTTAGATATTGATGCTGTTGATGGTAAATCAAAATTCCTCAAATTAAAAAATACAAAATTATCTCCATATATTGAGTGTAAAACAAATCGTGTTTTAGAAGTAGATGATATTGCAGCTTTATTTAAGAATACTAATACTACCCTAACACAATTCTTAGATTTATCAATCAATACAAGATATGCAACATTTTTAATACAAATTAGAGATCCAAATACAGGAAATACTCAAATATCAGATATTATTCTATTCAAAGATAGTTCTCACATATTTACTGCTGAAAGAGCAAAAATTCATACAACTCCATCGGAACTAGGTGCCATTATCGGAGAAATGGATACTTCTAGTAATGTAAGTTTAAAATTCACACCAGATGATCCAGAAAATAATGATTATGATCTTAAAATACTTAAAACATCATTTAATACAAATTTAACTGGTATTGGAACACAATCAATAGGATTTGTAAATTTATCTGGTATAAACACTACAGTAGCAACTGCAACTACATCTACAATAATAACAACTAATATCAATAATACAGATGCATTTTTTGCAACAGTAGAAATAAATGATCTTGCTACAGATGAGGTTAATTTTGTTGATTTATATTTGACTCATGATGGATCATCTTCTTACATATCAGAATTCTATGCAGACAGTGAAATAGGTGCAGTATCTAACTTTATTGGAACATTTACATCAGAAATTAATTCAAATATTTTATCATTAAACTTTGAAAATGATCAACCAAATGAGGTTTTAGTTAGATCCAGAATAATTGGCATTGGAACAACAGCTGCAGGTATTGGAACATATAGATTTAAATTATCAGGTCAACTTGATGGAACTGAAAAAACAAATAAATTTGAATCTAATTTCACAAACGTATCAACCGCATCTACAATTGCAACATTCTTAGAGAACCAAATTTCTACTTTAAAAGGATTTGTAAGAGTATCAAGTGGTTCAACAAGTGCCCTTCATCAAGTTTTAGTTTCTCATGATTCTAGTGATTCACATATTATACAATATCCATTTTTATCAATAGGTAGTACTTCAGGTATTGGAACATTCTCATCAACACTTGTTGGTAATGATTTAAATCTCAATTTCCATCCTGATCCTCTTTACACTGGTGGAACTAATAGTGTACAAGTACAAACGTTTACAGAAGCATTCTATACCGAAAGTGATTTATTAAATATACCACCAGATTTACAATATGGAACAGTTACTGAATCATTATCAGTTGCTCAATATGATGCGTTAAACGGTTCTAGATCTAATAAAACAAGTTTTGTACTTCAGAATGATTCTACACCGATATTCCAAAAACAATTTAATCCAGCGGATAATTCAACCTTAGATACATCAACTGGTATATTTACAATCAAAGATCATTTCTTTGAAACTGGTGAAAGGTTAATATACGTACCAGGATCAACATTTGAAGGAATATCTGTAAGTGGAATTACAACTGCTGGAGGAACTTTAGGTTCTGAAGTATATGCTATTAGATTAACAAAAGATACATTTAAGATATCAAAATCTCGTCCTGATGCATTAGCAGATATTTCAGTCACATTTACTGGAACAGGATCTGGTAATGCACATGAATTTGAGATGTTCAAGAAAAATGAGAAAGCATTAATATCAATTGATGGTGTAATACAGTCACCTATAGCATTTACACCAATAACTACAGATCTTGAATATAATATTACAAATACTCAAACAACGTTCAGTGTAACTGGTATTTCTTCAATACAATCAAATGATATTGTTAAAGTAAATGATGAATTTATGAAGATAATCAATGTTGGTTTAGGAACTACATCAGTTGGTCCGATAAGTAACACTGGATCTGTAAATGTTTTAGTTGTAGAAAGAGGAGCAATAGGATCTGCTGCTACAAATCATAATTCAGGTGCAACAACTAGATTATTCTCTGGTGGATATAATATTGTTGATAGTACACTTCACTTAACTGATGCTCCTAAAGGAGATGCAAACGCTGCACAGAAGACACAAGCAAACTTAAATCCTGTTAGATCAACATTTAATGGAAGAGTATATCTAAGACAGGATTATAGTAAAAATACCATATTTGATGATATTTCTGGTGGATTTACTGGAATAGCTGCAACACATCCATTAAGAGTTGGAGGTGCAAGTACATCTGGTATTCAAACAGGAAGTAGTATATTACTCTTAAATGGAATATTCCAAACACCATCTACCTTTAATAACTTAGGAAATAATTATGAATTTGCAGAGTCTGGTGGAGCAAGTAATGTTATATTTACTGGAATAACATCATCTAATGGACAGAAAATTGTTAGTGATACAGATGTAAACCAGAATCAACTACCAAGAGGTGGTGTTATTGTATCACTAGGTTCAACTGGTGGATTAGGTGTTGCAAACTTAGCACCAGCAAAAGTTAAAGCAACTACAAATGGAAGTGGTGCGATTGTTGGAATTGTTGGTCTTTCAACAACTGGTAGTTCATTTGGTATTAGTACAGCATCATTTAATCATTTAACAGGTCAACTTGAAATTACTACTTCAAGTAATCACGGATTTAGAAATATTAATGAATTTGTGAGATTAGATGGAATGACATTTAATCCATCTTTAACTATTCCAAATGATAGAGATTTTAGTGTAACTGGTATATTATCAGCAACAACCTTCACAACTGATATTGGTGTTGAGTCACAATCTCGTGCTTATGTTGGAAATGGAACTGTATTTGAATATCTTGCTGATTTAACATTTGGATCAGGATATCGTAATCCAGTTTCTGTTGCAGTTACTGATTTATCAGGAAATGGTGCAAGTGCAGATATTACAGCAGAAGTTGTATCTAATACTCATGTATTTGTAAGTGCATCAACTAATGCAGTTACAGTGACTGGCGGTTCTCCTCTTACTCCTACAGGTGCTACATACGATCCAGCAACAGGAGATTTAGTAATTACAAAAGCATCTCATGGTTTGACTACAAGTGATACAGTTGGTCTTGCAACAAATTCATTTGTATTCAGATGTGCACAGGATAATTTCTCAACAGATCATTCATATCCTCGTTCTGGTCCTACTCCAAGTTCAGCAGGTGGAGATCCAGCACATAATGCAACTCTAGCAATTACTTCAAAAACAACCAATACATTTACTGTGAATGTTGGTATTACAAATACAGGAACAGGTGGTGCTCTTAAATTTAATATTAATAACGCAGGTACTGGTTATACACAACCACAAATACAAGTTTCTGCACCATCTTATGAAAATTTACCAATTGTTGGGGTTTCTAGAAGAGGAATAGGTTCAACAACAGACACTGGAACAGGTGTTACTGTAGATATTGAAGTGGGAGCTGCTAATACATCAGTTGGTATAGGTTCTACATCATATGAAGTTGTTAACTTTAAATTGAATAATAATGGATATAACTTCAAACTAGGTGATGTATTTAAACCAGTCGGATTAGTTACTGATAGATTCTTAAATACTTCATCATTAATAAATGATTTTGAATTAACAGTCACTGAAGTATTTAATGATCAATACTCATCATGGAACTTTGGAGAATTTGATTTTATTGATTCCATAAAAGATTTACAAGATGGTCAGAGAGTTAGATTCCCAATCGTATACAATGCAAGTTTATTGAGTTTTGAAGTAGATCCAGATAATCCAGATTCATCACTTATTGACCTTGATGCTTTACTACTCATATTCATAAATGGAGTAATACAAGAACCAGGTAAATCATATACATTTGATGGTGGTTCATCATTTGAGTTTGTACAGGCACCTGATCCTAACGATATTATTGATATATTCTTCTACAAAGGAACAACTGGTGTTGATTCAATTCAAGTTTCTGCAGGAGCATCAATAGCACCTACTATAAAAACTGGTGATGTCGTTCAATTAAATAAAATTGGAGTAACAACATCTCAAGATCCAAGAACCATATTTAATATTTTGGCATCTGATGAAGTTGAAACTAACCTTTATACTGGATTGGGAGTAAATGAAACAACATATAAACCATTTAATTGGATAAAGCAGAAGACAGATAAAAAAGTAAATGGTGAAATAGTATCTAAATCTAGAGACTCTATTGAATCTCAAGTATATCCAACTGCTAAAATAATTGATGATGTAGCAACTACTGACAATGAATTATTTGTTGATAATGCAAAATTCTTCAATTATGAAGAAGATTTTTCAAGTTTAGTAATTGGTAGTGTTGGTGGATTAATAGTTGGATCAACAAATCCTGTTGCTGCTGGATTTACTGCTGTGGTTTCGGTTGCTGGTACAATATCATCACTTGCTATTACAAATGGTGGTAGTGGTTATGTTGGATCTACAACTTCAATTTCAATTTCAGCTCCTCATGCAATAGGGGTTGGTATTGGAACTACTGCAACTGCAACCGCATCTATTACTAATGGAGTAATAACAGGAACTACAATAACAAATCCAGGATTTGGATATACACATCTTGCTGTTCCTCAAGTTTTGGCACCACTTCCAAACGCAGTAAAAGAAGAGATTGATACAATTACCACCGTTCAGGGATTTGATGGTGCAATCACAGGTATAGGTGTCACTGGTGGAATAGGACATCCAACAGCACTTAAATTTAATATAAGTGCTGATTTAACAAATAATCCAAATTCAGTTGTTACAGATCTAAAAGTTGGATATCCTATATACATATTTGGAACACAAGTTGGACATGGTGTTACCTCAGTTGTGAGTGATAATTCCACTGTTGTTGCAACTGGAACCACATGTGTTGATAATATCTACTTTATAAATGCCTTTAACTCTGGTGTTGGTATTATTACATGTAATATAATGACTGGTGTTAATACTACTGGTATAGAGACTTCTGGTTCAACAATCGGTGGTTTCTCTTGGGGAAGATTCTCTGGATTTACTAGAGGTTCAAATCCCGTATCAATAGGAGTGACTGGATTAACAATAGACTCTGGATTAACGACTTACCCATCCATTCAGAGAAGAGATTTTGGTCTTAGGGACAATGGTTCATTAAGAAAGGATCTTGGGTAGTATAAATATAGAAAAAAGCTAATGATATGGCTGCAATTGTAACAGATCAATTTAGAATTCTAAATGCAAATAATTTTGTAGAGACAGTGGATGACTCTGCAAATTCTTATTATATTACATTAGGTTTAGCTAATCCAACACTTGCAGTTGGTTTTGGTAGAACCACAACGTGGAATACTGATACACCTAATCCAACAGATAATTTTAATTACATAGATCATTCTGGTGATACGACAATATTTGGTAAGAAGGTTACTAGTGCAAATATAAGAAGGTTAATAACAAGAAGAAATTGGACTCAAGGAACAAGATATGAAATCTATCGTCATGACTATAGTGTCACAAATCCTTCACCAATTACAAACTCAACAAGACTATATGATTCAAGTTATTATGTAATAAACAAAAATTTTGATGTATATGTTTGTATTGATAATGGTTCTTCTGGTATTAGTTCAACTGGAAATGCATCACAAGATGAACCTTTATTTACAGATTTAGAACCATCAAGAGCAGGTGAGAGTGGTGATGGATATATTTGGAAATATCTATTTACTGTTCCTCCAAGTGATATTATAAAATTTGATTCTACGGAATATATTTCAGTTCCTAGTAATTGGTCATCCTCATCTGAAACTCAAATACAATCTGTTAGAGAAAATGGTGATTCCACTATTAATAATAACCAGATTAAAAAAGTTTATATTGATAAACCAGGTTTTGGATATTCCCAAAATATTGTTGGTAGAGAGGTTGATATCGTTGGAGATGGAACAGGTGGTAAAGTTATTATTGACACTGATAGTAATGGTAAAATAATAAAAACAGCAGTTTCTTCTGGTGGTCAGGGGTACACATATGGAATGGTTGATTTAGGTCCACTTGGTAATTCAGGTGTATCTGTTGGTAATTTTGCTAAATTAATACCTATTATTCCACCATCAAGAGGACATGGTTTTGATTTATATAACGAATTGGGAACTGATAAAATATTAGTTTATGCAAGATTTGATGATTCAACAAAAGATTTTCCAACAGATACTAAATTTGCTCAAATTAGTATAATCAAAAATCCAACATCTATTGGATCTACATCTGTTTTTACTGCAAATGATTTTTCATCAGTTAATGCAATAAAAATTGTTTCTCCAACTGGAACTCCTACTATAGGAGAAAAAATTAAACAAACAGTTACTGGTGGAACAGCAGAGGGATACATTGTTTCTTATGATACTGATACAAATGTAATTAAATTTTATCAGGATAGATCATTATTCTTTAATCAAACTACTTCAGATCAAACTGATTATGTTGGAATTACAACTGGATCTAAAGTTTTACAGTTTGAATCATCAGCAGAGAGTATAATTGCACCCACAAGTGGATTTAATGCTACTGTAGATCAAAACTTTACTGGAATAAGCACTAATCCAACTGGTAATAAAGTTATATCATTAGGAGTCAACTTCACAAATGGTCTTGCATCTCCTGAGATAAATAAAAAGTCGGGTGAAATAATTTACTTAGACAACCGACCACTGGTGACTAGAAACGCTAGACAGAAGGAAGACATTAAAATCATCTTGGAATTTTAAAAAATGCCACAAAAAACGAATTTAAATATAAGTCCTTATTATGATGATTTTAATAAGGAAGACAAATTTTACAGAGTCCTATTTAAACCAGGATTTCCTGTTCAAGCAAGAGAATTAACAACTCTACAATCTTCCTTACAAAATCAAATTGAATCATTTGGTAGTCACATCTTTAAAGATGGGTCTATGGTGATACCTGGTAATATTAACTATGACTCTCAATACCATTCAGTAAGGATATTAGACGATCACTTAGGTATTCCAGTTACATTATATTTGGATCAGTTAATAGGATTAAGATTAAAAGGTCAAACTTCTGGTATTATTTTAACTATTGATAGTTACGAATTAGGTGGTACTAATGCAGGACTGGATGATTTAACAATATATGTTCAGTACTTAGAATCTGGAAATAATAATGAAATATCAAATTTAGAAGATGGTGAAAGATTAATAGTTCAAGAATCGTTTGTTTATGGTAATACTGCAATTAATGAGGGAGAAACAGTTCTTACATTAGTTGATACTAATGCTTCTGCGATAGGATCTGCAGTAGGAATATCTTCTGGAACATATTTTATTAGAGGGACTTTTGTAGACGTATCAACTGATAAAATTGTTTTAGACCCCTATTCTAATACACCATCATACAGAGTTGGTTTAAATATTGATGAACAGGTAATTACTGCTAAAAACGATGATTCTCTTTATGATAATGCAAGAGGATTTTCAAACTTTGCTGCACCAGGCGCAGATAGATTAAAAATAACTACAACATTAGGAAAGAAAAGTTTATCTGACTTTAATGATACAAACTTTATTGAACTTTTAAGAGTAGATGATGGTGAAATTAAAAAAATTGTTAAAAAATCAGATTATTCACTCATAAGAGATTATTTTGCTGAAAGAACATTTGATGAATCTGGAAACTATTCTGTTGATCAGTTTGATGTTAAAGTCTTTAATTCATTGAATGATGGTATATCTAATGAAGGTATTTTTAGATCAAATGAAGTAACAGATCAACAAAATATTCCAGACGATGATTTAATGTGTGTTAAAGTATCACCTGGAAAAGCATATGTAAAGGGTTATGATATTGATTTGGGTGGAACATCAATCATAGATGTAAACAAACCAAGAGATAAGCAAACAGTAGGATCCTCATTAGTTCCATATCAAATGGGAACTATTTTAAGAGTTAATAATGCTTTTGGTGTTCCTGCTTGCAATATCAATTATGACACTAAATTTGTTGAGTTATACAATCAAAGAACTGGTTCAAATACTGCTGGAACAGGTGAATTAGTAGGTCAAGCAAGAGTTTATTCATTTGCTGTATCTAATGCATCTTATTCTGGAGATACAACTGAATGGGATTTACATTTATTTGATTTACAAACATTTACTCGTTTAGTACTTAATGCATCAGTTAGTAATGCACAACTTCCCGACACTTCATTTGTAAGAGGATTAAGTAGTGGTGCAACTGGATATGCGACAGCTGCAGGTGGTGGTAGCACGGTTGTTAAATTAACTCAAGTTACTGGTGTATTCGTACAGGGTGAGCAGATAATTATCAATGAAGATCCAGAAATATCAAGATCTATTCAAACAGTTAGAACTTTTGGAATACAAGATGTTAAATCAGTTTATCAAGATGCATCTTCTGTATCTGGATATGCATCTGATTTTGTTGCAGATACAGTTCTACAAAGCAGAATACCAACTGGTTTTAGTATTGTAGATAAATTAAATATTGGTGTAACTGGTGTTGCTACATGTGCTGGTAGAAGTTTTACTGGTATTAAAACAGATACAATTATAAGGTATCAATTACCAGATGAGGCAACAGAAAGATTTAATAGAGTTACAAGTGTATCTACGGACGGACTTTCAATAACTGTAGGATCTGTAGCTAGTATAGCAGGTGTATGTAATGGTGCAGTTCCAACCACACTAACAACTACAACTTTCGCATTTGGTGTTCCTAACATAAATCTAAATGAAAATAAGGGATTATATGCTGAATTAGGAAATAAAAATGTATCAGATATAGATTTATCAACTTCTAATTTAATAGTTGGTAAAAACATAACTGGTGAAACTACTGATGGATCTGGTGTACTAACATTTGATCTTGCTGCTAGTGGTATTTCAAGTGCATTTTATGAAGGATTTGATGCTGAAAGGTATTCAGTTCATTATTCAAATGGAACAATTGAAGATTTAACAGCAGATCAATTTGTTTTAGGTTCGGACGGTCAGACTGTTACTATTAATGGATTAACAGCCAGTCAATCAAATGTTGTTGTAAGTGCTACACTTAAAAAACAATCATTGAAGAGTAAGGTAAAAAATTATATAAGAAGTGAAAAAATAGAAATTCTTAAAACCGCTGTTGGAATTAATACAACTCTTACAGGGATGGATAAGGCAACTGGTTATGGATTAAGAGTAGAAGATAGAGAAATATCTTTGAACGTACCTGATGTAGCAAAAATTATAGGAGTTTTTGAATCAATAAATTCAAATTCACCAACACTTGATAGATTAATTTTCCCTAGTGGTTTAAATTTAAATACAACAGCAATAGTTGGTGAAAGAATAACTGGTGATAGTAGTGATGCTGTTGCACAGATAACAGGTTTAATATCTGCAACAGAGGTTGAGATAGCATATTTAACACCATCTAAATTCACAATTGGTGAAGTTTGCAATTTTGATGAATCAAATATATCTACAACATTGCAGGTTATAACTGTTGGAAATTATTTAAATATTACAAATAGATTTGAACTTGATAAAGGTCAAAGAGAACAATTCTACGATTATTCTCGAATTGTAAGAAGGGTCAATTTCCCACCTGCAACTAGAAAGGTTTTAATTGTTTTTGATAAGTATCAAGTACCTGGTAATGATAGTGGAGATTTTTATACAGTTGCTTCATATGATGAGGAAAGATTCTCACATGATGTTCCTTTATTGAAAAATAATTTAAGATCAACTGATACTATTGATTTTAGACCAAGAGTTGATACTTATAGTGGTTCAGAATCACCATTTGCTTTTAAAAATAGAAATTTTGCAAATACTTTTAATCCATCATTTATTGTAACACCAAATGAAAGTTCAATTATTGGATATAATTTCTACTTACCTAGAAACGATAGAGTCGTTTTAGATATTTTAGGAAATCTATCAGTAATTCAAGGAACATCGTCAACTGATCCAGTAACTCCTGCAATATCTGAAAATGCAATGGAGATTGCAACAATACAATTACCTGCTTATCTTTATAACCCTGATGATGCAATTGTACGGGTTACTGATAATGTTAGATATACAATGAAAGACATTGGTAGACTTGAAGATAGAATTGATACTTTAGAAGAAATTACTTCTTTAAGTTTATTAGAACTTGATACAAAAACTCTACAGGTTCAAGATTTTGATGGATTATCAAGATTTAAAACTGGATTTTTTGTTGATGATTTCAAAAATATAGATCTTTTAGACACTAATGATCCAGATTGTAAAATTACTGTCAATTCTGATGATAGAGAATTAAATGTTCCATTAGATTTCTGGTCTATGAAACCAGAATTAGCTTTGGATCTAACAACTAATGTTGATACTGCTGATTTCTCACAGGATCTTGAATTATTAGATACTAATGTTAAGAAAACAGGTGATTTAATCACTTTAAATTATGAAGAAGTAGATTGGATAAATCAACCATTAGCATCTAGAGTAGAGAATGTCAACCCATTCAATATGGTTGAATTTGTTGGTAATATTGAATTAAAACCATTTGCTGATAGTTGGGTTAGAAATGTAGAAGTTGATGGTGGTACTGTAAGAAGAACACAAGGAAATCGCAATCGAAGATTCATTGATAGAGTATTAACTAATTCAGAACCCGATACTCATATAAGATCTAGAAACGTTGCTTTTACAGCAAATGGATTAAGACCAGTTGCTAGATTCTATCCATTCTTTGATAGTGTTAGTGGTATTGATCTTGTTCCAAAATTACTTGAAATTTCTATGACAAATGGAATATTTCAAAAAGGTGAAACAGTAGAAGCATATGATTCAACAGGTGCTCGTGTTGCAATATTCAGAATTGCTCAACAAGATCATAAGTTAGGAGATATAAATTCTCCTTCTGAAACATTTAATGCAAATCCATTTAATACATCAGTATCACTTGGTTCTGTATATTCCGCATCAACAAGTGTTTTGAATATTGACGTTTTATCGTTGGCAGATGAAGCACAAGGAAGATTCTTTGGATATATTCCAACAAGTGATGTTACTTTATTAGGTCAGAGTAGTGGTGCACAAGCATCTGTAACAGATGTAAGATTAGTTGCAGACACATTTGGTGATCTTTATGGATCATTCTTCTTTAGAGATCCATTAACAACTCCACCACCACCATTAAGATTTAGAACAGGAATCAGTACATTTAAGTTGACTTCTAGTTCAGTAAATGCGGAACCTCTACCTGGCAGTTTATTGATTAGTTCAGGAGAAACCACTTATCAGGCAGAAGGTATAGTAGATACCTTTACAAATACCTTAGTAATAATAAGAAGAAGACGTAGATGTGACCCTCTTGCTCAGTCATTTACAACAGATGAAAGTGGTGCATTTGTAACTGCTGTTGATTTATTCTTTGGTAATAAAGATCCTAACGAAAAATTAACAGTTGAATTAAGAACAATGGAGTTGGGTCTTCCAACAAACACACTCGTTCAGGATTATGCTCGTGTTGTTGTTAATCCAAATCAAATTAACGTATCAAATAACGCAGAAATACCCACAAGAGTAAAATTCCCATCTCCTGTTTATCTTGAACCTGATAGAGAATATTGTGTAGTTCTTCTTGCTCCAACAACTAATAATTATGAAGCATGGATTGCCCAGATGGGTGAAAGAACAGTCAATACACAGAGTTTACCTGATGCTGAATCTGTTGTTGTAACTCGTCAGTATGTTGGTGGTAGTTTATTCAAATCGCAGAATGGTACTATCTGGACACCTAGCCAGTTTGAAGATCTTAAATTCAAATTACGTAAGGCACAATTCTCAACTACACCAGGAACTGCATTCTTCTATAATCCAAAATTAGAGAAAAATAGTAGCATTATTGAAAGATTACTTCCAAATGCAATTAGAACTTTACCAAGAAAATTAAAAGTTGGTATTACAACTACAACTCATGCAAGTACTATTGCAAAATTGGGATTAGGTGTTCAGGTAAGTGATTCAACATCAGCAACTGCAATTCAAGGATATATTGAACAAGTTGGAGGACCAATAAACACCTTTGCAGTAACAAATAGTGGTGTAGGTTTTGATGCAAGTCAAACTTATAATAATGTTCCATTATTTGCAATTACTGGAAGAGGCACAGGTGCGACTGCAACTGTTGCTACAAATAGTTCAGGGCAAGTATCATCAATTAGTTTAACAAGCAACACAGGTGGTTCTGGATACGTTGTGGGAGATCAATTAGGCATCACAACAAGTAATGTAATTAAAGGTTCTGGTGCATCTATTACAGTCACAGCATTGAGTGGAAGAAGTACTCTATACTTAAACAATGTTCAGGGTGAAGAATTTACTTCAGGACAAGCACTTGTTGTTTATGAAGGAAGCACTGCAACTTCATATGGTAGTACAACTATCACATCATCAGCAATTTATGATGATAAGTATGCAGGAAACGTAATTGAAGTTCAGCAATATAATCATGGTATGCAGGCTGATACTAACGTAGTCACTCTTGCAAATATTGAACCTGATACAGAATCAGTTTTACTTACTGATTTCTTAGATGTTGATGCTCAAGTCATATCAGTTGCAAATACAACAGCATATGCAACATTTAATGGAATATCTACTTCACAAGGATTTATTAAGATAAACAATGAAATTATTTTCTATAATAGTGTTTTAACAAATCAATTAGGTATTGGAACAAGAGGTGTTGATGGAACCATTGTAAGAACACATAATGTCAACGATATTACTCGTAAATATGAATTAAATGGTTTTGATCTATCAAGAATTAATAATGATCATAATATGCCAAATACCACTGCTTTGAGTAATGCTAGAGATATTGATTCATATTATCTTGAAATTAATCGAGGTGGTCTAGTAAATGGTGATAGTCAAGTTAGTTTCACAAAAGAACAAAATGTTGGTGGAAGTGACATCTTTGCCTCTCAAAACTATCAATTTAACACAGTCATACCATCATTTAGTGTTTTAACACCAAGTGATAGCACAACAATTTCAGGACAAGTTAGAACAGTTTCAGGAACAAGTGCTGGTGGTGGGGAAGTACCATTTATTGATCAGGGATATGAACCAGTAACCTTAAATCAACCAAATA
>Ga0208749_1000054_pt1 | contig 25342 bp, 8 predicted proteins | sample Knorr_S15_td_DCM_FD_185601 | JGI IMG/M metagenome (GOLD analysis project Ga0208749, IMG submission 185601) | Marine microbial communities from Southern Atlantic Ocean transect - Knorr_S15_td_DCM_ad_63m_LV_B (SPAdes) (version 2) | ecosystem: Environmental > Aquatic > Marine > Oceanic | place... | reverse complement strand
TGCAAAAGATCCTATAGTAGTGTTACCAGTATTATCGGATGCAATAGTAACAGTTCTGCCATCGCTGCTGGAAATGTTTACTAAACGAACACAAGTTGCATTATCAAAACTAGTAGCAGCACCAACACTATTTGGCACAACTATATGTTGTCCTTTTACGATAAGTCTTGTCATGATTTTTTAATGTCCCGTGGTTCTATTTATTAAGCACTGTCTTGTGCTTTCTTTTCATCATCACGAACTTGCTTTGTTCCTTTAAGGAATTTTTCAAGATTCTTTTGAGACTTCGCATCACTTGCTCTTAACTTTTCGAGATTTGCTCTCATAGCATCAGCAATTTTACCTTCATCCATGAATCCTCTTAAAGACTTAAGAAGTTCTTCCTTCTTCACCTTCTTCAAATCTTTAATAGATCCTTTACCCTGTCTGATATTGGACTTACCATATGGATATCTTAATTCCATTTCTGGACTATCAGCAGACTTACGGTATGATGGTGGGTTTCCTCTTTTACCTGCTTTCTTTCTATCTCCAAAATTAGCCTTATCTAATCTTCTACCATGCTTGTAAGCAAAACCTTTACTTATTTGAGTACTTGCAGCATCCTTTTGAGCATCAGACATACCAGCAGTATGTGATGCAAAGCGATTCTCATACTGAGGATGACCTTTTATGTTCTCCTCTCCACCATGCTTTTTAGCAAGAGCCTTTCTCTTCTTCTCATAATCAGGAGATTTAGTGTTGTCATACTTTGCCTTTGCTTCTTTTACTTCCTTATGATGATCTCCACCACACTTTATACATGGAACCTTACCACAATCACAATCACATTTAGATTCTTCAATCTCTAATTCTTCTTTAGTTACCTTGATAATTGGATTGCTGTCATTATCCCACTGGGCTTCCTGACTAGCAAGATCATACTGATCAAAGTATTGAACTTTACAACCAGGATATACCTTAACTACTTCATCTTGAACATCCTTTCTTGTTGGTTTAGTTGCTTGAGGGAAGAACATCTTAATGTTATACATCTTACCTCTCCAACTCACACCAACCATCATAAGATTGCCGAATTCTGATGGTAGCCTTACTGCTTCATCAACTGTCATTTGGAGTTCCTCCGATTGTTTTTTCTTCTCAGGTAAACCTTTGTGCTTTGTAGATGCAAAATCTTTTACATCTTTAGTCTTCATATTACCAGCAGCTTTTGCAACCTCTGGTGTAGAAGCTTCACCAGTTCTTTTCGCATGAAGAACTGCACCCATAAACCTTTGCTGTTTTTTAGAGACTGCTTCTTCTGATTGAGTAGCAGCAGCAACCTTTCTATCTATCTCTTTAGATAAATTTGCTCTTTCTTTTGCTTTTTGTTTTGCCTTTGCAACTGCTTGAGCACGTTTAGCAAATACTTGACGAGTAGAATCTTGTGACTTTTGAGCAGATGCAACTGTCTGGGAAGACTGTTGCTTTTGTTTTTGAACATTTGCTCTTCTTTTATCATCAAGATTTTCATTTACATCTACATTACCTTTGGTATTTGTAGACTTATGAATAGTGTTATGTCTGTGATCTCTTGCTGATTTAGTTGCTTTGAGTTCCTTTTTTGCCTGAGCATAAGAATCTTCTTCACCAATCCATTGATCAGCAGCATTCATTTTAGGCATAACATCTTCTGGTCTGATGAGATCAATGATCTCAGCAAACTTCTTACCATCAGCGGTATGAAGTACTACGTTCTCAGTGCTCATTCCACCTGGATCAATTGCTTGATCTCCACCATCCTCTTGATCATCTCCATCATCATTATCTGGTACAAGACGACCTTTAGAATTCATATGTGATCCTTTAGGAATCTTCTTGCATTTTTTACTCTCATAACAATAATATTCACCCTTCCCACATGTTTTATTCATGTGAGCCTCTTCAATCTCAGTAATGATTAAGTCCACTATTCTTAATCCTTCAATCTCTGGATTGGGGGGTAATTTAGTTTTGGACTTACTCGTCATTTCAAACGCAGTTTTTTTCTATTTATCTTCTTTCTCAGTTCTATTTTTCTTTAATAACTTTGATAGTTCTGCTGTAGAACCAAAAAACATTGCATTAGTAACGTTAGTTGGTCCTTTTGTATTGTCTTCTTCTACTTCTTTAATCTTCTTCTGGAGATCCATTAATTTATCTGTTGTATCTGCAACAGACTTAATAAGTTGCCCAACAACTTCAAATGCTCTTGCTTGTCCTTGATCCACAGCAATCTCTAACGCACTATCAAGTGCTTCTTGGCCCTTCTCTATAATACTGTAAAGATTACCACGAGTATACTCATAATCTTTATCAATATCAATCTCTTTTGACTTAGAGACATTATCAGGTTTCTTAGGTTCTTTTTTTACTACTTCAGACTCTACTGGTGTAATATCAAAAGTATCATTTAGATCTTCAAATTTGTCTTTCATGATTAGTTTCCATCAAATCCAAAATCATCACCTGCTTCTATTAAATCATTATCAGCAGACGTTATTCCCTTAACATCACTACCACGAACATGTTCAATGGCAGTTGTATTATAAGAAGCACGTTTTACAGTCAACCTATTACCTGTAATAGATTCAATATACATCGTCTCATTATTAATATCAATAAAGGTATTTGCTGCTAATCCTGCAGGATCATCTACTGGTATAACAGTAGCACCTGCAAGAACATCTTCTGCTAGATTTGCAATAACAGTTCCAGTGTAATTCTTCGTAGCAACTGGTGTAGCATACGCAATCTGACGACCAGAACCATATGCTGAACTTCTTTCTCCAGGTGTAATACCAACAGTAACCTTCTTGATAAGATCTTTTGGTGCAACTGGAACTGGTCCGAACAGGTATGTTTTAGCAGTAAAGTTTAATGTATACAGTAAAACTCTTCTTGATGTATAATCTCCTTCATAATTATCTTCAAAACTTACATTCTCTAAAGTAATTGGTATATCTTTTTTTTCTCCAATACTCTCTACTAAGTCAATAGTAACTGTATAATTTGGTTGAAAATATGGAAGTATTTGTTCTACAATCTGTAAAGCGTCATCATTTAAAAGAGTCATTATGTTTAACTCAAATGCCATGTTATAAGGAACTGGCATATAAATTCTACGAACATCCTTTTTATCAGTTTTGATTGATGTAGTAAATGTTTGAGTCGCACCTAATTTTCTACTAGTATCATATTCAATACCAGTAAACTCAAATGACATCCTAGGCAAACTCATAGATACTGGTTTATTCAGATCTGGTTGTTGCTCTATTCTTGCTAAAAACTTTTGAGTTGGTCCATATGCCAATGGAACTTTAATAATAGCAGATGGGTCATCAGAAGCACCATCCCTATGGATAGTGATTCCATTGAACAAAGTTCCAAATGCGATTACAGTCTTTCTAAAAATTTGATGGTAAAAATGATCAAACATAATTATACATTTCCAAATGGGTTACTTTCACTAAAGTCTAAAATATTATCTGCTTCAGACTCTATTGTAGTGTTCTGGGCAAATCCAGAATCTGGATTATCGTCACTATTTAGATCACTTATAGCAAACTTTGTTCCAGTCTCTTGTCCGACAATGTATTCGCCTTTTACAAAGGTTCCAACAATTTGACCTACTTTTAACTCTCTAGTTACAGCATTCCAAGTTTTAACGTTTGCAGTTGCACTACTTGCAGTACCAACTATATCTTCTCCTCTATTAAATGTACCAGTTCCTCCAGTTTGTACTGGTGGTGCAATTAATATCTCTGGTGTACCAGTGTACCATCCACCACAAGATTCGTAAACAAGTTCAGTAACTGAACCTGCAGCAGATACAACAGCATGCACTACTGCTGGTATAGTTGTACTACCGATACCACTATATCCATCAGGTGCAAATGCTACCGTTGGTATTCCAATATATCCACCACCACCATTAGTGATAGTAATAATACCACAAACACCATCAGCAATATTTGCCACACCATATGCACCACCTCCAGTATCAGTCATAAAACCAACTCTAGGTGCAACAGTATACCCAGAACCTGGATTTGTTAGGTTAACTGCTTGAACTCTAGATTTATCTGGATCTGGTTCACAGAAATCTATAAGACCAGTAATCATTGATGCAATACCAACTGCTGTTTGTCCTCCTGTAGGAGCAGACGAAAATGCAACTTGAGGTGGTTGCATATATCCAGAACCTCTTCTAGATACCATAATATTACGAACACCACCATCAACTAGAGTTGTTACTGCAGTTGCTTGTGATGCTATTCCAGCAAGTGTAAAGGACTGAATATAACCCTCTTCTTCCACATTATCATCAATAAAGTCTATTCCAGTATCTACCTCTTCATCGTTGTATATGAATAGTTCACATCTCAATTCATACACATAATTCTTCTGTAATTGATAGAATGGTTTTTCATGCTCAACATACTTAATTTCAAACAATCTATCACCTAATGGGAAGTATATTAAATCTCCTTCTTTTGGTCTAGATGCTAACTTGACACCCTTTAATGGTTCTATACGTTTTTGTATCTCTTCCTCATATCTCTCTTTAGATATAATCAATGTCAAATCATCTAACTCTTGAACACCAAACTTAGATAAAAGTGTTCCTGCTCCAGAGTATCCATCAAAAGTCTCAACATATCCCTCTATAGGAATAGCATTTGCGAAGTTTGATCTAGAAACTTCTTCCATAACAGATTTTTCATTACCAAAAATTCTTGGTATGTAATAAACTTCTATACCAAACATCTTCAATTGTTCATTCACTAAGTCCTGAACAAGATTCTGTTCTCCTTTAGATCCGTGTAGGAAAAATGGGTTAAGTGCCATGATCTTAACCTATCATATCTAATGGTGGCAATTCGTGAGTAGAAGACATCTTTTCAAGAATAGCATCTATTTCTTTCTGCCCATCATCTTGTATTTGCCTTCCATTCATCTCAATACCACCTGGTAATTTAACTCCTTGGAACTTACTTAAGTTAATACCCCATTGCTTCTTAATAAGAGCAGTTAAATAAGGTTTTAAAAATCTATCATTCCAAATCTGATCAGAAGTAGCAGGATCAAGTGCCCTATAACAATCTAAAATTAGATAGTTACCTGGAACCTGTGTTCTCCAATCAATATCAACATAAAGTCTATCTTCTCTCTGGTTATATCTTATTTGTTTTTGAGTTGATAATAACCAATCCAAATCTTCAAGATAACTCTTGGTCATTGAATATGTTAGTAATTCAGTTGATCCCAAATAATAAATGTCATTTAAGAATAACTGATATTTAATACTAAACATTCCAGCGGAAAGTCCACCACCACCTTCAAATTTAAAAATCTTTGACACACCCATAACTGAGGGTGGAACCTTTATATAATTGCCATTCTCATACCAATTAAAAGTTACATTCCCTTGACCAGGAATATTATCTGTTACAGAAGTAGTAGCAATACCAACTTTGCCTCCTTCATGTGGATATTCAACAGTACCTCTGTCTATATCCTCTTGAGTTATTTTATACTTTAAAAATGCTTGGGTAGTACCATCGAAGTGACGTTCGTGGAATAATTGAATAGCATCATCTACCAGATCGTCAATCTGCTCTTCTGCAACATTAATCTCCAATACAGGAGCACCTAATTGCCTCTTACAATAATCTATTAGTCCTTGGCGACTTGATGGTTTTGCCATTTTACTTATCTAACAGTTGTCCTAACATAGATTTAATATCACCTAGATCAGACTTAAGCCCTTGAATTTCATCTTCAAGAGCTGTAACTCTGTCTTTTTCTCTTCCTCGTGCTCTCTTCAAAGTCATGTATTGTTCATATCCTTTTTTATCGGTATTAACAATGGCATTGGACATAGTATCTCTTACGAGATAACTATGACCTTCAACCTTTAAAAAACGTGGATTGTACATACTATGCTAATGCGATTGCCCTTAGATCACGTATCCTTGGTGGATATGCTTGATTTGTTCCAGTTCCAACAATCTTAATACTGAAGTATCTAAACTCAGGAAGATCGTCAATACTAAACTCATAATCTGTGAATGGAAGTTCATCACTACCATGAGCCAGAACATCCGTTTTAGGAATCTTCTTATCTGGTAGTCCACTATTCTTAGCAATATCTCTGATTGCTCCATTGATATCCAAGTTATCATATCCAGGGAATGGATAGTAAATTGGATCGGATTCTAAATCATTTGATATTGAATAGAAGCACCTCAGATCACATGCCGTATTAGTATATGCTGCCATTAAGACTTTAATCGAAGTAGCAGAATTTTCTAATTGAATCGGTTTATTAGCATAAACAAAGGATGTAGGATCTTCAGCAATTGTAGACGCTCTAGAATCACCAGCATAATCAGTGATTGGAGCATTAACTCTATTACTTATAAGAACCATACCAACTCTATCCAAGTCAATGACTGGAGAGATATCACCATCTGAGGTAGATAATGTAAATGTTACTTCCATAGACTTGTTACCAGGACGACTGTCTAACTGTGCAAGTTCATTGACTCGTGAGGCAATCATTCTTGGTGAATCAAGGTAAGTATCATCTTCAATATTGATTGGAATTGCTTCAGTCTCAATAAAGGACTGTTCAATACCATCAATACTTCTGGCAGTAGTATTTTTCATCTCTGCCTTGATGTTGGTATCTGGTAATACCATTGTCTGAACAACAGGTCTTATTGCTTCAAACTGGATGTTCTGAGTTGCATGCATCTCTTCACCACCAGCAGACTTGGATTCATTGATGAACAATTTAGGGAATCCAATTCCAGTGCTACGATCTGTTCCATCAAGAGATGGATTGACCTTAATGTAGTAAGAATCAAGACTAATAGATCTTGTAGGAGTAGCATCTTGAAGATCATGTGTCTTATTGATACGTCTCAAAGAGATTCCATTAACCTCATACTTCTCAACTGGTGTTCTAGATGGATAAGTAAATGGAGTTGTTTGATCAACAGATCTAGTAATTCCAGTTAACTGACCAGCAGCAATTCCAGTGTAAGAAATAATCTCATCATTAATCCTGATATATCCAGGGTTAGTAGCAGCAACACCAACATTCTCAAAGGATTCAAATCCTGCAGTATTAGCAATACCAATAGCAGAAGAACTAGAGTTTGTATACTCTGCGGATAAAGTAGTTAACTTAGTATCAGAATGTACATCACTAACAATCACTTTATTGGTGTCTTGATGCATACCGTGGTTCTTATGGTTCACTTTAATATGCATACCATCTTCTTCTAAACTGTTTAGTGCATAATCACTAATAGTTACATCAGAACCAAATCCAACGGATACCATAGTGGTAATTCCAGTAGAAGGACTGATATATTGAAGTGGTTTTGTACTACTAATTTCAAAATCACCTTGAATATCATCCAGAACTAATTCATTAATTCCAGTAACTGCACCTAATGATAGTTGCATATTTCTACCCAAAGCATCATTACCAATTGTAGGTACTGATAGAACATCACCAACCTGATATCCAGATCCACCAGCATTAATGGTTGCAGCAATAGCAACACCACTTGTACCGCTTTGTGTACCTATTGTGATGTCAGCAGTTGCGTTTTTACCAATTCCACTGAAGGAATCTAAAGCTACATTAGTAAATGTAAATTGAGAACCATTTGTAGGTGTATATCCAATACCAGCATTGATAATACTTAGATCACCAGTTGCAGAACCACCAGCACCAACATAATTTGCAGATGCATTGGCATTCTTTTGAATAACTGTATTTCCAAGAACTAAACCACTAGTGTTTACAAGATCATCCGTTGTTACAATAAGTTTCTTGGAATTAAATTCCATAGAATCTTTGACCAATGTAGCAATTTGGTTATTACCTTTTGCTAATTCTGGATTGTAGAACGATATTGTTCCAGATTTTTCAACAAAATCAGCATGGTAAAGACTAAACTTAAGGTCTTCATATTGACTTGGGTTCCATGTTGAACCATTCTGCGACTTGAATAGAGATCCAAGACTTGGTTGTGCGGATACAACAACCTGTCTAGATTCTGGTTGCAGAAGGGTTGTAATGTCAACTTCACCCATTCTGGAGATCCAAACTGTATATTCGTTAGACTGTGATAGTAGAACGATAGCATGATCTGTTTTTGGTTCTAAGTAAACAGGTGATGGGAATTTAACCGTAGTAGGTGTTCCAGCATCTGCTGACTCAAAAATGTCTTTTGCCTCTACAATTGTTTCTCCAAAAGGATAAACCTCTTCTGAAGGAACGCCAGCAACCATCGGTCTCAACTGTACCGTTACAGGTAGCAGTGGATCTTTTGTTCTGAAGAAAATGTCTACTTGGGTTACAAAGAATCCAACGTCATTTTGGACAGAGAATGATTGAGCTAGAGGGTCTTTACCGCCCCTTGCAGGTCTCCGTGGTGCGGGTGGCCTTGGAGGTGGTGGTGGGGGAGGAGGTGGAGGTGGGGGTGGTATTGGCCTTGGCCTTGGTGGAGGCGGTGGCGGCACTGGTATTGGCCTAGGTCTAGGTGGCCTAGGTGGTCTTGGCCTTGGTGGAGGCGTAGGTGGGGGTGGAGGAGGTGGAGGAGGGGGTGGTAATGGGACTCTCGTTGTCTCACTACTTGTACTTACTGCCTGAGTAGATGTAACATCTGTAGCAGGACGAGTTTCGGAAGTTGCTTGAACATCAAATCTAGGTCTTCTAGTAGATCTGATAGTCTCCTGCATATTATTAATTGTACCTTGAGCAAAGTATTGCTCTTCACCCATTGTTCCCGTCATTCCACCAATAGTACTATTAGTAGAATTACTTGTTAATCTGAATAGTTTAGTTCCAACTTCAAATGATGGGTTAGATGTAATATTTGGATTAGGAATGAAGAATGATCCAATAACTGTTCCTACATGATCACTGAATAGTCTTATTGCAGTAACTTCTGCTTCACCAGTAGCACTTCTAAGTCTCATTCCTGATCTCATAAAACCACTATAAAGACCCTGTGTTTGGTCTGCTAATGATACAGTATCTACGTTAAGTAGAATTGAAGAACTTGAATAACTTTCTGGAACTGTATATGTCTCATCATAAGGACTTGAAGTGAATACATCAGTTGGTGAAGCAATTGGTCCTAACTTATGGTTAGATGTTGCTACTCTGAATGTTAATCTAGGAGTTGCTGCATTAGTTGCAGTAACTGTACCTGCAGCCATTGTTCCAGTAACAAGTTGACCAACAGTAAATGTACCACTAATCATTTTAATCTCGATTAGTTTTGGTACAATAAATGCATTTACATCTTGTCCATCAAAGAATCCATAAAGTCTTGTTAATGGTTTAAACTTACGTCCTGTAAATTCAATATTCCTAGACCTCATAAATGCGATAACAGAGGTACTTACTACCTTATCACCTTCATTTACAGTATCTACTTGCTCACTAACTCTAAGTCTCTCACCACCTCTGGTTGAAGTACCAGTTCTAGTGGTAGTTGTAGTAGTTGTAGTCTGGAAAGAGTTTGTAGTTACAATTGCACTTCCATTATTTCTAGAACTAGATCCTGTCTGTATTCTATTAGAACTACTGCTAGTACTAGATCCAGTCCATGTAGTATTCCATGCACCCCATCTAACAGGTCCTAAACCAGTTTGTGGATCATAACCATCAAATTCTAACTGTCTACGGGTTTGAGTATAGTTGTCAACTTCAATTCTTTGTGGTTGAAGTCTAACTTGGTCAATCCATATATCAGATGATGGGAATAGTACAATGTTACCTGTGTAAGTAGTTACAAGATAAGGAGTAACATTCTCAACTCTAGTAGCAAATCCCTGTACAATTCTTGGTGCATCGTTGTAATCAAGTGTTAATAATTGACCAGTTCTCTTAATACCATTTCCAATTAAATCCGTAACAAATCTAGGATCAGCAGTTGGATTTGCAGTTGTTCCTATACCAATTAGAGATCTAGAACCAATCAACATATCAACTTCAGTAGTGAAGTGTGTTGGTCTTAATTCAAGATTTGCAGGGTCAACACTATTAGTTACTTTACCAAGTTTTAACTGAGTTGCTGTTCCTGAGAAGTTATCGACGTAAATACCAGATTTAAATCTTGTTAAACCAGCATTATCAGGAATAAACAAACTTTCTGTATTAGATTCTAGAAGAGAGAGTGCAGTGTAGTACTCTAAATTCTGGATTCTATCTTCCAATAATGCAATATCTTGCATCCTATATCTCTTATGAGATTTAAGTAATACTTCTATATTCTCAGTATTGCAGATATATGGAGGCAACTTACATAGAGCAACTTCCAATCCATCCTCAATAGGAATAGGTGGAACTGGTGTATCAGAAGGAATACCTTTAATTAACTGGAATTGACCACTTTTAGTTAAATATATCCTGTCAATTCTTGGTTGATAATATGAATATTGAATATTAATTGATTCGTCAGACGCTAAAATATTCTTAGCAGAGTTTGTAGCATCAGAGAATACTCTTGCATTAAATTCAAATGGAGATACTGCAGTTGAATTTAAATCAAAATTAGTTACTCTTGGTCTAATATCAATAATATCACTTAATCTTGTGTTCTCTCTAACATCAGGTAATACACAATAATCAATCTGATCATAAGAAGAAACAGTTGTTATATCACCATCATCAGTAGATGCATATTCTGCAGATTCAAATATAACTCTTATTTTCTTTCTAGGATCTCTAGTGTTAGGTTTTCTAATAAGACGAGAATAATCACAAATAGTCTCTCTTTGTCCACTATCTAAAGAGAACCTATCCATAATGTTATTATCACCAGGATCAAAATCATTAATAGTAGCAGTTATACCACTCTCAACAAATTCAATTTGCTCATTTAATTCAAATCTTAAATCACTTAGATATACAAACGCTGCTTTAGCACTATTAATTCGTTCAATATAAAGACCTATTGCACCTGTTGTTCTACCAACAAATTCTTCACCAGCAATTAAGTCATCAACACGTCCAGTTGGACCATTCATATTGAATACACTAACTGTTGGAATTAATGGATCTTCAGTAGCACCAGACTCAAATACACCATAAACTTTAGTTACATCTGGTTCTCCAAGACAAATATCATTATCCTGAACTCTTAATCCATAACCATAATTACCATATGTTAATCCATCATTTAATGATGTAGTACCAACACCCGAAGTTACTAATTTAGACTTATCAACAATAATTGAGTTAGTTCTTATTCTATTTTTAACTTTGTTCTTAATATTAATCTTATTAAGAGTAGCAACTAATCTTGCAGATCCTGCAGTAGCAGATAATCCAAATATTCTTAATTCTCTACCACCATTGGTAAAACGCAGTTTATCTGGAGTTAATTCCTCAGTAACACCTGCATCATTAGTTAAAACATATCTTTCTTCATCATATGCCAAGAATGTCTCATTTTGACCTGCTTGTATAGTATTAGTAGCATTAGCAGTGATAGTTACATCATATTCTTTTCTAATTGTAATATTAGACTCTGTTAAATCAACATTAGCAACCCATTTTTTAGGTAGTGGTGTGTAGAGACTATTATCTGTAGATGATTGGAACTTAGATCCAATTAATTCAAAATCAACTGGTTGAGCTGCTGCAGCAGGAAGACCACCATCACAAACACCTGCAACTGTAGTTACACCTGCAATAATAATATTATTATCATCAGTATAACTATCAACTACAGCAAATGTTTTAACATTTGTATTACCTAAAAGTGGATTAGTAAATGATACTAAATCACCTGCTTTTACTTTATTTCTAAAACCACCACCAGGAACTGTAACTGTTGATATTCCAGGTGCTGTTCCAGACTTAGGTGTAATATTTACATTACCATAAGCAATCTTTGTAAATGGTTTAACGTCAGCATTAAATGTACCAACACCAACTGTACTATGAATAGACTCAACTGCACCTATAGAATGTGCTGTTATTGCTGTTGCAATTCTATTATTATCTACACCATTAAAGATTAGTTTTTCACCTGGTGTAAATGTTCCACTTGAGTTATATGCAGTTATAATTCCAGTAGTAGTACCAAACCTTAAGTGTGCCGTTGCACCACTAGATTTACCTTTGATGTAAGTAGGTACAGTTAAAGTTATTGCTTGGTTTACTGTTAACTCAGTGTATGGTTGAATATCGTATAGTGTTACATCAAATTCATTAGTTGCTGGAAGTGCAGATGAATATGATCCAGACTCTAGTGCATAATCATATACTCTTGCAACACCAATCTCTTTACCTGATGCAACATGAGCATTAGCACCAATTCTAGAATCTCTAAGACTAATACTAGAAGTTGTTGTAAATCCTATTCTAGGACAACCATATGCTCTATTAACAGTTAGAGTTGGTCCTGTATAGTAGTTTACTGCTTGATTTTTTAATACCTTTTTGACTCTTGTCTTCTCAAAATCTAGATATACAACATTTCTTACAGGAACTTCAAATCCTTTAATAAATGCTTTACCTGGAGATATTTTATATGTACCTAAATCTGGACTTGGAGTTTGATTACCATAAGTTAATTGATTTATACCGAATACACCATTATTACCCTTGTTATCATTTAATGATTCTTTTGCAGAGATTGTAAATGGTTTTACATAAAAATCTCCAGCATGACTATATGTTCTTCTTGCTAATTCATTTCCAAGTTCATTATACTTAACCTTATCATCAATATGAGATACTGAACCTCCATTGACAACCATCAACTCAACAAAGTTCTCGTTCTTTTCAGAATCTAAAGGTCTCTTAGCTAATTTTACACTAATCTTTAATCTATCTGCACCAGGAGCAGCAAAGTTATTAAATCCTTTAGCATTATCAGTCAAAGACTGATCTTTACTTGAAGTAATTACCTCTTCAGTTATCTCTAAACCAACTCTATATGTTGGATTCTCATCGTGAGGATCAAGAACCAACATTTCACTGTCAACTCTTACAAATTGACCTCTTATAAAATATACACCTTCAGATAAGAATACTGCAGATCCAACTGATGTAGCTTTTGTTGGAGCAGTTTTTGCACAACCCTGACCTGCTTGTAAGGTTATTTGAGCAATTTCAGATACTACATTTTCTTTAAGTAGTAAAGTCTCATCATCATCAAAAACATCTTTATCATTAACACCAGACCCAAGATAACTTACAAATAGAGTCACATATCCTCTTGGAGAGAATTCTGACTCCATATAGTCTATAATCTTTGCCTTTACACCAGAATTAGATCCACTAACTATCTCATCAAGTAAATCTTCAGTATAATCTACAATACTAGTACCTAAAAAACTTTCTTCAACCTCAACCGCAAATAAGTTATTGTTATAGTTTATTTGCCCTGGAATAACACAAGATCCTTCCTTAAACAGATGAGTTCCTACTTGCTCTATCTGATTTTGGAGGATCGACTGTAATGTTGTTAATTCTCTAGCCTGAATTGGCAATCCTGGCTTGAATAAAACCTTATGAAAATCTTTCTTTACATCAAAATCGTCAAAATAAGGCGATACATTGAGATTAGTTTCTTGTGCCATATCTGTTAAGTTACTACCTTAGAATTGCAAAATGACTTTAATATCTTCTCGCTGGTTAGCAGACCTTGTAATAGAAGGTCTATTATCAACGTAAAGTACAGTACCACTGTACTTTTCAACTTCTGGATTTGCCACACCTTTAATAAAAGTCTGACCCAAATAGTATGTTTTATTATTTATCACTGTACTTATACCAGGATTTGCGATTGATCCAAACCCGTTGTCTATATATAAGTCTTTCGTGCCACCTACAATTTTTAAGTTACCACCAGCTGCGGTAGTTCCTGTAAAATCATTTAATCCATATCCATATGTAGGAGATGTCTTTTGTGTACCGTCAGTATTAAATCCAACTAGAGATCTATCCTGCCAATACCTAAGAACACCAGTAGTTTTATCATAAGATATAACTCTTCCAACAGCAGTTTGTCCTGTTCCTATCTGTTGAGTAACATAAGAATTAGATTCAAAGGAAGTAGTCTTATAGTCATCATCATTTGGAGATAATCCTTTTAAAATTATTCCATTAATAGCACTTGCTCTATCATCTGTAATAGTAGAAGTAGATTCATATGCTTTTGGATTTTCAACAATTCCAATCCTAGCAACCTTAGTTCCAGTAACAAAGTCAGGGTTTGAATCATCATTTTCAATTCTTGAGAAAATTAGTACGTTTGATGCACCTAATTCTCTATAAATGTCAAATCCATGACCTCCTGTGGGAGGAATAATAATATTAAAGATTGGTGTAGTGTTACCAACAGGTACATTACCTGCAACCAAATCAACTGATCCATAAGTATACCCACTACCACCATTTGATATGGTAATTGATTCTACTTTAGAGTCGTTGTTAATAACAATAGTACATTCTGCACCAGATCCATCACCTTTAATTGGAACCCTTGTATATGTTGTGTTAGCAGGACCAACAAGGTATCCTCTATTAGCGATAGTAGCAACCTTTATTTGACCACTTGTTTTAGCATTATTCCTAATTGGTGTATAATCACTATTTGTTTCCCAATCTACAGGAAGAGGAATAAAGTTAAGAGAGTCGAATTTAATGATATCACTAGGACTAATAGTATAAAGATACTTCCAAATATATCCATCACCAGATGTACCAGCAACACGAGGTTCTAAATCTGTGAATTTTGGTTCATCCAAAGATGGTTTACCATTTGGGTTTTCTGGGTCAATACCATTATGTAAACAGATATAGACTCTAAATTCGCTATTTACAACATAAAAGTTAGAAGAATATAAACTAGTCTTATTTGAAGAATCTGATAGATTATTCCTGTTTATGTCATGTCTATACATGTCATAGATTGTCGCAGATGCCCAAGACAACTTCCGAACAACAGGTCTAATATCATCAGCAGAGATCTTCTTCATTGCGATCATAGTGTCCCAATAGAAGTTCTCGTCATCAAAACAGTCCCTAGGAGCAGGAGGACTACTATCCCAGTCGGACTTGCTTTCGTTAGCATTTGGGAGACCAATAAAAGTATAGTAAGAATCTGTCGAGGAACGAATCTTATCTATAAACGTTCTCGCATTCTTAATTCTCAACTGATCAGTTATAATCGCAGCCATTTTTAGAATTTAAGATTTGCTATGTTTTATTTATTATGAAATAATATAACCCTTATAACGAAGTGGATTTTTTCTTCTAATTACTGGGTTAGATCCAATACCAGCCTGACTGGTTCCATGAACTGCTTCAAATGTTTGTTTTGTTCCTAATCTGATAGTTAGATTAACTTTACCCCAAGTAAAATCACCATAACCTGCAGTTGTACCATATCCAACTACATTTGTAAAGTTAGTAATCTTAGCAACAACAGTTGTAACCGTAGTTGCAATACCAACAGAGTTTCCACTTATCTCAGGTGGAATGAACCTAGTATTATGAGAATAATGGGCAACTTCGTAAGTTGCATCCATACATGTAGTACCAATTCCAAGAACCGAATTATCTGCTCTTAATGATGTTACAGGACCATTAACACCTGTTCCAGTAACATTAAATAGGTATCCAGTTTGAATTCCACTTTGTACCAAGTCAAATCCAGACTTTAATTTAGAATCCTGAGGTATATAGAAGTCAAAGGTTATTCCAGTTGATGCAACACCAACAATAGTGGTTGTGCCAATACCAACAATTATTCCATAATCACCTTCAATAGTTGTTTTTGGTACTTCTTCAACCTTCCTTGTAGGAGGAGCGATCATAACTTCAGGACCACTAATAGCTCCAACTTGGAATTTAATTGGAGTTGTAAGTGCCCATCTTCTATTAGTAGTTCCTAATCCAACATTATCATACACATCAACAGACAACTGATCACCTGGTTTGTAACCAGTACCACCTTCAACAACTGCTACAGAAGATACTTCATAATTTAGAGTACTAATATCAATATTACATGTAGCACCACGACCAGATCCAGTCAAAGTATTTAATCTAGCACCTAACATTATGTTATTTGGAACCTCTAAGAATGGGAATCCAATACCATTTTGAAGGACACTAAGAGAAGTTAGTGGACCATATATGTAACCCGTTCCACCCATACCAACAGAAACACCACTAATAGTTCCACCTGCTCCAACAGTTGCAGTAGCAATAGCAGCAGTTGCAACTCCTACAACATCAAATGGTTTTTGAACTGTAACTGTTGGATTAGCAGTATATCCAAGACCAGGATTGTTAATAGTGATATCAGTAACAGCACCACTATTAATATCTATTGTAGATGATGCAGTTGCATTAACCAATGGTTCTTGAGTAAGAAGTTGCATCTTCTCTCTATCAGCAACTAGCATTGCTTCTTTAGGATCATCAAATATAGATCTTAAGGAGTATACAAATACAGAAGTAGAATTAACACCAACAGTCTCAAGAATATTGGTTTGTGGGTTAATTACTGGTTCATAGTAAACTCTATCTTTACCAATTTCATTAGTATCAATAATCTTATCAACATCCTGCTTAGACCAAGAAATTGGTCTTGCTAACAATTCATTTGGTGTAACACCTTGACCAGCATAGTTATTAGTTGTAATAGTGTCTGCTGACTTAACATCCATAACAAGACGCTCATCTTGGTTAAATGTAACATCTACATCACTGTAAAGTTGAACATCATCACCAACTTTGAGTGTAGGTAGAACATCAACTTCTCTAACGTCAATAGTCTGTGTACCAGTATACATTAGGAGTTTAGCCTTATCTCCAAGTGTAGTAAATCCTGTTATACCACCTTTAGGTGCTTCTGAGAATCTAAGAGTACTACCTCCAGTAAAGGTATAACCTTCACCAGGAGTCTGTAATATGTCATTAACAAATACTAATAGGTTAGATTGTAAATTAATACCTGCATTTGCTCTTGCAAAGAAGGAGATTCTGTCACCGTTAACTGCTAGTGGGAATAATCTTCTGATTCCATTAAAGTATGGAGTAATATCATCAAGAACCAAGAAGTCACCAACATTCCAACCAGAGAACTTAGATGCATAAGTCTCATCAACAGTTAACTGGAATTCTCTATAAGATCCAACACCTACAAACTGGTGAGCATATCTCTTACCAACAGGAGCAACACCAACATTCATCTTAATTGTTGTTGGAGTTGTAGAGGCAATACCAACACCACCGTAAATTGGATCAGTTTGTCTTGGATATGGGTTTATAGAACCATAATCATCACTAGAACAAGTAAAGAGTAAAGATTCATTTGCAAGTCTAACTCTTTCTCCTGTATGTAAATTATGTTGCCCTACAGTTAAAGTCAACCATCCTGTAAATCCATTATAGTCAGCATCAATGACTTTAAATCTACGTTCAGAAGGTGCTTTACCAATATTAACGCTAATTGTATTCTCGGTTGTTGATCCAATAGACACTGCATTGTTGTGATAAGGATCAGCAGTAGTAATGCCAGACTTACCAACATTAATTGTAATGCTAGTTGGAGTTGTTGCTGCAATACCTATGGTTGCATTATTTGCAGGATCAGTTGCTCTTGGATAAGAATGTTCAGTACGATGATCATCCAAATCACAAGTAAATGTAATTGATTCAGTGAGAATACCAACAGTATTAGAACCTGCAACTAACTTATGATAAGAAGTTCCAACATTAACTGTAATAGTATCTAATGTTGTTGATGCAATTGCTACATTACTTAATCCATGAATAGGATCTTTTGCACGAGGATAAGATTGAACACTACCATAGTTATCTCTAGAACATGTAAATGCTAGAGATCCAGTAGCAATACCAATTGTATTAGATGTTGTTAAGTTATGGTTAGACTTACCAACAAGAACCTTAAATGTTTTTGCTGTTGTTGATGCAATAGCAACTGTTGACAAGTTGTGAATTGGATCAGTTATACGTGGATATGTTTTAGCAGTAGCATAATTATCTCTAGCACACTTGAATGCTAGAGAGTTAGTAGCAATACCAATTGTATTAGAAGTTGTAAGATTATGATCTGCAATGAATGTTAATTCTAATTCACCAGTAGAAGGTTCATATGTTGCAAAATTAGGAGTTAATTTAGTACCACCTGTCCAAACACCAACAGTAACAGCATTAGTTAAAGTACTTGTTGCTGCATCAAATGTATGTGCATAATTGTTATTAAAGTTTAATACTAAGTCACCGCTAACTGGGTTATATTGAGCATCTCTTGGAGTTAACTTATCTCCACCTGTCCAAACACCAACAGTAACAGCATCATCTAGATTACTAGATCCTGCTACAAATTTATGTCCATAGTTGTAATCAAAGTCTAATACAAGATTACCATCAACACCATTGTAAGATGCTCCTGTAGGTTTAAGAGCATTACCAGTATTAGGAACAATAGAATCCTCAAGTGCTTTTACAAACTTATGTACATTCTTAGTAGCACGAGGATAACTGTGCTCAGATGCATAATCATCCATCTCGCACTTGAATGTAAGTGCATTATCACTTAATCTAACAGATGCACCTGCTTTTCTAAGACCATTTGAAGTTGCAGATACAAACGTATGTGGGTAATTACCACCAGTTCTTACTGCATTTGTTGCACTGCTAAGTCCAGCAACAAATCTATGATCAGAATCAGTTCCAATACCAACAAAGAGTGTAATTGTAGTGTTACCTACACCAGTAATAGGTGTACCAACTCCAGCAATAGGATCAGTTCCTGCACGAGGATATTGGTGAGTAGTTGCGTAGTTGTCCTGAGAGCACTGGAAGTTAATACTATTAGGTGCAATCAATACTGGTTCTCCTGCCTTCTGTAGACCATTTGTATAGGCAGAGACGAAGGTATGGGGATTGTTTATACCTAAAGTAGCAGTTCCAACTCCAACATTGAAAGTATCATCAGTAACACCAGAGATAACAATAAATTTACCACTAATTGGGTCAGTAATAGTTGAACCAGTACCTACAGAACGAGGATAAGACTTAGTGCCACCACTACCATAATTACAACTAAACGATATTGATCCATCTTCAAACTTAACTCTATCTCCATTAGAGAATCCATGAGAAGGAACAGTACATGTCATTATACCTGCCATTGGATCATATATGGCATTAGTTACTGTGTGATTACTTGGTCCTGTAAGATCATGCTCTCCAATTGCAAGAGTCATATATCCAGTAGTTGAATTATATTCAGCACCAACAGGTGTATAGTAAACAGTGCCAGATGCACCAACCATAACCTCAATATTACTTGTTACTACACCAACAACAGGTAACCACTTATTACTGCTAGGATCAGTTGCTCTTGGATAAGAATGAATAGTTGAATTACCATCCATTGCACATGTAAAGCTTATAGAATTATCATTAAATCTAACTCTGTCACCAGTCTGAAGTGCATTTAATGTTGTAATACCTGATAATGTTAATGTCATACCACCAGTACCAGCATTATACAATGCATGAGTCACTGTATAGTCCTCAGAACCCTTCAATCCATGATTAGGGATCGTAAGTACCATTTCACCAGTTTCAGGGGTATATGTAGCGTTATTGACACTATGACCAACAGTAGCAGATGTACCAACATTGATAGTAATTGTATTAGTATCTTTTGCAGTAATTGCAGTTACACCATAACCGAGAATAGGATCACCAGGTCTTGGATAAGCATGTTGAGTTGCTTGACCATCCATCATACAGTTAAATATAATCCCACCAGTATCAATACCAACGGTTTGACTAGTTGTATATGGATGACCTGCAATGGTTAGAACCATATCACCAGTATTTGCATTATAAGTTGCATCAGTTGGAGTAAATGCAGCAGCACCTGTTACTTTAACAGCGTTAGAAGTTGCAGTTACGAATGTATGATCATATGCACCACCACTTATAACAGCACTATTTGCAGCACCAACAAATGTATGTGGGTAACGACCACCAGATACTACTGGGTTAACTGAGTTTGTTGTCTTAGTTTTGAAGGTTGGAATACCAACAGTACCACCAATAGCAACAGTTAAAATATCATCTGATCCATATGCATATCCAAATCTACTAAGTTCAAAATTAGCAACACCAGTTGCATTACTGACTTCAATATCAACAGATGCACCAGTTCCCAATCCAATTATTCCATTATCATCAGAATAGATAAGTGGAATATCCTCATAACCAAGAGGAGAATCAAATCTAACATCAATAGTTTTTGTAACTTCACCTGCTCTCTTATAAGAATGTAGATAAGGAGAAACACCAGAATCACACTCAAATGTATACTCGTCAATAATATTAGTTACTGCAGTTCCATCAAATGCAACATCCTGACCTGTTGGTGAATTATTAACTGCTCTAGGTGCAAGAATAATCTCTTCAAGATAACCGCCAGATTTATAGAATGTTGGAACATTAGCAACACCAACATTTATTTCAAATTCTGTATTAGAATTAATCCTTGATACCTTAGTTCCAGCATAAGTTGGATCACCTGCTCTTGGATAACGATGCTTAGTAGCATTACTATCTTGAGAACATGTGAATACTAATGAGTTTGTAGCAACCTTAACGGTAGTTCCTTTACTTAAAGTATGTGAACCAATAGTTAATACTAAAGCACCTGATGCAGGGTCATAAGACGCAGCAGATACACCATAAGGAATAATAGTCGATATACCAACATCAACAGTAATAGTATCAGAAGTTGTTGATGCAACACCAATAGTCTTTCTGTAAATTGGATCAGTTCTACGTGGATAAACATGCACACTACCATGTTTGTCCATATCACAAGACAACTTGATAGATTCTGTCGCAATTCCAATGGTATTTTGTGCAATTTTAATACCATTAGCAGCAGCACCTTGGAACGTATGAATTGAAGTGTTTGTAGATGGAATAGATTCCAATACCTGAACTTCAAAAGTTGTTGAAGAAGTTACATTTGCTTGTAACCAATTAGTTCCTGCTGGATCATGTGGTCTTGGATAAGTATGATTTTTAGTGTAACTATCCAATGCACATTTAAATGTTAATGAATTATCTGCAAACTTAATCCATTGTCCATTATTAATATTGTGTCCACCAGAGACTGTACAAGTAAGAATACCAACAGTACCATCATATTGTGCTCCTGTTGCAGTAGTAGTTGCTGCACCAGATAGATTATGTCCTGGAATTGTTAATACTAAGTTACCATTAGAAGCAGTGTATTCTGCATTAGTTGGAGTATACTTTGTATTTGTTCCACCAACACTAATAGCGTCTCCTTCAGCACTTACAAATAGATGATTATAAACACCACCAGTATGTACAACAGATCTACTTATTCCACCAGTTGTAGCAGATACGAAGGTATGAACACCAACGTTTGTAGAAGGAATAGTATCTAAAACTTGTACATCAAATGTATCTGTAGTGATATTGCTAACAGGAATCCACTTATCATAGATTGGATCAGATGCTCTTGGATAAGCATGATTTGAACCATGACTATCTTCAGTACATGTAAATGTTAATGCACTTTGAGCAATTCCAACATAATCACCTGATTGGAATGGATGATTAGCAATAGTAAGTGTCATTACACCTGTATTGGGGTTGTAATTAACCGCAGTAGGTGTAAAGGTGTCTGTACCATCAAATGTATGAGTAAACTGGTGCTTAGGACCAGAAGGACCAACATCTAAAGTAATTGTATTATTATTGTGAGTTAAACCATTATTTGTAGCAGATACAAATGTATGTGCATCTACATTAGTAGATGGAATAGTCTCTAATACTTGTATCTTAAGGGTATTGACTGTTGTATTAGCAATTCCTACCCACTGACCATAAATCGGATCATTCTTTCTAGGATAAGAATGTGTTGAAGCATGATTATTTTTAGCACATGTAAATGTTAATGATTTCTCAGCAAGTTTAACTTTATCACCAACATGGAATCCATGATTGTTGATAGTTAAAGTCATAATACCCGTTGTTGGGTTATATGCAGCATTACTTACTGTATGTTCAGTTCCATCTGCAATAATCTCAACTGAAGTGTCAGTAATTGTATCTCTATTTCTAGGATAGGTGTGAACTTCGGTACTCATACCACAAGTCATTCCTAATCCAGTTAATGCAATATCAGTACCAACTTTAAGTTTGTGACCAAGAATTACTTCACCACCACTTACATAAGAATGAGGAATAGTAGAGATTCCTGCTTGGAATGTAAGAGTGTACATATCTGGAGCAGATATGCAAGCAAAGGTATCTCCAGTTGGTGAGTTTTGAGCATTGCCTGGGAATATGCTAGTGGTAATACCAACTTGAACAACACCACCATTGTTCCATGTATGTCGTATACTTGATACACCAACATTAGCAGTAAATGATGTTGCTGCTACACCAATAGTCTTAAATGAATATCCTTGTGATCCATCTGGGAATACAGATGTAGTAATACCAGCATTAACTGTACCACCAGACACATAAGTGTGTGGAAGAGTTGAAACACCAGCATTAAAGGTAAATTGATTTGATGTTGGGACAGAAAGTACGTTAAAGGTATATCCCTGAGATCCATCTGGATATACTGAGTTACCATAAGTACAGTTAACACCAATATTATCCAATCTAACTTCACTACCAACTCCAATAACACCACTAATAGAAGTTGCAGTAGTTACAGTACATAAACCAGTTAAATTATCATATGTAAATCCATTAATACCAAATTGTTGTCCATATCCTTCAGCACCACCAACAGGACAAACAAAGTTCAATTCTCTTAATTTAACATCCTCAGTAGCAGTTAAACCATGATTACCAAGAGTAAAGATTGTAGCAATACCTGTTGTATGATCGTATTGAGCACTATGTACTGCAAATGTTTGACCATAACCAACACAGGTCATAGCAATTCCAGATAGAGCAAATGTTCTACCAATTGCAGTCTGTTTAACAAGATTGTGAGGTGTTGCAGTAGTAATAGTTGCAATACCAGTAGTATTTGTATAAACAAAATCATTAATCGCTACAGAAGTAGATGCAACAGATACGGTCATAATACCAGTGGTATTATTGTATATTGCGTTAGTAATATCAACAGGTGTGTAGTAATCACAAGTAAATGCTGCACCAACAATAGTAACTTCATCTCCAAGACCTAATTGATGTCTTTGAGTTGTTTGTACAGTTGTAATACCAGTAATTGAACTATAACCAACATTAATAATATTTCTTGGTTTATAGAACCTTGCAACCTTATCAACAGTTACATCAGTAACGTGTCCATCAGTTACAGTTGCATTACCAACGTAAGTAATACTTGCTATTCCTAAACTCTTAGTTTGAACTGCAACCCCAACTGTTTGTAATCCAGATCTATATCCAGATCCAGTCAGACCAATAGCAACTGCGGTAATAGTACCAGCACTTGATACAACAGCAGTACCACCTGCAGCAACTAATGGTTGGAATCCATATCCGTCTGTTGATCCAACACTAACAATAATTCCACCTCTAGGAATACTGTTAACATTAATATCTTTATTGGAACTATAATCAGATACCTTACCATTGAACCCTAGAAGAGTCTGTGTATTGCCATTATGCTGTTCAATCTTATAGTCACCACTAATAGTAGTTACTTCGTTACCAAGTCTCTGTGGACCTTGGAAGATATCATTTATAAGAACAATTGCATTACCTGCAGTAATAGTATCAATATCAAGACCCTTATTCTGTAAAATAAAGGAAGTTGTTATTCCATTAAATTGACTTGATAAATCATCAAATACAAAATTATTATCGTATGCCTTAACAAAGCTAGTTGTAAACGCTTCATTAATTGCAGATCTTAAAAATACCCTACCACTAAATCTACTGCTAGTTGTAAGTCCAGTATAATCAATTTCATTACTGTTTGAAGCAGTTGTACCAAATCCCACTGGGATATCACCCCACATTGCTTCAGAGAAGTGAATATCATTGTCTATAATATTATAATTACCAACTAATTTTGTAACTGTTGATAATCCAGCATGAGTTGCTGCAGTAGAACCCATCCAACCTCTTCTTACAGTTATTGAGTTATTAGTCTTATCAATACCAGCAACCAACATGGTTTCATCATCAACTTTGACTAAATCACCACTAAAGATGGATGAAATACCAGATACACCAAATACAGTAGTACCAACACCAACACTAGATGAACCAACAGCAAAAGTATTAGCAGTTGATACAACAGGTGATTGAATAGTACCATTAACAGTGATAAGTAATCTATTATTTGGATCTATTCCTCTGAATTTGTGTGTAGAACCAATACCAACACTATTGATACCAACAAATACAGGATTAAATCTAAGTGAGTCTGTAGCAGATACTGCAACTTGAATCTTCTGATTATCAAGTTTAATTACATGGAATGATCCTGGAAGTTTTGTAGTTGTTCCAATTCCTGGTCCAAAGTCTGTAGGATCAATTACAATCGCATTAGCAAAGTCATTTCCAGGTGGAACATATTCAATTCTTTCACCAGATACAAAATAATGATTTTGAAGATTAATTGACTGCTCATTAACATCTACAATAATATCATCACTACCATCAAAAGTTTGTTCAAAGATTGGATCACCAGCACAGAATAAACCAAAATCTCTCTTTACACCATTAAAATCAAGACTAAAATCATCAATAGGAAGAACCCTATTACCAATAAATTCTTGATATTTTGCTAAGAATGGTAATCCAAAAAGAATTTCATTAGATACCAATTTATTGTTTACTGTAATTGCCTTCTCTCTTGCAGTATCAAAGTCCTTAATCATATTAAGGTCAACAACACTAGTTAAGTCAGATACTGCAATAAATGCATTTAAATCTTGCCCTGTACCCATTCCAACAATAGATGGGTCATATGAATCTGCTAATAATTCACCAAACTTCTTATAACCAGTAGTATGGTTTAGATTACTTACATAATCATTCCACTTCTCAAATGATATAGGAGATCTTACAGCATATGAGAAGTACTGATAATAGTCATTATCATGCATTCTCTGGAAGAATCTATTCAACTTACCAGTATCTTTTAAGAATCCTTTCTTAGTAACACTATTAGAACTAATTGAATATGTACCTTTAATTCCATCAACAGAAGATATTAATCCTTGGTTTTGAGTAGATTGACCAATAATAACA
>Ga0208749_1000053_pt1 | contig 25489 bp, 23 predicted proteins | sample Knorr_S15_td_DCM_FD_185601 | JGI IMG/M metagenome (GOLD analysis project Ga0208749, IMG submission 185601) | Marine microbial communities from Southern Atlantic Ocean transect - Knorr_S15_td_DCM_ad_63m_LV_B (SPAdes) (version 2) | ecosystem: Environmental > Aquatic > Marine > Oceanic | place... | reverse complement strand
CAGTAGATCTAAGTTGAAATGCTTCTTGTATTGATTTGACGGCTTTCATTTCATTATCACTTAATCTTATTCGAAATCCACCCCCATCTCTGCGACCTGCAGATCTATCTCTAAAATTAGATCTATCATTGTCACTACGACTTCTGTAAATTTCTTTTCCAGGAGCATTATCATAATTTGAGTTTGACATCTTAATAATTCTTTTTTCTTAAATAGTCTATTAACTTAGCATCTAGTTATGCAATAAGTCGTTTTAAAATGCTTAAATTTTTATCCATAAATTAACGAGTTATGTAATTTTGTTTTTTTCATTCACAACTTGCACTAAAATAAAAGAAGAGTAAATTTAAAGTACTGTGCTTGATATTACTAAAGTGAACCTTTTGAATAACTTAATAAAGTTTCCTAAGAAAAATATCTTTATAATCATACTTTTACTAGGTTTTGGAGAATGGTTTGCAAGTGATTTAATACATTTAACGGGGGGGTCAATAGGATTTTTTATTGCATGTTTTGGAGGATATTTTTTACTCAATAATGACCAACCAAAATTTAATGAGCCAAAGGACTTAGATGGCTGGCTAAATCTTTGTAATGAAGATTTGAAATTCTATAAGGAAATTGAGAAGAATAATAACTTTGAAAAACAAAATCTTAAAAGACAACAATCGCTTGACTTGATACTTAATAGATTGGGAAAAGAGAAAATTTGTTGTATTGGGAAAAAAAATTATGAATCAACTCAATCTTTATTTCAAAATTTCTTTAAAGAAGATAAGTTTGATTTTGATTTTATTGAAAAACTTCCAAAATATAATTCTTCGGAGATTGTTCCTGATAACGTAATAAATGCTGATGCTATTTTATATTTCCTAAATTTCCCTTTATCGGCTAATGATTTTTTATGGTTAGAAAAGCTTCCTAAGAATATGTCTATTTGGTTAGTAGCCCAATCTTCAAATGGATTTGAATCTAAAAATGAAATAGATGAATTGAAGGATCAAATTTCAGGAGAATTTATAAATAGAATTATTAGAGTTGATACAAATAAAAATCAATTAACTAATATACCTTTTTCTTTAATAAAGTTTTTTCTAAGTTCAAGTAAAAATATTGAGAATACAAAGAAAAGGCTTTTGAAGCAATTGCATACTAAATGGCAGTCTGAGATTGAGGGTATAAGAAGAACACAACTTAAAGTTTTACAGGGGAAGAATCAAATTATTGTTGCAACTACAGTTTTCTTGTCACCACTTCCATCAATAGATGTGTTGTCTATGACAGTTTTAAATTCTTTAATGATTAAAGAAATTAAATCAATATGGGGATGCAATTGGTCTCCAGCAATTTTGGATAAAGTATCAAAACAAATAATAAAGACTGCAATAGCTCAGGGAGTAATTGAATGGAGTGGTCAGACTTTAATTGGATTAACAAAATTGCATGGCCCAACTTGGTTGGTATCAGGAACTTATCAGGCAATAAGTGCAGCATATTTAACAAGAGTAGTATCGAGTTCCCTTGCAGATTTTATGGCTATAACAAAAGGGGTCTCAGAACCTGACTTGGAATTTATAAAAGAAAATTCTGAAAAGATTGTTGAAAATGCTTTTGAAAATGAGAAAATCAATTGGAAATCTTTGATATCTGATTTAAAAACTCCTTTGACTCGACTTACTTATAGTTAATAATCTCCAGAATTAATATAATAATGATTAAAAAATTTTTTCTTGTAATTCTTGCAAGTTTATTATGTCTTTTTTCAACTACTGCATGTAAAAGAATATCAACTAAAAATGAAACTCAAAAAGATTTGATTTTAGTAAGCTTTACCGTTTTAGCAGATATTATTGAAAACATTGCTAAAAATGATGACTTCGAGGTTAAATCAATTACTAAACCTGGAATGGAAGTTCATGGTTATAAACCAACTCCAAGCGATCTAATAAAGGCCTCTGAAGCATTTGTTTTTGTGGATAATGGATTTGGATTTGAAATATGGTCAACAAAATTTGTTTCTAATCTGAAAGTTCAAAGAATAACTATTGCAGATGATCTAGACCCAATATTTATAAGTGAAGATTCTTACAAAGGGAAACCAAATCCCCATGCCTGGATTTCTCCAAAAAGAGGAATTCTTTATGTAGATATTATCGTGGAATCTTTATCAGAATTGAGGCCCTCCAAAAGAAAATTGTTCGCAAGAAATGGAGAAATTTATAAAAATAAAATCTCTAAAATAGATCAAGATTTCTCACTTTTTATTAAAAACTTAGAAAAAGATAAAAGGTATCTAGTAAGTTGTGAGGGAGCCTTTTCTTATCTTGCTAAAGATTATGGATTAAATGAAGTTTACTTATGGCCAGTTAATGCAGAGAGTCAAATTACCCCCAAAAGGATGGCAAGAACAATTTCCTTAGTTAAGAAAAAAAATATCCCTGCTGTATTTTGTGAAAGTACTGTAAGTAATGAATCCCAAATGGTTGTTGTAAAGGAAACTGGAACTAAATTTGGAGGAAATCTTTATGTCGATTCGTTGTCAAGTGATAATGGCCCAGCTAATTCTTACTTAGAAATGCTCAAACATAATATGGAAATTATTAAAAGAGGTCTTGACTAAAATATGGACCAACCTAATTATCAAAATTATAGGATTGAGGCAGAAAATATATGCGTAGACTACAACGGTAAAGTTGCATTATATGATGCCAACTTAAGATTAAAACCTGGTCAAATTTGTGGATTGGTAGGAATGAATGGAGCAGGGAAAACAACCTTTTTTAATGCATTGACTGGCTTTGTTAACATTTCGAAGGGAAAAATAAGAATAAACGGAGAGTCTTTAAGGTCTGCTCAGAAAGACCAGACAATTGCTTATGTTCCTCAAAGTGAAGGTATTGATAGTCAATTCCCTGTAAATGTTTGGGATGTTGTAATGATGGGAAGATATGGGTCGATGAATGCTCTCAGGTGTCCAAGAGAGTCTGATGTTCAGGCCGTTAAAGATGCTATTAGTAGGGTTGATCTGATCGATTTTCTATCTACGCCAATTGGGAATTTGTCTGGAGGTCAAAGGAAAAGAACTTTTTTAGCCAGAGCAATTGCACAAAGAGCCTCAATATTATTGCTGGATGAACCCTTTACAGGAGTTGATATAAGAACTGAGAAACTAATTTCAGAATTATTTATTCAGTTTAAAAATGAGGGTAAAACAATTTTATTATCTACTCATGATATGATTCATGTTCGCGAATTCTGTGATTTAGTACTTTTAATAAACAAAACAGTTGTTGCATATGGGGAGACCTCTGAAGTATTTACACCTGAAAATATAACAAGTACCTTTGGTGGGATCTCTCCTGACGTTTTGTTTGGGCCCGAATCATAAAAAGAATTATTTATGGAGCCTTGTTTATTCTCTAGTATAAATACATTCCTAACAGATCCTTTAACTCATGATTTTATGAGAAAAGCTCTATTTATGAGCTCTTTAGTGGCTGCTGTTTGTGGTTTTTTATCTAGTTATTTAACTCTAAAAGGTTGGGCTTTAATGGGGGATGCGGTATCTCACTCTGTAATGCCTGGAGTTGTTGTGGCTTATGCTTTGGGACTCCCATTTTCATTGGGTGCATTTATCTTTGGAGTAGGTTCTGTAGCTCTTATCGGATTTGTTAAACAAAAATCTAGAGTTAAGGAAGATACAGTTATTGGGTTAGTCTTTACAGGATTCTTTGCTCTTGGAATAGTTTTGGTTTCTAAGATTAAAAGTAATATTGATCTTCACTCTATTCTTTTTGGAAGTCCATTAGGCATATCACTATCTGATGTGAAGCAAACGGTATTGATTTCTTTTTTGGTAGTAATACTTTTATCAGTTTTCAGGAAAGATCTAATGCTTTACTGTTTTGATCCTAGACATGCAAAAACTGTGGGAATTAATGTCCTTTTCCTACATTATTTGCTTCTCACCTGCTTATCTTTAGCGGCCGTTGTAGGTTTGCAGACGGTTGGAATAATATTGGTAGTTGCAATGTTGATAACTCCAGGGGCTACTGCATACTTACTTACTGATCAATTTGATAATATGACCATTATTTCAGTATTAAGCGCCATTATCTCAAGTGTAATAGGTATATATTGTAGTTTTTGGTTCGATCTTGAAACCGGAGGTTCTATAGTATTAGCGCAAACTTTTATATTTTTATTTGCTTTTTTATTCGCTCCGAGATATGGAATTTTTAAGTTTAGAAAAATCTTTTCTAATTACAAATAATCATGGTTCAAGAAAGCAGTAATAAAAATTGGTCTTGGTGGCCTTTATTTCCCTTATATCCCTATGGGCAAAAGAAAACGATTTTAAGAGAGCTAATTCCTAATCAAATATGGTCTTTGGAACAAATACAAGGTCTTTATTATGTTGCAGTGCCCATCAGAATGACAGTAATAAAGATTGATAATGGATTGATGCTTATTAACCCACTACCTCCTACAAGAGAACTAGTTAATGAGTTAAAAAAATTAATTTCGATTCATGGCAAAGTAAAAACAATTGTTCTCCCAAGCGCTTCTGGATTAGAACATAAAATTGGACTTCCTGCTCTTGCGAGAATTTTTAAAGATGCAGAGATTTGGGTTTGTCCAGGTCAGTGGAGCTTCCCAATAAATCTACCTCTAGATTTTTTAGGAATTCCATCAAGAAGAACAAGGATACTTTTTGAGGATGGTACACCTTATAAAGATCTTTGTAAATGGTCATCATTAGGTCCAATTAACTTGGGTCTTGGAAGATATCAGGAGGTAAGCTGTTATCATTATCCAACTAGAACGCTTATTGTTACTGACGCTATTATTGGAATAAATTCAAATCCTCCGGAAATCTTTGATTTTGATCCAACTCCACTTCTTTTTCACTCAAGAGAGAGAGGAGACGAACCTTTGATTGATTCTGTTGAAAAAAGAAAAAAAGGTTGGGCAAGACTAGTATTGTTTTCATCTTTTCTAAAACCAGGAAAATTAAAAATTCCTCCATTAAAACAAATATTTAAGTATTCTTTCAAAACAGATCTTCGTAATAAGAGATCACATTTTGGTATTTATCCCTTTATTTGGGATGAAGATTGGGAATCATCTTTAGTTGAAATTATGGGAGAGGATATACCAAAGATTCAGATTGCACCTGTTTTGAAAAAATTAATTTTTCCTCGTTCAAAAGAAATATTGATTGGATGGTTAGAAGATATTAAAACTCTTAAAGATATCAAATATCTAATCCCAGCTCATTTTTCAGCCCCTATTAAGTTCAAAGTTGCAGATTCCCAGAAATTAATTAATGAAATTAATTCTGAAAAATGGGATAAATTACCAGAAGATAATAAATTTCTAATGAACTTATATAAAAAACTGTTAGAAATAGGAATAATTCCAGAAGAGGTTAATGTTTAAAAAATATATTTTTATTCAATAGACATATTCTCATCATTTTTAAGGGTTTGTTCCAGCTCTTTTCTTTGCTCCATTTGTCTTAAAAAATATCCTGTCATCATTGCAGAAGATAATAAATTGGCAATGTTGTCTTTTGAAGATGTTATTTTTACATCAAATTGATCAGAAGGGAGCATCCCAAGAAGACCTTGAACATTATGTTTAATAATTTCTTGAATATCTTCACTAGCTGATTTAGCTACTCTTTGCAAAACTTCTGGAGATTGTTTTTGTAAATATTGAATTAAATCATTCTCATCATTTGGATCATTATTTTCAGTAGCAAGAAATTCTGGATTGAACATTTCTACAACTTCAACTTATAAAAACCCTACAACATCATGCACCCCTTAACCTGAATTATTAAGGATAGGGAACCGAATAGGTCCAAGCTTATTTAAAGGCCAATATCTTACAATTGCTCTTCCAATAATCTTTTCATAAGGTAGAAATCCCCAAATATGAGAGTCCATACTATTGTTTCTATTATCTCCCATAACCCAGAATGACTGCTCAGGAACAATTAAAGGACCTATTGAATAATTAATATTTTTGTCGGAAATGTAATTATCTTGAGCTATATCATTTAAGTAAAGCTTCCCTTCTTTTACTTCTATCTTATCCCCAGGCACTCCTATTACTCTTTTAATTAATGCAGTATTTTTTTCATAACCAGCCTTAATTAATTGTTCTGGAACATTAAAAACAATTATTTTATTTCTGAATTTTGAAAGATTTGACTTTGAGGTTATTTTAGGTGTTATTTTCTCAACTAGAATTTTATCTTGTATTTGCAACGTAGGAAGCATTGATCCAGAGGGAATCCATCTTGGCTCAAGAACCTGCCATCGTATAATTAAAGCAATTGCTATCCAAATTAAAAGATTTTTTAAATCCCTTATTATTGAATTTCTTTTTTCTTCTTGTGTTCGCATTTTTTAATTACTTAATTCAGTTATAAGGAAATTTTCTAATAGGGTTTATATAAATTATGACATCATCTATTGAATGCAAAAATTTTCTTAGAAGTTTACAACTTTTAAATCTTTTTATTAACATAGGTGTAAAGAATTTAATACTATGTCCAGGAAGTAGGTCTGCACCTTTGGCAATAGCCGCTGGAGAGTTAAACAAATTAGGGAGAATCAATATATATAATTCGATAGATGAAAGATCTGCAGGATTTCATGCTCTTGGTATTTCAACTGCTTCTGGCAATCTTTCTTTGGTTATTACGACTTCTGGAACGGCGGTTAGTAATTTATTGCCTGCAGCAGTTGAGGCTGATAGATCCTGTAAAGGTATTATCTTCCTTACTGCTGATAGACCTTTGAGTTTAAAAGATTGTGGTGCAAATCAGACAGTAAATCAAGAAGAGTTTTTGAGCTCAGTTTGTAGAAATCTTTTACATACAAATCTCAATGGACTGCATGAAACAACAGATAATGAAATATTTAATTTAGTAAAAGAAATTGATCAACAAAGCGCTACTTTCCCTGGGCCTATTCATTTGAATATACCTATTGATAAGCCTTTAGATATATCATTATTTAATAAAAAAAAGGTTTTAGAAGTTTTTAAAAGAATTTATTTAAATAAAAATTATAAATTTCTAAAAGATGAAAGCAATTATGACGGAAATAAAGTCTTTAAAAGCTTTGAAAATTTAAATTTAGATAAACCTGGAATTATTTTGGCAGGTCCATATCAAGGGTCTATAAATGATTTATCTTCTTTCAATAAATCCCTAGAAAGAATACAAGGAATTACGGGTTGGCCAGTTTTCGCTGATCCTATTTCTGGTGTTTATGCTAACTTAAGAGGATTAGTTGAGAATTGGGAATTAGTCTTAAGAAAAAATAAGAGTTTTATAAATTGTGACCAACTTTTGAGGCTTGGTCCAATGTCTTCCTCGACTGTGATGGAGGATTTCTTAACAAATTTTGAGGGTTTACAAATTCTTATTAAAGAAAAAAACTTTAGGAAATTAGATCCTATAAAAAAAGCATTTGAATATGATCTTGGGATTACCAATTTTGTTGATCATATATTAGGTGAATTATCATATGGTCAAGAAAATAAAAAATCTCTTAGTAAATTAGCTATTGATTTAATAGAAGAGGGTTTACAAATAAAGCAAAATATAGAAAGTCAACTCGCCAATGATGATGAAGAAATTACTGAGTATAAGCTTGCAAGTTTTGTTCCAAAAATTTGGCCATCTGAATTCCCTATTATGCTTTCAGCTAGTAGCCCAGTTAGAGATTGGCTTACATTCTCTCAAAATAATACTTTAACAAGAAATTGTTTCAGCTTTAGAGGGGCTTCTGGAATAGACGGTACTTTATCCCTTGCATTAGGAATTTCTAGAATTAAAAATCCTTTACTTCTTGTGACTGGAGATTTGGCTTTTGTTCATGATATAAATGGTTGGCTAATTGAAAAATCAACAGATTTGAATCTAACAATTTTGCTAATAAATAATAATGGTGGAAATATTTTTAATCGTATTTACAAGAAAAATCTAAAAGAAGATGAATTTAAAAAACTATTTCTTATGCCTAAAGAAATAAACTGGGCAAAACTAGCAGAGGGCTATCAAGTAAAGTTTAAAAATGTGTCAAGTTTTAAAAAATTACGAGAGGCATTCGAATGGAGCCTTTCTCTCCGGAAATCTGTAATAATTAAAGTTGATATTAATCCGGAGAATGAAATTAGTAAACGAAATGTCCTTCTAGAAAAAATTATTGGCAGTTAAATTTATTTATTTTCTATTTTCGAATAATTAGGATTCATGAAAATCTTACCTGGGAAAACAACTTTAAATTGGTCACAATGTAAATCTTATGAAGATATATTGTTTCATAAATTAGATGAGGGAATTGCGAGAATAGCAATTAATCGGCCTGATAAAAGAAATGCATTTAGACCACAAACTGTAGATGAGCTTATTGATGCATTTAATTTTGTGAGAAATGATGAAAGTATTGGTGTGGTTCTTTTTACTGGAGCGGGACCTGATAAGAAAGGCATTTATTCTTTTTGCTCTGGAGGAGATCAGAGTGTTAGAGGTGAAAATGGATATGAAAATGATGAGGGGAAACAGAGATTAAATGTACTTGAACTACAAAGATTAATTAGAAGTTTGCCCAAAGTGGTTATCGCCTTAGTTCCTGGTTTTGCAATTGGAGGAGGTCAGGTTCTTCATTTGATTTGTGATCTAAGTATCGCTTCTGAGAATGCAATATTTGGTCAAACAGGTCCAAAAGTTGGCAGCTTTGATGCAGGATTTGGATCTGGTTATTTGGCCAGACTTGTTGGTCCAAGAAAAGCAAAGGAAATTTGGTTTTTATGTAGAAAATATAATTCCAAGGAAGCTCTAGAGATGGGCTTGATAAATGCAATTACAAAGATTGAAGAATTAGAAGCTGAGGGTGTAATCTGGGCAAGAGAGATTTTACGAAATAGCCCAACTGCTATTCGTATTCTTAAAGCTTCATTCAATGCTGAGAATGATGGAATTGCTGGTATTCAAGAATTATCTGGATACACAACTCAATTATTTTATTCGACTAAAGAAGCTCAAGAAGGTAGAAATGCCTTCCTTGAAAAGCGTCCACCTGATTTTTCTGACTATAAGTGGACTCCCTAATTAATTTTTTCAAAAGAACTTTTTAAATAACTATCAATGAGAATTCTTCTTGCCGCTGCTGAATGTGCTCCAATGATCAAAGTTGGAGGTATGGGAGATGTGGTTGGTTCGTTACCTCCATCTTTGATAAAACTTGGTCATGATGTAAGGGTAATAATTCCAGGCTATGGGAAATTGTGGAGCCTTTTAAAGGTAACGAATGAACCAGTATTTAGCTCAAATACTATGAACAATGATTTTGCTATATATGAAGCAAAACATCCAATACATAATTATGTAATTTACCTAGTCGGTCATCCAGTATTTGATTCTGACCAAATATATGGAGGCGAGAACGAGGATTGGCGATTTACCTTTTTCGCTAGTGCTACCTCAGAATTTGCTTGGAATTTTTGGAAACCTCAAGTTCTTCATTGCCATGATTGGCACACTGGAATGATTCCAGTATGGATGCATCAGGATCCTGAAATTAGTACTGTTTTCACAATTCACAATTTAAAATATCAAGGCCCCTGGAGATGGAAGCTAGAAAAAATGACTTGGTGTCCTTGGTATATGCATGGAGACCATACAATGGCTGCGGCAATGTTGTATGCAGATAGAGTTAATGCTGTTTCTCCAACTTATGCAGATGAAATAAAAACCCATGAGTATGGGGAAAGTCTTGAAGGATTACTAAATTACATATCTGGTAAATTGAGGGGAATTCTTAATGGAATTGACCTAGATGAATGGAACCCCACAAAAGATTCTGTTTTGCCTGCAAAATTTAGTATTAAAAGTATAGAAAACAGGTTGAAAAACAAGAAAATTCTTCAGAAAGAAATGGGTCTTGAAGTTAATAGTAAAAAATATCTTCTAGGTATGGTTAGTAGATTAGTAGATCAGAAAGGTGTTGACTTGCTTTTACAAGTTTCTAGAAGATTACTTGCATATACAGATTCTCAAATAGCTGTTTTAGGAACAGGAGATAGGTATTTGGAGTCTGGATTATGGCAATTAGCCTTAGATTACCCTGGAAGATTCTCAGTATTTCTTACCTATGATGATTCTTTAGCAAGGCTTATTTATGGAGGCTCTGATGCATTCTTAATGCCCAGTAGATTTGAACCTTGCGGTATTAGCCAATTGCTAGCAATGAGGTATGGTTCAATCCCCATAGTAAGGAGAGTGGGAGGTCTGGTTGATACTGTTTTGCCTCATGATCCAGAAAATAATAGTGGAACAGGTTTTTGCTTTGATCGTTTCGAACCTATTGACTTTTATACTGCTTTAGTAAGATCTTGGGAGGCCTTTAGACATAAAGAGAGTTGGAAATTATTACAAATAAGAGCTATGAGTGAGGAATTTAGTTGGCAGAGATCAGCTCTCGAATACGAAATTATGTATAAAGATGTTTGTGGAATAAAAGAACCATCGCCAGATTTAGCTGAAGTTGAAAAGTTCTCTTACGGACAATCGGCTGATCCATCCTTAAAGAAAGTATGAAATAGTTTTTAAATGGACCTTTCTTTATCAGAAGTAAATGATGTTTTGGGTGACATTAGAAATCTGGGAGAAGCTAAGAAAGATTTATTAAACTTTAAAAATGTCAGTATTGATAGTAGAACTTTATTAAAAACTGATCTTTTTATAGCTATCAAAGGAAAAAATTTTGACGGTCATATTTTTCTTCCAGAGGTTTTAAAGAAAGGAGTGAAGTCAGTAGTAATTAAAGAAGGTATGCAGAAATTACTTCCTACTAATTTCCCTTGTTGGGTTGTAAATGACACTTTAGAGGCATTTCAAAAATTAACATTGCTCAAAAGAAAAAAATTAAATATCCCTTTGATTGCAATAACTGGTTCAGTCGGTAAGACAACAACAAAAGAAATGATGGCTGAAGTTTTAAAGAAACTTGGGAAAATCAAACTTTCCCATGCAAATTTCAATAATAAAATTGGGGTTGGTCTTACTATTCTTGCGACAGATATAGAAGATAAAGTTTTAGTCCTTGAGATGGGTATGAGAGGTCCTGGACAGATCGAAAATTTATCTAAATATAGTGAACCCGATATTGCAGTTATTACTAACATTGGGACAGCCCATATTGGATTGTTAGGATCGAAGAAGAATATTACTTATGCAAAGTGTGAAATTACTAAGTTTTTAAATCCAAATGGAGTTGTAATAATCCCAGCTAATGATCATTTTTTAGAGGAAACTCTAAAAGAATCCTGGCAAGGTAGAGTAATAAAGGTAGAATTATTAAAAAAAGAAAAGCAGAAGAAGAGTTTTAAGGAAGATAATAATTTGAGAGGATTTTATAATCCATCTCAAAAAACAATTTTAATAGAAGCGAATACCTTCGAAATTTCATTTGACGGATTTCACAATGCTTTAAATTTCATGTTTGCTTATGCAGTTGCAAAAGAGTTAATGATTGATTTTGAAAAATTTAATAAGTTTAATTTTGTTAGTTTAGAAGGAAGGAACAGAATTCTTAAATCATTGAAAACGACAATATATGATGAATCATATAATGCCTCTCCAGAATCGGTAAAAGCATGTATTGAAAGCTTGCTAGAAAAACCAAGTAATCATTTCTTAATATTTGGAAGTATGCAAGAATTGGGTAAAGAATCTGAAAAATATCATCAAGAAATATTTAACTTAATAAACAATTCGGATATAGAAAAATGTGTATTTATTTGCGATAAAAAAAATCAAATATTTTATTCTAATTATCTAAAAGGGAAGAAAAAATTCTTAGTTTTAAATGATGTTAAAGATGTCCCTAAAGAGATCAACAAATTGACAAAAAAAGGTGATTCTATCCTTCTAAAAGGGAGCAGATGTTGGCAGCTTGAAAAAATTATTAAATTAATTCATTAAATCAGGATTTCTTTTTTTCCAATTGTCTATATTTACTTGTTTAGTTCTTGAGATTGCTAATGAATTATCTTTGGAGTCTTTGGTGATTACTGAACCAGCACCTGTTGTGACTGATTCTCCGAGATTAATCGGAGCCACAAAAACTGTATTTGCTCCAATACTGGAATTCTTACCAATTTTTGTTTGATGCTTTTTCTGACCATCAAAATTTGCTGTAATAGTTCCTGCTCCAATATTTGTATAACTTCCAATAATAGAATCGCCAATATAACTTAGATGGTTTACTTTAGATTCTTCCTCTAGGTGACTATTTTTTATTTCAACAAAATTACCGATTTTGCTATAAGAAGATATTTTGGAGTTAGGTCTTATATGACTATAGGGACCAATTTTTATATTATCCATTATCTGAGAATCGTAAACAGTTGAATTTGATATTTCACAATGTAATCCCACATTAGAATTTTCAATATAAGTATTTGGCCCAATAACACAATTATTAAATATTCTGGAGCTTCCTCTTATATGAGTATTAGCCTCTATGATTACATCTTTGCCAATCTCGGATTCTTCACTAATGGAACAACTTGCTTTATTTAAAAAAGTTACGCCATTAAGCATATGCTTTTCTTTTATTGAATTCTGAAAAATATCTTCGCATTTTGATAGTTGAATTCTATTATTAATTCCTTCAAGCTCTCCATCATCCTCTACCTCCAGGCTAAAGGAATTCTTTAGCAAAGATACTGTATCTGTTAAGTAAATTTCTTTCTGATTATTATTGCTTTGTAAGTTACTTATTATTTTTGACAAATTTTCCCAGTTAAAACAATAAACACCAGCATTTATTAATAGATTTAGTCGTTCTTGATTATTGCAATCTTTTTCTTCAACAATTCTATCTATCAAATCATCCTCTAAAAAAACTCTCCCATAACCATTAGGATTTTTTTTCTTTGTTGTTATTAAAGAAACATCTGCATTTTTTTTATCATGTAAATTTAAAAGCTTTTTTAGAGTCTTAGGCTTTATGAGCGGCACATCGCCATTTAGGACCAAAAGTTTCCCTTCATTTTTCTTTACTTCTCTACAAAGTACCTGGATAGCATGACCAGTTCCTGATTGAGGTTCTTGAATAACAAATTGAACTTTTTGATTGTTTGGAATTGAGTCTTTTACTTCTTTTGATTTGTGCCCAATAATTACGAAAATTTGGTTAGGATTTAATTCCAAACATGAATCAATTACTCTCTGCAAAAGACTTTTTCCAGAAATTTTATGTAAAACTTTTGGCAATGAGCTCTCCATTCTAGTGCCCTTACCTGCAGCCAATATTGCAACACTTAACATAATTTTTAAAATATATATCTAAATTTAACTCTTGAAGGTCTACTTCGTCATTTCCACTTTTCTCTCCATATTTTTGTAGGAGCGAGATTTGATAAAGATTGCTCTTTCAATCTTTCTTTAATGATATCTTCTGTTTTTGAATTTAAATCAGGGTCTCTATAAGGAATGCTTGCTTTGGTTAATAGATGTTCTTCTTCCATAGGAGATAACTTATCAAAGTATAAGTTATTTTGAAATTTGTCTTTAGTAAAGTTTGCTATTGCAACTGTACCTCGACTCCACTGATTTTGTGAATTTAAATTTGACTTAATACTAAAAATTTCTAAGCCAAGATTTCTTAATGTCATTCTAACTGCAGCTGAAGAGGAGTAAGTTATTAAATGGCCTTGAGGATTAAGATTTTTTGTAACCTTAGATAAGAATTCAACCGTCCAAACTTGAGGACACTTTTGAGGTGAAAAACCGTCTAAATAGATCAAATCGAATTTAATTCTAGGAGGAATATGATTAATTTGCTCTCTTGCTTCTCCCCAAATAATTTTACATTTTAAAAATTGATCTTCAAATTTATTCTGTTGATATAAACAATTAAAAATCTTGAAAACTTTCGGATGCCATAATTCTAGAAAAGAATTATTCTTTAGAGAATATTCAAGAGGTTTTTTATCAATTTCTAAAGCATACCAATTTAATAAAGAATTTTGTTTAATTAAATCACTAAATAATGAAGCAGAATTATAACCAAGCCCAAAACAAATATCTAATACATTAAGAGATTTATTCTTGAATCTACTCAAAACTGAAGGGTTTGTGAATTTAACTTTTGTTTCCTCTAGGGCTCCTTTAAGACTATGGAAGTTCTCTTGAAAAAGTGTACTTCTCAATGAAAAACTTCCATCGTGTGTTAAAACTTCAATTAAGTCTGTCAAAGATTTTTTTAAATTTAATTAGTTAGCTTAGCAAGGTCATCCCAAAAGGTTGGGTAAGAGACGTTAGAGGCATCTGCTCTATTGATTTTTGAGGAACCTTTTGCAAGAAGCGAAGCTATGGCAAGACTCATTGATACACGATGATCCGTCTCACTATCTACTTCAGCAGAATTGAATGTAGATTCTCCAGTAATTATTAATCCGTCCTCCTTTTCTAAAATTTTTGCACCATACTTACGTAATTGTCTTGCCATCACTTTTAATCTGTCTGTTTCCTTAACTCTTAATTCCTTTGCATCTTTAATTTCTGAGACTCCCTGACAAAAACACGCCGCTACTGTAAGGATAGGGATTTCATCAATAAGCTTTGGGAGAATATCTCCTTCTATGGTAAATGCTCTTAAATTATTTGCAGTCTTTACATTAATAGATCCAATTGGCTCTCCAGCAATGATTGATTTTTCTAATATCTCATAGTTGCATCCCATTGAATCCATAACATTTAATATTCCTGTTCTAGTTGGATTTAATCCTATATCTTTAATTAAAACCTCTGAATTAGGAACTATTGATGCAGCAATCATCCAGAAAGCTGCGGAGCTGATATCCCCAGGAATTAATATTTTTTGACCAACCAAGGTTTTCCCTGGCCTAATAACTATATTCCTTCCTAATTCACCTCTTATCTCAATATCTGCTCCAAATGCTTTTAACATTCTTTCAGTATGATCTCTTGAAGATGCTGGCTCAATAACTGAAGTAGGTCCAGAGGCTTTAAGACCAGCTAATAATATTGCAGATTTTACTTGAGCACTAGCTACTGGGGTCCCAATTACACAACCTTTAAGTTTATTACCTCCAATTGAAATTGGAGCTTTGCTACCATTTTCTCTCCCAAAAATTCTGCCACCCATCAAAGATAATGGTTTGCTAACTCTCCCCATTGGTCTTTCATTGAGAGAATTATCTCCAGTTAAAATAAAATTCTTACCTTCTTGTCCTGCCAATAACCCCATTAATAATCTCATTGTAGTCCCTGAATTTCCGCAATTGAGAATTTCTTTGGGTTCTCTAAAACTATCTAGACCCGAGCCTGATATCTTAAAAGGCTCATTTTCTTTTATCTGTGGAATATTTACACCCAATTTCCTGAGACAATCAGCAGTTGAAAGAGGATCTTCTGAATGTAAAAACCCCTCAATAAGAGTCTCCCCTTCGGCAATACTCCCAATTATCAAGGCTCTATGTGAGATAGACTTGTCTCCAGGTACTTTTATTTTTCCTTTTAAATTTCCCCCACCTTTCACTGTGCGGATATTATTCATATTCAAAATTAAAAATTGATTAAGTTTTTATAAATAAATAATAGATATATTATCAATAAGTTTGGGTTTAAAAAAAAATATTCAAAGTAAGTAACTGTTTTCTATAATAATTCTAGAACGAAATTTGATTATTAATCTTACTTATTACCACGTTGCAAATGATGTTCCAGAAATAAATCCTGATGTTGCAGTAGTAATTGATGTTTTAAGGGCTACTACTACAATCTCTTGGGCTTTAAAAAATGGAGCTGATTCAATACAAGTTTTTGCAGATTTAAATTTGTTAAAAACATCTGCTATGAAATGGCCTGCTGATAAGAGACTAATGCTTGGGGAAAGAGGTGGAAAAAAAATAGATGGCTTTGACATAGGGAATTCTCCTTTATCAGTAAAAAAAGAAACTGTTCTTGGCAAAAGACTTTTTATGAGTACTACAAATGGTACAAAATCATTGAAAAAAGTTCAAAATGCAAAACATTTATTTGCCATGGGACTTCCAAATAGAAAGGCAGTCGCTGATAAAATAATTTCTTTAAATACTGAAAATCTTTTAATACTGGGCAGTGGCTGGGAGGGGTCATATTCCCTGGAGGATTCTTTAGCGGCGGGCGCACTGGCCTCATACTTGAAAACAAACTTTGATTCTGAAGTCAATATTGCGAATGATGAATTACAAGCTGCCTTAGCACTTTGGTATTCTTGGGAAAATGATATTTTACAATGCTTAAAGACAGCAACACATGGCAAAAGATTGACAAGTCTTGGTGATTATGAGGATGATTTTAAATGTTGTTCTGAACTTGATTGTTTAGATATTGTTCCTTCTCAAGCTGAAAAAGGTGTGATTCGTGCCTCATAATTTACGAATTGGTTCTCTTGGAGTAAAGTCTTGACTGATTTTTTAGTAGCTGCACTGCAAATTACAAGTACTTCTAATCTAGAAGCAAATTTTGCTGAAGCTGAAGAACAAATTGAATTAGCTTCAAGAAGAGGTGCAGAGTTAATTGGACTGCCTGAGAATTTTGCTTTTTTAGGAGAAGATAATGAAAAGCTTAAATTAGCTTCTGAATTGTCCATAAAGTGCACTAATTTTCTCAAAACTATGTCTCAGCGATATCAAGTTTTCCTTTTAGGAGGGGGATATCCAGTTCCTGCAGGTGATGATAGACATACCTTAAATAGATCGGCACTTTTTGGTAAGGATGGAATGGTTTTGGCAAAATATGACAAAATTCATCTCTTTGATGTGGATTTGCCAGATGGAAACTTATATAAGGAATCATCTACCATCTTATCTGGGACGGAATATCCCCCAGTTGTAGATGTGCCAGGTTTATGCAAAATAGGGCTATCTATTTGTTACGATGTTAGATTTCCTGAACTTTATAGATACTTGTCTTCAAATGGTGCTGAACTAATTATGATTCCAGCTGCTTTCACCGCCTTTACAGGAAAGGATCACTGGCAAATCTTACTTCAAGCAAGGGCAATTGAAAATACAGCATATGTAGTGGCTCCTGCTCAAACTGGTATTCATTATGGCCGAAGACAAAGTCATGGTCATGCAATGGTTATAGACCCATGGGGAACTGTTTTATCTGATGCAGGTAAAACACAGGGTGCTGCAATAGCTCCAGCTGATAAAGAAAGAGTAAAAAAGATTAGGGAACAGATGCCAAGCTTAAAGCATAGAAAAAATAAATTGTTTGCAAATTAATGTCGAAGTTTTTTAACAATAAACTTTTTCGTTACTTATATGTTCTTTTATTTTTTAATACCTCTATTCCTCCTGTTAAATCATCTAGTGCTTTGGCAGCATGGTCAGTAAATTCTAATGGATTTTTAGAATTAAGAACCAAATCAAATACAAATTTAGAAGCATACTTTCAGAAAGGCAGCAATTCTTATGGAGATAGATTCTGGATAGATTTTCCTGGGGAACTAAAAACTCCTCGAAAAATTCAAGGTAACGGCCCTATAAAAGAAATTAGATTAGGTAAACCTATTAAAGGAAAAACAAGATTAGTTGTTGAATTTACTAATGAAAACAAGGTTAAACCTTTGACATGGAGCCTTATCGGCTTAGATCAAAATAGATGGAGAATTAAATTATTTTCTCCTAAGAATTCATTTAAGACTATTGGTGAAGGTGTCGTTAATAAAAAAAATACTTCAATAAAAAGAAATCAAAAGCCAATTTATGTAAACAAAATAAATTATGATTATTTGCGATTACCTGATCTTAAGAAAAAAGATTATTTTGTTATAATCGATCCCGGGCATGGGGGACCTGATCCAGGTGCAATTGGTATTGGCGGGATAAGAGAATCAGATGTAGTTCTAGATGTTTCGAAAATAGTCAAAAAGTTGTTATCTGAAAAAGGTGTAAAAGTAAGATTAACTAGAAATAGTGAAATTGATTTAGATTTACCTCCAAGAGTTTCATATGCTAATAGAACGGGTGCTGATATTTTTGTAAGTATTCATGCAAATGCATCACGAGGTAAGAGAAGAGATATTAATGGGTTAGAAACTTTTTACTATAGAGGATGGAGAGGTAAACTCCTGGCCAAAAGAATTCAAAAACATATTCTCAGAGTTTCCCCAGGGAGCCCTGATCGAGGGGTTAAACAAGAAAGATTTTACGTAATTAAAAATACTAGAATGCCTGCAGTACTAGTAGAAATTGGTTTTTTAACTGGAAGATTAGATGCAAGAAGACTAGATAAAGCTATTCATCGTAAAAGAATAGCTTATGCAATTGCAAAAGGCATACTTGAGTATCTTTCTAAAGTCGGGTGAAACTAAAAGTAGGTATTTTTGATAGTGGTATAGGTGGATTCACTATCCTTAATTCTTTACTAAAAACTCGTAAGGATGTTGAAGTTTTTTATTTGGCGGATACAAAAAGATTTCCTTACGGAAATAAAAATTTTAATGAGATAAGATCCATAGCAAAAGAAATTTGTAATTGGTTTGAAGATAAGAATTTGGATACACTATTGATAGCTTGTAATACTACTAATGCATGCGCTCTGGATATTCTAGAAAAAAGCTTGAAAATACCTTGTTTTGATCTTATAAACTCTGTTTCAGATATAATTAGTAAAGAAATTATTGGTGTCTTGGCAACACCTACAACAGTAAGATCCTCATACTATAAAAAGGCGATAAATCTTAAAAAAGAAAATTTTGTTGTTTTCCAACAAGAATGTCCGGAATTTGTATCAGAAATTGAAAATAATAAACTAAATTTAAAGAGGATAAATTTTCTTTCGGATTCTTATTTAAGACCACTGTTAAAAAAGAATATTCAAGAATTAATACTTGGATGCAGCCATTATCCTTTGATTTATGACGTCTTAAGAAAAAAAATAGACCCAAATATAAAGATCATTGACCCATCTACCGCGTTAATAAAAAAATTTAATAAATTTTTTTTAATTCCAAAAAATTCTTGCTATGATTCTATCTCATACAATAATGTTAGTTTTTTTGTTACTGCAAAAAATGAAGAATTTTCCCAAAAATTAAAATATTGGTTGGAAATTAATAAAGAAATTAGGTTGGTGAACCTCCGAAGCAATGATTGATTCTTTAATATATGTAAGAGGCTAAACATGAATACAGTAACAGAACTACTTCAACCAGTTGAAAATGATCTTGATGATCTTATTTTTGACCTGAAAAATCTAATTGGAGCTGGGCATCCAATTCTTCAAGCTGCAGCAGAACACCTTTTTAGTGCTGGGGGAAAGAGGTTAAGACCTGGAATAGTTTTATTGATTTCAAGAGCTATTTCTCCAGATATTAATTTGAGAACTAAGCACAAAAGGCTTGCGGAAATAACTGAAATGATTCATACAGCTTCCTTAGTCCATGACGATGTTGTTGATGAGGCCTCTACAAGGAGAGGTGTTGATACTGTGCATAGTAGATTTAATACTAGAGTAGCTGTGCTTGCAGGTGATTTTTTATTTGCCCAAGCTAGTTGGCATTTGGCAAATCTTGATAATGTAAATGTTGTTAAATTACTAAGTAGAGTAATAATGGATTTGGCAGAAGGTGAAATAAAACAAAACTTAAATAGATTTGATTCTGGTCAAACTTTTTCTAAATATCTCAATAAAAGCTACTGTAAAACTGCCTCTTTAATAGCTAATAGTTGTAAAGCTGCTGGAGTTCTAAGTGAGTTGGATGATCAAAAATTAACTTCCTTGTACGAATTTGGTAAAAATATTGGATTAGCTTTCCAAGTTGTTGATGACATTCTTGATTTTACTGGAAACGATAAACAATTAGGAAAGCCTGCAGTAAGTGATCTTGCTAGTGGATATCTTACTGCTCCAGTTTTATATGCTTTAGAAGAAAATAAGAATTTGTCTTTTCTAATTAATAGAGAACTTGTTGAGAAGGATGACTTAAATAATGCTCTAGATATTATTATGAATTCTAATGCCATTGACAGTTCTAGAAAACTAGCTGAAGAGTTTGCAATGATTTCTAAACAAGCAATATTGTGGCTTCCTGATTCAGAATATAAAAGAGCTTTAATGTCATTGCCGGAATTTGTTCTTAGCCGACTTTATTAGATTGTTAAATTTAATGAAAAATATAATTCTATAGTTTAAATTTATTAAGAATAGCTTGATTTAATGAAACTAGATAAAAAAAATTCAATCAACAACATTCTTGAAGAAAAGAGAATTTTCCCTCCTTCAAAAGAATTTTCAGACAAAGCCAATATTAAATCTCTCGATGAATTACTTAGTTTAAAAAAACAAGCAGAAGATAATCCTATAGGTTTTTGGGAATCTTATGCAAGGTCAGAGATAGATTGGTTTGAACCATTCCAAACTGTTTTAGATAGCCAAAATGCTCCGTTTTTTAAGTGGTTTAAAGAGGGTAAACTAAATATTACTTATAACTGTTTAGATAGACATATCAAAAACGGCAACGGAGGAAAAACAGCATTGATATGGGAAGGTGAGCCTGGAGATAGCAGAAAATATAATTATGAAGAGCTTCTCAAAGAGGTATGCAAAGCTTCTAATGCATTAAAAGCAATAGGAGTTAGAAAAGGAGATTTGGTATGTATTTATATGCCAATGATTCCTGAAGCAATGTTTGCTATGCTGGCTTGTGCGAGAATTGGAGCCCCACATTCAGTTGTCTTTGGAGGCTTTTCTTCAGAAGCTTTAAAGGATAGATTAATTGATGGAAATGCGAAATTTGTTATTACAGCAGATGGTGGATTTAGAAAAGATAAGGTAATTGAGCTTAAAAATGCTGTTGATGCGGCAATTGACAGTGGAGCAAACAAAATTGTTGAAAAAGTAATTGTCGTTCAAAGAACTAGAAAAAATATTTCGATGGTAAATAATAGGGATTTCTGGTGGCACGAATTATTAAAGGATCAAAAAGAATGGTGTGAACCCGAAGTAATGAATAGCGAAGATAGGCTATTTGTTCTTTATACTTCGGGATCTACTGGAAAACCAAAAGGTGTTGTTCACACTACTGGTGGTTATAACTTATGGTCGCATTTAACATTTAAATGGATTTTTGATATAAAAAATGACGACATATATTGGTGTACTGCGGATGTTGGTTGGATTACAGGCCATAGTTATATAGTGTATGGACCCTTATCTAATGGTTCTACAACCCTTATGTACGAGGGTGTTCCAAGGCCTTCTAATTTAGGAGCTTTTTGGGGAATAATTCAAAAATATAAGGTTACGATCTTCTACACTGCGCCAACTGCAATAAGAGCCTTCATGAAGTCTGGTCATGAAATTCCTGATAAATATGATTTAGAGAGTCTTAGACTTTTGGGTACAGTTGGAGAACCAATTAATCCCGAAGCATGGATGTGGTACAAAGATGTAATAGGGAAGAATAAATGTCCTATTGTGGATACCTGGTGGCAAACTGAAACTGGCGGGATCATGATTAGCCCTTTGCCTGGAGCTGTATCCACAAAGCCAGGATCAGCTACTTACTCCTTACCAGGAATTGAAGTTGAGGTTGTAGATAAACATGGAGAAAAGGTAATGGAGAACCAGGGAGGCTATTTGATTGTTAAAAAACCTTGGCCTGGAATGATGCGCACCATTCATGGAAACTCTAATAGATATTTAGAGAGTTATTGGAAATATATTTCTTTTAAAGGAGAAAAGAATGTATATTTTGCCGGTGATGGAGCACGTATTGATAAAGAAGGATATATTTGGATTATGGGAAGAGTTGATGATGTTATAAGTGTGTCAGGACATCGATTGGGAACTATGGAAATAGAGTCAGCTTTGGTTAGTCATAAGTCAGTTGCGGAAGCTGCGGTTGTTGGTAAAAAAGATGATTTAAAAGGTGAATCTATAGTTGCATTTGTATCTTTAGAGCAAAATGTAAATAGTTCTTCAGAATTAGCAGAGGAATTAAAGAAACATGTTGTTAATGAAATTGGAAATATTGCTAGGCCAGAAAAAATAATAATTTCTGATTCTCTTCCGAAAACACGAAGTGGAAAAATTATGAGAAGAATTTTGAGATCCTTGGCTGCTGGAGAAAAAATTATTGGAGATATAAGTACCCTTGAAGATACTTCTGTCTTAGAAAAATTGAAGGAAAATTCCTAAATTGAATTTTCAATTAAATTAGAAATTTTCTTAATTGTATTTTTCTTGAAATCATCATCAGCCCAATCTCCTAATAAATTTTCTCTTAATCCTGTACTAACAATAATAGTATGAGTACCTTTTAGTCTTATCCCTTTTGAATTATCTTCCTTTCTTGCTTTAAGACAAGCAAGTAATTTATCTGTTTGATCTAATTCGTCTGAGTTGAATTTTATTAGCAAGTTATTTTTTTGATTATAAGTTTTTTCAATTATTCTCAAGGTTCTATTTGGACTTGGACTGAATTCACTCTTGAATTCTAATTTTTGAGATATCTTTTTTAATAATGGAATAGACCTACTAGCACTGAAGTTATTAAAACTTATTGATATAAATTTTTCGCAATTTCTTCCTCCATCAGGGGAAATTAAATGAAGTTTGCAACCAAGGCTATGACCAATTCTTATTGAGGGAATTGATAAACCTATCCTTTTTGATAATGATCTTCGACAATTTTTAAAATCTTTCCATGCTTTTATAGCAATTTCTTGGTGATCAAATTGTGGAGTGTACTTATATGCGTGTACTGCATAATTTTTATTTATTAAGCTCTCTATAAATCTTTTATAGGTTAAATCTGGTTTAGATGCTAGATAACTTCCACCAATGAATTCTACAATTTTAGTTGGATTTGATGGCCAAAAGCAATAGCTGTTGTATTGATATTTTGTAAAAGTCATTTTTATTTTTTTATTCAAAATCTTTAGAATATTTTTCAAAGAAAAAATTCTGATTAATTTCTTTTTTTAATAAATATTAATTTAAAAGAAAAAATTATTAAATGCGTCAATATAAATTAGAGATTTTTAAATAATTGGAACTATTTAACAAAAAAGAATTAAATCAACTTGATTTTCTTAAAGATAAAGTTAATGATAATTCTTTTCAAAAAAAGGTTAATAATGATATTTCATCAAATTCTAGTAAGCCAATCCTAGATTCTGTAGTTAATAATAAAAATATTGAGAAAGTTTTAATTATTGATACTGAAACAACTGGTTTAGATGAAAATAAAGATGAAGTTTTAGAAATAGGTTGTATTTTGTTTCATGTATCTTCTAGATCGGTACTTTCTCAGGTCTCATTCTTATTGCCAGTTAGAACAAATGAAGCCGAATATGTTAATGGTATATCTGCAGAAGTTACAAATATTGATCAACCTTGGCAGGATGGATTGAATTTCTTTTTAAAACTTGTTGATTATTCTGATTTAATCGTGGCGCATAATGTAGAGTTTGATAGGAAATGGTTTGGGAAAGGTAGATTGCCTAAACTAGAGAAAAACTGGATTTGTAGTTTAGAAGATATTAATTGGACTTTTCAGAAATCTTTAAAATCTAGACCTTCTGTAACTGATCTTGCGTTATCCTTTTCAATCCCAGTTTGGAATTTACATAGAGCCTTGTCTGATTGCTTTTATATTTCAGAGGTTTTTAAAAAATGCGATAATTTAGAGGAACTTCTTCTTAAAGCTACTGAACCGAGGTTCCTATACAAAGCACTGGTTAGTTATGAAGAAAGATATTTAGCCAAGAATGCAGGATTTCGATGGAATACCCCGGTAGAAGGATCATGGTCAAAAAAATTAACTGCTGAAGAGGCAAGTAATCTTGATTTTAAAGTTAAGATTCTAAATTAATATTTCAGCAATTTCTTAACTTTAAAGATCTTTAGTTAATTTTACTTGGGACTAAATGTTTTTTCCTTTTTTATTTTTATTAATCCCCATTATTTATAGCAAATGTTAAATTAAAATTATCAGAAAATATATCTAGGCAAAAATTAATTGCTATGTAAATTAAAAATTATGAATTATTTATTAGAACTTTGAATAACTTTAAAAATCTTAGAGGAACGGTAGACCTCTTCCCTGATCAATTAATAAAGTGGCAAAATGTTGAGAAGATTTTAATTGATCAGCTTTCTAGGGCCTCCATAAAAGAAATAAGGACACCAATATTGGAAATGACTGAATTGTTCATAAGGGGTATAGGTGAAGGAACAGATGTTGTCAGTAAAGAAATGTACACATTTTTAGATAGAGGAGAAAGGTCCTGCACTTTACGACCTGAAGGTACGGCCTCTGTCGCTAGGGCTTTAATACAAAATGGAATATCATCGAAACCTCTTCAGAAACTTTGGTATATGGGTCCCATGTTTAGATATGAGAGACCTCAAGCTGGCAGGCAGAGGCAGTTTCATCAGTTAGGTGTTGAGTTTGTTGGCTATGAATCTGTAAGAAGTGATATAGAAATTATTGCTTTAGCTTGGGATATATTAGGAAAATTAGGAATAAAAGAACTTAATCTTGAGATTAATACCTTGGGTGATCTGAATGATAGGTTAACTTTTCAAAAGTCATTTTTAGAATGGTTAGAAATGAATAAACACTCTTTAGATATAGATTCTCAGAAGAGGATAAATAAAAATCCATTAAGGATTTTAGATTCTAAGGATGTTCAAACAAAAAAAGTTCTTGAAAATGCTCCACGATTATTTGATTTTTTGTCGGAAAAAAGTCTTGAAAGATATTTAATCTTAAAAAAACAATTAAAATTTCTAAAAATCCCTTATGTCGAGAACTTTAATCTAGTTAGAGGTTTGGATTATTACACCCATACAGCATTCGAAATTACAAGCGGATCACTTGGATCTCAAGCTACAGTATGCGGAGGAGGCAGATATGACAATTTAATAAAGCAAATGGGAGGCAAAGATACCCCAGCGATTGGATTTGCTATTGGATTAGAAAGATTAATTCTTTTAGCAGGCAAGGAGCTTGAAGCCGACAGACAAACTGATATCTATATTGTTAATAAAGGCTTAAATGCCGAATTATTAGCAATGAACTTATCCAGAAAATTAAGAAAGTATGACTTGTTAGTTGAATTGGATTTGACGGGAGCCACGTTCTCTAAACAATTTAAAAAAGCAAATAAACTCAAATCAAAAAGTATTATTGTTTTAGGAGATGATGAGGCATTTAATAAGGAATTCGTTATTAGGCTATTTAATAAAGATAGTTCTGAAAATAAAGAAGAGACAATATCAGTTGAGAATGATATCAAGCTTGATAAGTGGATCAATAATAATTTGTTTTTAAAGCGATAGTTTTATTAATGATAATTTTTCTTTCAATCGTTATCTTCCTTAGTTTTAGAAAAACTTATAAATTAAATATAAGTAAAAAAGTTTCTAAGA
>Ga0208749_1000051_pt1 | contig 25746 bp, 22 predicted proteins | sample Knorr_S15_td_DCM_FD_185601 | JGI IMG/M metagenome (GOLD analysis project Ga0208749, IMG submission 185601) | Marine microbial communities from Southern Atlantic Ocean transect - Knorr_S15_td_DCM_ad_63m_LV_B (SPAdes) (version 2) | ecosystem: Environmental > Aquatic > Marine > Oceanic | place... | reverse complement strand
CTGGTGCTCCTAACAGACCTGGCACTCCCAACAGACCTGGATTAAGAAACAAACCATCAGATCAAGGTAGACCTGGCTCATTTAATAGACAAGTCAATCCCACTAGGCCTGCTTCTCCCAACAGACCTAGTGCTCCCAACAGAACTGGTGCTCCCAACAGAACTGGTGCTCCCAACAGAACTGGCGCTCCCAACAGACCTGGAGCTCCCAACAGACCTGGATTAAGAAACAAACCATCAGATCAAGGTAGGCCTGGCTCATTTAATAGACAAGTCAATCCTAATAGATCTGGGGCGCCCAATAGGCCTGGTTCTAGATTCAATGGTCAAAAGGCCTCAGGCATAAGGAAACCGGTTGCCCCAAATGAACTGATGCAACTGCAAAAAACAAATGCGTCAGATAAAGATAAAATAAATAAACCTAATGTTGCAAAAAAAGAGATTCAGTCTCCTAAACATAAGCCTAAAGCCCCCAACAGTCGTCCTACTGCTCCTACTTCCAAAAAGCCACCTCATAGATCATTTACCAATAGTTCGAAGAGACCTGGCAGAACAGATTGGGACGACAGTGCAAAACTAGAAGCATTAAGAAATAAAAATCCTCAAAAACAAAGACAAAAAGTTCATATTATTGGTGAAAATGATGATTCGTTGACCTCTGAGACTAGTGGGTATTCAGGTGAAAAAATCTCAATTTTATCTGCAAGTTTGGCACGTCCAAAGAAAGAAACGTCTGATGAAACTAAATCATCAAAAGCTTCAAGACAATTTAAGAAAAAGAAAAAAGAGACTACAAGACAAAGGCAAAAGAGAAAAGCTATGGAATTAAGGGCAGCCAAAGAGGCTAAACAAGTTAGACCCGATATGATTATCGTACCCGAAGATAATTTAACAGTTCAAGAACTAGCTGATAAATTAAGCCTTGAAAGTTCTGAAATAATAAAATCTCTTTTCTTTAAAGGAATAACTGCGACAGTAACTCAATCTCTTGATTTAGCAACTATCGAAACCGTAGCAGAAGAATTTGGAGTCCCTGTTTTGCAGGATGATATTCAAGAGGCTGCAAAGAAGACAGTTGATATGATTGAAAAAGATGATATTGATAGTCTCATCACAAGACCTCCAGTAATTACAGTTATGGGTCATGTAGATCATGGCAAAACAAGCCTTTTAGATTCCATCAGACAATCAAGAGTAGCTTCAGGCGAGGCAGGAGGAATAACCCAACATATAGGAGCTTATCAAGTTGAATTTGAACATGAATCCAAAAAGAGAAAATTAACTTTTCTTGACACCCCTGGTCATGAAGCCTTTACTGCTATGCGAGCACGAGGTACTAAGGTTACTGATGTAGCTGTACTGGTAGTCGCGGCAGATGATGGTTGTCGTCCTCAAACACTTGAAGCTATTAGTCATGCAAGAGCAGCAAAAGTACCAATAGTAGTAGCAATAAATAAAATTGATAAAGAGGGAGCCTCTCCAGATAAAGTCAAGCAAGAGTTATCAGAAAAAGATTTAATTGCTGAAGATTGGGGAGGAGATGTAGTTATGGTTCCGGTAAGTGCCATCAAAAAACAAAACATTGATAAATTACTGGAAATGATTGTATTAGTTTCAGAAGTTGAAGATCTTCAAGCTAACCCTGAGAGATTAGCTAAAGGGACTGTGATTGAAGCTCACTTAGATAAAGCTAAAGGGCCTGTTGCTACTTTATTAGTCCAAAATGGAACATTAAAATCTGGGGATGTTTTAGCTGCAGGTTCAGTACTTGGAAAAATCAGAGCAATGGTTGATGAACATGGCAATAGAATCAAAGCAGCGGGGCCTTCCTTCCCAGTAGAGGCTCTCGGATTCAGTGAAGTGCCAACAGCAGGTGACGAATTTGAAGTCTACCCCGATGAAAAAACTGCTAGAGCTATTGTTGGCGACAGGGCTACTGATGCGCGGGCAACAAAATTAGCACAACAAATGGCATCGAGAAGAGTTAGCTTATCCTCTTTATCAACTCAAGCAAATGATGGGGAACTGAAAGAATTAAACTTAATTCTTAAAGCTGATGTTCAAGGAAGTGTTGAAGCGATACTTGGCTCATTGGAACAACTACCAAAAAATGAAGTCCAAGTAAGAGTTTTACTGGCTGCGCCGGGCGAAATAACTGAAACTGATATAGATCTTGCTGCTGCATCTGGATCTGTAATAATCGGGTTTAACACATCATTAGCTTCTGGTGCAAAGAGAGCAGCTGATGCAAATAATATTGACATAAGAGAGTATGAAGTAATCTATAAACTTTTAGAAGATATTCAGTTAGCAATGGAAGGACTACTGGAACCTGATCTTGTCGAAGAATCATTAGGTCAAGCAGAAGTTAGAGCAATTTTTGCTGTTGGGAAAGGTGCTATAGCTGGTTGTTACATTCAAAACGGTAAACTACAACGAAATTGTTCTCTAAGAGTACTTAGATCAGATAAAGTTATTTTTGAAGGTAATTTAGACTCTTTGAAAAGGTCTAAAGATGATGTAAAAGAAGTAAATACAGGATTTGAATGTGGAGTTGGCTGCGATAAATTTTCTTCTTGGAATGAAGGAGACATAATCGAGGCATTCAAGTTTGTTACTAAAAGAAGAACTTTAAATAAAAACTAACTTAGTCTTCTTTATTTCTATCGAGAAATAACAAAAGAGGAAACAATATACAGGCTCCAATTTGTATCAAAAGATTATTTTGCTGAAATTCATTGCCGCTAGCAATTTTAGAAAGCATAATAAAAAGTCCTAAAAAAGCAGAACCACTAAACGCTACCCATAATATCCTACGTAATCCTTTAAATGGAGCTTGAGACTCCTTTAATAATTTCTTTTTCAATTCTGGATCAATTTTTGACATTACTTTTATCACATATAAAATTAATTCTATATGAAACTATTAAAATTTAATAATGCCGGTATAGCTCAGCGGAAGAGCAACTGTCTCGTAAACAGTAGGTCATTGGTTCAATTCCAATTATCGGCATTTAATTAGTGCAGAAATAAAATGATGCATAGAAGCTTAAAAGTAAAAAATCTTTTAAGGATCTTTATTTTTTTCCCTCTTATTGTTTATATTGGCAAAAGATTAGATGAACAAATTATATTAGAAATAGATGGTTTGCAATATTTTGATCAGTCTTTATAAATAAGCCTTTCACTGATTAACTCTGTGGAACAAAAGTTTTTTTAAGAAAATGTTTCAATCTTATGAAAAAAATTGAAGCTGAGATTCGAAGTTAGATCCATTTGGAGATTTCACAATAATTTTTGAAGCCACTAAAAATAATAGCAAGATTCTTAATGACCCTATAAGATATTATGCGGTAAAATCTGGTGCACCAAATATATCAAAATGGATAGATGGATTAACACTGCTTAGAGTATGCTTAGCATACAGGGTTTAAGATATTTGATTTGAAAACTTATTTTTGAGAAAAGTTTTGTTTTCGCCAAATTAGTTATAAAGTAGTTAGATTCTATCCAGGGAATAGGATCATTTGAATTTCTTTTTATGCGATTTAATTTTGACTTAAGAAAATTAAATAATAATAATAAGTTCCGCAGACAAAAATATGGAAAAATTCTTACTGTAAGACTTCCATGTAACCCTATATTTCCAATAGGACCTATTTACATTGCAGACCATATTCATAAATGTTTTCCCACTATTGACCAGCAGTTCATTGATTTAGCAATAATTCCTTCAAATAAAGTTTCAAAATACTTAAAAAGAAAAATTGATCAATTCAGACCTCATTTAATAATTTTTTCATGGAGAGATATACAAATATATGCACCTGTTGATGGAAGAAGTGGCAACCCTCTACAAAACTCTTTTGAAGTTTTCTATTCAAAAAACATTCTCCAAAAGATTAGAGGAGCTTGGGGAGGATTAAAATTAATCGCATCACATTACAAAGAAATCAATCGAAATACTTCATTGGTAAAGATTGGCCTGAAAAGAGCCGAGAAATATAACAAAGATGTGAGAGTGATACTTGGAGGTGGCGCTGTAAGTGTTTTCTATAAGCAATTAGGTAATTTACTTCCAAAAGGAACTGTAGTTTCGGTTGGAGAAGGTGAAAACCTCATTGAGAAAATCATCAAAGGTGAGTCTATAGAGGAAGAAAGATGTTATCTAGCAGGACAAAAACCAAGAAATAAGCTAATTCATGAACAACCAGTTGGTCCGATCAAAACAGCCTGTAACTACGAATACATAAAATCAATATGGCCTGAATTTAATTGGTATATTGAAGGGGGCGACTACTATGTTGGGGTCCAGACAAAAAGAGGTTGCCCTCATAATTGTTGTTTTTGTGTTTATACCGTAGTAGAGGGGAAGAAAGTTCGAGTTAATCCCGTTGATGAAGTGATTAAAGAAATGAAGCAACTTTATGATCTTGGCATAAGAGGATTTTGGTTCACTGATGCACAGTTTATTCCTGCAAAAAAGCACATTCAAGATGCAAAAATACTTCTTCAAGCTATCAAAGATCAGGGATGGGAAGACATTAATTGGGCAGCATACATAAGAGCAGATAACATTGATTCTGAACTTGCTCAACTAATGGTAGATACAGGAATGAGTTATTTTGAAATAGGTATCACATCAGGATCTCAAGAACTTGTTCGAAAAATGAGATTAGCATATGACCTTGAAACTGTATTAAATAATTGCAGACTGCTTGTAAAATCAGGGTTTAAGAATCATGTCTCTGTGAATTATTCATTTAATGTCTTTGATGAAACACCAGATACAATAAGACAAACTATTGCTTATCACAGAGAATTAGAAAATATTTTCGGAAAAGGATTAGTAGATCCAGCCATATTCTTTATAGGATTACAACCTCATACTCTTCTAGAGAAATATGCTTTAGATAATAAGATTTTGAAACCTAATTACAACCCAATGAGTATGATGCCTTGGACAGCAAGAAAGCTTTTATGGAATCCAGGTACTCTTGGGAAAAGACTTGGTGAAGTATGTTTAGAAGCTTTTGAGAATAAAGAGGACGAATTTGGTAAAACTGTTATCAATATTCTTGAGAGGGAATTTGGGAAATCAACCATAAAAGAATCCTTAAAAGTTCGCCCACTCGCTGAAAGAAAACTAGCTAAATTAAATACATGAATTAAATAATTCAAGAAGATATTCTTAGATAAATTGATCAATCCTCTTTTTCAATTGAACTTGATATTCCTTTTGATTTAAGAGATTCTGAATAAAACTCTGCTGGTTCTAAGTCGCAAACAATGACTAAACCTATTCCAGTATTATGAGCTTCTAACATAATAGCGATAGCATCTTGCTCACTTAATTGTGGGACAACCTCTCTTAGTGAATTAGTTACATACTCCATAGAATTAATAGGATCATTATGAAGTAAAACCTTATATTTAGGAGATTTATTTTTTAATTCAGCAGGTTTCTTCTCAATAACAGCTGTATTATTGTTTTCCATTTTTACTAACTCTTTACTTACCATTTACATTTTCTGAGTATATTCATTAATCTTTCTTATTATATGCTAATTATTCTTTCCATTGCATCAATAACTTTCTTTCGAGAGTTAAATGCTGATAAACGGAAATAACCTTCTCCTGACAATCCAAATCCGCTTCCAGGAGTTCCTACAACATTTGCTTTTTCTAGTAAATAGTCAAAAAAGTCCCAAGAGGTCATTTTATCTGGAACTTTTATCCAAATATAAGGAGCGTTATCCCCGCCATATACCGTAAAACCAGCGGTCTTAAGTTTATTTTTCATAATCTTTGCATTTTCCATATAGAAACAAATAAGATCTTTTACTTCTTTTTTACCATCAGAAGAATAAACCGCTTCAGCTCCCCTTTGAACAAGGTAGCTTACTCCATTAAATTTAGTTGATTGTCGCCTATTCCAAAGAGACCACAAATCAATTTTCTCATTTTTTGAATTCAGACCTGAAAGGTTTCTAGGTATTACTGTATAAGCACATCTTACTCCTGTAAAACCAGCATTCTTTGAGAAGGATCTAAACTCTATAGCACAATCCTTGGCTCCCTCTACCTCATATATTGAATGAGGAATATCCTTATCTTGAATAAAGGCTTCATAAGCGGCATCAAAAAGTATTAATGAATTGTTTTCGTTAGCATAATCAACCCATTTCTTCAAATCTCCTTTAGTAATTGTTGCTCCAGTAGGATTATTAGGAAAACAAAGATATACAATATCAACTTTAGTTTTAGGTATTTTAGGCAAAAAATTATTTTCTTCATTTATTGGGAGATACATTAAGCCCTGATAAGTTCCATCTTGGAGAGATTCTCCAGTTCTTCCAGTCATCACATTACTATCTACGTAAACTGGGTAAACAGGATCTGTTACAGCAATTGAATTATCATTACCAAGAATATCTAAAATATTGCTACTGTCGCATTTTGATCCATCTGAAACAAAGATTTCCTCTGGTAATATTTGACAACCTCTTGAAATAAAGTCATTATAAGATATTTTTTCTCTAAGCCAGGGATATCCTTGTTCAGGTCCATAACCTTTAAAACCATCTTTTGTCCCCATCTCATTTAATGCTTTACTCATTGCATCTCGGCATGATTTAGGTAATGGTTCTGTTACATCCCCAATACCAAGCTTAATAATGTCACTACGACTATTCTTGTGAATATAAGCATTAACTCTTTTAGAAATTTCAGGAAATAAATAACCTGCTTTTAGTTTTAAATAATTTTCGTTTACTTGAACCACTTTAGAACAAAAAGAAATTGAATCTTTAATAAGAATAATTGATCAATGTACTTTAGTGATAATTAAATGTTAAAATAATACTAGTTATGATTTAATTTAAAGAATCATCATAACTTACAATCAATTTTAAATTGTTTGAAAGCCCTCTAAAGCTATTATAAGTAGAGCATTTAACTGCTAATAATTATTTTAAAAAGTCAAATAATCCTAGCTAAAAATAATTGCTCATCGATTAAGTAAAAATTAAATTATTTAATTTGAAATGATTTTTAAAATCCAAAACCTTCTTAAATTTATTTTATGTCTCAGCAAATTGTCATAGCTGAGCAGTCGCGAATTGCAGCACTACTCACAGATGATCGAGTTGATGAATTAATCGTCGCACAAGGTCAATATCAAATTGGAGATATTTTCTTAGGAACAGTTGAGAATGTGCTGCCTGGGATTGATGCAGCTTTCATAGATATTGGTGAAAGTGAAAAAAATGGCTTTATTCATGTATCAGATCTAGGTCCATTAAGACTTAAAAAAGGTGTTTTAGGTATTACTGAATTACTAGAACCAAAACAAAAAGTTCTAGTACAAGTAATGAAAGAACCTACTGGAAATAAAGGACCTAGACTCACCGGAAATATCTCAATACCTGGGAAATACTTAATATTTCAACCTTATGGACAAGGTGTTAATATCTCGAGAAAAATAAACACAGAGACAGAAAGAAGTCGATTAAGAGCTCTCGGAGTTTTAATAAAACCACCCAGCACAGGTTTACTATTTAGAACAGAGGCAGAAAATATAAAAGAAGAATTAATTATTGAGGATTTAGAAAGTTTAATTCAAAAATGGGAAGAAATTTTAAAATTTTCAGAGAATTCTAATCCGCCAAATTTAATAAAGCGAGATGATGATTTTTGTCTAAAAATCTTGAGAGATCATGTTAATTCAGCAACTAAGAAAATTATTACAGACAACAAATTATCAGTAGAAAAAGCAAAAGAATTTTTACAAAGTAATGAATCTAATGTAGATATTGGATTCCACGATAACCATTTAAACGAACACATTTTAGAAAAATACCAAATTAAGAAAACTATTCAAAAATCTCTTCAACCTAGAGTAGAACTACCTTCAGGAGGTTACATAATTATTGAGCCCACTGAAGCCTTAACAGTAATTGATGTAAATTCTGGATCTTTTACAAGATCAGCGAACTCAAGACAAACTGTTTTATGGACAAATTGCGAAGCAGCCCTTGAAATCTCAAGGCAAATGAAATTAAGAAATATTGGAGGAGTTATTGTCGTAGATTTTATTGACATGGAATCTAGAAGAGATCAATTCCAATTACTTGAACATTTTACTTCAGCAATAAAGGATGATTCTGCAAGGCCTCAGATAGCTCAGTTAACTGAATTAGGGTTGGTAGAATTAACCAGAAGAAGGCAAGGTCAAAACATATATGAATTATTTGGAGAAAAATGTAGTGATTGCAATGGATTAGGACATGTCGAGAATTTATTGAATTATCAAATTTATAATTTAGAAACCAAAAATATCGGGGGTAAGCTTAATAAATCAAATAATACAAAGCCTCAAGAGCTAGACCCTATAATTGATAATCAGGAAAAAATAGTTGAAAAAGAATTAAAGTACACCAATAATTCAGATAAAGAAGATCATTCTAATAAAAAGAAAAATGATAATGATATTTTGACATCTAATGCCAAAGGGAAAAACGTAATAACGATGGATCTTACTATTGATGAGAAAGTTGTTTTCAGTCAATTAGGAATTAATCCACTAATAAAATTAGGGAAAGAATATCTAACTGGTAATAATCTTTTACTTTTAGAGGATGATGTAAATAAAGAACAAGCAACTACTTTAAAGAGTGCTAAGAAATCAACAACAAAAATATACACGACAAAACAAAGTAAGAAAATCTTAAAATCCCATGTAAAAGAAGAGATTGAGGAGAAAAGTGCCAATGAAGAAGCTAATACTACAGATAAATTACCTGAAATAATTAGTACAAATGAGGAAGTTGAATTAATAAACAAAGAAAGCGAACTTGAACTTACAGATGAGATAAATAATGCAAGAAAAAAAAGGAGAAGATCTTCAGCAAGTATTGAATAAATTATTTGAAATAGGAATTGACGAAGTGGGTCGGGGAGCAGTTTTTGGTCCAGTTTTCTCAGCAGCTTTAGTTATAACAAAACAAAATGGATTAACTCTAAAACAATTAGGTGTAATAGATAGTAAAAAATTAACTCCAAAAAAAAGAGAATTTCTTGTACCTCATATTATTAAACTATCTTCAGATTACGGGATAGGGCAATCATCGGTAAGAGAAATAGATAAATTTGGTATAAGAGTTGCAACTGAGCTTTCAATGCTTAGAGCTGTAAAAAAATTAAGAGATAAACCATTCGAACTACTAATTGATGGCCCATTATTGCTGAGACCTTGGAAGGGAAATCAAAGAAATATAATTTCAGGGGATTCTCAATTTACTTCAATTGCTGCAGCCAGCATAATCGCAAAAGTATCTCGTGACACTCTTATGGAAAGGTTAGAAAAGAAATACCCAGGATATATGATCTTTAAAAACAAAGGATATGGAACTAGAGAACATCTTTGCAGTATCAAAGAAAATGGAATAACTAATCTTCATAGGAAAAGTTTCTTGACAAAATCAAATCATAGTTGATTCACACCAATCTAAAAAATCTTGAACTAATTGCTTTTGGACTCTAGCCTTTATCCCTAATAAGATCCCATTCAGAACAGAATGACCAGTAGATTCCAATATTTTCTTTGGAACTAGCCTCAATAAAGGGGGTTGACTTACCGATACCCCTAAAAGAGCTTCTCCCTCTAATCCAATATCAGTTGCTTTTAAATCTGCTTTCAAAATGAGTTTAAAATCATCTATCATCCCTAAACCGTCTAATTTACTATCAAGCGCGCGCATTGTTACAACACCATCTTTATTCTCTACTCCAATTGATACAACAGGATTAATATCTAATTGAAATACCTTGAAACTTGTTACTGTATACTTATACTTACCTTCCCCTTCACGAACTAATTTTCTGGAGTCTAGCATTGCTCCAACCACTCTTTCTTCTTCCAAAAGATAGTTAGAAAGATATTCTTTATTACTTTTCACAGAAAGCTTTAGTTTCTGTTTAGCATCAAAAGCCAATAGCATTGTCTATATACCTCCAATGCTTATTTGATTTCTTTTTTTCTTACAATTAATCATGCGCAAACAAGTTGCATATTTAGGTCCTAAAGGGACATACGCAGAAAAAGCAGCTCATATTTTATCAAAGCTTGCCGGTTTTCAGACACCTATATTTGTACCATGTAATGGGCTAAATTCGGTTATTAAATCAATAGCCTACAACAAATGTGATGCGGCAGTAGTGCCTATAGAAAACTCTGTAGAAGGTGGAGTTACAGCAACTTTAGATTCACTTTGGAAATTCCCTGATATTAATATCAACAAAGCAATTGTATTACCGATAAAGCATGCATTGATAAGTAATGGAGAGATCTCAGACATATCAGAAGTATTGTCGCATCCACAAGCCTTAGCTCAATGTTCCGAATGGTTATCTGAACATCTTCCAGACGCAATAACTCTTCCCACAAATTCAACATCAGAAGCTGTAAACATGATAAAAGGTAGTACATTTAGAGCTGCGATTGGATCCAAATCATTAATAGAAATAGAGGGACTAAAAGAATTAGCTTTTCCTATTAATGATGTTCCAGGTAATTGCACACGATTTGTCTTATTGAGCAAGGAATCTATTTCTTCTAAAGTCAATATTGCCAGTTTTGCTTTCTCATTGCTCTCTAATAAACCTGGAGCTTTACTTAAAGCTTTAAATTATATTGCAGAGTTTGGGTTCAATATGAGCAAAATAGAATCAAGGCCTTCCAAGAGAGAATTAGGAGAATATATAATCTACGTTGATTTAGAGATAAAAAGTGAAAAACGTATTGAAGCAATTTTAGAGTTAAAAGAACACATAAAACCTTTATGTGAACATTTCATAGATTTCGGTTGTTATTGTTCTCAGAATATTGATTTAGATTAATTTAGCCTCTACATTTATAAACTCCAAATTCCATTAAACCTTTTCTAAAGGCCCAATTCATAAGAAGTATTGTAGGAATCTCTCTTATAGACTTTACTATTGCTATAGGACCAAGGGATAAAATGGCACTAGGTCTTCTGAATCCCTCAATAATTGAGTCATACCAAGATGGATTAGTATAGGAATTCCAATTTTCAAAAATAACTTTACCTGAACTATTTTTATTGTTTTGAAGAATACTAACAAAGTCATTAATACTAATAAAATTAGGATGAACCCACTGTTCGAGTAATTGGTTTAGGATAATTTTTTCAAAAAAAGATGCAGGGTTAGTTTTTAAATCTCTTGAGTTCCAATCAGCTAATGTCATATATCCTCCAGGCCTTAAAGCTCTCAACATTTCGTCAGCAAACTTAGTTTTGTCATTCATATGGGCTCCTGCCTCAACACTCCAAATACCATCAAATGTCCCATCTTCAAATTTCAGATCCAAAGCATCCATAACTTGAAAGTTGCAATTCAGTTCATACGGAGTAAGTTCTATTGCCCTTTTAACTTGAGCTGGACTAATGGTGATCCCTGTAACATTAAATCCATAATACTTTGCAAGAATCCTTGAACTTCCTCCAATGCCACAGCCTACATCAAGTATCCGAGAACCTTTTGGTAATTTATCTAAACCACTCCAACGAACTAACTCATGAACGAAGTTTACTTTAGCCTGTCTAAAATCAGTATTATCCTGATCTGGGAGATAGAAACCCAAATGTATATGTTCACCCCATAATCTCTCAAGTAGTTTATCCTGAGTCCATGAATCATATGCCGATGCAACAGTTCCAGAAGAAATAAATTTTCTCGTATTAACTCTCCAAAGTATTAAAGAGAAAGATACAAGAATCAAGAATAAAAATATAAGTGGTAATAAAAATTCCGACATTTAATTTTCTTTAATATCAGGAAAACTCTCTTTCAAGGCTGTTCTAGCTGCCAGCTGTTTTCTGGTATGATCTAGCATTTCAAACTCCCTTTGTAAACGTTTATAAGTATTTCTCTCTTCTAATAATCTTTGCTGTTCCTCCGCAACAGCTCCTCCTAGATGAGAACCTATCCAAAATGATAATTCCATTGGGTTTTTAGGTAATGTGTCAGGAAGATACTTTTTAGAATTTGTCAATTTGCTTGTTAATTTGACAACATCACTCAGTGCTTCAGTAACAGAATCTTTTAAAGCATCTAACTCATTAAAACTATCCACATTTTCGTCATCAATCCAACTTACCATTGCTGAGCAATATGGAGTTGAACGAATAATTTCTAGAATTTGAAATCTTTGTTGACCAAGGGTAATAATATTACTTCTTCCATCTTCTGCTGTTTGGTGCTTTATTATCTGGGCACAGCAACCTACATTTGCCATAGTTTTAGTATTCGGATCCAATTTGATGACTCCGAACATAGAATCTGTTTCAAGTACCGACTTCAACATTATTCTGTATCTTGATTCGAAGATATGTAAGGGCAATACTTCTTTTGGGAAAAGAACTACCTCTGGCAAAGGAAATAATGGCAATTCCCTTACTGAGAGCTCTCCCATTTAAACCTCATTTATTACAAATTTATACTAGTAAATTAAAGTCCATTTCGGGCTTTCTTAAAGTTTAACTTCTATATCTACACCACTAGGAAGATCTAACTTCATTAATGCATCAATAGTTTTAGCTGATGGACTATAAATATCAATTATTCTTCTATGGGTTCTTGTTTCAAAATGCTCCCTAGAATCTTTATCTACGTGTGGAGATCTTAGAACACAATAAATTCTTCTTTTTGTGGGTAGGGGAATAGGACCAATAGCTGAAGCAGCTGTTGTATCAGCTGTTTGTATTATTTTATCACAAGATAAATCAAGCATTCTTCTATCAAATGCTTTAAGTCTGATTCGTATTTTTTGTTGTGCAATAGATGCAGTCATAATTTCAAATTAACTTCTAGGAGAAGGGTTGTTTTAATTAACAACCCTAATCTATTTGTTTATTTTAAGTGATTGAGGGTAACTTCTAAAAAATAGAAATTATTTAATTATTTTAGAAACAACACCCGCACCAATAGTGCGTCCTCCTTCACGAATAGCAAAGCGCATTCCCTGTTCAATAGCTACTGGACAAATTAATTCTCCAGTCATTTTAATTCTATCTCCAGGCATAACCATCTCTACATTAGATCCATCATCGGAGGTAAATGCTGTGATTTGGCCTGTTACATCAGTTGTTCTAATATAGAATTGTGGTCTATATCCCGCGAAGAAAGGAGTGTGTCTGCCACCTTCTTCTTTTTTCAGAACATAAACTTCTCCTTCAAATTTTGTATGAGGAGTAATTGATCCTTTTTTGACAAGTACCATTCCTCTTTCAATATCTTCTTTTTCAACACCCCTAAGCAGTAGTCCAACATTATCACCTGCCATTCCTTCATCAAGCATCTTACGGAACATTTCTACACCAGTAACAGTAGTTAATCTTGTTTCCCTTATACCAACAATTTCAATTTCCTCTCCTTTTAGGACTTTACCTCTCTCAATTCTACCTGTAGCGACTGTTCCTCTACCTGTAATTGAGAATACGTCTTCAACAGCCATCAAGAATGGCTTATCAACCTCTCTTTCTGGTTCAGGAATACTCTCGTCAACAGCCTTCATTAATTCTTCGATTTTTGATTCCCAAGTAGAATCTCCTTCTAAAGCTTTTAAACCTGAGACTTGAACGATAGGTATATCATCGCCTGGGAAATCATAACTATCTAAAAGTTCTCTAATTTCCATTTCAACAAGTTCAATGATTTCTTCATCATCAACCATGTCACATTTATTCAAAGCAACTACTAACGCTGGTACACCAACTTGTTTAGCTAGAAGAATATGCTCTTTTGTTTGAGCCATAGGACCATCTGTTGCTGCACAAACCAAAATTGCACCATCCATTTGAGCAGCACCAGTAATCATATTTTTTACATAATCAGCATGACCTGGGCAGTCAACATGGGCGTAATGTCTGCCATCAGTTTCATATTCAACGTGGGCAGTATTAATTGTTATGCCACGTTCTCTTTCTTCTGGAGCACCATCTATGTCTCCATAATCTTGAGCTTGTGCTTGACCTTTTTTAGCTAGAACATTTGTAATAGCAGCTGTAAGGGTTGTTTTTCCATGATCAACATGGCCAATAGTACCGATGTTGACATGTGGTTTGTTTCTTTCGAACTTCTCGCGAGCCATTTGAATTAAAGAATCGAGGGTTAAGAGTGTTTAAATTTAGAGATCAGGAGTTGCCCTGATTCTTGGAAATGATAGCTTCAGCAACATTACGAGGAACTTCCTCATAATTTGCGAACTCCATTGAAAATATACCCCGACCTTGAGTCATTGATCGGAGTTGAGTGGCATAACCGAACATTTCGGCTAAAGGCACTTTGGCCTGTACCTTGGACAATCCATCATCAACAGATTGTCCTTCGACTTGACCTCTCCTAGAGGAGAGATCGCCGATAACAGATCCAAGAAAATCGTCAGGACTTTCGACCTCGACTTTCATCATAGGCTCTAATAGGACAGGGTTGCATTTTTTAACCCCATCTTTAAAAGCCATGGAACCTGCTATTTTGAAGGCCATTTCAGATGAGTCTACATCGTGGAACGAACCATCGACTAGTGTTACTTTTACATCAATGAGTGGATAACCGGCAAGAACACCAGATTCGCATGTTTCCTTCATCCCATTTGATGCAGGTCCAATGTACTCTTTTGGAACTGATCCGCCAACTATTTTGTTAACGAATTCGAAACCCTTCCCAACTTCAGCAGGTTCCATTTCGATTATTACATGACCATATTGCCCCTTTCCTCCAGTTTGCCTTGCATATTTACCTTCCCCAGTAGAACTAGTGCGTATAGTCTCTCTGTAAGAAACTTGCGGCGCTCCAATATTTGCTTCAACCTTAAATTCTCTTAACATTCTATCAACAAGAATTTCTAAATGTAATTCACCCATGCCTGCAATAACAGTCTGATTTGTCTCCGGATCTGTACTAACTCTAAATGTTGGATCTTCCTCGGACAAAGCTGTTAGAGCCTTAGATAATTTTTCCATATCCCCTTTTGTTTTTGGCTCAACAGCCACAGATATGACTGGTTCAGGGATAAACAAAGTCTCAAGGACTATGGGATCTTGAGTGTTACATAAAGTATCTCCTGTAGTAGTATTTTTTAGACCCAAGACTGCTCCTAAATCTCCAGCTCTTAACTCATCAACTTCTTCTCTTTCATCAGCTTTGAGTATAACCAATCTAGAAATTCTTTCTTTAGCGTCTTTTGTCGAATTCATAACGTAACTACCCTTTGACAGAATACCCGAATACATTCTTACGAAAGTTAGTTTCCCATATGGGTCTGACATAACCTTAAAGGCTAGTGCGCTGAAAGGAGCATTATCGTCGGAAGGTCTAACATCCTCTTTCCCACTTGGCAAGACACCTTGTATTGGCTTTACATCAACTGGAGCAGGCAAGTAATCAACCACAGCATCCAATACTAGTTGAACACCTTTATTTTTAAAAGCAGAACCACATAAAACAGGAACCAATCCATGTTTTAAAACTCCTTCCCTAATACCCTTCTTTAATTGTTCTTCAGAGAGCTCTCCTGTTTCAAGGAATATTTCTATTAGTTCCTCATCATTCTCTGCAACGCTTTCCATCAATTTATTGCGCCATTCTGAAGCATCTTTTTGCATTTCAGAAGGAATAGGAGCCTCTTCTATATCAGTACCTAAATCATTTTTGTATAAATAAGCTTTGTTACCTACTAAATCGATAATACCTGAGAGATCACCTTCTGCTCCAATAGGAAGCTGAATAGGAAGTGCATTAGCCTTAAGACGATCTTTAATTTGCTGATTAACTTTCAAGAAGTCAGCTCCAGTTCTATCCATCTTATTTACGAATACCATTCTTGGAACAGAGTACCTATCCGCTTGACGCCAAACTGTTTCCGATTGAGGCTGAACTCCACCTACTGCACAGAATACAGCTATAACACCATCCAAAACTCTCATTGACCTTTCAACTTCGATTGTAAAATCTACGTGTCCAGGAGTGTCAATTATATTAATTCTATGATCCTGCCAGCTTGTTGATATTGCAGCAGCTGTAATAGTAATTCCTCTCTCTCTTTCTTGATCCATCCAATCTGTTACTGCAGCACCATCATGAACTTCTCCAATTTTGTGAACTACACCTGAATAAAACAAAATTCGTTCAGTTGTAGTTGTCTTCCCTGCATCAATATGAGCGGCTATACCTATGTTCCTTACTCGTTCTAGGGGAAAGTCGCGTGCCAATTTTAAAGCTCCAAATAGTAATGATTTACAAATAAATAATGTTTACATTAAAAGTAAACTTTTCTAATAATAAACTAATTAAGTACCTTTTTGACGAAATTAATATCTGTAATGAGCAAAAGCTTTATTAGCCTCTGCCATTTTATGAGTATCCTCCCTTTTTTTTACCGCACTACCAGTTTCATTGGCGGCATCCATTAATTCTCCAGCTAATTTTTGTGACATACTTTTACCATTTCTCGCACGAGAAAATGTAACAAGCCACCTTAAAGCCATAGCTGTTCCTCTTTCTTGACGTACTTCCATCGGTACTTGATAAGTTGCGCCACCAACTCTTCTTGCTCTTACTTCAACAAGAGGAGTTGCATTTTTAACAGCTGTTTCGAATAATTCAACAGCATCAGCACCTGTCCTCTCATTTATTAAAGAAAAAGCGTCAGATAATATTCTTTGCGCAGTTGATTTTTTGCCATGTTTCATAAGCCTAGAAATCATCATTGAGGCAAGACGACTATTAAACTTAGGATCCGGCAAAACTGGTCTTTTTACTGCTGCGTTACGACGTGACATGTTTTTAAAAAGTGTTGTTTAAAATTATTCTTTTGGAGCTTTGGCCCCATATTTAGATCTGGACTGACGCCTATCTTTGACTCCTGCAGTATCTAAAGTTCCTCTAATTATATGATATCTAACTCCAGGTAAATCTTTAACTCTTCCGCCCCTTAGAAGTACAACAGAATGTTCTTGTAAATTATGACCAATTCCAGGAATATAAGCAGTAACCTCAAACCCTGAAGTTAATCTTACCCTTGCAACTTTTCTTAAAGCTGAATTTGGTTTTTTAGGTGTTGAGGTATAAACCCTTGTACATACACCTCTTCTTTCAGGACAAGATTTAAGGGCGGGAGATTTTGTTTTTCTTTTCAGACTTTTTCTTGCTGAACCAATTAATTGTGAAATAGTTGGCATCTATGATTGTATAAATAAAATTAAATATCTACTATCATAACCTTTTAAGAGCACCAACTAAAAGTTTTGTATGATATTTTTTGTAAAAACTTTTTAATTAAAAATTATTTCGTAATTATTCATCATTTTTAGATTTAGTCGGATATTTATTTTTATAATAGAAATATGTAAATATTCACAATTTAGTTCAATAATCTATGGGAGAGAGTATCAAAAGAATCGTTGGGCCATATCAAGATAGTTACTCCCCAAATGGAATAATTGGTGAGAAAGATGCTTGTGGAGTAGGTTTCATAGCAAATGTTCAAGGGATAGAAAGCAACTGGATACTAAAACAATCCCTGAAGGGTCTTAACTGCATGGAGCATAGAGGAGGTTGCGGAGGAGATAGTGATTCAGGAGATGGAGCAGGCATTTTATGTTCAATTCCATGGCAATACTTAGATCAAGAAATGAAGATAAAAAACAAACAAGACTTTGATAGAGGTTTAGGCATGGTTTTTATGCCTAACAAAAGAGAGGAAATTGAAGAATGTAAATCAATATGTGACAAGGAAGCAGAAAAATTAAGAGTCAAAAAAACATTTTGGAGAACTGTACCTGTTAACAATGAAATCTTAGGTCCTTTAGCAAAGGCAAATGTTCCATTCATCAGTCAGTGGATTTTATACATAGATAAAAAAGATAATCCAGATATTGAGAGGCTATTATTCCAATTAAGGAAAAGAATTGAAAAAAAAATAAGAGAAAGGTTAAAGAACTACGATGAGTATTGTGAATTTTATTTTGCCTCACTGAGTTCTAAAACAGTTGTATACAAAGGTATGGTTAGATCTGAAATATTATCTGAGTTTTATCAAGATTTAAAAGAAGAGAGCTTTAAGGTCTCATTTTCTGTTTATCATAGGAGATTCAGTACGAATACACTACCAAAATGGCCGCTGTCTCAGCCAATGAGGTTTTTAGGACATAACGGCGAAATAAATACTCTTTTAGGCAATATAAACTGGGCTAAAGCTTCAGAAACCCATATTGACGATTTTTGGGGAGAGTTATCTAATGACATAAAGCCAATTGTAGATGTCAATAAAAGTGATTCATCAAATCTTGATGCAACCCTTGAAATTAATATTCGTTCAGGCCAGCCAATTACTGACTCATTATTAAAACTTGTGCCTGAAGCCTTTAGAGATCAACCTGAACTTGAACAAAGAGAAGATATTAAAGCATTTTATGAGTATTCTGCGAGCCTTCAAGAAGCCTGGGATGGACCTGCTCTACTTGTATTTGCTGATGGAAATTTTGTAGGAGCAACTCTTGATAGAAATGGTCTAAGACCTTCAAGATATTCAATAACAGATGATGGTTTTGTAATAATGGGTTCAGAAACAGGAGTAGTAGATATTGAAGAGGAAAGAGTAATAGAAAAAGGACGATTAGGACCAGGGCAAATGCTAGCAGTTGATTTTCATCAGAATAGAATCCTAAGAAATTGGGAAGTAAAATCTGAAGCATCTCAAAGGCATAATTATAAAGATCTACTAAATAAAAGAAATATAGAAATTGAAAATAATGAATGGTTTAAAGACTGCAAACTAAACAACCTTGAGTTATTACAACAACAAACTGCATATGGTTTTTCAGCCGAAGATAATGATCTTATCTTAGATTCAATGGCTTCATTAGCTAAAGAGCCTACTTATTGTATGGGCGATGACATCCCATTAGCAGTGCTCTCATCAAAACCTCATATTTTATATGACTATTTCAAGCAAAGATTTGCGCAAGTTACTAATCCTCCAATTGATCCTCTGAGAGAAAAACTAGTAATGAGTTTAGAAATGCATCTTGGAGAAAGATGTACACCATTTGAGATTAAAGATTCTAAACCTTTTGTTCATTTACAAAGTCCAATTCTCAATGAGGCAGAGCTGATCTCAATAAAAAAATCAGAACTTAAATCTCAAACGATTTCAAGTTTGTTTGATATTGAGGAAGGTGTCCAAGGCTTAGAGAACCAATTACAAGAAATTTGTAAACAAAGTGAGCTCTCGATAAAAGAAGGGTGCTCTTTAATTATTATTTCTGATAAGGGAATTAATCCTAAAAAGACTTTTATTCCTCCCTTACTTGCTGTTGGAGCAATTCATCATTATCTTCTTAAAAAAGAAATCAGGCTAAAAGCTTCTTTAATAATTGAAACTGGTCAATGCTGGAGTACACACCACTTAGCTTGTTTGATTGGTTATGGTGTAAGCGCAGTGTGCCCTTGGTTAGCCTTCGAAGCAGGAAGACACTGGTTAAAACATCCAAAAACTCAAAAACTTATAGATAACAAAAAAATAAATCCTTTATCAATAATTAATGTTCAAGAAAATATTAAACAAGCTCTAGAAGACGGTCTAAGAAAAATTCTTTCCAAAATAGGAATCTCACTTTTATCTAGTTACCATGGTGCACAAATTTTTGAAGCAGTAGGTCTGGGTTCTGACTTAATAAAAATTGCTTTTGATGGAACAACAAGTCGAATTGCAGGAATAACATTAAAAGAATTAACTAATGAATCACTTTCAATACATACAAAAGCATTCCCTGAGATCGATCTAAAGAAATTAGAATTTTTAGGATTTGTACAATTTAGAAATAATGGAGAATATCACTCCAATAATCCAGAGATGTCTAAGGTCTTACATACGGCTGTAAAACAAGGGCCAGGATATGATCATTTTGAAACTTACAAAAAACTAATTAGTAATAGACCTACCACTTCTTTAAGAGATTTACTAACAATTAGTTCAAAAAGAAAAAGCATTCCATTAGAGGAAGTTGAAAGTGTTGAATCAATTTGCAAAAGGTTTTGCACTGGAGGAATGAGTTTAGGTGCCTTATCAAGAGAAGCTCATGAAGTTTTAGCTGTTGCAATGAATAGAATTGGTGGAAAAAGTAATAGTGGAGAAGGTGGAGAAGATCCAGCTCGTTTTAATGTTTTAAACGATATTGATGAAAATACTCAATCAGCCACATTGCCTTTTATAAAAGGCCTAGAAAATGGAGACACTGCATGCTCAGCAATCAAACAAATAGCATCAGGTAGATTTGGAGTTACACCTGAATATCTAAGAAGTGGTAAACAACTCGAAATTAAAATGGCTCAAGGTGCAAAACCTGGAGAAGGAGGACAATTACCTGGTCCAAAAGTTGATTCTTATATTGCAAAACTAAGAAATAGTAAACCTGGAGTAGCCCTAATATCTCCTCCCCCGCATCACGATATTTATTCGATTGAAGATTTAGCTCAACTAATCCATGACTTACACCAAGTCCATCCAAAAGCAAAGGTTAGTGTTAAGCTTGTTTCTGAAATTGGTATAGGAACTATTGCTGCTGGAGTAAGCAAAGCAAATGCAGATGTAATTCAAATTTCAGGACATGACGGAGGTACAGGTGCTTCACCTTTAAGTTCTATTAAACATGCAGGCTTACCATGGGAACTAGGTGTCGCAGAGGTACACAAATCTCTCTTAGAGAATAACTTACGTGAAAGAGTAATTTTAAGAACAGATGGAGGTCTTAAAACAGGTTGGGATATAGTTATTGCAGCTTTACTGGGTGCTGAAGAATACGGATTCGGTTCTGTAGCGATGATTGCGGAAGGATGCATAATGGCTCGTGTTTGTCATACAAATAAGTGTCCTGTTGGAGTAGCCACTCAAAAAGAAGAATTAAGAAAAAGATTTAAGGGTATTCCAGAAAATGTTGTTAATTTTTTCTTATACATTGCTGAAGAAGTAAGACAGATAATGAGTAGTATCGGTGTTTCTAATATGGAAGAACTTATTGGTAATCAAGAATTTCTTGCTGCAAGAAATATCAGTCTCCCAAAAACTTCTAATATTGATCTTTCTTCTTTAGTAAATAATGAATGTTCAAGTAATGATAGATCATGGTTAAAACATTCAAAAAATGCTCATAGTAATGGTTCTGTATTAGAAGACAAGTTTTTATCGGATGTTAAATTTATAGATTCAATTAAAAATCACGAAAAATTAACCAAAGAAATTCAGATTAAGAATACAGATAGAAGTGTTTGTGCGAAAATATCGGGCGAAATCGCAGCACTTTATGGCAACACTGGATTCAATGGTGAACTTAACTTAAATTTCAAAGGATATGCAGGCCAAAGCTTTGGTGCATTTTTATTAAAGGGAATGAATGTCAAATTAATAGGAGAAGCTAATGATTATGTATGCAAAGGAATGAATGGAGGAATACTCACTATAATTCCACCGAAAATAGATGAAAAATCCTCTGAGCAAGTTATTTTAGGAAACACCTGTCTTTATGGAGCAACAGGAGGGAAATTATTTGCATTAGGTAAATCGGGAGAAAGATTTGCAGTAAGGAATAGTGGCGCTACTGCAGTAACAGAGGGAGCAGGTGATCATTGTTGTGAATACATGACTGGCGGGAAAGTAGTTATTTTAGGTTCCACAGGACGGAATATTGGTGCAGGGATGACTGGTGGAATAGCATATATCCTGGATGAGAAAAATAATTTAAGCAATAAAGTTAATAAGGAAATAGTTAGCGTTCATAAAATAACCTCACCAAAGCAAGAGGAGATTTTATTAGAAATTATTAAAGAATATCGAGAAAAAACAAAGAGCTTAAAAGCTTCTAACATAATTAAAAATTGGTCTTATTTTAAGAGTACTTTCAAATTAATAGTTCCCCCAAGTGAGGAAGAAATGCTTGGCATAAACAACTTATAAATGCCTTTTTTTGTAAAAACTGAAATAAGAAAAAAAGAATACTTAATCAAACATGATTTAAGAAATAAAGTAATTAATGAGCATATTAATTGGATTAAAAAATTAAAAAATAAGGGTGTAAATATTAAAAGTGGCTTTTTGGTTGATGAGTTCAAAATCCCAGGAGAAGGAGGATTACTAATTATTGAAACAAAGAATTTTAAAGCAGCACTACAAATTATTAAAAATGATCCAATGATTATAAGTGATATAGTTAACTGGAAATTAAATGAATGGATCGATATTAATCAATAAAAATTCAATTATCTTGGATACTGTTTCATTAGTTTTTGTATTTCTTCAGCATGGTAACTACTTCTAGTTAATGGAGAACTTACTACTTGCATAAAATCCAATTCGTTTTCCCCAAATAACTTAAAGTAATTAAACTTTGACGGACTAACAAATCTTTGAACAGGTAAATGGTTAGTCCCAGGTGATAAATATTGCCCAATAGTAACTATATCTACATAATTTCTTCTTAAATCCATTAGAAGATTTAAGACCTCTTCATCCTGTTCACCTAAACCAAGCATAAAACCGGACTTTGTATAAACTTTAGGGGAGTAATTCCTTGTCCTTTTAAGTAATTCTAGTGTTCTTTCATATTTTCCCTGCGGTCTTACCTTTTTATATAAAGATGAAACGGTTTCAATATTATGGTTTAAAACATCTGGCTTCGAATCAAGAACTTTTTCAAGAGCATTCCAATTACCACAAAAATCTGGAATCAATAGCTCAATAGTAGTTTCCAAAGATTTCTTTCTAACTTCTGAAACACATTTATAAAATTGAGAAGCGCCACCATCTTCAAGATCATCTCTATTCACTGATGTAATTACTACATGTTTTAGCTTCATCCTATATACAGCCTCAGCTAAACGATAGGGTTCAGTTTGATCTAAATTTCTCTTCGATCTATCAAAATCAATATCACAATATGGACAGGCTCTTGTACAACCAGGTCCCATAATAAGAAAGGTTGCAGTACCACTGGCAAAACATTCACCTATGTTAGGGCAGCTAGCTTCTTGACATACAGTATTGAGCTTTAAATCTTTTAATAGATTTGCAGTATTACCTATCCTTTCAACCTGAGGGGCTTTTACTCTTAACCAATCAGGCTTTAAAGCCGTGTTATTAGAATTATTAGTCAAAGTAATTAATTCTACATTAATTATATTTTCATCTTACTCAAAACAAGAGAAATTTACTATTGATCATTTCCTCAAAAAATTTTGTACGCAATAAAGTTCACAAGAAAAAATTTATCTTTGACAATACGAAGAATAACTTTATATAGATTTTATTTTAAAAAACAACAAAAATGATTAACAGTGTTCTTCTATCATATTTTCATAATAATATTTAGAACGTTATTTTTAATACAGATACCATAATCTTTAAATTAATATCTTTAGACTAGATATATATCTTTTAATTTATATAAAAATGTACTTAAAACTGTTTCTTTTAAATATTTTTGGTACAGTTAAAAATATATCTAATCAAACATTGACTTTCCAATTCAAGAGAAAACGTCTTTTATTATCTGAAAAAGCTAAGAAATTTAAATCTATAGGTTATGCTAGAGCTATTGAAAGCGAATTTGACTATTTAGATCACCAAATAGAAAGTTTAAAAAAAGAGGGGTGCAATTTAATTTTTTCTGAGCTAATTAGCTTAGAAGCAGAAATAAAGCCAATGCTAAATAAGGCTATTAGTTGTTTGACAAAAGGAGATGAATTAATAGTAACTCAGCTAGACCGTGCATTTTTAAACAAGAAAGACTTTTGGATAACAATAAATAAACTTATGAATAATGATGTCAGATTGCGTACCATAACAGGCTTTTTAGCAGATAAAAATTCTTCAATTTTCAATATTTTATATGAATTAGATAATTTAGAGGATAACTATTTATTAGAAAGAAAAAAAGAACATAGCATACGTAGGAAAATATCAGGAAATAATTTAGGAGGAAGGCCTAAGATTAGTCCATTAAAAGAATCACTAGTATTAAGACTACGTAATGAGGGATATTCATATCGTTCAATTAGAACACAAACAGGAATTGCTTTATCAACAATCAGGAGAATAATTTTAGATGGAGAAGCAAGATAATATGAACAAAAAAGAACTTGAAAACCTAATTAAAGAAAACCTTAAAGATAAGGCATTACGTATTTATGAATTAGATGATAATGATAGAAAAAGTTTATTAGCCGAATATAAAGAATGGATTATCAATGAAATAGATTTTAAGGAGATTATGATGTTACCTTTTGAAGCCTATACAGATGGATTAGATAAGAATTTTTTAGATGAATTAAATTAATCTCTAATACAAAAATTTATTATATTCGTAAACCGCTTTAGCTATAGATGGAAATAAAGAATTATCTTTAAAATATTGTTTTCCATTCCCAAAAACTACTAATAAAGTTTGTACTGAACTACTATTAATCCACCAAGCAGCATCATGTCTGACTTCTGACATTAACCCTGCTTTACTCCATAATGTTGTACTTTCTGGTAATCCCTCTCCTAAAAAGCCCTCTACTTGATTAAGTGGATCCTCTTTCAAGTCGTCTTTATTTAAATTTCTTTTTAAAAAACTTCTTAAATTCAAATCATTCTTTTGATAATCAATATGTATCATTATCTCCTCTAAAATCTTTGCAGTTGCGTCAGTTGTCATTATATTTCTATTTTGATTTTGATATTCATAAAATTCTTTTTCTCGACCAAATGGACCATCGTCCCAAGTCTTTTGACAACAATTAATTCCACCCAATTCTTCCCAATTTAATTCTTTTAACCAATCATTAATAATACCCCTTTGATATTTCCAATTTTTCCAAGATTCACCTTCAATGCGTGGACCACTTGTAGTTCCAGTAAGTATATCAACTAAAAAGCTTGTAGCATTATTACTAGAGTAAAATAACATTTTTTTTACTGCATCCCTTATTTCTTCTGATATAATTAATCTTCCTTGTCTAATCCAATCATAAGCAGCGAGCCCATAAACTAACTTGACTATGCTTGCAGGATATATTTTTTTTCTATTATTAATACCAAATCCATAACCTTTAAATAGATTATTATTTTCAATTTTATAGTTAATCCAAGTTACAGCGAAATTTTCATTTAAATATTCTTTATCATTAGAATAAATTCTACTTAAAATATTATTTAAGGCTACGCCCATTTCTTTGCTCAAATAGTAAAAAGACATCGTATGAAAAATTATATAGACCCTATCTCACTATTTAAGCAAACTAATTTTTCAAACACTATTTGGTGGAAATTAAAAGTTAACATTTCTGGGTATCAACATGAAACTGGAAAAAATCTAGTTACGGAGATATTTAACAATAGAATTTTTAAATTAATTCATCCAAATTTCTATCAAAATACAAAGAAACTTTCTAGAGTTTTAGTTCAATTTTTTGAAGATGGTTACATTTGTTGGATCGATTTAGATAAATTAATTATTGAGAAATACGAAATTACAAGAAATGAAATTATAGAAAATGAAGACTTCTTAATAAAGAGGAAAATCCCCTTAATTCTTAATTGGATCGAAGATCAATCTTATTTAAACAATAGATATCTGTGGGGAGGGACATTAGGACCAAATTTTGACTGTTCAGGTCTACTTCAGACAGC
>Ga0208749_1000050_pt1 | contig 26017 bp, 8 predicted proteins | sample Knorr_S15_td_DCM_FD_185601 | JGI IMG/M metagenome (GOLD analysis project Ga0208749, IMG submission 185601) | Marine microbial communities from Southern Atlantic Ocean transect - Knorr_S15_td_DCM_ad_63m_LV_B (SPAdes) (version 2) | ecosystem: Environmental > Aquatic > Marine > Oceanic | place... | reverse complement strand
CCAGGTGATGTACTGATTGAAACAGTCGGTGCGGTGAGATATCCATAACCATCATTCTGTAAGAATATCTGTTGAACAGCACCAAAGTTAAGAGTTGTATTTGCAGTCGCAGTGCTACCAACACCTGATAAAATTAATCTTGCAATGTAACCTTCAGTTTGAACAACCTCATCAATCGCATTAACATTTGTATCAATAACTTCATCTTCATATTCAAAGAGTTCACACTGTAACTGATAAACATAATTCTTCTTTAATTGGTAGAATGGTTTCTCATGTTCTACAAATTTGATTTCAAACATTCTCTTTCCCAAAGGAAAGAATATCAAATCTCCTTCTTTTGGACGATTTGATAGTGTATATTCATCATCTTGTTCTAAAAATGGAGCAACTGCTTCCTCAAATCTTTCTCTAGATATTACAAAAGTTGCTTCGTCAGTTACTCTAACACCAAATTTTGTTAGTATATCTCCTTGTCCAGCATAGCCATCAATATTCATTAAGTATGCTTCAAGAGGAAATGCCTGATCAAATCTAGATTCAGTTACCTCTTTCATAATTGTTGAAGATGTAACCAACTTACGAGGAATATAATGGCACTCAATGCCATACATCCTTAGTTGTTCATTAACTAAGTCTTGTACTAAACCTTGCTCCCCTTCGGAGCCCTGTAGAAAAAACGGATTTAACATTATCCAATCATATCAAGTGGTGGCATTTCATAATCACTTGACATCTTGGCTCTAAGTTCATCTATTTCTTTGACACCATCATCATATATCTGACGACCATTTAACTGAACACCGCCAGGCAATTGAACACCTTGGAATTTAATTAAGTTTTGACCCCACTGTTTCTTACATAGTGCAGTAAAGTATCTCTTCAAAAACTGATCATTATACACTTTTGTAAAATCTTCTGGATCTAGAATTCTGAAACAATCAATAACAAAATAATCACCTAATTTTATTGCAGCTGCCCAATCAACATCAATGTAAAGACGATCTTGACGAATATTGAATCTGTATCTTACATCTGGATTTAACATGAAAGCAATGTCTTCAAGTTTAGTTTGAACCATCGCATATTGAAGAAGATCAATTGAACCAAAGGCATATAGGTCATTCAAAAATAACTGATAACGAATATTGAATAGACCATCATAAACCGTATCTGATCTAACCTTAAATATGTTATTGACTCCTATCACAGATGGAGGCATTTGTATATAATTATTATTTTCTTCTAAATCAAAAGTTGTTGACAAACCAACTGTTGATGTTGTTGTGGTTGTTGTGATTCCTAAAGTTGTATCTCCTCCTCTTGCTTGTCCTCTATCAATATCATCTTGTGTAATTTTATATTTTAAATACATTCTTGCGATACCATCATAGTGTCTCTCTTGATACACTTGAATAGCATCGTCTAACAGATCTGAAAACTGTTCATCTGCAACGTTAATTTCTAAGACAGGATAACCAAGCTGTCTCTTTGCGTAATCGATTAAACCATCTCTTGAACTTGGTTGAGCCATTATTCACCTCTAAGTTGAAATACCTGTTCTGACAAGCACATTACCTTCTATAACTTTGAAGAAAGTAGAACCAGAACTTACATTGATATCATATAGATATCTACCTTCAGCTAAACTTCTAGTCACAGTTGAACCCATAGATAGAGTTATTTTTCCATCTGTGTCCCCAAGTGATACACCAAAAGTATTTGCAGTTCCAATCGCAGACTTTTTCATATTGCTTCTTCCAGTATAGTTAGTAAAATCTATACTTGAACCAGCAGAAGTTCTAATTATAAAACTAGTGTTAAAATCTGCACCAGAAAATATGGTAAGATTGACACCATATGGAACAGCGACATCTGGATCAAAAGTGATTATCTGTTGTTGTGCCATTTTTCTAATTATTTAGTTTTTGAACGAGAGTAGATAAAAGACCTTTAATTTCACCCAATTCATCTTTTACATTATCAAGATCTTCTTTCATTTGATCTAATTCACTATTTTTATTTTCTGCGATTTTTTTACGTTTCATATAATCTAGATATGATTTTTTATCACGATTAATAATCGCTGTGGAATCAGAATCTCGATAAAGTCCGACCTTTCCCTCAACTGGAATATGATTTGTCATTATGCAAGTGCGATGGCTCTAAGATCTTTAATATATGGTGGTTGTGCCTGATTAGTTCCAACCATATCAATTTTGATTTGGAATCTTGTAAATGGTGGTAAGTCTTCAACTGAGAATTGATAATCTTTAAATATCTCACCAACAGATGATATAACGTTATCATCAGGTCTTCCATCATTATTGGTTTTGTTAATAATATTACCATTTTGGTCTATATTATTAAAGCCTGGGAATAAATCAAAATCTTTTTCTACACTATTTTCAGAAGCTCCTTCAGAGAGAATTTTATACATTACTCGAATGTCAGCACTATCTCTTCGATATCCAGCAAATTGAACTCTAAGGCTTGTTGCTGGATTTTCTAAAGCAATTAAATTAGAAACATAAGTTGATGCACAAGGATCTTGACCTGTTTGATTTACTCTTGAATCTGATGCAAAATTAGAAACAGGACTATTAAGTCTATTAGTGGTTAATATCGCACTAACTCTATCCAAATCAATAACTGGCGAAACGTTAGCATCTGAACTATTCAATAAAAATTCAAATGTCATTGACTTATTGCCAGGCAAATCTGATAGTTGTTTATCTTCATTTACCTTAGACGCAACCAATCTAGGTGTTTCAAAATGATTCATATCATCAAGTGATATGGACTCAAAACCTTGATCAACAAATGATTGTTCAGAACCATCAATACTTGTTGCTGAAATTGTCCTTACTCTACCACCAAGAGATGTTCCATTTGGTATCATGGTTTGAACATTGGGTGTTAAAGTTTCAAACTGAACGTTTTGTGATGCAGTTACATTTGAACCACCAGCACGTTTTGTTGATGAGAAGAAACGATCTGGTAAAGTTCCGCTACTTCGATCTGTTCCATCACTATTCATATCAACCTTGATATGATAGAAATCTAAATCTTTTGGTTTTGTCACAGTTGCAGCTGGACTGTTCATATCATGAGTCTTGTTGATTCTTCGGAGAGAAACTCCAGCAAATTCATATTTTTTAATCACATCTCCAGATGAATGACTCGATTTAGTTGTAGCATCAATACCCCTAGTAGTGATACCAGTAATCGAACTATCTGAAACACCAGTGTAAGAAATAATTTCATTTCCTAAAATCGCATATCCATAATTTGTTGTTCCAACACCAACACCCTCAAATGTTGCAAAATTAGATGATGCAACCACAGGTATATCTGATAGAGAATTATTGTCATAATCAGCAGTTAATTTTGTCTCAGGAACATCAGAATCAACACCAGATATTTTAACTAGATTGTTGAAAGCATGTAATCCATGAGCTCTGTGATCAACTTTAAAGTGTAATCCATCATTGTTTGTATTAACATCAAAGGTTGTAATAGTTACACCACTTCCAATGTTTCCACCAGCAGTAACACCTAAACCAGTAGTTCCATCCAATCCAAGAACTTGTGAACCATTGTTAAATCCAACTGTTCCGATACCAGTGTTAAATGAACCTTGAACATTATCAATCACCAAACTATTTCTTTCAGTGATTAAACCAACAGAAACAACAGCTCCACTTCCATTTCCAAGACCCAGTGTTCCAATTCCTAAAGTGTCACCAACTGCAAAGTTTTTACCACCATCAGTAAGAGTAACTGCACTTATTACTCCATTGTTAACTGTAATGTTTCCAACCGCTCCACTTCCTTCACCTGTTCGAGTAATCATTGGGACACTGGAGTATGTAAGAGAACCACTTGAAGGTGTATAACCAACGCCAGGATTAATGACATTTAAATCATTTGGCCCACCCATAGTTGCAACACCAGCAACATTAATTAGAGTTGCAGATGCATTTAAGTTACCAAACTGACTAATTGTAACGCCAGGAACTAATCCAGCTGTATCGGGAATAGTCACACCCAATCCAACCACAGCCTTTTTAGAAAGAGCGGTAATTGAATTTTCTGGTAAGGTTATAATTTGATCATTACCTTCTTTTAACTCTGGACTAAAGAATCTACCTACGCCTGGATTTGTATTAAATACAGCTTTATGAATAGTAAATTTCAAATCTTCAAACTGACTTGGATCCCATGTAACTCCGTTTTGAGATTTGAATAAAGATCCTAAGTATGGTTGTTGACTAATTACAACTTGTTGTTCATCAGGTAATCCAACAGTTGATATATCCACCTCTCCCATTCTTGATATCCAAACATTATAATTTTCTGATGCAGAAATTAAAACAAGTGCAAAACGTGTCGTATCACCTGTTAAGAATAAGGGAGAATCAAATGTAAACTTAGTTGGAATTGATGCATCCTGTGAGATATTAATTTCACTAGGATCTTTAACTACAACACTAAATGGTAATATTTTAGATGAAGGAAGTCCAGTTTCAACAGTTCTAACTTGTAAGGTGACAGGTAACTCATCATCTTTTGATTGGAAGAAAACATCAACTGATGTGATAAAAACACCAGTGCTGTCATTTACAGTGAATGTTTGAGCTAATGGATCATCATCTTGCATAGGCCATTGAGCTGTTCCTGTAACTGTTGTATTAGAACTAACTTGTCTTGATATTCTATCATTGATGATTCTCTGGTCTTGTATGCTATTCCTTTCAATCTGCGGAACTCTGGTTGTTAGAACAGTTTCTTGTTTTGTATCTAATATACCTTGAGCAGCGAAGTTTGCCTCAGCAGATCCTGTAACTGTTCCAGAAAGTTTTGAGTTTACAGGACTTGTAGTTAATCTAAGAGTCTTTGTACCAGTTTCAAATCTTGGATTTGCATCTATATTTGGATTTGGTATTTCATAAACTGATGTTAATTGACCTATGGTATCTGTTATCAATCTAACGTCTGTTATCGTAGCCTCTGCACCACTTGTTTGACCAACCAATTTCATATTTTTCTCTGCATGTCCAAAGAAATCACCTTGAACTTGAGTTGCGAGACTAAAAGTATCAACGTTTAAAATTGTTGATGATGTAGAATACACTGTTGATATACCAGCAGCAGTATTATATGGGTTCGATGTTAGAACTTTTGTTGGTGCATTATATGGGCCTTCTTTATGATTTGGTGCAGCGAGTCTAAATGTAAATCCATTTGACTTAACTGTTTCTCCAGTTTGAAACACACCACTTGTCATATTAACTTCAAGTAATTTTGGTGTCGTGAATGAAGTAACATCAATATCATCAAAGTAAACATAGAATTGAGTCTTTGGTTTCATTCGATGAGTTATAATCTCAACACCTCTTTTTCTCATGTAAGGAATAACATCACGACTTACAATTCTTTCACCTATAACCTCTGAGGTCTCCACAGGAGTTACTTGCATCTGGATACCTTCTCTTGACTGATGAGTCGATTGAAGTATATCATTAAATGTATTTGTTGTTGTAACACGAGTGTTTTGTATTTCAGTCATCCAACGGTTGTGGAGGTTACTGATATTAAGATTTCCAGCACCATATTGTCTTTGCAATTGATTTAAATCTCTTGTCCCCAAATTTCTACTGGAACTTCTTGTGAATGAATCTAAAACTTGCTCACCAACCCAATCTGTCTGCCAAGAACCCCACTGTTCTTCACCAAGACCAGTTTGAACATTAATTCCTAATTCTTCAATAGCTAAATCATATTCCTCTGTGTCCATAATAACATTAGCATCTACAAACTTTGTATCTGTCCAAGTATCCGAATCTGGATTTAATTTCATATCTCCAGAGTAGTAAACAATTAAATATGGATTAAGATTTTCAAGTCTTGAAGCATAAACTTGTTTAATAAATTCTTTCTCTGTATAATCTAATGTTACAAGCCTACCAGTTTTCTTAATATTATCACCATCAATATCAGTTAAGAAATTAATGTCTAAAGTAGGATTTGCAGTTGTTCCAATTCCAATAAATGATCTAGAACCAACCACCAAATCTAAACAAGTTGTGTAATGCCCTGGCCTTAGATGTCCATTTTTAGCATCAATACTTGCAGAAAAATCTGGATGTCCTATTTGATGAGATGCATGTTTTTTGAAATTATCTACAAAAAATCCTGATTTAAAACGATTTAAACCATTTGCGTCTGTAATTTGTAAGTTAGCAGTATCCTGTTCAAGAAGAGAAAGTGAAGTATAGTATTCAACTTGTTCGAGTCTTTTTTCAAGTCTTCCAATATCTGACATTGTGAAACGTTTATGTTTCGTCCTATTGATTTTAATCTGTTTAACATTTCTTACAAATGCAGGCAAAGAGATAGACGCAACTTCTATTGCATCACCAATTGATTGTGGTTCTTTTGGGTTATCAGATGGGACACCTTGCAAATATTCAAAGTCACCTGTTTTAGTAACAAACAATCTGTCTCTTCTGGGTTGATAGTAATCATAACTAACAATTAAATTTTCATCAGGAACTAAAGGATCTGGAACGTTATTTTCTTGTGACGCAAAAGTTCTTGATTGGAATGCAAATGGTGAAATTGTTGATGAATTATTATATCCAGCAACTCTGGGCCTGATATCAATTAAATCGCTTAATAAAGCTTGAGATGATTGATCAAAAGGTATTAGTTGTTCAGAACCAGATGGATAACTTGATGCAGTGAAGAAATCACCAACATCATCTGATGTTACAAAGAAATTTTTAAATATAATCTTTATTCTATTTGTTGGCGCTTCAAAATTTTTCTTTCTTTGAATGAATGAAAAATCATAGAAAGTTGGTTTTATGTTTGTATTTAAAGAATACTGATTTGTTATATTTCGATCACCATCAGTAGTTGCATTTACAAGAGCAGTGATGCCTGATTTTTCTGTTTTAATCTTCTCACCAACATTGAAACTATTTTGATTTAATAAAACAATTCCTAATGTAGTTACATTTGGTTTTTCAACAACTAATCCAACAGCGTTACTCGCTAATCCAGTAATTTTTTCACCAACGATTAAATCTGAATTATTTCCACTAGGGCCATCATAAGCTGTTAGTGCAACAGTTGGTAAATCAGGATCTCCATTATCATTAGACTCTATAACTGCAAGTAATTCAACAACATCAGGAACATTTAGAGATATCTTTCTATCTTGAACTCTGGTTCCAAACACATCACTTTGAGTCAAACCATCATTTAATGTGTTAGTTCCAATTCCAGAGGCAGAAGAATTTGAACGATTAATTACTATCGTATTTGATTCATTTAATTTTTTCTGTTTAGTTTTAACTTTTGATTTTAAAACAGTTGCAAATAGATTTGCCTTTCCTGAGACACTACTTAATCCTACAAAAGTAACTGTTTTCTTATCAGCAGCGATTTCTACCTGACTCTCTTCAAGTGGTTCAATTGATCCATCATTATAAGATATGAAGTATCTTTCTTCGTCAAATGGTTGGAAGAATAAATTCGCACCAGCATCAGGAGATGTGAATTGATTATTCGCAACTGTGATATCAGAGAATTGTTTTCTTAATTGAATAGTTGTATTAGTTACATCAAGACTTTCAACATTTTGACGACTAACAGGTGTAGTAAGAGTATTATCACCTACTGCAAATAAAGGTGATCTAATAACAAGATCATTTACGTCAATTGAGCCTGGAATTAAACCATCAGAAACTCCACCATTACAAACACCAGATACTGATGTAACACCCACGACATTTATCTCAGTTCCGTTAGTGGAAACTCCTGTAATACGATTAAATCTAGGAACTGTTTCGCCAGGAACCGTATAACTTACAATATTGTTTGAAGTAATAATACCAGCAAAGTTTTGTGCAGATGCTGTAATAATTCCAGCATTTCCAGATGTATTACTTAATCTAAAATTACCAGCAGTAAGACTACCTAGTTTCAAAGAATTATCAAGAACAACGTCAGCTGAAAATGTAGAAACACCAACTGAACTTTGAAGAGATTTAACATCGTTAAATGTGAAATTATCAACTTTAGTAATAACTCTTCCATCTTGAGTTCCATTCAGTAATATGGACTCATCTTTTATAAATTCACCATTTACATCTATTAAACTAAGATCACTTACATTTGTACCAGCAGTTCTAACAAATCCTGTTGCACCACTTCTACCACCCTGTATATGATCTCCAATGGATATTGAGGTAATCGCAGTTGCAACTTTAACATTAGTAAATGTTTTGACATCAAATAAACGAGTTTCAAATTTTGTTGTTTCATTTACGAAACTTGCAGATTGTGCTTTGAAGTCATAAAGTCTTGCAAGTCCAATTTCAGAACCACTACCACCTTTTCTTTTATCAAGTAAAGAAACTGTTGCAGTTGTTCCAATACCTAAACTTGGAGAACCAGAGACGTTATTTACAAATAAAGGACTACCAGTCTCGTAAGTTACGGCTTCTTGTTCGATTGTTTTTGTAGTTCTTGGTTTTGGAACATCTATGAAAGCAGTAGATATTCTTTCAACCTTATATCCCTTAATATATGCTTTTCCAGGCGATATTTGAATTGCTAATAAATCGTCTGATGGTGTGTTACCTTGATTTGTTTTTTGTTCTGATGTATATACTCCTTTATTTCCAATCGAATCATTTAATGACTCTTTTGCAAAAACTTCAAAAGGTTTTACATAATAGTCACCAGATTCATCATAAGTTCTATTAGCTAAAGTATCATTAATTAAATTATATTGTGTTTCTGTTACAAATTCTTGTAATTCACCCTGTTCAACACGAGCAATTTCAATAAAGTTTTGATCATTTACATCATCAAGAGCTTTTTTCGCTAAACTGATATTAATTTGAAGACGATCAGCGCCAGGAGCAGCGAAGTTTGTAAATCCTGATGCATTATCATTTAATGATGGATCTTCATCAGCACTAATAAAATCTTCTTGAACATCAAATCCAATACGATATGATGGATACTCACTGTACTGATCTAATATTAAGGTCTCACCTTGAACTTGAGCAAAAGTTCCACGAATAAAATATACACCATCTCCAATTGACATTGCAGATCCAATCGCATTTGCACCAAATGATAAAGTTTGTGCGAATGGTTCATTTGCAGCGATTACGGTTGCACCATAAACAATATCTTTATTTGCAGTTAAATTTTCTCCATCATTAAATTTTTCAGTGGTAAAATCATCACCAGATTTCTCATAATTAATATAAAGTGTTAAATTTCCTCTATCAGAATCTACTTTTGATAATATTTTTTTGATTGTTGCGGTTACACCTGATGTTGCACCAGTGATTCTTAATCCTACTAATTGATCTGTATATAATGATACTGGAATACCTAAAAATCTTTCTTCAACTTGAATACATGTATATCTATTATCATAACTTAGTTGGCCTGGAATTACCTTTGAACCCTCTTTAAAAAAGTGAGTACCAAATTGTTCAATCTGATTCTGTAGAATAGATTGTAATGTGCTTAGTTCTCTAGCCTGAACTGGAGATCCTGGCTTAAAGAGAACTCTATAAAAATTCTTATCTTTATCAAAATCGTCAAAGTATGGCGATACGTTTAGATTGGTTTCCTGTGGCATGATTCTTTAAAATTCCAGTACGATCTTGATGTCTTCTTTTTGCTGTGAACTGCGAGTAACAGCAGCTCTGTTATCAACGTAAATGATATCACCGCTATATTTTTTCACCTCTGGGTTAGCAACACCTTTTACAAAACTCATCCCTAAGTTATAAGTCCTACTATTTATTGAGGTAGAGAGACCAGGCGATAGAGAGGTTCCGAAATTGGTATCTATATTTAGATTACTTGTTCCACCAAATATAGTTGTTCCAGCTCCAGTTGCAGGGTCAGCATTAAATCTGAATAACTGATATCCGTATGAAGGTGCAGTTCCATCTGTTGATATCGCAAGTCTTCGATCTTGCCAATATTTAAGAACTCCTGTGGTAGCATCATAATTGATGACTCTACCAACAGCTGTAGAACCAATACCAATTTCTTGAGTTACTTCAGAATCAGCTGTAAACGTTGTTGTTGTTGAACCAGCACCAGTAAGTTTTAATGCATAAACAGCACTTGCTTTTGAAAGTTCAAGTTTATTATCTGAACCAAACGCAAGAGGGTCTCTACATAAACCAACACGAGAAAACTGGTTTCCTGTAATAAAATCTGGGTTTGATGGATCATTTTCCAAACGAGAATATATCAATACACGGTTTGCACCTAATTCACGATAAACATCTGCACCATGACCATCTTGAGGTGGAATAATAACATTAAATGCAGCGTCTGTAGAACCTGATGGGTTTGTTAATCCAACATCACTCAATCCAACTGTTCCAAATGTATAATTAGAACCACCATTAGTTATTTCAACAGAGTCAATCTTACCAGCAGCGTTTACAACTACAGAACATCTACCACCACTTCCATCACCGTTGATTGGAACATTATTATAAGTTGCAGCAGTTCCATAACCAACACCACGATTAGTAATACTAACTATCTTTAACTGTCCACTAGTTGAAGCATTATTTCTAACTGCAGCAACATCATTATTAGTTGACCAGTTCTGTGGTAGGGGTATAAAACTTGTTGAATCAAATTTAATAATACTATTTGGATCAATAGTAAAGAGATACTTCCAAATATATCCGTCTCCAGATGCACCAGCAGATCTTGGTTCTAAATCTGTGAATAATGGTTCGTCAAGAGATGGTCTTCCAGATGTGTTTTCTGGGTTTGTTCCATTCTGTAGGCAAACATAAACACGGAAGTTTTGATTCATCACATAATAATTTGTGTCATACAAATTAGTTGAACTAGTTTGTGGTGACAAGTTGGATCGAGAATAATCATCTCGATACATTTCATATGTTGTACCTGATGACCAAGTTATTTTTCTAACTACTCTTGCAATATCATCTGAATTCAACTTTTTAAGAGCGATCATTGTATCCCAATAATCATTCTCCTCACTAAAAGAATCTTTTGGTGATGGTGGATTTTCACTCCAATCTGATTGAAAATCTGCTGGGTTAGGAAGACCAATCCACGCATAATAACTATTCGTAGTTGAAGCTATCCCCGCTACAAAATTCTCAGAGTTTAATATTCGCAGTTGATCAGTTATAATTGCTGACATTTTATCAATGACTTTTTGTTTTTATTTATATTAAGAATAGGACTCTTTTAAATCCCTAGTTCTAATGATCACAGGGCCAGTTTTGATTCCTGTAATACCATCATCAGTAATTGCTGTAAATGTATTGGTATCTTTCTTAACGAAGTCATGTAAACGACCCCATGAGAATTTACCAAATGCACCACTTCCAATACCAATACCTTCAGTCGAACTAACACTTACAGTTACTCTTCTCAAAGCAGTTGCACCAATACCAAGAGCAGGCCCTTGTATAGTTTTAGCACTATGCACCTTGTATATATTATCTAGGAAGGAAGTTCCAATTCCAACTGTCGTGATTCCAATTGGATTATCATATGATGTTAAACCACTTCCAACATTACTATCAAATATAGTAAAGTAATATCCAGACGCAATACCACTTACAGTTACAGCAGTTCCCACCACTGATGTATCACGAAGAACAGATCCTTTCGGAATAAACAAGTCAAACTGCAATGCTGTTCCGATTCCAGCAACAGTTGATGTTCCAATTCCAACCACTTCACCAAAATCACCCTGATATTTAATACTGGACAATTCATCTTGAGTTACAGCCTCTGGTTCAACCATGACTAATGGTGGACTTGTATGAGTATATCCAAATCCAGCGTATGTAACTGTAATTGCGGATATGGTTCCAGCAGCAGATACAGTTGCATCGGCAGTTGCGTTTCCAGATGTTGTTCCGATTCCAGCATGAACAGTTCCAATTCCAGCAGTTACACCAATTGAAACTTTTGGTGCAACAGTATATCCAGATCCACCATCAGATATCACAACACTAGTTATTGATCCACCAGCAGAAACTACTGCTGTTGCAGCTACTCCTGTTTTAGATGTTCGATCAAGAATTAAAACTTTCTGTTTAACTTCAACCAAATCATCTACTTGACCAAATAAAGGAACAGCCGTATCCACAAATACTTCAGTTGAAGCAGCAGATACATTTTGAATTAAATATGCAGTAGGTCTAATATTAGGTTCTAATTCAACTCTGTTTTTACCAATTCCAATATTGTTAACAAACACATCTTGAGTTTGTTTCTTCCAAGTAACTGGTCTTTGAAGTGTTCTAACAGTCGTAATTCCAGAATCGATATATGTATTTGTAGTTACTGTATCTGATGTTGTAATTCCTGTAACTGTTCTTGATTTTTGTTGGAAAGCATCATCTAAACCAATATCAGGATATTTATTAATTGTTAGTTGATCACCAGTTTTAACTGTCTCTAAAATATCAACTTCTAATACATCGTCATCAGATGCACGATAATAATAGATTCTTAATTTATCATCTTCTTTTGGTGCTTCAGAGAATGTAATTTGAGATCCACCACTATAAACATAACTTTCATTAGGAACTTGAAGAATATCATTTAAGAATATTAAAGTATTATCTGCAACTTTAATTGGAGATCCTTTCGCAGATCTTATAGTAATAGGTGTTTCAACCGCACCAATAGTTTTAGTTATTGGGAATGATTTTCTATCACCATCAAATAGATTTTCAAAACTATTTAATTTTTCTAATTGACCAAATGTAAATCCAGCAAAACTGTCATTAAATGTATCAAGAACAGTTAATTGGAAAGTTTTGAATGAAGATCCAGCATCTGCATCAGTTGGAATACCAGCTTGACCACCTGTTTCTAATGTAAGAACATCATCAATTTTATAATTATAACCAAAGTTTGTAATTTGGAAACTGATTATACTTGTTGCAGCACCAACACGGAGAGATACAGATGCACCAATACCTGTTGAACTACCAACCAATCTCATGTTTTCATAGTTAAGTGGTTGTTCAAATTCAAGAACTGGAGGAGTTGTAGAAGTAAATCCAGATCCACCACCATTTGTAATGGTGACAGATGTGACTATACCAGCGGATACATTTGCAGTACCGATAGTCACAATACCAGAACTTCCACGAGCTCTAACAAGAATATTTGTTTGTAATCCAACTCGATAACCAGAACCACTATTTCCTATCGATACAGATTCAACGGTTCCAGCAGCTGATACAATCGCAGTTCCACCAGCAGCTACTAAAGGTTGATATCCAAAGTTTGTAGTTTCTCCAACAGAAACAATGATACCACCTCTAGGAACTGATGATATGTTAACATCATAATTATTAGTTGCTCCAACACCTGTGAAACTCACAGAGGTAATACCAGCAGTTTCAACGATGTTATAATCATCATTTGGATTCTGGAATATTTCATTTAAGAGAATTACACCTGTATTTGTTGCAAATCCAGTTACATTTGAACCACTAGACTTTAGAATAAAGTTAGTTGCAATTCCTGTAAACTGTTCTTCCACAGTATCAAATACATAGTTATCTGTGTAAGTTTCTTGAGTTCCGCCAGGAATTCCAGTTCGAGTAAAGACTCTACCAGCAAACGTAGATGTTGTTGTCAAACCAGCAGGGCCTTTCTCACCTTTAGGTGGATCTGTGAAGTTAATTGTATCCTCAACAATTTGATAATTACCTAAGAACTTAGTGACAGTATCACCAGCATCATGGTTAACTATTGCAGAATTTAATCTTCCTCTTCTTACAAGTATTCTATTTGTAGATCCAATACCAACAGTATCAATCTTCATAAATTCATCATTAACCTTAATAGTATCACCTGAGAAGAATGACGATATACCTGTTATCGTAATGAAGTCTGTCTCTGATGGTGCATCAAATGATAGTTTGACATTTACAGGAGACTGTATAACTGGACTTTGAATATTGTTGTCAAGAGTTATTAAAGCCTTGGAGTTAAGATTCTTTGAAGTAAATGAATGAGTTGTTCCAACACCAACAGCTGACACATCAATGACTTTTGGAATAGCTTGAAGTGCCTCGGCTGCAGTTCTAGCTACCTTAAATTTATTTTCTGCGAGTTTAACTGCAAATACTGTAGATGGTAATTTTGTGGTAACACCAATTCCACTAATAGCTGTTGCTGCGATACCAATACTCATTGTTGTACCAGCACCAGTTGGTGTATAGGTTAACTCTTCACCAGTCTGGAAGAAGTGATTATTAACTATAAATGTATTATCTGTAACATCAACCACAGCAGTGTCTGATGAATCAAATGTCTTATGGAATATTGGATCTCCATTGTGTTTCAATGGGAATGAGAATTTAATGTCATTCTCTGTTCCAGTATATGAACCCTCTATAGATTTTAATCTTGAATTGGTAAATGTAACAAAACCAACACCACCACCACCACTTTCAGTAAAGTTATACTGGAATACTTTAGTTGTAATTGCTGTGTTTGCTGGAGGAGTTAAACGAAGTTCAATATCACCACCAGAAGCTGTTGAATATCCAACACCAATAACACCAAGACCAGATGTTGAGGTTTCATTTGTGGAGAAGTTATCTATGTAACCAAATTCAGTAAAGAAAGGTTCACTACCATCATGAATTGCAGTTACTTGAGTTACAGCATATTTGTCATTTGTTGTGTCATGTATTTCAATCAACGCATCAAAGGCAGTATATGTATTTGAATTGATTCCACTAATTCTTGTCGCTTGTGGAGATCCAGTTGATGCGATATCAGTTGTTGTGGATAATACTTCTGTCAAAGATATGGTTGTACTACCAATACCTGTAGCAGTTGAACCTATGGATGTTTGATGAACTCTCATCGTCACACCAATTCCAGCCTCAGGTGTAAAGTAAACACTAGTAATTCCTGATCTAACATCTGCACCAAATGTTCCAAGTCCTACACTTGGAGAGTTGGTTCCAGATATATTATCATTAATCATCTGAGCATATTCTAAGAGATATACTTCCTCACTATCATTTAATACAACTAACTCATTTAATTGAGTTCTTTCCTGACCACCCAATTCTTGTGTTTGAACAAGTAGTTTAGTGGTTGTAATTGCAGTAGTTCCAAAACCTACAACTTGAACTGGAGATGGATCTGTGGAACCAATACCAGCAGATGAAGATATAATACTAACTCCAGTTCCTACATTTATTTCAGTTCCAATTTCTCCTTCAGCTGCAACTGTATTTTTAAATGTCTCTTGTGCAAATATTCGTAATGAATAGTTATTAAACTTAGACTTAGCAGGAGCAAATCTTAGATTTCCTATAACTCCATCAATCGCAAAATCAAATTCACCTAAATCTATTGATGTTTCAACACGACCAAATGCCATCATGTAACCAATAGAACCATCATGAACTAGATTGACCTGAATTATTTCTTTCTCACCTGAAAATCTAGTATCAAAAAGTAAAACATAGAACTTAGCTGCATCGACTTCATTAATATTAAAATCAAAAACATCAGAGAATGCAGTTGCACGAGGTAGATCATTAAACTGAGAACTTACACTATCAACTGAAATTGCTCTGTTTGTTCTAGATTCAATGTAATCTGTTAAAATTTTATTTCTAAAATTAATTTCGTCAGATGCAAAGAATCCAGAAATATTTTTAGAATTTTCTGTAACTAAATCAAAGTCATATGAATTATGAACAGATTCATTCTCACTAACCAAATCAGCAACAACAGTGGCAACAGCTGATGAAACTCCAACAGATGCGTTACTTCTATTTTTATCGTCAGTAGATGCAGTTGATACAACAGTTACATCTGCAAAGTTTCTAAAACCAACTACATGTCCAAGACTATTAACTGGATCTTTCCATGTATCATACTGAACTGGACTTTGTAATGAATATGCAAATGTTTGATAATAATCATTGTCTGCGAGTTTTTGTAATTCTGTACTTAATTTTCCTGTTTCTTTACGGAAACCACTTCTAAATTCAGAATTTGAATCAATATTAAAAGCAGAACTAAACTTATTAGTTTGTTCAATTAATGCAATTGACTTAGAGGATTCACCATTAATTGACTCCCCGACCTTAAAGGTATCATTTGAAAGAACTTTTAGATACTTATTATTTTCATTCCAAGCAACAACAGTTCCTTCTTTATCACCTGTGCTTACCTTTTCTCCAATACTAAATTGATTTGTATCTACAGTAATATCAAAAGCAGCAAGATCTGCAAATGGTATTGCTCTACCTGATGATGAAGGGCCACTAAAGATACCTGGCTGTGTGACTGATCTATCTAAATTATAAGATACAGTTGCATTTCCTCCGCCTGGATTTGTATTTACACCAGTAATTGTAAATGATTCATATTTGTAATCAGATGAATTAAATCCACTTCCTGTAGATCCAATACCAATATTTTCTACATATACCTTTTCACCAAGGACAAATGGATAAGTAGATGATGTATATGTTCCATCTAGAGTTAAAGTTACAAGATTCGTTCCGCTTGTAAATGATAAATCTTTAACCTTTATTCCATTTGAATTATTTGTAGGTATAATTCTTGGATTAGAATCATAAAGAGAGTTTGTATTTCTTAAAAGATTAACTTTGGATACAGATGTTCCTTGTAATTCAACAGTTGTTATTACTTCATCTTTGACTAAACCAGTCACACGATCTATGACCACGATGCTTGGTGGTTCAAGATAATTTTTACCACCAGAACTGATACCAATAGTTGATATCTTAGATAATCTATCTAATCTTAAGATTTGTGGTAATTGAACAGATGGTTGAATTGTTTTATCTGATGAATAGTCAAATCCTAAATTTTTAATTGTATATCTTCTTAATCTACCAGTTTCATCACTATTCAATCTAACTACACCACCAACTCCAAGAGTAGATCCAATTGAAGTAACAACTGGAATATTTTGATAATTTCTACCTTTTGATATAATTTTTATTTTATCGATAGCACCAATCGCAGTTGTAGAAGATGTAACATACTTTAAAGTTGTAGCTTCATCTTTTGTATAACCATCTTTTTCTGGTTGAGATGGTAACACAAATGAGAACGTAGTGCTTCCAATCCCTGTAATTACATAATCACCATTGTAAATACTATCTGATATTTTTAAACTAGAATGATTAATAACATCAGTGTCAACGATTGGATCTCTTTTCGTAGGAGCATTAATACCTAAATTAACAGGTGTTAACTTATAGAATAAATCTTCTGGAGTATTTGATGTAACAGAAAGATCAACTCTTGCGGTTGTTGTTACACCAACTGTTCCCACACCAACAACTTGGAATCCATCATCTTCGTCATTGTTAAAATATGGATTTGTAAAGTTTGAGTCTCTGAATAATTCAAGATCAAATACTTCTCTTCTTTTTCCTGATATAACTTGTGTTAAAGATGTGTCAGATACTGCAAATCCAACTTTATAACCACGAGTTAATGATAATGGTGGATTAATTAAAGCAATTGTATGTCCAGATCCTGTTGATGTAAATGATATAACATCTGGAATTATTTTATTAGATTTAAAATAAGTTTCTGATAATCTAAATGTATTATCATCAATTCTAACCACAAAATAAGTAAAATTATTTAAAAGAGGAGTTATTGCGCTCGAAGACTTATAAAGAACTTTATCACCAGTTTTATATCCATGATTTGCAAATGTGATTGTATTTGATGTAGTATCGACGGCAGATGCACCAAAGTTAATTGGATTTACAAATGTTCTCTTTGTAACTTCATCAAATTGAATATCAAAAGAAGTTGTAATACCTGGCGTTACAGATAAAGAAACACGATCATTAGCTTGTAATTTATGTGCTTCTTTACAAACTATAGTTCCAACTACCTTTTCTGCAAAACCAGTAATCTCAGGTTTTTGTGGTGTAAAACTATGAACCTCACCACTTCCAAAACCATCAAAGAATAAACGATATGCTGTTGAACCAATACCAGTTATTGATCCAGTAGATCCAATTCCTAAAGGATTAGTTGATATTCCTAATAAATCTTTACTCTCTCTAATGGCAAATACTGGAGAATTATTAGTCAACCTAAAGTTAGGCACTGCATTTATTCCATTAGAAACTAAAAGAGGAGTTCCATCATCACTTGAATAAGTTAGTTTTTCACCAGTTACAAATCCATGATCTTGTAAGAATATGTTTTGAGTTGGAATGAATCTTTCTGTTGTTCCACCACCAACTACTCGATATGAGTAACTAACTGTTGAACCAATACCAACACCAGTTGCTGTTCCTATCGCAACACTTTCACTAGGATTAAAGTAATACGGAACATTAACTCTTGTTTGAATATCAGTCTTAATACCAAGATTAAATGTAATAGTTCGATTTAAATTTGTAATCAAAGATGCACTTGTATGTGCGGTTCCTAAAACACCATCAAACTCTCTCTTAACTCTAATCTTTCCATTAATATCATCAACGTTAAGAACTAGGAATCTTTCTGTAGTAATACCTAATACATCATTAGCTGTAATTGAATTTCTAGATAAATCACCAGTCACTGAAATATTGGTAATCATACCAGTCGCAGCAGTTGTTCCAATACCTGTGTTTAATTGTAAAAATGAGGTATTAAATCCAATTTGATGTCTTCCATCAAGACTTCTTAAAGTATCTGTAGAAAGACCAGAAACAGTAACAACATCACCAATAACTAAATCATGAGGTTGGGATGATAATCCAGTAACATCTCCATTTGAATTGTTGTATGTAAATACTAAATTTTCAACTTTAACTACAGTTGATGCAATTGATACTATCTCTTGACCTTCTACTGTTGAAATTTCACCAGAAAACCCATTTCCCTTTCCTATATTTTTAACTCGAAGATCATCTTTAACTTGATAACCACTTCCAGAACTTAATACTTCATATTGATTAATTCTGCCAGGGGATGCGTAATTGACTTCTATTTCTTGGTCAACTAATTTACGACTATCATGAATACCTTCATAATCAACACCAGATCCCTCAATTTTATAAGGATTTGTATTTCTACGAAGATTTAACGTATTTAAATCTAAGTCTTGATTATTTGTTTCGACAAAATTCCACTCATCAGGTTTTGCAGCATAGTTATCACCAATTAGGTATGGAAATACTGGAGCACGGAAGTTTTTAAATGTTCCACTGGTTTCGTTTTCACTTGGATTAATTGTTGCAAAGTAAGCAAAAGTTCCATTTGGATATTCTGGAGTGATGCAATATCTTCCATTATTCTCATCTAAATCTCCATCACCAAGATACTCATAATCTTCAACAAAGAATCCAAGTGGGAAAGTAGATATTGGAGGGCCATTCTCTCTTGTTGTTTTAAGAGAATAACCAGATCTCATGAGTTTTACAATACCACCATCTTTACGTTCATATCCATAAGGGCCATAAATCGGATTACCATCATAAGCCCATCCTATGATAGGTGAATGATTTAAAGATACCTGTTCTGCGTTGTTTACAATGTTTAAATCATTTGATGTATAATCAATCGTTCCATCACTATTCTTTGATTTTAATATCTTTCTAAGTCCTCTTGGTGCATAGAATGATGTAAATTTAATTCCCTCATCATTATCACCTCTTGATAAGAAACCATCATCTCCATAGAATATATCTTCATATCTTTTAACGTTATTAACCGCCCAAGATTTAATCTTAGGTAAAAATATTGCACCAGTGCCAGGAATAACCTCTTTAACAGCCACGGTTGCAGTTGTATATCCAACACCACCATTATCAATAATAACTCTATCAACTCTTTCATTATTGATAGATGATATAATTTTTGCTCCTACTCCATCACCCAGTATTTCTAAATCAGGTGTGGATGTATAATCTGAACCAGAACGAGTTACAATCACAGATTGTATTCTTCCATTAGTTACGATAGCTTTGTATTCTGATGATGATCCAGAAGAAACACGAACTTGGGGTGGAATACTAAAGTTAAAAGTAGTATCGTTTCCATAACCAAGGCCAGGTTTCTCTACATTAATGGATGTTATCGAACCTCTTACAATTGGATTAACAATTGCATGATAATTCTCTGGAGATACTGTATTAATTCCAACAATACCTCTAACATTAACTGTAATTGGAGGATAGTTAAATATATGATCTCCAGAACCAACAGATGTCATTCCAACAAATTGTTTTGACAAATAGTTTGCATTAGACAAAGTGCTTCCAATACCAGCAGCTGCAAGTCTAAAACGATCATCACTTATCTTTAAAACATAGTAATCTTGATCAGTATCTAAACCAACAATTGTTACACCAATTCCTGAGTGTGAATAACGAATAAGTTCTCCATCTGCAAATCCATGATTCTCATATTCTATAAAATCAGAATATGTATTAATACCAGCAGTAGGAACTAATCTTCTCTTATTTTCATATCCCTCGCCAGGATTTTCAATAATTATCTGACCTAAAACAAATTTTTTATTTAAACTTTGAAATCTTTGTGTACCATCAGCAAACCCAGTTAGATTGAGTAAGTTTGATTTAGTTAGTGCATCATTCTCATTGTTTGCAAGTTTAATAGTTGTGTTATTAACCTTTGACACAAAGTAAATTGACTCATCAACAAGTCTTTGATCTGGTGTAAGTTGAATCGCAGTTGTAGTAATACCAGCACTCGCAATACCAATTGCACCAGTATTAAATGTTTTATAGATTACTGCTTCTCCATCACGGAACTTATGAAATGTTCCAAAACCAATGGTATCTTCAGATATATTAATTATATTACCTGTTGATGATGCGTCAAAATCAACAAAATGATCAACTTGTTTTAATCTCGCTCTTGCAATCGCATTTTTACCATTACCACCGTTAATTTCAATAACAGGTGGTGCAACATAATCAAAGCCTGGATCTACAATATCAATTCTTTCAAACTGACCTTTAACATTTGCTGTTGCACTTACACCAGCACCAGTTAAACTTTCAAGACTGACTTTTGGTGGGTTGATGATATCATATTGAGAACCACCTTCCAAAACATCAATGGTTTCAACACCACCAAAAAATATAACATCACCTGACTTATAGTTTGATATCTCCGTACCATTTACAAGCATGCCAGTGGTGCCTGGCGCTGTCTCACGCCTCGCCCCGTCAAACACTGGATTCAAAGGAAATCTCTTTAATAATTTCTGATGATCTAATTTTTTACCAGCCAAGTCAGGAACAGAAATTTTAAATGTACCATCTCCAGTTGCGTCTACAAAATCACCATTTACCAAATCTGGTAGGGAGTTTGCAAGGCGAATATTGTTAGAGTCAACACGACTTACATAATAATTTTTACCATCAATCAGTTGACCTAAAAATCCACTAACAACATTATATGTGACAACCTCTCCAGAATAAAATCCATGATCAGCAGCACCCTCTGTAACCTGTATCAACTGTATAACGTCGCCTCCAGTGGCGCCAGTCCACGTTACAGAACGATCTGGTGCAACTATGGGTTCATTACCTAAACTTGGAATTGATGGTGAGGCAACGTATGCATGAGGGTGTGGTGGTAATGCAAGCGCATTATCACTCTCATGATCATATACATTCTGAACGTCAGTTGTGTATTTGTTAATATTAGTATGAAGAGGACTATTTCCTTTTTTTAATCTTCTTCTTATAAATGCAAAATTGTTTACACCAACGCCAGGCAAATCACCTAAAACAAGTGATGAACTACTAACAACACTTAAAACACGACCAACAGCAACTAAAGTAGATTGACCATCTAAAACTTCAATAGAATCTTCTTCTAAAAATCCATGATCAGAAAGAGTGGTGATATTAAAACTACTACTTGATTGTCTTACAACTGTTTTTGGAGTAAATTTAACAGCAGTATTATAAACGAATGATCCAAAATTACCATCTTCTGAACTTTTGTAATAACCAAATGTTCCAACTTTAACTTTATCACCTTTATTAAAATAAAAAGTATTATCAGGTATTGGAAAATCTTTTAAAACACCAGTAATTAAAACTTCAATCTTATTTGTATTATTTGCAAATGAATATCCATATGCAACATTATTATATCTGACATCATCACCAACACTTAAAACATCACGAGATGTATCCACTCCTACAAATTGATTTGTAGTTTTACCTGTATAAGTTACAACACCAGCAACACTCGCTGTAGGTAAGGATAAAGAACCACTTGTAGGGAATCCAACTGTAGTATCAACAGTGATTATTGTTGACCCAACTGATACTGGATCAACAATTCTAGTTCTGCCTGGAACTATAAAATTACCATCGATTGAATTTTTCGATACACTTATCTGATAATAGTGTTCTCCACCATATATAAAATCTTTAACATCTGATATTGCACCTGAGGCCCCACGAATATTATCATCATCTTCATCAGCGTCTTGAAAGAGTGTCGCTCCTTTTAAATTACGAGGGTCGCCTGTAATTGATTTTACTACAAAATCTTGTGCAAATCCATAATCAGCATCAGATGGTTTAATTAAAAACTCTGCTGGTTTGATAATATTGACTTCTTCACCATATAATGCTCGAAATAAAATTTTATATGATTCCTCTGTTCCCTTTGTTCTATAAAAATCTTTAATCTGACGAATAAACTTAACTTGATCTAAATCACTATCTAATTTACGATTTTCAAATCCACTTGCATAAGTTGTTTTAAGTTTATTAAAAAATTCACGAATAAAAAGATTGGATAGATTATGAACTTTTGTACCACCAGTGTGTGAAGCACCTACACTTGTATTAAATGATAGTAGATCAGGTTTTGTAGGTTGATCCATACCATCAACTCCACTAAAACCACGAATACATCCTGTGAAAGAAGTTGTGCCAATTCCAGTATATGTAATAATTTCATCATCAATTTTTAACAATCCATATTTACTTGGATAACCTTTTGTTGAATCTACAAAAATTGTAGAAGAGAAAGATTTAGTATCTGTGGATAATCCAGTGTATTCTGTGAGTGCAGCACCAACATATGTTTGTAATTTACTATAACGATCTATATTTTCAGAAATATTAATTGATCCACCTTGATATTCTTGCGAAATATAGTATTGCTTCATAAAATCCACAAAAAGTGGACTTTCTGCTTGAACAAACTCAGGTAATTGATTTGCAACTACCTGATTTACTTGAACTCTTTGTATTGAGGTATCTATCATTAATATCCGCTGCTAGAACTAGATGATGTTGATGATGAAGTATTACTACTTGTGGATGTGGTTGCCGTTGAAGAGGCAGTAGATGGAAGAATTGCTGCAGCTGTTGAAACTGGAGATTCTGATTTTCTTGTGAATGTTGGAGTATAATAACTGTGGGTATGAACAAATCTTGATCCAGATGTATTTTCACCTGATGCAATTAAGTCTTGAACCATATTAATTGATGTATTTGTCATATCAAATTTTATATACAAATCACGAAGACCAACAATATCATTTGAATGAGGAATTGCTTGAATTTCCACTACACCATCTGCAATCACTGTTGAAAGTATATTTACAGTATCTATAAGAATTTCACCAGTCATATAATCAACAGTTCCAGCATTTTTCTTTACAATATTTGGAGTTCCACCTTCATTGTATGTAAAGAAGAATATTCTTCCCTTTTCACGATTAATTACCTCATCAGCAAGGTAAACAGTGCCTGTTATACCTTCCATTGTAAATCCTGTTGAAACTACATTATATGAACTCTCTTGAGTGTGGAAACGATTACCGTAACAAAGTTCATATTGAGCAAATTGACCCAAAACTGCTTTTAAATTACGTCTAATTTTCACAAGAGTGATATTTGATGTAATTGATGAGTCAACACTGTCAATTAGTGACACAGCCTTACTATATTTGAATCTACCACCAAATTTATTCACATCAATTGATCTTGAGTACTGTGTAAGAGCATTTGAGATGTCAGTTTTCAAATTATCTTGATCATCGTTTAAATTTGGGTTGTAATATGGATTTGTTTGGACTTCAACATACAAATATTTCAAATCAATGAACTCTGGTACTATTCCAGCGACTGCATAACCTTTTAATTTTGAAACTAACTCTCTTTTTGTTTCATCAGATAAAAAATCACCATTTCGAGGTTTAACTGAGATAAAAACTTTACCAAAACGAGGCGGACTCATCTCTTCACCACCAAAAGCGGTTACAGATTCAACATTTGGGTAAATATAACCTAAAACTGACTCGTAATCAGATGAAGTGACTGCACGATACTGAGACGAGTAAATTCGAGGAGCATAATACTTAATTGAGGAAATTGATTCGATATCATCACCATCTCTTGAATTTTCATTTGTAGTAACTAGAGAAAAATTAGATGCATCGATAGTTGCACCATCTTGATTAACGATATTTCCAATAAAACTAAAGTTAGCAGCACCATTTCCACTCTTTCCACCAGTTATAATGTAAGAAACCGTAATATAATTATCATTTGATAACTTTTTACCAATTACATTATCCCCAAATACTAATTCATACCTTTCATCTTCAATTTCTTGTAATAAGTAGGAGGAAGATGTTGATGTTACACCAACAATATTATCAATTTGTTTATATGTTACAGTTGATGAGGAACTTTCAGATGGTTTAACCTTAACTCTAATTGTAGATGTGTCAATTGATGGATTTGCTAAAATATAACGTTGATTAGTATGTGCAGTATTAACTGTGAAGTTTTGACTAATGAATGTACCCTCATAAATCTCAATATTATTAAATGTCGCAACACCATTTGATACAGGGGCTGTAATATCTTCTGGAATTGAAAAAATATAATTTGTGTTAGCTGCAGAACCGTTACAAATGATACCAGCACGAATTGTAGCGGTTACGGTTTCAGTAAGTCCACTAATAAAGAATGAAATCTTTGCTCGAGATGATCTGCGAGATCTTGGAACGTATCCAATGTTTCTGGCAAGTGCAACAACGTTCTCTCGTAGTGTAGAGGAGTCGAGAAAACACTCATTTGCAGCCATATTGGTATTATATGACGTAATATAAGTATTATACGCTAAAGCATCTATTATGATTGAAAGGTTTGACCCTTCAAAATCATAATCCGTGAAGTTTGTGTTTGATTTCAGATAATCTTTAATTGAAGTCTTAATCTGATCAAAATCTAAGTTTACATATTGACCGAAAGCCATTATACTCTAGCTGGGAAAAGGAGAACATCTACAGTTTGTGATGGTGAAGGTTCACCAACGATATCATATTCGATTGTGGCATTTGTTTCATTTGTATCTGCTAAAATTGATACAGTAACATAGATGTTATCTATTCTTGGTTCAAATCGATACAAAACGTTTTTAATTTCATCTTCAAGAGTAATTGAATCATATTCTGTATTTAAACTAAACAATGATTCAGATATAAAAGAACCAAAACTAGGTGAAAATGGTTTTTCACCAAGAATTGTAAAAATTATGTTCTTTACAGATCTCTTGATAGCATCTTCATTCTTTATTACCACCAAATCATTCGTCACAGGATGACGTTTGAAGGATAAATTTATATCTTTGAATGCTCTAGAAGCCACTATTCAACACAAAAAGTCTACTGTTTTTATTTATACCGCTTTTTTTATCTTTTTACGACTCTAATTCTGTATTTTTCCGATTCTAAAGCGTTAATAATGTATTTAGCGCTAATTCTTGGGTCTTTTTCGCCGCAAGTGAAGAAATCTGCGTTCATTCGACCAAATTCAGGCCAAGTATGACAAGAAACATGACTTTCAGCTAGTGCAAAAAGACATGTAACACCACATGGACTGAATTTATGTGTATATTCGTTCAATATTACCAT